>Ga0306922_10002924_pt1 | contig 15913 bp, 12 predicted proteins | sample sta12Cox44000082_FD_203758 | JGI IMG/M metagenome (GOLD analysis project Ga0306922, IMG submission 203758) | Lab enrichment of tropical soil microbial communities from Luquillo Experimental Forest, Puerto Rico - statoxic.12C.oxic.44.000.082 (v2)... | ecosystem: Environmental > Terrestrial >... | reverse complement strand
CGGCGATGTTGACCCCGTCGCCGAAGATATCGTCGCCGTCGACGATCACATCGCCGAGGTTGACGCCGATCCGAAGCTCGAGACGGCGCTCAGGCGGTAGCGGGTCATTGATCGCGCGCGAGGCCCGTTGCATTTCGACGGCGCAGTTCAACGCATCGACGACGCTCGAAAAATCCGCCAGCAGGCTGTCACCGGCCGTGCCGACGATCCGTCCGCCGTGCGCAGTGATCAACGGGTCGACGGCGCGGCGCAGTTCACCCAGGGCTTGGTGGGTACACGTCTCGTCTTCGCCCATCAGCCGGCTGAAACCGGCTACATCCGCGTGCAGAATTGCGGCGAGCTTCCGCTTCCGAGAAGCAGTTACTTCCGGAGAACCAGGCGGGTTATCGAGCAGGGCTCGCATCGTGGATGCGTTTGACCTCTCCGCAGACATAAGCACTATAGTAAACTTCGAGGTTCATGAAGAGATTCGCTGGGGAGGAAGGGCATGCTGGAGAGTAGTTTATCGCACCTAACGCTGTCCGCGATGCTGGCCGGGTTGTTGTTAGCTACTGGTCTCTCACCCTCGGCGCGGAGCGAGGAACCCAAGCTGTCGATCAGCGGCTATGATCCGGTGGCTTATTTCACAGACGGCAAGCCGGTTCAGGGCAAGTCCGAAATCGAGCATTTGTGGCACAAATTGCGGTGGCGTTTTGCCAGTAGCGAACATCGCGAAATGTTCGCTAAAGATCCCGACCATTACGCCCCGCAATATGACGGCTACTGCGCAATGGGCGTCGCAGAGACCGGCGGGGTGGCGCACAAGGACACGGTCGATCCCGAGGCCTGGGCCATTGTCGACGGCAAGCTCTATCTCACGCACATGCCTCAAGGGATGGATGACTGGCGCCAGAACCCCGCCGCTTTCATCAAACAAGCCGACGCAAACTGGACGGCGGTCAAGGACCTGACGGAGCCGACAATTCTCGGTCCGCCCTGCGGCGATTCTCCACCTTCGACGCTCGTCGCGTTGCGCGGCGGCGGTCACTGGGTCGTCGTCGGTCCCGAATCCGCCCGCGACGACGCCGGCAAGATCGTCGGCAAGGGCGATATGGGTGCACAGCTGGATCTGATTGGCAAGAAAGTCGAGGCCTGCCTGAAAGTGGCAGGGGCAAGACTCTCTGACATCGTCGCAACCCGCACCTATGTTGCCGATCCTGACCAACTCGCGAAATACGCCGACCTCCGAAAGCAATATTTTGGCAGCGCGGCACCTGCCCGAACGATCGTTCAAAAGGGAGGGCTTTCCAACCCGGACGATCTCGTCGAGGTTATGGCCTTCGCTGCCATCCAATAATCCGGCTCGGTAGTGCATAGGGCGGGTTCGCGGCGGCCCACGTCCGATGGAGGCCCTGGCTCAGCGGAACCCGGCTTTTTTTAGCCCGTCCAGCATGTGGTCGCGCGCTTCCTGCGTACCGAACTGCCTGGCGAACCGCTCGGCATTGAGGAAAGGTGCCATCCGCATCACCAAAGCCCATTCTCGGCCGGCGTCCTGATCTCTGCCTAGCTGCGCATAGGTGGCGGCCAAGATCGTCCGACCCATGAGCTGGAGATTGCGACCGAGGCTGCCGGCGAGGCCTCGATCCATTGCCTCGACGGCCTCGCCGTATCGCGCGAGGAAGTAGTAGGCGATCCCGAGGAGATGCGCGGTTCTGGCGTTGGCATGATCAAAGCGTAGCGCGCCTTCAAGCCAAGGCAGAGCCTCTGCGGCTCTGCCCGACCATAGCAAGATGTTCCCGCGAGTCGTGAAGCTCTCAGCGTCATTCGGATTGATCTCGAGGACACGCTCGGTTTGTCCGAGGGCAAGGTCGAAACGTCCTCTGGCTAGATTTATTTCGGCGAGCAGTCGGTAGGCGGCCGTCGACGCCGGGTCTAGCGAAAGCGCTTTCTGCGCCAGCGTTTCAGCGCGACTGAGATCATCCGCCACGAATTCTGTCCACCCCGAGGCCACCGCCTCCCTTATCGACAGGCCAAGCTCCGCATAGGCGGCGGCGTAGCTCGGGTCGAGATCGATCGCGCGCTGGAACATGTCCTGCGCCTCGTCGTTGCTCTCACGCGTGGCATGCGACGTGAATTCGCGACCGCGCAGCACGGCCTCGTAGGCGGCTAGGCTTTCGGTGGGTTTGGCAAGGGCGCGATCCCTCTCAAAGCGGGTCAGCTTCGCCGCGGCCGCGCCGACGACGCGTCGGGAGATATCGTCCTGCACCCCGAATATATCCTTGACCTCGGCGTCATAGGCCTGCGACCAGACATTCCGTCCCGTCGCAGCCTCGCTCAATTCGGCGTTGACGCGAACACGATACCCCGCACGGCGAACGCTGCCATCGAGCAGATAGCGCGCGTCGAGCCGGCGTCCGATCTCGGCGGGAGCCAGCTTCTGGCCCTTGAACTGAAAGCTCGCCGATTTGGCGACGACGAGTAGGTTTGAGAACCGGCCGAGCGCGGTGATGACCTCCTCGGCAATCCCGTCGCTGAAGAAATCCTGGCCGGCATCGCCGGATAGGTTCTCGAAGGGCAATACCGCCAGCGACGGACGTCCAGCGAGACGGGCCGAGGCGGCCAGGCTCGAAATCTCCGGGGGCTTGAGTGCAGCGCCGAACCCGGACAGCTCCCAGGCCAAGCGGTCATGAAGCGCCCACACAACAAGGCCGGCAACGACGAGGATAGCGGCGCACGCTGTTGCCGTTAGCGGCTGCCGCCACCTTCTCCTTCTCTTTGGACGAGGTGCTACGGCCGGCAGGCCTACCGCGTAGGCGCGAACCGGCTCGGCGATGTTCTTGACACGATGACTGCCGAGCGGGCGGTAGTCGAGATCGAGCTTGTTCCTAACCTGGTCGTAGACCGTCTGCGAAATGCATACCGTGCCCGGTTGCGCGAGCGACTCGAGCCGGGCGGCGATGTTGACCCCGTCGCCGAAGATATCGTCGCCGTCGACGATCACATCGCCGAGGTTGACGCCGATCCGAAGCTCGAGACGGCGCTCAGGCGGTAGCGGGTCATTGATCGCGCGCGAGGCCCGCTGCATTTCGACGGCGCAGTTCAACGCATCGACGACGCTCGAAAAATCCGCCAGCAGGCTGTCACCGGCCGTGCCGACGATCCGTCCGCCGTGCGCGGCGATCAACGGGTCGACGGCGCCGCGCAATTCGCCGAGAGCTTGATGCGTGCCGGTCTCATCCTCGCCCATAAGCCGGCTGAAACCGGCCACATCGGCGTGCAGGATGGCCGCGAGCTTTCGCTTCCGAGTAGGAGTCTCCTCCGGAACATCAGGCGCGTTATCGAGCAGGGCGCCCATCGCGGATGCGTTTGACCTCGCCGCAGACGATAAGCACTATACTCAACTTCGAAACTTACTGACGACCGTTGTTTGGTAGGGAGGGAGGCTATGCGTGAGCGTTGTCACTCGCGACTGAAGTTGTCCGCGGCCATGGCCGGGTTGTTGTCTGCGGCGTTTTTTACGTCCAGCGCGCGCAGCGAAGAACCCAAGCTGTCGATCAGCGGCTATGATCCGGTGGCTTATTTCACCGACGGAAAACCTGTCCAGGGGAAGGCCGAATTCGAATATCTCTGGCACAAACTAAAGTGGCGGTTCGCCAACGGCGAACACCGCGACCTGTTCATCAGTACCCCCGATCGCTATGCGCCCCAGTATGACGGCTACTGCGCAATGGGTGTGTCAAACGACGATGCTGCCCACAAGGACACGGTCGATCCCGAGGCTTGGGCCATCGTCGATGGGAAGCTCTATTTGACGCACAATCAATACTGGCTGGCGATATGGCGGGAGCATTCCGACGAATATATCAAAAGCGCTGACGCCAGTTGGCAAGCGCTCGCCGACCGCGCGGAACCTGCCATTGTAGGGCCTCCCTGTCCTACTCCCCCGCAGACAACCAAGGTCGCGCTGCGTGATGGCGGGCATTGGGTCGTGGTGGGCGGGCAAGTCGCCCGGGACGAAGCCGGCAACGTAGTCGGCAAGGGCGACCTACAGCGGCAGATCGAGCAGGTCGGCAAGAATGTCGACGCATGCCTCGAAGCGGGAGGCGCAACCGTTAAGGACATCATCTTTACGGTCAGCTACGTCAAACAGCCCGCCGACTATGATAAATACGCCGATTTGCGCCAGCGCTATTTCGGGCCGCCCGCGCCGGATAGCACGGTGGTCCCGATGCCGCAATCGACCAATCCCGATCTGCTGGTACAGGTCGAGGCCTTCGCCAAGACTCAGTGAGCGAAACCTATGCCGTTCAGCGGAACCCGGCTTTTTTCAGCCCATCGAGCATGTGGTCGCGCGCTTCCTGAGTGCCGAATTGTCCGGCGAAGACCTGGGCGTTGAAGAACGGAGAGAGATGCAAGATGACGGCACGCTCGCCCTCCGCATCCTGATTTCTTCCCATCTCGCCATAAACAGCCGCGAGAAACGGGCGCGCCTGGATCTGTAGTGTTCGAGCGGGACTGCGGGACAAGGCGCGATCACAGCTCTCGACGGCCTCGGGGTAGCGACCAAGAAAAAAATACGCAAAGCATAAATTTTGTGACGTTATGGCATTCGCTCGGTCAAATCGGAGCGCACCTTCCAGCCAAGGCAGGGCATCCGCCGCTTTACCCGCCCACACTAAAATAATTCCGCGGAGACCATAGCTCTCCGCATCGCTCGGATTGATCTCGAGCGCGCGGTCGATCTGACCCAGCGCCAGATCGTACCTTCTTTTGTACATGTTGATGAACGCGAGCAGGCGGTAAGCGCTGGTTGTCGACGGGTGAGCGCCAGAGCCTTCTGGGCAAGCATCTCGGCTTGGTTCAGCTCATCCTGAAGGAATTCGGTCCATCCCGTGACGACGGCCTCGAAATGCGATCCGCCAAGCGCTGCATAAGCTGCGGCGTAGTTCGGGTCGAGCTCAATCGCGCGCTGGAAGAGGTCGGCCGCTTCGTCGTTCTTGTCGCGGCTTACATGCGACAGAAATTCACGACCGCGCAACACGTACTCGTAGGCCGCGAGATTTTCGGTAGGCTTAGTTAAGACACGCTCCCGTTCGAAACGGGTGAGCTTTACTGCCGCCACACCGACGACGCGCTTTGCGATGTCGTCCTGTACGGCGAAGATGTCCTTGGCCTCGGCATCGTAAGTTTCTGACCAGACATGCACACCCGTCGCCGCCTCGGTCAATTCGACATTGACCCGGACACGATCGCCGGCGCGCCGGATGCTTCCCTCGAGCAGGTAGCGCGCATCGAGGAGCCTACCGATCTCGGCCGGGGAGGCGTTCGATCCTTTGAATGGGAAACTCGCCGATTTGGCGATGACCAGCAAGTTTGAGAACCGGCCGAGCGCGGTAATGACGTCCTCGGTGAGCCCGTCGCTGAAGAAATCCTGGCTCGTATCGCCCGACAGGTTTTTAAACGGCAAGACCGCTATAGAAGGACGTCCGGCGAGACGAGTCGGTGCGGCGAGGCTCGCGACCTCCAAGGGCTTGGGTGCAGCGCCGAGCCGGGGTAGGTCCCAGCCGCCCTGGGTATGGAGCGCCCACGCAGCAAGGCCGACCACGACGAGGACAGCGGCCCCCGCAGCAGCCAGGAGGGACCGGCGACCTCTCCTTGGACGAGGCACCGCAGCCGGCAGGCCCACCGCATAGGCGCGAACCGGCTCGGCAATGTTCTTAACCCGGTGAGCCCCCAGCGGGCGGTAATCGAGATTGAGCTTGTTCCTGACCTGATCATAAACGGTCTGCGATATGCAGACGGTGCCAGGCTGGGCGAGCGCCTCGAGGCGGGCGGCGATATTAACGCCGTCGCCAAAGATGTCGTCACCGTCGACGATCACATCGCCGAGGTTGACGCCAATCCGCAGCTCGAGACGGCGCTCGGGCGGGATCGGGTCGTTGACGGCGCGCGAGGCGCGCTGCATTTCCACGGCGCATTTCAGCGCATCGACGACGCTCGAAAAATCCGCCAGCAGGCTGTCACCGGCCGTGCCGACGATCCGTCCGCCGTGCGCGGCGATCAACGGGTCGACGGCGCCGCGCAATTCGCCGAGAGCTTGATGCGTGCCGGTCTCATCCTCGCCCATAAGCCGGCTGAAACCGGCCACATCGGCGTGCAGGATGGCCGCGAGCTTTCGCTTCCGAGTAGGAGTCTCCTCCGGAACATCAGGCGCGTTATCGAGTAGGGCGCCCATCGCGGATGCGTTTGACCTCGCCGCAGACGATAAGCACTATACTCAACTTCGAGGCTTACTGACGACCGTTGTTTGGTAGGGAGGGAGGCTATGCGTGAGCGTTGTCACTCGCGACTGAAGTTGTCCGCGGCCATGGCCGGTTTGTTGTCTACGGCGTTTTTTGCCTCCGGCGCGCGCAGCGAAGAACCAAAGCTGTCGATCAGCGGATATGATCCGGTGGCTTATTTCACCGACGGCAAGCCAGTCCAGGGCAAGGCCGAAATCGAATATCTGTGGCACAAATTGGCCTGGCGCTTTGCGAGCGCAGCGCATCGCGAGATGTTCACCAAGGATCCGGACCATTACGCCCCGCAGTATGACGGTTATTGCGCAATAGGCGTATCGGTTGATGGAGACGCTCATAAGGATACAGTCGATCCCGAGGCATGGGCCATCGTCGACGGCAAGCTCTATTTGGTGCATAACCAACATTGGCTCGGGGTATGGCGGGAACACTCCGAGGAATACATCAAGCGGGCTAACAAAGACTGGGCGGCGGTCAAGGATTTGGCGGCGCCGGAAATTATCGGTTCGCCCTGCGCGGCATCACCCGTCACGACCAAGGTGGCACTGCGTGACGGCGGGCATATCGTTGCGGTCGGCGGTCAGCTCGCGCGCGACGCGTCCGGCAGTATTGTGGGCAAGGGCGATCTCGGGGCGCAGATCGAGCAAGTCGGCAAGAATGTCGATGCGTGTCTCAAAGCCGGAGGTGCGACCGTCAAGGACATCGTCTTTACGGTCAGCTACGTCCGAGAGCCCGCCGAACTCGACAAATACGCCGATTTGCGGCAGCGCTATCTCGGGGCGCCTACGCCGGACAGCACGGTCGTTCCGATGCCGCAATCGGCCGATCCTGATCTGATGGTGCAGGTGGAGGCCTTCGCCAAGACTCCGTAACTTGGCTGAAACGGACGACGAGGTGGCTCGGCAGCTAAATCTCGCCCTCTTGTTTTAGCATGCGGATGGTTTTCCGGAGCGCGGTTAGCGTGCCGTCGAGTTCGGCCTCACCGTGCGTCGCCGAGGCAATCCCGCCCGGGCTGCCGCTGAAATCGACCCCATGGGTCATCATCGCCAGCCGGAATTTGTGCACGAGCCCGGCTTGGCGCTTGTCGAAGAAGGCCTCGGCCGGCACTGCCTTCGGATCGAAGCGGGTCGGGGTGATCGCGGTGCGGTCCGGATTGGTGAAGAAATGGAAGTTCGAGAACATGCCGTAGGCCGCCCACGGCACGTGCTCCTCGTCGAACACCTCGTTGAGCCGCCGGCGTAAGGTGTCGGCGTAGCGGTTGGCGCGGGCGCAGGCGTCGGTCGTGCCGACGATCTCGAGTGCAGCAACGCCTGCCGCGGCCGAGAGCGGGTTGGCGTTGAACGTGCCCTGATGGGAGATTTTCTCTCGATCGGAAGCCTTCGTGATCTGGAAGTCGAGGAGGTCGAGGATGTCCTTGCGGCCGGCGACTGCTCCGCCCGGCAAGCCGCCGGCGAGGATCTTTGCTAGTGTCGTCAGGTCGGGCCGGATGCCGTATTCTGCCTGCGCCCCGCCCGGCGAGACGCGGAAGCCGGTCACGACCTCGTCGAAGATCAGCACCACGCCGTGCTGCCGGGTCAACTCGCGCAGCTCGGTCAGGAATTTCGGATCGATCGGCAGCTGCGCGCCGTGGGCGCCGGTCGGCTCGATGATCGCGGCGGCGATGTCGTCGTTCGCCTCCAGCAGCCGCGCGAGGCCCTCAGCGTCGTTCTGCTCGGCGAGCAGGAGGCCGCCCGCGACCCCCGGCAGGACGCCGGGTGTCGGGCTGCCGTCGAAATGGCTGGCATAGCCCGAGGTCATGTGATCGTGCCAGCCGTGGAAGTGATGCTTGAAGCGGATCAGCTTGGACTTGCCGGTGAAGGCGCGGGCGAGGCGCACCGCCATCATCGTCGCCTCGGTGCCCGAAGACGTAAAACGCACCCGTTCGGCTGAGGGGACGAGCTTCAACACCCATTCCGCCCAGGCGATCTCGGTCTCGTGCGAGGCGCCGAAATGGGTGCCGTGCTCGATCTGTTGGTTGACCGCCGCCACGACCTTCGGATGGCAGTGGCCGAGTAGGAGAGCACCGTGGCCACCGAAATAGTCGACATAGCAATTGCCGTCGACGTCCCATTTGCGGGGCCCCTGCGCCCGCGTGATATAGAGGCCGTAGGGCTCGATGTAGCGCGAATCGTGGGTGACACCGCTCGGGAACAGGCGACTGGCCTTCTCCGAGGCGGCCGCCGAGCCCGGCGTCGCGGCGCGATAGGCGGCGATGATCGGCGAATTCGTTATCAGCGTATCGGGCATGGCCTTCACTCCTCGGCCGGAAGCAATCTCGATCACGTTGTAGAACCAGCCGCGCCAAATGAGAAGGGCCGCCCCTAGGGGCGGCCCTTTCACCTAAAACCGGCGGCCCTCGCGGCCGCGAGCCGTTGCCCTCAGGCAAGGACCTCCGTGCGGGCGGGGATCCTGGTCACGGCAGCGGAAGACCGCGGTTGGTGGCTAGACACAGGATCACCTCCTTTCAGTTGTTGCGACGACGGTGTGTAGTGTACGGACCCGACACGCCCACGACAAGCGACTTGTTCGCGATCGCGCTGCTGGTGCCGCGCCGGTTCCGCGGTAGACTGCGGAAAAATGCCGCTATCTAGCTGAAAGGAGTGACGATGCGCCGCAGCGAGGAACGGATCCTGACGACCCATACCGGCAGCCTGCCCCGCCCGCCCGAGCTGACCCGGCTCTATGTGCGCCGGGCGCGCGGCGAATCAGTCGATGCGGCCGAACTCGAGAATCTCGGGCGGGCGGCCTTGCGCGGGATCGTTAAGAAACAGGCCGAGGCGCGTGTTGACATCGGCAACAATGGCGAGCAGCAGCGCGAAGGGTTCTTTCTTCATATCCGCCACCGCATGAGCGGCTTTGCCGGCTCGTGGCAGCGCCGCACGCGCGCCGACGCGCTGCGCTACCCAATCTTTCTGCAAATGATGGAGCAGCAGCTCGCCGCCAGACAGGCGGTCAGCAACATGGGTCCGCCCAAGGCGATCGGCGAGATCCGCTATCTCGGGCCTGGTCCGATCGAGGCAGAATGCGCCGACTTCCAGGCAGCACTCGACGACACCGGCACGAAATTTGTCGAGCCGTTTGTGACCGCCCCCTCGCCCGGGATCATCGCCGGGGCGATGAAAAATGAATATTACGACAGCGAGGAAGCGTATCTCGCGGCAATCGGGACTGCACTCCGCGAGGAGTACGAGACGATCGTCCGGCGCGGCTTTCTGCTACAGCTCGATTGCCCGGACCTCGCCCTCGAGCGCCACCTGTCATACCAGGACCGGCCGCTCGGCGACTTCCTCGGCTTTGTCGAGCGCGTCGTCGCGACGATTAACACCGCGCTTGAAAACATCGCGCGCGACCGGGTGCGCCTGCACGTCTGCTGGGGCAATTACGAGGGGCCGCACGATAGCGACGTGCCGCTCGCGGACATCTTGCCGATCATCCAAAAGGCCGATGTCGGCGGTTTTTTCTTCCCGTTCGCCAACCCGCGGCATGCCCACGAGTACCGGGTCTTTGAGAAATTACCGCTGGCCGAGGACCAGATCATCATTGCCGGTGTGATCGACAGCCTGACCAACTTTGTCGAGCACCCCGAGGCGGTGGCCGACCGGATCGAGCGGGTTGCCGCTGCGATCGGCGATCCCCGTCGCGTCATCGCCGGCACCGATTGCGGCTTCGACACCTCGGCCGGGATGGGCCGCGTCGCCGAGGACGTCGTCTGGGCCAAGCTCAAATCATTGGCCGAAGGCGCGCACCTCGCTTCCGAGCGCCTCGGGATGCGGTAGCGGACGATCCGCGCGAGCAGGAACAGGACCGAATTCACGGTGGATTCCCTGGTGCTTCCCTGTTGGGGCGCCCGACGGCGAAAATTTTCCCTGCCGGCCGAAACAACAGTCCCTGTTCGGTCGAACACTGTCCCTGTTCGCTAAGTTAGGGAAATTCGGCCGCAACTCTTTGAGTTATTTAGCCTCGGTCGAGCGATTCGACGGGGCGAACCGGTGTTTTGTGAATATCCCTGTATTGCTGGGGTTGCTGTTCGACCGCGGGGAAGACCGGCGAGCATCATTTTGCGGCATGCGGCCGCACCGTTTGACGATCGACCAGGGCACGGGTGTCGCTGTATCGCAGCGAAGTCTCGATATCGCCGCCGTCCAACCGGCGCAGCCGGAAGGTATGCGACTTAGCGGCTTCGCCGGCTAGGTGCATGACGCCGATGACCTCGTGCGGGGCATAGGGTTCAACAAACAGGCCGCGAGCCGCGTCGAACGCCGGTGCAGCATCGCCGGGCATCCAATTGCAATAGGCCGGCAGAAAGTTGACCGGGTAATGCTCGCCAAAGATCACGTAGTTGAGAGCGGTTTGCTCGATGTAGAAAAACCGGGTGCGCTGCGCGACCCGCCCGATGACGCGCTCCCAGGCGTCCCAATGCGGAGCGTCGTGATGGAGGGCAAAGACCCCGCAGTTTACGATCGGGTTGCGGCCGAGCCGGTCGGCTATTCGCCAGCCGAAGGCTTCGCGATAGCATTTCCAGGCGAGCGTCCGACCGAAAAGCTTTGGCCGCTTGTAGTGGCGCTTATAGGCGCGATCGATTTCCGGTGTGATCGCGAGCTTGTCGCGCCCCGCGGCTGCGAGGTAGAGTTCGACCGTCGTCCAGTCCTGCAGCCACGCATCCGCGTCGATCCACAGATAGGCCTCGTAACCCGGGAAATGGCGCCGCAGAAAGGGTCTCGAAAGCTGTGCCTTGCGTGCCTCGGGGGTGCGTTCACGGTCCGGAAAGTCGATGTCCCAGTCGGGGTGAAGCAGGTGGGCAACCCGTTCGCCCAGCCATTCCCTCTGCTCCGGCGCGAGCCCGAAATCGAGGATGCCGATCGCTGCATCGCGGCGCTGCGCCAGGATCGACAGGACCGTATCGCGCAGCAGCGGGAAGTAACCGCTATCCGCTCCACTGCTGATCAGGAGCGCGGCAGGTTCGCCGCTCGGCTCGGCGACCGCGTAGGTTGCGCTCCGCTCGAAGATCCCGTTGACAACACCCCCCTGGTTGGTCGTGCTTCGGAGGGCAAGACGGAATCCGGCAGCTGCGAGAGCGTCGGTCAGGCGGTCATTGCGCGAGGTGTCGGCCGCTTCGAGCTCGATCAATACGGATCGGAGATCCGGATCGTGCAATGTCTGGCAAGCACCGGCCAGTATCCGCTCCTCGATGCTGTCGACGTCGATCTTCAGGTAATTTGGGGCAGCAACCCCAAAAAGGCGCCGAAAGCCGTCGATTGAAAAACCGACCGTTCCCTGCCGGAAGACCACCGCAATCGCGTTGCCGAAGCAATCATCCGAGCTCTCGAAAGCGTTGAAAACGCTCCCGGCATTCGTCCCGGACAGGTTCAGCCGGCCGAGCTCCATGCGATCGCCGATAGCGAGGCAGTAAGCCTGCACATGGTCGCCGAGCCCATTCACCTCGATGTTGCGGCAGAGCGCTCCATAGCTGGCGGCGGCCGGCTCGAAAGCGAGCACCTCGACGCCGGGCCGCAAGCCCGCGTAAATCGAGAAGACACCGATATTGGCGCCGATGTCCCAAAACCGGCTGGGTGTCTGGAACGCATCGATCCAGGCGAGCGTTTCGGGCTCACGCGTCGCAAATTCCCGCGGATATTGCAGCGCCTGCGGATGGGTGGTCACAAAGATCAGCGGACCGTGTCGGGTCTCGACGCGCTGTTCAGCAAGCAGGCCCTCGACGACACGCAACCGTGTGTCGATACGCCGCCAAGGCTTTTCGACCGCGCTCAATCCGATAACCAAGCGCGTCAAGGCTCTGCTTGAATGCTTGCCCACCACCCCGACCTAGGGCACGAGACGATAGCCGCCCGCCTCGGTCACCAGGATCTCGGCGCGCGCCGGATCGCGCTCGATCTTCTGACGCAGGCGATACACATGGGTCTCCAGCGTATGGGTGGTCACCCCGGCATTGTAGCCCCACACCTCGTCAAGAAGCGTATCTCGCCCGATCGCCCGATCGCCCGCGCGATAGAGGTATTTTAGGATCGCTGTCTCCTTTTCGGTCAATCGCACCTTTCTGCGGCCGCTCTGATCGGTCAGCAGCTTGGCGCCCGGGCGGAAGGTAAACGGGCCGATCATAAACACCGCGGCGTCGCTGTGATCGCTCTGCCGCAGATGCGCGCGCAGGCGCGCCAGCAGGACGCTCAGCCGAAATGGCTTTGTTACATAATCGTCGGCGCCGGCTTCGAGCCCGAGGATCGTGTCGGGCTCGCTGTCTGCTCCGGTCAGCATCACGATCGGCACCTGCACGCCGGTGCGACGCAGCAGGCGGCACAGTTCTCGCCCATCCATGTCGGGCAGGCCGACGTCGAGGACGATCGTGTCGAAACGATCGCTGTTGACCATCTCCAGTGCTCGCGCTGCGGTGCCGCATTCGATACAGACGAACTCTTCGTTCAGCTCGAGTTGTTCGGCCAGAGACTGGCGCAACGCGGCATCGTCGTCGACGATCAGAATCCTACGCCCAACCCTCATGAATAATTCCTGCGGTGAAGCGTCCCGGCGCGATCGTTGTCCGCGAAGCCGGACCAGTTCATCCCCAACGAGCGAGCCACCCTATACGATCCGTGCTCCGGCCTCCAGCAGGTGGCGTCACGGTGGCCGATCGAGTGCCGCCAAGCGATCGAATGCCCTTTCCCATGTTTCCGACGCCTGCGCCCAATCTGGCAGCCGAGCGCCCGCGACCCGCGACCCCGCAGCGAGGCACGCAGCGAGCACGGGCTGGGTAATCACTCGCCGCACAGCCCGCGCCAGCGCCGCCGGATCACCCGGCGGCACGAGAAGGCCGGCCTCGGGCGGCACCGTTTCGGGGATCGCCCCTGCTGTAGTTGCGATCACAGGCAGGCCGTGCGCCATCGCTTCCGCATAGACCATGCCGTAACCTTCGTGGAAAGACGGCAGGACGAAGGCATCGGCCGCTCGATAAGCTCGCGCGACGCTTTGCGGCGGACACTGGCCGGCAAGGGTGATGCGCCGGCCAAGACCGACGGCTCGAATGAGACGGCGGACGGCCCGGGTCGTCGTCGGATCGCGCTCGAGCGATCCGACACAGCTGAGACTCCAATCGAGATCGCGAATCCGGGCGAGCGCCTCGACGAGCAGCTCGTGACCTTTGCGCGGGACGAGGTTCGCCACGCAGAGTAATGCCCGCACAGGGGAGCGCCGTGGTCCCGGTGAGCGGGTCGGTTTTGCCGTACCGGGTGGGACCACCGCGATCCGTTCACGGGAGATGCCATAGCTCTCGACAGCGCCGGCCGTCCTGTGGCTCGGACAGAGGACGCCGCGAACCCGCGAGAGCAGCTCCGCCTCGACCTCGGCAGCCCGTTTCGCGGCGGCCGGCGACAGCCCGGTCTCCTGCGCCAGCGGGCCGTGGATGAACGCAATTAGCCGCAGGCGGCGCGCCTGACCGACCATCACCTCTGCGCAGTCGGCTAACGCAAGGCCATCGACGACGGTCTTGGTATCCTCGGCAAGAGCGGCGAGTGGCGCGCCGTCCGCTTGCGCAGACAGCTCGATGACCCGCACCGCCCGTCCGCGCGCCCGCAACCCCTCGACAATGCGCCGGTCGAACAAATATCCGCCGGTCAGTTGATCGAGGCGACCTGGTACGACAAAGACGATTTCGTCATCCGAGCGGTGCGTCATAGGCGGCCCAAGCGACCGGGTTCTCGCGCAGCACCACGCGGAGGCTGTGTATCGCCGCGGCGTCGGTCGGCGCGAGCGCCCCCTCGCGAACCCGTCGCGCCAACCGACGGTGAATCTCGGCTGCCAGGAACTCGGTGGTCGTGTTGCGTCCCCGGAATTCCACCAACTCGTCGAGATTATGGTAATCGAGGTCGCCGAGCACGACCTTCAGCAGATCGAGCGCGCGGCCGATGTCGCAAACGATCCCGGCGGCGTCTATTGTCTCGCGGCGCAGCTCGGCCTCGACTACGAAGGTCGCACCGTGCAGTCGCTGCGCCGGGCCGAAAACTGCGCCGACGAGGCTGTGCGCAACCATCAAATGATGGCTGACCGTAACGCTGTACATGGCTCGGCACTCCTCCTCAGTCGTAACGCACTGTGTGGCAGAGCACGCCCGCAGATGACGCCGCGAGAAGCGCCATACACTCAGGCAAGGCGGAGAAATCGGTTTCGCCGGAGAGCAGCTGGTCGAAGATCGGATCGCGCAACAATGAGAGTGCCAGGGCCAGCCGGCGCTGACGCGACCAGCGTCCGCGGCGCCCCGGCGGAACGGCGCCTACCTGCGACGAACGCAAGGTCAGCCGGCGCGAGTGAAACCCGCCGCCGAGTGCCAGCGGTACGACCCGCGTCCCGTACCAGCTCAGCTCGATCACCGTCGCCTCGAAACCGGCGATAGCAAGCGCCGTGGCCAGCCCTTCGGGAGTTCCGCTGGCATGGATCACGAGGTCGGCTTCGCCTCGCGCTTGCTGCGGTGGCGCGAAACGGCAGCCAAGCGCCGACGCTAGCGTGGCTCGGCTCGGATCGATGTCGATCAACTCGACCTCGGCGCCGGGCAGCCGCGCCGCAAGCCCGCCGACCAGGGCGCCGACGACGCCGGCGCCGACGACGGCGATCCGGTCTCCCGGACCTGGCACGCCGTCCCACATGCCGTTTATCGCCGTTTCCATGTTGGCGGCGAGCGCCGCGCGCCGGTCCGGCACATCATCGGGGATGACGGCGACGGCATCCGCCGGGACGATGAACCGGTCCTGATGGGGATGGAGGCAGAAGACGCGGCGACCGCAAAATTCGGTCGGACCGTCCTCGACGATGCCGGCGACCGCGTAACCGTATTTGACCGGCGCGGGGAATTCCCCCTCCTGTAACGGGCAGCGCATGCGTTGCCATTCGCTCTGCGGCACTTCCCCGCGAAGGACGAGTGTTTCGGTGCCCCTGCTGATGGCGCTCGCGCGCGCCCGTATCAACAGCTCGCCCGATGCCAGCGAGCGTAATCGCTGCGCTCTGATCTCGCCCCGGCCGGGTGCGACGACCCAAAACGCCCGCGCCTCATCCATCGGCGGAATAATCCGGATCGCCGTAGAGTCTGACGCGCGGGCGCTTGTTGAGCGGGTCCCGAATGGGCACGATCGCCAGATACACCGAACCCTCGCCGATGTCGATCCACGTCACTTTGCTTTCGGCGTCCTCGCTCGAACTGATGCGCGAAGCACACTTGGTATTCGCCCGCGCGCTCGGGCTCGCCTTCGCGGCAACGGTGCTGCTCATCCTCGACGGCGAGGTGCGGACCTTGCCCGGGATGGCGGGCCTGACATTGTTCACCGGGCTCGTCGTCGCCCTCGAGCGCCTGCTCGCCGGCAATCACCCCTATCCCCGCCTCGGCGCGGCGAACCGGATCACTCTAGCTCGGGCTGGTGTGGCCTGCCTGATCGCCAGCCGAACCCTAGATCCGGCGCCGTTTGGCACGTCGGAACGATGGATGCTCGTCGCTCTCGCCGGTTGCGCTCTGCTGCTCGACGGTACCGATGGCTGGGCGGCCCGCCGCCAAGGATTGGCCTCCGCTTTTGGCGCACGCTTCGATATGGAGGTCGATGCTT
>Ga0306922_10002914_pt1 | contig 15936 bp, 14 predicted proteins | sample sta12Cox44000082_FD_203758 | JGI IMG/M metagenome (GOLD analysis project Ga0306922, IMG submission 203758) | Lab enrichment of tropical soil microbial communities from Luquillo Experimental Forest, Puerto Rico - statoxic.12C.oxic.44.000.082 (v2)... | ecosystem: Environmental > Terrestrial >... | reverse complement strand
CTCTTCGGTAGCCAATTTGACCCGATAGACGCGAACGGGCCGCGCTATGTTCTTCAGGTGCTGCTCGCCCATGTCCTCGAAGAACACAGGGAGTTTGTCGAGCACCGGATCGCGGACAAGGCCCGATACGCAGATCCCGCCAGGCTCCGACATCGCTTCGAGCCGCGCCGCGATGTTGACGCCATCGCCATAGATGTCGTCTCCATCGACGATGATGTCGCCGACGTTGATACCAACGCGAAACTCGATACGCCTGTCGGGGGCGACTTCGGCATTGCGCTCTAGCATGCCGCGCTGCACATCGAGGGCACAATGGACCGCGTGAACCGCGCTTGCAAATTCGACGAGTATGCCATCGCCCGTCGTCTTGACCACGCGCCCATGATGAGCGGCGACTGTCGGATCGACGAGGACCTTGCGATGGCTCTTGAGGGCCTGCAGGGTCGCCTCCTCGTCGAGCCCCATAAGCCGGCTATAGCCGGCCACGTCGGCAGCCAGGATGGCAGCTAGTCGACGTTCTACACGTGGTTCCAGGCCGTCTTGCTCCATTCAGGCCCCTGCAAGGTTGCTGGAAAGGCGAAGGAAGAATGCCACGATGCGGGGGTGGATGCCAATTCGTGCGGCGCGGGGGCGGAGCAAAACACGCAGTCGGCGCAGTCATGTCCGGTTCGGGTCACACCTGGAATAATTCGCACCGAGCATAACGAGTCCGCTTTACCTCGAGCAGCCGACGTAGCGAAAACCGTTGCCTTGTTCAGTTGAGGGCCATTTGCAGACATGCAGAGGATCATCCCATCCCTCCCGCCAATGCCTGCCGCCGGCGCGGCAGCCGCACCGTGAACTCGGTGAAGTCGCCGACTTCGCTGTCGACCGTGAGGGTGCCGCCATGCTGCTGGGCCACTATCTCGTAGCTGATCGATAGCCCAAGCCCGGTGCCCTCGCCGGTCGGCTTGGTCGTGAAGAAAGGCTGGAACAGCTTGTCCCTGTTTTCCGGCGGAATACCGACGCCATTGTCGCGCACCCTGACCTCGACGCTTCCGTCGAACCCGCGGGTCGTCACCTTCAGTGCCGGGCGGTAAGTTCCGTCGCTCTCGCGGCTGCGCTTGTTAGCGGCATAGAAGCCGTTGCCGATGAGGTTGAGGAGCACGCGCGTGATCTCCTGCGGCACGACGTCAACGGGTGCGAGATTGCGATCGAGGTCGTGCTCCAGTGTAATGTTAAAGTTCGGATCCTGCGCGCGGGCTCCGTGATAGGCGAGGCTGAGGGCCTCCTCGGCGAGCGCGTTCAGATCGGTAGGTTGCCAATCGTCGCTGCCGCCACGCGAGTGCTGCAACATGCTTCGGACAATGCCATCGGCGCGGCGGCCGTGCTCGACGATCTTCTCCATGTTTCCAGTCAGCATGCCGACTGTCTCGGCAATCTCGGCACATTTTCCGGGATCGAGTGCGCTGACCGCGCCCGCTGCTTCCTTCAGCTCGTCCAGCAGTTCGACCGAGAGGCCGGCGAAGTTGTTGACGAAGTTGAGCGGGTTCTTGATCTCGTGCGCGATGCCGGCGGTCAATTGCCCGAGCGCCGCCATCTTCTGCGCGTGGACCAGGCTCGCCTGCGCCGTCTGCAGCTCGCGAAGTGCCGTCTCGGCGGCGTCTCGCGCCGCGCGAATGGCTTCTTCGGCCTGCTTCCTCTTGGTGATGTCGGCGTAGATCAGCACAGAACCGCCACCGGGAACCGGATTGCGGCGCACTTCGATCACCCGTCCATCCGGGCGGGTGCGCTCAAGCCGTAACTCTTGGCTCGGATCGTCGATGGTACGGCTCAGTTGCGCTTCGAGATCAGCCGAGTACTCGCCGCGCTCAGCGAGATAGCGGAACCACTCGGCATAGCTCGGCCGCCGAGCCAGAAAGTCGTCCGGTAGTTCGAGCATCTCCTGGAAATTGCGGTTCCACGCGGTAAGGCGCGCTTCGGTATCGAACATGACTACCCCGTCACCCATATTGTCGAAGGTCACGCGCAACTCGGCCTGGCGGTCGCGCAATTCCTCAAACAGCCGTGCATTCTCGATGGCGATCACCGCCTGGTCGGTGAAGGTGGTGGCCAGCTCGATCTCTTTGTCCGTGAAGGGTTCGACGCGCGTGCGGGCAATGGAGAATAGACCAATCAGCGTGTCCTCGCGCAGCAGCGGAAGGCCAAGTATCGTGCGGTAGCTGGCAATCTTCTGTCCTTCCCGATAGGTGAATTCCGGGTCCTGTAATACGTCGTGGACATGGACCGCTCGGCGGTCCAACACTACCCGGCCGCCGATCGTGCCGCGGTCGGCCGCGAAGGGATGAGTGAGAATGAAATCCTTTGCCGCCTCGGTAAGGCCGTACGCCGCGAGCATGTGAACCTTGTCGTCTCGCCGGCCGAACATAAATGCCTGGTCTGCACGACAGAGGCGCGCCACTGTCTCCACCAGCGTGTCGAGAACCGTCTCGAGATCGACGGATGACCGGCTGATAGTCTTGAGCACGTCGCCGGTCGCGGTGAGTTCGTCGACCGAGCGAGCGAGTTCGAGCTGGCGCTCGCGCAACTCATCGAACAGCCTGGCGTTCTCGATCGCGATGACCGCTTGGTCGGCGAAGGTCTGAAGCAGCGCGATCTGCTTGTCGCTGAAGGGATGCGCTTCTGCGCGGCGCAGCGCGATCGCGCCGATGGCTTCGCCCTCGCGGAGCAGGGGCGCGCTGAGAAGCGTGCGGCAGCCGTCGACGCGGGACATGCTCCGTGCCAGCGCAAATTCCTCGCCGTCGTCGGAGAGCACGTCGTGCACGTGCACCGGCCGCCGGTCCGCTATCGCTCGACCCGAGGACGAAGTACGGTCGTTGGCCCAGCGCTGCCGGGTCAGCGGGATCGGACCGTGATGGGCTTTGGCCTGAAGCTGCTCTCCGTCCTTCAGGATCACGACGGCGTCGTAGGCCTCGCAGAGTTCGCAGGCACTTTCGACGATCGCCTTCAGCACCGGACCGACATCAGTCGGCGAAGAGGCGATGACGTTGAGGATGTTGGCGCTGCTGGTCTGGTAGGTGAGAGCTTCCGACAGCTCGCGCGTCTTGGCCTGTACCTCGTCGAACAGGCGAACATTCTCGATGGCAATTACAGCCTGGTCGGCAAAAGTGGTGACCAGGGCTATTTGCTTTTCGGTAAAAAGCTCGACGCGCTGGCGCGCGAGTACAATGACGCCGATTAGCTCGTTCTCGCGCAGTAACGGGACGCCGAGGGTCGCATGTTGTCGGCCGAGCAAAGTGGCCTGGCTCAGCGTATATTCTGGATCGACCGCTATGTCTTCGATCTGGATGGCGTGCCGCTCCAAGGCAACTCTTCCGGCAATGGACCCACGACCTGGACTGAGCGGATGGTCTTGCATGAACGCCCAAAATTTAGGCGGAGACCCGAAAGTTGCCGCCGGCCGATATTGTTCGCCCTCGCGAAGGAGGATGAATGCCATTTCAGCCTCGCACAGCCGCGCGGCGGATTCGACAAGGGTGTCCAGTACGGTCTGCAGATCAAACGCCGAACGGCTAATGACCTTGAGCACGTCCGCGGTCGCCGTCTGCTGCTGCAGCGATTCGGCGAGATCGTCCGTACGCTGCCTCAATTCCCTGAGCAGTCTAGCATTCTCGATCGCGATCACCGCTTGCTTCGCAAAGTTGCTGAGCAGTTCGATCTGCTTGTCAGAGAACGGACGAACTTCCTGGCGATAGATGGTCATCGTGCCGATCACCTCGTTATCCCGCAGCATGGGCACGACAACAACGGTGCGTGCGCCGCCAATCTCGACCAAGTCGACAGTGGATCGGGCACGTTCGATGTAGGCAGGACTGGTTCGCAGGTCCGCGATTTGAGCCACGTTCTTGGTCTCGATCGCCGTCGCCAGCACGCTTCCGGGAGGTGGGCGATACGCCTCATCACCTCGCACCGCGGCAAACGCTGGATTATTATTATAGCGCGCGACCGGGCGTACCACGCCGCCCTCGAGCAGCATCATCGTTCCGAACTCGGCGCCGCAAACGTGGATTGCGTTCTCCAGCATCTTGTCGAACACCGGGGCAAGATCAGACGGAGACGAACTGATGATCTGCAGGACTTGGGAGGTCGCGGTCTGCTGCTGAAGGGATTCCTCGAGATCGTGCGTCTTGGCCTGTACCTCGTCGAACAGGTGGACATTGCTGATCGCGATCACCGCCTGGTCGGCGAAGGTCTCAACGAGCTCGATTTGCTTCTCGCTGAACGAGCCAGCAACGAGGCGGAACAGGCTGATGACGCCGAACGTCTGCCCATCCCGAACGAGCGGTACGCCGAGTGCCGCCCTGATGCCCATCAGCTTTTGTGCACTCTGACGCTGCCACTCAGGATCGACAAGCACGTCGGGAATATGAGTAGTGCGGCCGTCGACAATTGTGCGACCAAAGATGGAGCCGCGATCAGGCTTGGTTGAGTAGCGCGAAAAATGGTCTATCCATTCGGGTTTAAAGCCGAACGTCGCAGCAAGCCGATAGTCGCTACCTTCCCGGTATCGCATTGTTCCGATGTCGGCCTCGCACAACCGACAGGCCGACCCGAGCAGCGCATCGAGCACGGTTCGAAGGTCGAATGCCGAGCGGCTGATGACCTTGAGCACGTCGGCGGTCGCAGTCTGCTGCTGCAACGATTCCTCGAGATCGCGGGTCTTTGCCTGCACCTCATCGAACAGCCGGGTATTCTCGATGGCGATCACCGCCTGGTCGGCAAAGGTCTGCAGCAGCTGGATATGGTGTGCCGCGAATGTTCCGGGCTCCTTGCGCGTGACCGTGACGACCCCGATCGGACCCCTGTCGCTGTTCATAGGCACAAACAGCACGCTGCGATAGCCGCGCGCTCGCGCCGTAGCCTTCGCCGCCGATGGTACGCGAGTTTCTGTCTCGTAATCAGAAACCTGCGCGACCTCGCCGTAGCGGGCCAGCTCAAACCGCGGATAGTCCGCCAGCTTCCGCGGGTACAACGCCTTGAGCGCGGCATCTGCCTCTGGGCTGACAGGGGTGAACGCCCCCAGATGCACCATGTCGCCGACGAAAATCGACACAGCCGCAGAATGGCCGCCGACCAACTGCGTTGATCGCGTCGCAATTGCCTCGAACACCGGTTTCAGGTCCGATGGCGAAGAGGCGATCACCCTCAGAACCTCGGCAGTGGCGGTCTGCCGCTCCAGCGCCTCCTTGGTCTCGTTGAATAGCCGGGCGTTCTGGATGGCGATCACCGCCTGGTCGGCGAAGGTCTGCACCAGCGCGAGCTGCTTTTCCGAGAACCGGAACCCGGCGGTTGGCTGGGTGAAAATGATAGTGCCGATGCCCTGGTCCCGATCGACCAGGGGGACGAAGGTAACGGATCGAAAGCCGCCGGTGGCTGCGGCCCTGCGCGTGAATTCCGGCACATTGGGCGCATCGGTATCGGGAAACTCGATGACGCGACGTTCCAGCATGGCGCGTGATGAGGGTGAGCGATCGGGATCGAACGGAATCGGATAGATCGCGCGGGCACCGGCCCCGCTGAAACCCCGAAGCGATGTCGCGGTGGCATTCCAGTGTAGCTTGCCGTCCTTCAGGGTTGTTATCGTCGCGGCACAAGGCTCGAACAGCCTGGTTGCGCTGTTCACGATCGCCTCGAACACCGGCTGCACGTCATCAGGAGAACTAGCGATGACCTTGAGGATGTCTGCCGTCGCGGTCTGGCGCTCCAGCGTCTCTTTCGTCTCGTTGAGCAGCCGCGCATTCTCGATCGCGATCACTGCCTGCGCGGCGAAGCTTTCGAGAAGCCCGATCTCTTTCTCGGTGAAGGGTTTGACCTCCTGGCGAGAGGCGGAGATCCGGCCGAGTAATATGCCGTCCTTCCGCAGCGGAATGAACAGGGCGGTGCGGATGCCGCCCAGCTCGAACGCCGCGCGCGACATCGGATCATCGATCGCTCTGTGGTCGTGGATCTGAACGAAGCGCGCGCCTTCAAGCAAGCCCCGGCTCGGCGTATTGGGGCCGAAGCTAAAGCCTTGGCGCAGCCGATCGGCGAACGCCTCGGATAGCCCGTGCACCGCAACCGCGCGGAACTTCACGCCGTCGTAGAGTTGCAAGCTTCCGTGGGTGACGCCACAAAGGCTGTGCGCCTTCCTCAGGATCGCATCGAATACCGGCGCGAGATCACCGGGAGACGAATTGATAACCTGCAGCACCTCGGCGGCCGCGGTCTGCTGTTCTTGCGCCTCCCTCAAGGCGCGCTTTAGCCGAGCGACCTCTGTTTCCCGGCCTCCAATCCGACGTCGGTTGCCGTTTGGCGACGCCTTGGCGCTCTTGCGCTCCTTACGGGCTCTCACCTTAGCCGTCTTGCCGCCCGTCCTTGAAAGCCCTGCCATATCCGCCCCTGGGTTCTGAATAGCATCTTATCGGTCTGGGCCACCGGACCGAAAGGGGTGGATTTGCCGCGAGCCGCTTTTATCAGACCCGACATGAGCCGACGGTGCGCTACGGCCTCCGCAGAATATCGTCGGTGCTATAGCGCATTTTTGTTTACCTAAGGTCGTTCCGGTCGCGCTCGCGCATGAGCGGGACCGTCACCCCGTAGCCGGTGTGCCCCGTTTCACTGAGAGGCAAAAGCCGCCTCAGCGACGCCGACGTCGCAAGGGCGCGGCTGCTCTATCACTACGCGCTGCACCGTGCCAGTGCCGATGTGTTCAGCCGGGACCGGGAGAACGAACACAGGTGTTCCGTTCGGCGATACACGCGAGAGGCACGACTTCGGGGCGGGACCGCGTGGCTCCGGCTCGACGGCGTCTAGGTAGCAAAGGCCGCCTCTGATGTCGGCCAATGTAAAGGGGGGCCCCACTCCGACGATGACGACCCCGCTGCGGGGGGGTTACCCCCGGCACCCGGGAGGCGCCCGTGAACTTCTCGACCACGTCGCCGACATCGCGAACATCCTGGCCCACCAGAATGCCCAACGATCTTCCCCGAACCCGCCCCTCCCGTCGCCAAAGCCGGAATTAGAGCCGGACGGCTGCTATGACTCGCTGACTGATCGTCCGTCGATCTCGGGCCGTTGTTGCAGCCTATTGACATCTGCTCCGATTTTGTTACGAATAGATCAACGAACGTTGATCTGATTGTAACAGGCAGCTAGCAATGGTATCTTCTGGCAAGCATGTGGCCTACTACCGCGTTTCCACGTCCCGGCAGGGCCGGTCCGGGCTAGGGCTGGAAGCGCAGAAGCGAGCGGTTGCGGAGTATCTCGATGGCGGCGACTGGAAGATCGTCGGCGAGTTCACCGAGGTCGAGAGCGGCAAGCGCGCCGATCGGCCAGAACTGGCGAAAGCTCTTGCCGTGTGCCGCCTGCACGGGGCGCGGCTTGTCATCGCAAAGCTCGATCGATTGTCTCGCAACGCGCACTTCCTGCTCGGCCTGAAAGAATCCGGCGTCGACTTCGTGGCGGCCGACATGCCGAACGCGAACCGGCTGACGGTAGGTATCATGGCCATGGTGGCCGAGGATGAAGCGCTGCGCATTTCCGAGCGAACCAAGGCAGCATTGGCCGCCGCGAAGCGACGCGGGGTCAAGCTCGGGGGCGACCGCGGCGTCATCCCGAACGCGCGCTCTCACAAGGCCTCTGCCGAAGCGCTACGGCTGCGAACAGCTGCGAGGGCTGCTGATCTGGCGCCCATCGTAAAAGAGCTACAGGCGGCTGGGAAAACGAGCCTGCGCGCCATCGCGGAAGGACTCAACGCACAGGCCATCCCGACCGCGCGCGGTGACGGGGAATGGACGGCGACTCAGGTGATGCGGGTGCTGGAGCGGCTCGACCCTTTCGTCGGCGCGGCGGCGTGAAGCGCCTGCCGCGCGGGAGATGATCTCGCCACCATCAACACCATCGGCCCGTGGTGACGACCCACGCGGGACGGTGGGCTCGCAGGCCCTACCGCCTGTTGGAGTCCAATCGCTCAAGCACCACTCAATTGAGTGACTCGCCTTCAGGACGCTCCTCGTCGGTCGCCAACTGGGACCGTATGAGCGCGGTAAGCTCGGCATCTGTAAGCTCTTTGACGTCGCGATCGTCAGTGCCGCTGTACTCGACAGGCTGCATGGGTTTGCCTTCTAGGCGGTCCGCGATCATGTTGAAGGCCCAGCTTTCGCCGTCGATCAGCGCGCACTTTACAAGCTTCTCGGCAAGCTTGTTGATCCGCTTCCTGCCGTCCGCGTCGGTGCGGTTGGCTTCGAGGCGCAGTGCGTCGGTGAATATTTTCTCCTTGCGTGATCCGCCAGGATTGCCCGAGATGCCTTTCTTGAATGCCATTGCTTGAACCTCCTAACTATTTGACAAGAAAGAATATTTCGCGGTCCGCTTCGCGTATTCCATCGGAGGCCGCTCGATCTCCTCGAGCGCTTCAAAGCATCCTAGGCAGCACGTCGTCGGCCGACTCGCTACAAAAAGTGTAGCACGCTTTGGCTGCAAATGCAGGTGCAAAAAATGTCTGCTGCAATGTCCGCTTCAACCTATTGAAGCGAACATCGCTGCTTCGCGTCGGCGCGTCCAATTGGGGCGAACAGCCGACATCTGGCCAGCGCTGGACTCGGTGCTCGGCATCGCGCGCAAATGCTTATTCCCCGTCGGGCTTGATCCCGCTTGCCGGTGCTCGGAGCCGGATTATACTAGGTCGATGGTTGTCAGTTCGCCCGGACTGAAGGCGTTCTTTCTCGAGACACCTTTCTTCGGTGGCCTCTCAGACGCAAGCCTTGATCTCTTGCTCTCAATGCTGGTCGAGCGCCACTTCGACGTCGGTGCCACTGTCGTAGCGGAAGGAGAACCGGGGCATTCAATGTTCATTGTTTACTCCGGCCAACTCGTGGTGAGAAGGCTCGGGGATTCGGGGCGCGTCATTCGCATGACGGCTCTCGAGCCTGGTGATTTTTTTGGCGAAATGACGCTCATTGCGATGCACAACCGATCAGCCACCGTCGTCGCGGAGAGCCCAACCGTGCTGTACGAACTCACGGCCCGAAACCTCTACACGTACTACAAGGCCGACATCTACGCGTATGTGATGGTGATGCAGAATATCAACCGCGAACTTTGTCGGCGGCTCCGGCGCGCCGACAATCGCATTGCCGAGCTGCAGATTCTTCACGCGGGTCAATGATGCAGTCGAATACGTCCGTCCCGGGTCATGGGCGAGCACTGCCGCTTACGTAGGGTTTCATTGATGGCGCAGACTTTCTCCGGCTCGCAGGCGCTGGACGCAGCCGTCAATCTTGCGATCGCAGACGGAAAACTACCAGGCGCGGTGTTGGTGGTGGGTCACGAGGGCCGCGTCGTCTATCACAAGGCGTACGGCAAGCGCGCCCTGGTGCCCGTACCCGAAGCGATGACCGAGGACACAATCTTCGACCTCGCTTCGCTCACCAAAGTCGTCGCGACAACTTCCTCCCTCATGAAGCTGTTCGAGCAGGACAAGTTCCGGTTGAATGACGGGATCACGGACTACATCCCCGAATTTCAGGGCGGCACGAGTGAGATCACAATTCGCGACTTGATGACCCATTTCTCAGGCCTAGCGCCCGATTTGGCGCTGGACGAGCCTTGGAATGGCTACGACACCGGCTTGCGCATGGCCGCCACTGCCAAACCACAAGGCCCGCCGCGCTACGTCTACAGCGACATCAATTTCATTTTGCTGGGTGAACTGGTTCACCGACTTAGCGGTCAGATGCTTTCCGATTACGCGCGGCAGAATATTTTCCAACCCTTCGGTTTGAAGGACACCCTGTTCCTGCCGCCAGCTTCGTTGCTCGGGCGCATCGCTCCCACGGAACTCGTATCGCCCAGTGGACCGCCGCTGCGAGGTGTCGTGCACGACCCGACCGCACGGAACATGGGCGGTGTCGCTGGCCATGCGGGAGTCTTCTCCACAGCCGCCAACCTGGCACGCTTTGCTCAGATGATGCTGAATGGCGGGGAACTCGACGGCGTGCGGTTGTTCGACCCCCTGACGGTTAAGAAGTTCACCGAGCCGCAGAGCCCGCCCGATCAGCCGATCCTGCGCGGCCTCGGTTGGGACATCGATTCTCCACAGTCGGGGAATCGTGGCAATCTATTTCCCATCGGTTCCTACGGCCACACGGGCTTCACTGGCACGTCCATTTGGATCGATCGCTCGACGCGAAGTTACGTGATTCTGCTGGCGAACAGCGTGCATCCAGGGGTGCGTCCTCCGCTGACGCCGTTGCGCGCCAAGATCGCCGATATTGTTGCAGCTGCGGTGGGCGTCGGCGCCAAGTGGTGCATAAAGTCTTGAATAGAAATCGCACGCTTAGGACCGCGGCCTCCCCCTAGAAGCCGACATTGCGATGCGACACGGCGATATGAAAAGCGGGACCGCGAAAGCCCGCTGTGCTGTCACGGCTCAAAGTTGGCAAGCGCAACCAACACGCCCCACCAAAAGCGATGATCGCGACTGCCATTGCGATGCCGGCAACTCCAATGAGAGGTCACCCGCCTGCCAGGAGGCCGCTGATGCGTTTTTTGAGACCACCGCTATGGCACGCGGGGGCAGGTTAGGCCAGCGAGGGGTGAACCCCCGCGGGTACATATCTATATTAAAGACAAGAAGAGAGAGACATAGAATAGACTAGACAACGTATGCCGCAAACCTGCGGCATGTTTGGAAAAATCTTGCCGCAAAAACGCAACATCAACATGCCGCATCATTGCAACAAGTTTAGCGTGACGATTGGGGATCGCCGTCGCCGCCGGTCAATCACGACTAAGCCACGGCGTTCCAGTTCGGGGAGTGCGCGCCACTTTGACCACCGGCTAATGCCGTCGATTTCGAGCATGCCGTTCGCCAGCTTGATGGGCTCGCCTTTTCCTTTCCAGTTTAGATACAGTAAATGTGTTGCCAGTTGCCACGTTTGACCGCTGGCGCCAGAAAGCGCCTCGACCCACACCCAGGGTAATCGAACGAAGTGTGTGCGCCGCTTGGCGAGCTTACGCGGCTCGACGACTCGATGCGACACCACAATATTGGCGCGCAGCCGCAGTTTATCGATATCGAAGTCGTCAGTCATCTCCAATCAACCTCCCCACACGCGACCACATGACAGCGCCCCGCTCGTCCATGTATCGATCCGGCGAGCGCGTGATCTTAACGTCGGAACCTAGCTCGAACCCGCCGAGCACGATGCTGCTGGCCTCGGCCATGGCGGCGCGCATCGTCTGGACATCTGCATCCACATCCTGCTCACGCGCGCAGATCAGCACGGCATCGTGGACCGGCGCGCAGATCTCGACGCCGCGCTCGATGCCCAGGGAGCAGGCCAGCCGCAACATCTCGGCGCCATTGGCCTGCATTGGGAAATTGCGCAGCGAGCGCGGGTTCGACTGCTCCCCAACATGGATAATCCACCCGAAGACGGTGTTGAGCCAGCCGTGCAGCATCGCGTGATCGAGAGCGGCGTCGGACCAATTCCAGAACCTGCTGTAGGTCTCACGGTGCATGCGCAAGAGATCGCGCGCGACGATTGGCGCCTGGCCGATCCGAGCCGCCAGTGACTCGGCTCCCATTCCGTATTGGGTAGCGAGCACACACTGCTTGTAGAGTTCGCGCTCATTCCGGTGTGATGCCTTGGTAGCGTCGGCCGGAACGGCTCGGGCCTGCTTGGCGAACGTCAGGTAAGGATCTCCGGACGCATAGGCTTGCATCATGGCCGTGTCGCCGGACAGGGCGGCTGCAATCCCGAACTCCTGTTGCGACCAATCGATATAAACCGCGGCATAGCCCGGCGGCGGCTTGATCAATCCGCGGAGCCACACGCTCGGCCCGAATATAAATTTTGAATTGCTCGGTTGATTGCGGCCGGTTGTCGACCGAAACGCGGACAGCATGGCCCTGTTGCGCCCGTCACGACCGACCGCGAGGTCATTGAGCCGCAGCTCCGATAACGAGCTGCGTAGCTCGCGCAAGGGCGAGACCGAGGGGTAGGCCTTCGCCATCTGACGGAACACGTCGTCGCCCAGGTCGAGCCTGCCGCTTTCAAGCCGTGGCCACGGGATTTGGTTGCGGCTGAGCCAAGTGGCGAACCGATCGGCCTTGAAGGTGCGCCCGTCATAGACGCCATACGCAGCGTCGATGTCGGCGATCAACTGATCCTGGATGTCGGCCCAGTTCTCCCGCAACAAATGGAGCATCGGCACATCGATCGGCACGCCGGTGTGTTCGATGGCGGCGGCGGCGGCCATGTATCGTCCGCGAACCAGTGCGCGAGGTACGTCTATTCCCGACAACATCGCCGGCAACAGCCGCTCAAGCGCGAGCACGTCGGCCTGGCAATAGTCTAAAATTTCTTGGGGCGTGTACTGGCCGCGCCAACTGCCGTCGCCGATCGCGGTCTGCATTGCCTTCTTCTCGTTGGCGCCGATGCCGTCGAGGCCGAAATATGTGAGAGCACCCAAAAGGCCGGAACCTGCCGGTGTCGGCAAGCCGTTGGTCAGGTTGCGAAATTCGACGTAGAGGTCGAGGACACGTTCTGGCATCGGCCAGCCCAACACGCGGTAACAGCCCAGCTCGGCGCTGGCGTAGTAGGCCACGAACAGGACGTCGGGGCCGGTGGCATAGGGAGGCGCCAGTCCGAGCTGGTCCTGGAAAACACGAAAGTGCCGGCCGCTGCGAAGCTCATGCGCGACGCAACAGACCGGCACTGGTCGTTCGCCGTGACCGACCTCAAACTCGAAGTCGGCAACGACGATTTCACGGAATGTCGACAAGGTCGACATATCTACGCCAACCCACGCAAGCGCTTGATGACAGGATGGTCCAGCGTGGTGATCAGTCGATCGCGGAATGCGACGCGAATGATCTGTTGGAAGTCTAAGTCGGGCCAGACCGGCTCGGCCAGGATGCCTTGCGCTTCGAAAACTTCATACGCGCCCAGGCTCATGTTGGCTTTGACGCGCACCCAACGGGACATTGCCAATTCGGCTGCTTCACGAGCGCTGCGATGCCAATCCATCTCCCGACCATCAGGATCGGGAAGACGAACCGGCCATAAGGAGGGCACGCCTTGACGGTTGATGGAGAAATATAAGGTCTTGGAGACAAACTCGCCAACCAACTCGCCCACGAGCAAGCCGGCGATCACGTATTCCTCGCCGCCCTCGTCTTTGAGTTCGATCAGCGGAAAGTTGTCGCGCATCTGCGGATCAGGATGCACACGAACCCAGTCCTGCGCGCTCGGCTTGCGCACCGGAATGGTCGTGATGTGCTTCTTGACGCCGGCTGTCTCGGTGAACGACTGGTTCAACCGAAGATTGCTTAGGTCGAAAGGGTCTGGGGCCGAAGCCGGCGCTTCCTTACCCGCGTCGTTGTTCAATGCAATTCCGGCTTGAACGGCCGCTGTTGTTCTATCATCCATAGTGATTTCCTTGCCTTTTCCTTGTGATGGCGGTTGCCACCGATGATCTGTTGCTGATTACTGATGAAGTTCTGCGAATTAACCCTGCCGGCGGGGGCGCCGGCAGGGTTTTCGCTTTTTGGGTCAGGCCCAACGGCAGTGTCAGGGAAATTCTGAGAAAGGCGCAGATTTGCGGGATCAAAGGGATTCATTTCGTAGCTCGTGATTCGCTCATTGGAGCGTGGGTTTTTCTGGCGATACTCGCTCGTCGTCCGAAAGCGTTTGCGCTTTGCCCATTCGTTCAAAGTTTCGGGTGAATAGACAACGTGCCGACCAATTCGGTGAAAGCCATTGACGCGAAGCTTCTTCAGTGTACTTGCACCGATCGAAAGCCTAACGGCTGCTTCGTGGGTTGAAAGATAAACTGAGTGAGTCAAGTGAAGCTCCCTGAGAATCAAGCTGAATCTGTAGGGAGCTTGGGGCGCGAAAGTAAACTTCTACTTTCTGTGATGCGAATATTTTTGATCAGCTTCGACACGTTCCGGTGTTATTAGTTTTTCGATTGGTAGCAAATAACACCTGCCCGTGTTGGGAAGTGCCGCCCCAATAATTCTGATATCTCAATCTTCTCCTCTCCGTTCAATGCCGGAACGGAAAAGGAAACTGTCAGAGTTGATGTTGAATGTGCTTGGCTCTCGGCTGTTCACCATGACACCAATCCGCGCTCGCTGAGCGACTGGCAATCAGCGCTCAATCGCATTTTGGGATCAGGCGCAGGCACCTCCTTTGCGGGCATCTCCTCGGCCTGCGAGTCGTCTGAAAGGGGTGATGGTGCCGGGTCGTCGTTTTGACGAACGTGGCGTCCGACCCGGTCGCGGGAAAGTGGCTCGTAGGGCGCTACCTTCGGTCCGACCCAGTCGTTCTCCTTAATTGTCAGCTTGGCGCCGATGCCGATGGTCTTGACGGTGAGCGCCAAGACGGATCCCCTGAAGCATTCGAGTTTGCTGTGGGGATTAGCGCCGGCCGCGAGCAAGGCGCGGCACAAGGCGAACACAGGCGACCGACTGCGGACGACGATGTCACCAGCCTGCGCCCTATCATGTCCGATTAGTTCGGCGGTGATAACGGCGCCGCTCATTGCCGCGTGGGTGCACCGCTTCACGACCGTTGCAAACGGTTCAGGGTTTTGCTTTGCTGACGTAAGCGATTGATTGTTTTGAGCGCAGTTATTGGGAGTTTTGCAGTCAAGTCCTTGGAGAGCTTGAGAAACGCCTAGCTTCCCAAGCTGCATACGAGGGTTCGATTCCCTTCGCCCGCTCCAATACTCGATACAGCGAGGCTGCCCGCCGTCGCAACGATAAGCCCAGGGAGGGAATGACATGGCGAAATCTGCCGTCCGGATTGCAGCACTTATCGCAACACTCGCCTTCGGTCTGCTCGGCGCGAGCGGAGCCAAGGCGCAGAGCCTGGCATTGACCAGCCCCGAGATCAGCGAGGGTGCGACGATTGCCAACGACCAGGTGTTCAAGGGTTTCGGCTGCACCGGCAACAACGTCTCGCCGGCCCTGAGTTGGAGCGGGGCGCCGGCGGCAACCAAGAGCTTCGCCGTCTCCATCTACGATCCCGACGCGCCGACCGGCAGCGGTTGGTGGCACTGGGTCGTGTTCAACATACCGCCAAACGTCACTTCCCTGCCCAAGGGCGCGGGCGACGTAGCCAAGAAGCTGATGCCGAAAGGCGCGATCCAGAGCCGCACCGATTTCGGCAGCGACGGTTACGGCGGCCCGTGCCCGCCGAAGGGCGATGCGCCGCACCATTATCAGATCACGGTTTTTGCTGTCGACGTCGACAAGCTGCCGGACGCCAAGGATCATTCGGCCTCGGCTGCGCTGGTCGGGTTCGACCTGCACTTCCACACGCTGGGCAAGGCGACATTGACCGGAGTCTATGGTCGGTGAAATCCGTCGCGGCGAGGTTTACTTCGCCGCGGTCACCATGATCTCGACATCAAATTGCGGTGCCGCCAGGCGGACCTCGACGGTGGCGCGCGCGGGCGTATTTCCCGGTGAGACCCAGGCGTCCCACACCGCGTTCATCTCGGCAAAGGTCTTCATGTCGGTGATGTAGATCGTTGCCGTCAGCAATTTCGATTTGTCGGTGCCCGCCTTCGCCAGATAGCCGTCGATGATGGAAAGAATCTCATGGGTCTGCCGGGTGACACTTTCGCCGGCCATCTTGTTCGCGACGATGCCAGCAAGATAGACCCTGTTGTCGTGGACCACGACCTGGCTCATGCGAGGTCCGGTTTCAATACGCTGACTGGCCATGCCCTTCTCCCTGGAATTGTTCGGCGGTATCTTATCTCTGAAGCGTTTTCTTGACGCCAATCGTTACACGCTTCGCTTGAAATCGCTATAACGCGCCGCGGCGCCATCGCGCAAATGAAGACCCATCACGGAAAGCGTTTGAAGAATCCCCAGATCGCCTCCGCGCCGTCGATATC
>Ga0306922_10002908_pt1 | contig 15941 bp, 13 predicted proteins | sample sta12Cox44000082_FD_203758 | JGI IMG/M metagenome (GOLD analysis project Ga0306922, IMG submission 203758) | Lab enrichment of tropical soil microbial communities from Luquillo Experimental Forest, Puerto Rico - statoxic.12C.oxic.44.000.082 (v2)... | ecosystem: Environmental > Terrestrial >... | reverse complement strand
GATACGCATCTGTCAGACTCGGCCCGTAGCTCATCAGTCCACCAGCTTCGACATTTTCGCGAACTGGATATGTTGCAGGGATGTCGCTGCGTGCTGCCAGGTTGGCCAATTGAGTGGGGTTGAGAAATCCGATCACCGGAATCGCCGCCTGCTGCGCGTGCGCCGCGAGCGGCCATGCCGCCACGCTGCCGAGCAGCGTGATGAACTGGCGTCGTCTTCGATCGAGCATGGGCTCCTCCCCGGAACCCGCTGTGCCAGCTTACCGCAGGCTCAGGATGGACCGGAAGCGCCCGCAGGTCCTTGGGACAGACCTGAATCGTTCTGAATCGAGCCGGGGTGCTGCCGGCCGCTTCCCTCCTGAGCCTTTAATCAGTGCTCCGCGCCGCCCGGCAGGCGGAGGGTGAAGACCGAACCCTTGCCCGGCTCGCTCTCGACCGTCACGTCGCCGCCCATCATGCGCGCAAGCTTGCGCGTGATGGCAAGGCCGAGCCCGGTGCCGCCGTAGCGCCTCGGCGGCCATCTCTTCCATCCTATTGCCACTCCCCTCCGGGCCGCCGCGCCCAGCATTCCCAGGATTTCTCGCAGGCGCTGGCCAGCATTCCCAGGATTTCTCGCAGGCGCTGCTTGCAATCGCGGCCGGGGAGGGAGGTGAGAAGTTCAAGCCGCTCGCGCCGAATCGTTGTCTGCCAGCGGTCAAACCGCCAGCCGTAATGGTCGGTCTCGCCCCGCCACAAATACGCCGATGGCAAGCAATTGCAGGAATGCGGCGGCAAGGAACATGCCTGGAGCCGCGCCTGCAGCCTCCGCTGTGGCAGGCGCAAACTCGCGGATTAGGCCAAAGGCGGCAGGCGCGAACGCAAAGGTCCCCTGCGCCATACCCACGATCAGCGCCACCACGCGGGAAACGTCCCCGGGGCCGAACTCGACTTGGGCAATGAGCGGCGGCAGCGAGTTCGAGTTGCCGAAGCCCAGTCCGAACAAGAATATCCCGAGCAGCAGTAGCGGAATGTTTGTCCCATCGGCGGCGAAGAAAGCGATGGAGCCAATCATCTGCGCGGCATAGAAGCCCGATGCCACCAGCCGCCGGTCGGCGCTGAGCGGCATCGCCGCGCCGATGAGCGTACGACTGGCAATGGCAAAGATGGTGACAAATCCCATCGCGTTGCCGGCCCATTGTGCACCAAGAGCGGGTGTGAGCAGCGAGAAAAGGTGGGCAAGCAGGCCGATCTGAGCAAACATTCCGATGCTCATTCCGGCAGCAAGGGTTTGAAACTTAATGTCCCGCCACAGGCGCGATCCAGGGCGGGGTTTTGGCACCGGCGAGCTAGGCGACGTGTGCGGCGCGCCAGGTCCGTCGGGGGTCAGCCCCATCTCTTGCGGAGTGCGGGAAAATACCGTTGCCGAAAGGGTCCACATGGCGATCGTCATCACAATCGCGATCGTAGCCGCGGCGTTGGAAAACCCTAGCATGTTGATAGTGGCGACCCATAACGGGGAGAAAATCACGCCGCCAATGCTCCCGCCGTTGTATGCCGTCATGAGTGCAGCGGGGCGCCTGCGCACGAACCATGGCGACACGATGCTGTTGAGGGCAACAGGGCCCATTGCAGCCCAGCCCATGCCACTGAGCAACGCCGCGAAGAATAACTGCCATGGTGCGCTCGCCACGGCCCAACCCAAAGTGCCGAGCGCAAGGGAGATAGCACCCGACCTCGTCACCATCGACACACCAAAGCGGTGGTAGAGGGCGGGTAACCTCGTCCCTCCGAAGGCGCCGACAAGAAAATGTGTGGTAACGGCCGTCGAGATCAACGCAACTGGCCATCCACTCTGCTCGTGCAGGACGCTCAAAAAGACGGGAGGACCAAAGAACGCAATACCGTAACCGAATATCCCTAACACGAACGCTCCACCGACTACGCGCCATCCGTAGAAGGTGCCGCTACGTATTGCCGCGATAGTCATTCCGGGCGCTCCCCTCGAAGCCGCTTCGCTTAGGCTCTTTGGAATTTTTCAGCTCATCGTTTTGCTTATCGGTCAAATCCTCGAATGTCATCAGAGTTACGGGTTCAATTGAGCCATTCTTCGCCCTCCGTTCCGAGCTAGCCATTATCAGATCGGAAGGTAATCACGGATAGGCGGGACCATCCAATTGAATTTTTCGAGACGTGGTCGCTTGCAAAACGCCTTTGTGCCGTCTCGGAGCCTGCGCGTGACATGGGGTCGTGCAGTCTCCATTGCTTCAATGATCAGTCAACTGGCCGAGCGACGCCTCGGGTGTTGCGGCCGCTTTGGCCAAAATCGCCCTGTAATCCGCGATCCAATCCTGCACGGTGTCGGCCCCGAACGAGTCGTTCTTGTAGGTGCACGAGCCGGCAATGCCCGACGGTCTCTCCTTGAGCGTCAACGTAAGCCAAGTGCGATTGATCGGAAGGACCGGCTGCCCTTCCCGCGAAGCGTCTCCCATCGATCGGATCGTCACGTCGGGCAGCTTGAGCGGCCGGACCATCGCGTTCTGAAGGACGAAAAACACCTGAATGAGTGATGCCGGATCGAGGCCATCTTCTTCCGCTAGTCGGGCGGCGAGGATCTCGAAGGGCAGCTCTTGCCGGGCGTGCGCCGCCAAAACTGAGTCGCGCACGCGACCGATCGCTTCCCGGAATGACAGATCCGAATTGATTCGCGTTCGGATGACAGTGGTGTTCTCGAACGGCCCGATGACACCCTCCGTCCACTGCTGAGAACGGTTGGCCATGGCGGTGCCGACGCAAATGTCCCCGCGTCCGGTCCGGGCGAGCAGCATAGCCTTGAACCCCGCCAGCAAGGTCATGAACAGAGACCCGCATTGGCTGCGAGCGAGGGCGCTCAGGCGCGCCACCAACTCATTCGGCAGATGAATTGGTTCGTGGTCAATGCGCGAGGCTAGCGCGCCTGCAACACCACCCTCTGCAGGAAAAACGGGCGCTGCGTCGCGCAAGTGACTCTTCCAATAGGCGAGCTGCCGAGCCGCTGAGTCGGTCGTGCACCACCGGCGCTGCCAGTGCACTAGGTCGGAAAACCGAAAGGGTGGCTCCGGCAATTGCACGTCTCGACCGGCTGCAAAACCGGAATAGAGCTTTGAGACTTCCTCAAGGAAGACTCCGATGGACCAACCGTCGACGATGATATGGTGCAGGACAAAAATCAAAACGTGATCATCGGCCCCGAGCCGAAACAGGCGTGCCCGAAATAATGGCGCACGGGTGAGATCGAACGGTGTCCACGATTCTTGCTCGGCTTCCAGCTCCGCCTTCTTGAGCAGGAGTGCATTCGCGCGGCCTTTTCTGGCAGCTCTTTCCCCTGCGAGATCTACGACCACGAGGGGTGAACCTGTCTCGGCAGCCGGCAAAACAAGAGCTATCGGCCCCTCGCCGCTCCAGTCAAATGCCGTCCGCAACGAATCATGCCGGCGCGTCACTTCGGCTAGACTGCGCTCGAGCGCGGGGACGTTCAGCGGACCGTGCAGCCGATAAATGTAGGGCAGATTGAATTGGGGTAGTCCCGGTAACTCGCGCTCGATCCTAAACACGTTTTCTTGCACGATGGACAGGGATTGGGGACCATGTGCTTCCACGAACGCAATCTCGGACCGCGGCTCCTTTGATTGCATCTCGCGCGCCTCTTCGACCCGTCGGGCTAGAGCATCGATGGTGGGTCCTTCGAACAGGGTCCGAATAGGAAAAGACACCCCGAAGATGTTTGCGACGCGGGCCAGAACTCGCCCGGCTAAAAGCGAATGGCCGCCCAAGTCGAAGAAGTTGCTAAAGGCGCCGACCTCCTCGACGCCGAGCAAATCCGCCCAGATCCTAGCCAGGGCTTCTTCGGTGGAATTGCGTGGCGCCACGAGTTCGCCTTCCGCCACTCCGGGGCGCCCGCGGATCGCCGCCAAGGCGGGGCGATCCACCTTGCCATGGGGTGTCAACGGCATGCGATCTAGGAAAAAGTAGGCCGCGGGAATCATGTGGACGGGGAGCCTGTTTTTGAGAAATTCGCGAAGCTCGCTGGCCTTTGGCCGCCGATCAGCCGCAGCGACGACATGCGCGACCAGTCGCGCCTCGCCCTCAACGTCGTCCTGTGCCAGCACGATGGCGGACTGGACTGCTGGGTGATCCATGAGAACGTGCTCGATCTCCTCGAGCTCGATTCTGCAGCCCCTGATCTTCACCTGGTGATCGATGCGGCCGAGGCACTCCAATGTCCCGTCAGGGCGCCAGCGCGCCAAGTCCCCGGTCCCATACAGACGCGCGCCACGGCGCCTCGAAAAAGGGTCGCGCAGGAAGCGGCGCTGGGTCTGTTCGACGTCGTTAAGGTATCCGCGACCGACGGCAATGCCGCCCACATACAGTTCCCCCGCGACCCCGATTGGCACCGGCTGCAAATGGGAATCCAGCACATAGAGGCGCGTATTGGCTATCGGGCGGCCTATGGACACAGTTGCGAGCGACGTCGGCGGCGCCGTAAGGCGATGCGTTGCGACGTCATCGGAACACTCCGTCGAGCCGTAGGCGTTGATCAGAGGCACGTCTGGAAAGTACCGAAACCAATCACGACAGAGATCTGGAGCAAGGGATTCCCCAGTGGAAATGAGAAACCGCAATCGGCCCAGTATCCGAAAGGCCGGCTCATATGGCACCCGCCGGAGGATCGCGCGCAGCAGGCTCGGAACGATCTGCAGAACCGTAATTCCCTCGCGCGATATCTCCTGCATGAGCAGCGCCGGGTCCTTCACCTCCTCGTTCGTACAAATCTGGACGCGCGCTCCGACCATCAGCGGAGCGAGGAACTGCCAGATCGAAATGACGAAGCTCTGCGGTGATGTCTGAGCTACCACGTCCGAAGCTGATAGTTCGACGTCCGAGATCTTGGACAGAAGGTGATTGAATAGGCCTTGCTGCTCTATCATTGCGCCTTTCGGGGCGCCGGTTGAGCCCGAAGTGTAGATCACGCAGGCCAAACTCGAGGGCCCCGGCCGCACCGCAGCAGCGGCGCGAGGCTTAGCCTGCGCCAGCTCCTCCAGCTTCAGAACGTGAGGGCGTGCTTGGACAGAGATTCGCGACAGCGGCTGGGCAAGTGCCGCGGCGCAGCCTGACGCTGTCACGACGAGCCGTGTGCCGCTGTGCTCAAGAATCTGAGTAAGCCTGGCCTCGGGAAGGCTCGGATCCACAGGGAGAAGCGCGCCCGCCGCTCGCTGTACCGCGATCAATGCCGCGAGAAAGTCGACGCCGCGCTCGGCGAGCAAGACGACTGCACACTCAGGGCCGACGCCCGCGCGGGCGAGTTCGCCGGCCATGGTCGCGCTACGACAGGCGAGTTCTCTGTAGCTGAGCCGGACGCACCCGGCAGAGACCGCTATGGCGTCGGGTGTGCGCTCGACCTGTCGATCGAACTGTTCGCAAAAAGTGCGCAGGCGCGGCAGCCGGGTGTCGCTGTCATTCCAATCGACGAGGACTTGCCTACGTTCGCGCGCCGGCAGCAGAGGCAGCCGAGAGATCCGCTCGTCGGGATCGGCGGCGATTGCCTCTAACAACGTTTGCAAATGCGCTGCCATTCGCGCAATCGTGGTGGCCTCAAAAAGATCGGTGCTGTACTCCAGCCAGCCACAGAGTTGCTCGTCCGCATCGATGAGCTCTAGCAGCAAGTCGGCGCGCGCGATCCCCGGATCAACGCCGACAAATTGCCCGGACAGCCCGGCGAGGGCGGGCCCTGTCGGCGCCGCGTTTTGCAAAAGAAACATTACCTGAAACAAAGCGTTCCGCTCCAAGCCACGCGGGACTTGGAGGACTTGCAGAAGTTCGTCGATCGGCAGGTCCTGGTTTCGATAGGCATCGAGTGTGATTTGTCGGACACGCCGCAGAACCTCGGTGAATGTGGGATCGCCGGATACGTTGGTCCGCAGAACAATCGCGTTTGCGAACATCCCGATGAGGCGCTCGATGTTTAGTTGATTGCGGTTCGCGATCAGTGATCCGACGGCGATATCGTCGCGCTGTGTGTAGCGGTGAAGAAGGCACTGAAATGTCGCGAGCAGGGTCATGAACAAGGTAACGTTGTGATCTTGGCTGAGAGACTTGAGGCGGCGGGATAAGCTCCGCGAGAGTGCCAATGGATGTCTCGCGCCGCGGCCGGTCCAGATCTGCGGCCGAGGTTTGTCCGTTGGCAGCGGTAGCTCCGCGACGCCTTCAAGTTGTGGACGCCAGTAGCTCGACTGCTCCTTCGCGGCCGGCGCTCGCAGCCACGCTTGCTGCCATTTGACGAAATGCCTGTACTGGAGCGGAAGCTCGGGCACCCTGACGGGCGTCCCCTTTACTCTGGCGGTGTAGAACGCCCCGAGTTCTTCCCAGAACAGTCGTTGCGACCAACCATCCGTGATAAGGTGATGCAGGTTGATGATCAACGCATGGTCTTGTTGGTCAAGCCGCAGCAGCCGGGCTCGTAGCGACGGCTCCCTTTCAATCGCGAAAGGTTGGCGCAGCGATTGCAGCAAATGCTGTTGAATTACCCCCGTTCTCCTGCTTTCGGCACACGGTTGCAGATCTAGACGTTCCAGGCACGGTCGAACAGTTTCCACGGTTTGCATTAGCTCGCCCAGCCGCTCGGAGAACGTCGTTCTCAGCAACTCGTGGCGCTCACAGATCATCGCGATGCTGGTTTCCAAAGCGTCAACATTGAGCGGCCCTGAAAGTCGGACCGCTTCGGCGACGTGGTATTTGTATCCGACCGGATCGAGTCCGCTGAGGACGTAAATTCTCTGTTGCTGAAACGACAGCGGGCCGCAACGGCTGTCGGTTGAGGAATCGCGCGGGGTAACCGATCCGGGCGCGGCACTGCTTTCCGACGACACGAGACGAGCGGCCAGAGCCGCAACCGTCGGCGCATCGAAGATATTTCTGAACGAAAGATCGATGCCAAAGCTAGTCCGCAGACGCGAAAGCATCTGCGTCACTGTCAGCGAATCTGCGCCGAGCGAGAAGACGTCTTGGTCGATCCCGACCTCATTGAGCTCCAGAAGCTCCGCCCAGGCCTTTGCCAGTTGCGCCTCCAATTCCGAGCGCGGTGCAACGAGCGCGTGGCCACGTGCCGCTCGTTCCCTTGGTGGCCTTATCGAAAGCGCGGTGGCGAGGACGCCGCGATTGATCTCTCCGTTGGGACCTTTCGGGATCTCCGACACCATTCGGATGAGCGCAGGGATCTTAAATGTGGCCAGGTGTTTACTCAGGAACTCGCGCAGGGTGTGCGCGCTGATCTTGGCACCCGGGCACAGCATAACGGCGGCTGCGACGTCCTCACCAAGTCGCCGATGCGGGATCGGAAATGCAATGGCTTCGGCGATTTTTGGATGCCTCAGCAACGCCTTTTCCACCTCAGCGGGCGCCACCTTCTGCCCTCCGCGGTTGATGACGTCCGCTTTCTTGATTCGGCCGACGATGAATAGATATCCCTCCGAGTCCAGATACCCGAGGTCGCCGGTTCGAAACCAATCACCCAGAAAGGCGGACCCTGTAGCGGCGGCATCGTTGTCATACCCCCTAGTGATGGTCGGACCTCTCAATACGATCTCGCCACGTTCACCAGGTCCGAGGTGTTGGCCCTCGGCATCCACGATGGCGATCTCAGCTCCGGCAGACTTGCCGACGGAACCGGGCTTGCGGCGGTCGAGAGGGTTCGCGGCAATCTGGGTGGCGGCTTCCGTCATGCCGTAGGTCTCAATCACTGGGACCCTAAAGACCTCTTCCAGCTCGGCGAGTACCTCGGGCGGCAGAGAGGAAGATGCTGAGCGGATAAGCCGCAAGGAAGAGCGCCGGGCGCTGCGCTTATGGCGAGGAGCCGCCGACAACAGCGCTCGATGGATCGATGGAACGGCCGTGTACCAGGTCGGTCGAAACTCCGTCAGCCAATCGAAGAAGGCTGCGGCATCAAAGCCAGGCGGGCAGACCACACTCGATCCGGCCGCCAATGCAGCGATGAGCCCGGAGATAAGGCCATGCCCGTGGAACAGCGGCAGCACGTTCAGCAATCGATCCTCGGGCGCAAGTCCAAAAACGGCGCCGACGTTGTAAGCCGAGAGGCACACGCTTGCGTGCGTCAGCGGGACCAGTTTCGGCCGTGACGTGGTGCCCGAGGTCAACAGCATGAACGCATCGTCCGTGCTGGAGGCCGACTCGGCGTCGATGGCGGTTCCTCGCGTTGCCGAACAATCAAGGCCAAACGCACCGGCGCCCTCGCCGGGTCGCGGCGACAAATCGATGACGGGTATGCTGAGGTTATACGCGACGTCTCGGCTCGCCGAATCGACGTCCGTGCATGTCAATAGCGCCGCTATCCGCAAGGCGCCGAAATAGTGTTGCCATTCGTCCGCGGCAAAGCCCGGGTGAAGTGGCACGCAGACCGCACCGGCCGCGACCCCGATTATCGCCACCGCAGCGTCTGCCCCTTGCGGCAATACGACCGCCACTCGGTCGCTTCGCCCTATACCGAAGCTCCGCAAATCGCTGAGCAGATCGTTCGCCCGCAGCCACAGCCCGCCGTATGTCAGCGGAGCGCGCCCAGGCGCGAGAATCGCATGGTGGCCGGGTGTGATTCGTCCGTAGTCGGCAAGGAGATCTTGGAGGCATAAAAAGAGGCGACTTACGGGTTTTTTGTCTGCCGGTCCGCGCATCATAGCCCCCCTAACAACATGCGGCCGTACGCGCTCACGTCCCTCGGGCGGATGAATCAATCCTGTAGCGCCCTTCAATGTATAACATAGCGACGAAGTGTCTACGAGTTATACCAATCCTCAGATTGAGTGACCCTCGGCTGCCCAATCGCGGCGGGCGATGGATATGATTTTCCAAGGCTGATCGATGAGCGTGTTCAAGGCGTAGCAGTACTGATCGACGATGTTGTCGAAGAATTTGAAAATTCGGCTCGACAACCAGTTCTGCCGCACGAATTGCCAGAAGTTTTCTTGGCCGTTGAGTTTGGGTGCGCGTGGCGGGAGCTGCAACAGCGAGATGTTGTTTGGAACCTTGAGGGCTTTGGCGCCGTGCCACTCCGGCTTGATCTAGGAGGACCATAGCGTGAGTGCCCGGACTGATTTTGGTTGCGATCTCATCGAGGTGAAGCTGCATAGCTTCGGTGTTGCAGGCCGGCAGCACGAGGGCCGCGTTGGCTCCGCATTTGGGGCAGACCGCACTGGACTGCTATTAATCGTCATGGGTTGCGATGGCGCGAATTGGCCCTGAGCAGTCGATCGCACTCGATGGAATGTGTTCGCGATCGAGGCCATGGTTTTAACCCTCAGAACACACCGCTCGACGCAAGAGCTTTACAAGCATGTTGAAGTTCGTTCTCGTCTGCGAGAACGTCGAGGATAACCGTGCCGACGTCCTTCTCCGCGAAGCGCCGCACGTTCGCTCCGATATCCGCATAGCTACCGACGAGGTACGGACAATCCGCTCGGAAGGTCAAAAACGGCAGAAGCCAATAGCCATTCTCATAAAGTTCTCCCGTTTGTCCAGCTTCGTTAAGTCGGCGTTTCCAAACGGAGTCTGTATTTTCCATGGTATACTTCAACAGTTCACGATGCTCGACACTGTCCTGAAACACCAGCTTTGCTTCCCGTCGAGCTTCATCGCGTGTCTGCCTTGCAAAAATCCCAAAGTTTACACCAGGAGCGCTTATTCCCGCCTCGAGGTTTGGCGGAAGCATTTGCATCATTAAGCATCCCATCTCTCTCGCTACTCGACGCGCGTCGTCGGATTGACCGGCAATCAGGAACTCTGGCATGAGCGCTGCGGGCAAGTGCGGACGCAGCTGCAGGTCGTTTGTCGCATAAAATCTTCCTTTGAAACTGAATGGCCGTGCGCCCGCTAAGAGCTCACGCACCACGTGTATGAATTCGCCCAGCCTCGAATATCGGTCTTCATGGGAGTATGTCTCACCCAGGCCGCGCAAATCGCTCATGGCCGTGCCGGTGACCATGTTTAGATAGACCTTCCGCCGGTACAGAAGCGCGAACGAGGAAATGAATTTAGTCACAGTGAATGGATGCATGTAGATCGGATTGACCGCGATCAAGGGCGAGCTTTTCGAAGTGTGCGTCAAAACATGCTGGGCCATCGCCCAAGGTTCGACGAAGACATCGTTTCCCGTGAACAATAGGATACCGGCAAAACCATTTTGATCGGCAAAACGTGCAATGCGCATCAATTCGTCCGCATATTTAGCGGGGTTCGGATTTCGTGGTATGGCAGCAAACACACGAAGCTTCGGTTCCGTCATTTTCACAGCTCCCTGAGCCCCATTGCCGAACCAGCAAAGATCTAAATCGAGCGACGCGACGGTTTATCTCCCGAACGTCAGCGCGTTTGAATACGCGCAGCTCCTATAGCATGATGCGATTAAACCGAGCCAAGCGGAACTCATGCCCCGGGTTGTCCCGGCCATCCACGCCTTAGTTGGCGGCGCGAAAGAATGGATGCACGCGACAAGAGCGGCAGCAAAATCCGGCTACATGACCACGGAGATCACCTCCGGCGCTTGCGCCGGCGAGCGCCGTGTGGGTACCATCCTCGCCGCTGCGGACCCATTGGCACCGAGCATTGGAAAGGCGCCCCGAGAGCGCGAGGCTCAACGCCAGAAATCGGACGGACGATGGGTAAGCCCCAAGCGGCCTCGATAGGCAGCGAAGCTGCCGGCTACCGGCTCAAAGCTACCAAAATCGAACACGGGACCGGTGCAACGGCTCATCGTGATGGTGCTATTGGCTCCGCTTTCGTTGGCTCCGGGCACCGAAAGGTTGTGGGAAAGACCGTTTGCTTGACCCAGGATTGGATGCCGCGCCTTGCTGCACGGATCCGGCGGGCCGGCGCGCGCAAATTTGCCGCATCCGTTTCGAGCGCGATTGCTCCCGGGTTCGCTCGCGGACGACGCGATGCGTCGACGTTGAACTCAAGACCCATCCTTACTCTGAGGGTGCTTCGTGCAAGCGCTGACGGCAACAGAGCACTGTTAAGCGTATTGCCCGAGATCGCTGATTGAGCAGGATCGCGATTGTTGGCGTTATCATGAACGGGCACAGGCCATGAGCATTGTGCGGCTCTCGGATCGTGTGCGACGCGAGCTGAGTTATCTGAGCTATCCCGCGCGCGAATGGACCGTCCCGCGCCATCGCGATGGCACCCGGGTGCTTGATGTGCTGATTGTGGGCGGCGGACAGGCTGGACTTGCGACTGCCTTCGGCCTTAGGCGGGAACAAATAAACAATTTCAGGATCGTGGATCGCAATCCCCGCGGCCTGGAGGGACCCTGGCGCCGGTTTGCCCGCATGAAGGAGCTGCGGACTCCGAAGGAGGTGACAGGCATTGATCTTGGTATCCCCAGCCTCACGCCGCGTGCCTGGTACGAGGCGAAATTCGGCCGAGAGGCTTGGCAGCGTATTGATAGGTTTATGCCGGAGATATGGCGGCAATATCTCGACTGGTGCCGCGATGTTCTCGATCTTCCGGTCGAAAACGACATCGAAGTAACGTCGATCGAACCGGCCGGTGACGTTCTCCTGGCGCATCTGCGTCGGGGAGGCCGAACCGAGCGCGTCCACGCGCGAAAGATCGTCCTAGCAACGGGCATCGAAGGAAGCGGATGCTGGCGGGTTCCCAAGGCTCTTGTTGCCGATCTTCCACCGAACCGTTATGCGCATACGGCCGACGAGATAGACTTCGGCCGGCTTGCGGGAAAGCGCGTGGGCGTGCTCGGCATCGGCGCCTCTGCCCTCGACAATGCAGCCGAGGCACTCGAAGCTGGCGCCACGAGAGTCGACGTTTGCTTCCGCCGCGCAGATATTCCGCGCGTCAATCCACTGATTTGGACGAACTTCGCAGGGATGCTCGGTCACTTCGCGGATCTGACCGATCTGGAGCGCTGGCGATTTATGCGTTACATCTTGGAGAAGCCGCCGATGCCTCCCCCGCAAGACACCTTTTGGCGCTGCCGCAGGTTCGAAAACTTCGCATGGCACGCCAATTGCGCGTGGCAGTCGATCCACGACAACGGCGGCATTGTAGCAGTTGAAACCGAGAGCGGCAGCTTCGCGTTCGATTTCATTATCTTCGCGACGGGTTTCGATACGGACCTCTTGGCCCGGCCAGAGCTTGCCCAGATTGTTCACCAGATTGCGCTCTGGCGCGACCGGTTTACGCCGCCGCCAGGCGAGGAGAGCGATTTGGTCGCAAGACACCCCTACCTCGGGACAGCATTCGAGTTTACGGCGCGCGAGCCAGGAACCGCTCCTTTCCTCAGCCGGTTGCACAATTTCACGTTCGGAGCGATGCCAAGTCTCGGGCTGACCGGCGCTGCGATCCCCGGATTGCGCTATGGCATACCCCGACTCGTCAACGGTGTGATGCGGGACCTATTTAGGGAGGATGCCAGCACGTATTATCAGGAGCTTATCGCTTATGCTGAGCCCGAATTGCATACTGTCGAAAGCGAGGTCGGTTGGATTGATGGCCTCGCCGCAGCGGCGATCAGCGGCGCCCGCAGGCTGCTTGATGAGTTCGACAAGCCCCTGCACGCCAAGACGTTGCAGGAGGAGAATGCATCGCAAGACGTCAATGATAAATCCGCCAGCATTCTTTTAGAGCCCGCTCGTATGGGCCGTGCTGCGGCACACTCCCGGCCGAAGCGGCGTGGTAGTAAATCACCGAAACAGAGCGGTCGTCCAAAATGACGCTCCGCACCGGGTCTGACTTCTGAAAAAAGCTTCCTGCCACCTTAAAGTTAGGAACGTTGGCTTGATTATCCTTTTGATATGTTCGATATTTGGTTCATCCGTGGTTGCTACGAAATGGTCACCGAGGGGTCAGGAGCGAAGTAATGGGCTTTGTCGATATCTCAAAACATGTGAAGGGTCACGAGCTGACTGACAAGCAAAGGAACGAGGCCAAGAAGAAATTTCTGGAGCGCAAACGAGAGCTTCAGGCGGCGCTAAGGGCCGTGGACCGAGGTCTTAAGGCGCTTGCAAAAAAGCCGAAGCGAAAGAGAGTTGCGTAGCGGCGGCAACAAGACACCCGCACAATCCTACACTGCGTTACTTTTGCCCCGTGCTCGCAGAGCGCGTGCGCGGGGGCCGGTCCCGTTAGCTTCTCCGACAGCTTCCTCACGCGTCGGAAGCGGTGGGCATCTTCAATCTATGTGGTCCAAACAGCGAAATATTCTCAATTGCTTCTGCCAATTTTATAGTCACTGATTAAATGGGACCATAAAGACTTCCAAGAAATTCAAAGAAGGCTCTCGACGGAAGATGAGCTACAGGGGCGATAGTAACTTCAAGGTCGAATTCAGACACATTGTCAGCCGTCCCCATGCCTATGACGCTACCACATTGTCATTAGCCACCAGCCTCGAAATCGTTTCGTGAGGTGATGCCTGGCACTACGTAACCTCATCACGGATGTCGCAGGCGTGCGGGTCGGGCAGGCTCACGACACGCGACTCGCCTCGGGTGTCACGGCAATCATCTTTAAGGAGCCCGCGGTTGCTGCCGTGGACGTGCGGGGCGGTGCGCATGCCACGACCGTGACCGACCGGATTGAGTCCCACCGTACGATCGAGCGCATCGATGCCGTAGTATTATCCGGCGGCTCTGCATTTGGCCTCGACGCCGGAGCCGGGGTAGAGGCCTATCTGAACGAGCGGCGTCGCGGCGTGACGCTTGGCAACGTCCGCGTCCCAATGGTTTGCGGCGCAGCGTTATTCGACCTATCCAACCGAAAGACCTGGAGGCGCTATCCGCCCTATCGCGATCTCGGCTACGCGGCTGCGTCGAGTGCTCGAACACGCTTTGCTCTCGGCACGGCGGGCGCCGGCTTTGGCGCGACGACTGTCAACTTCAAAGGCGGTATCGGCTCGGCATCGGCAGTCAGTTCTCAGGGCTATACTGTTGGCGCTATCGTTGCGGTCAATGCCTACGGGAGCGTCACAGTCGGCAACGGGCCGCATTTCTGGGCAGCGCCGTTCGAAATCGAACGCGAGTTCGGCGGGCTCGGCACACCCGCATCGCTGCCGCCCATGGCGCACAAGGCGAAGGCCCGCGTGGGCGAGAACGCGACCATTGCGCTCGTGGCAACGGACGCCGCCCTAACAAAACCCCAAGCAAAGCAGCTTGCCATCATGGCCCATGACGGGCTCGTCCGAGCCATTTACCCCGCCCACACCACGGCCGACGGTGACGTCATATTCGCGGCGGCAACGGGGCGGCGTCAACTTACCGATCCGGTCGGAGACCTCGCAGTCCTGGGTGCCACCTCGGCAAACGTGCTTGCGCGCGCCGTGGCGCGGGCCGTGTTCGAGGCTACCGCGCTTGCTGGAGGACCGCCAAGCTGGCAAGATTACTACACCGCCGCATCCTATTTGCCTCCAACACCGAGGTGTACTCGCCGTAGGCATGCTGCTCGCCGGAAACCGGAATAATGCACGGCTGTCGGGTATGGCCGCCGGGCCTTGATCGCGGCACCTTCACCGATGTCTTTCGACATCACCCGTCTCGTGAGTGTTACGTTCTTGTGCTGGGAGTTTATACGCGTCTTTAATTGTATGTAGAATCTCGAGAGTTGGGATGACTACGATGAAACTTTCTCGCCGTCGACTTCATCACTTAACGGCAGGCGCGCTGGCGCTTGCGGCCGTGTTGGGCCTCGCTTGGGCGCAAGCCTACCCGGAGCGGCCGGTGCGCATCCTTGTAGGATATGCGCCCGGGGGTGGGAACGACATCGCCGCGCGCCTAATCGGTCAATGGCTATCGGAGCGCCTCGGCCAGTCCTTTGTCGTCGAAAACCGGCCGGGCGCGGCCGGCAATATCGCTACCGAAGCCACCGTACACGCGCCTGCCGACGGCTACACACTCCTCCTGGTCTCTTTGGCGAACGCAACCAATGCGACGCTCTACGACAAGCTGAACTACAATTTCATCCGTGATATCGCTCCGATTGGAGGCATTGTCCGCGTAGCGAACGTGATGTTGATCAATCCAGCAGTGCCAGCGAACACCGTCCCCGAGTTCATCGCCTACGCGAAGACCAATCCTGGCAATGTCAACATGGGTTCGGGTCCCACTGGAGGCCCCGTCCATATGGTCGGATCGTTGTTCAATATAATGACAGGACTTAAGATACAGCATGTGCCCTATCGCGGGGAGGCTCTGGCCCTAACCGACTTAATCGCTGGGCAGGTGCAGGTCGTGTTCGGCAGCATACCCGCCTCGATCCAGTACGTCAGGGCCGGCAAGCTACGAGCATTGGCGGTGACCACGACAACCCGCGCCGAGGCGCTGCCGGATCTTCCCATTGTCGCCGATTTTGTGCCGGGCTATGAGGCGAGCACTTGGTACGGTATCGGCGCGCCCAGGAACACTCCAACCCAGATCATTGAGCTACTCAATCGCGAGATCAATGCTGGTCTCGGCGATCCGGCATTAAGGACACGTCTGGCTGAGTTGGGCGGTGTCGCAATTGGAGGTTCACCTGGCGATTTGGGTAAGCTCATTGCCGAGGAAACCGAGAAGTGGAGTAAGGTGATCCTGGCAGCCAATATCAAGCCGGAATAGGGCGACCTGCTTTTGCACAACGATAAACGTTCCAAGATGCCGTCCGGATTTCCCCAATCCAGGCGCTGATGCGTTCAGCGCGCCGCGAGGGGCCACCCGACCGCGCCGCTAAGCAGCGTAATAAACTCGCGTCGTTTCGTTCGATCACCTCGTCGGTGCGGGCGAGCAGAGCGGTATCCGCAGATTTTTGGTTGGCGACACGATCCGCGATCATATTTACTTTTCTATACCTGGATCGGACGTCACCTCTGCCCCGATCCAGTCAGGAAGCGCGAATTCCTGGCCAGCGTCCGCTAGTTCAATCTCCGCCAATACCACG
>Ga0306922_10002904_pt1 | contig 15955 bp, 14 predicted proteins | sample sta12Cox44000082_FD_203758 | JGI IMG/M metagenome (GOLD analysis project Ga0306922, IMG submission 203758) | Lab enrichment of tropical soil microbial communities from Luquillo Experimental Forest, Puerto Rico - statoxic.12C.oxic.44.000.082 (v2)... | ecosystem: Environmental > Terrestrial >... | reverse complement strand
TTACGCGAAACCACCACATTGCCGCGGCGGCGGTTCAGCTTGATAATTTTGACCGGAATATCCTGCCCGATGAGCCCGTCTAGATTGTGAACCGGCCGCGGGTCGGCCTGCGAGCCGGGCATAAACGCCTCGATCCCGACGTCCACCGCCAGACCGCCCTTCACGCGGCCGAGCACCCGACCGGAAAGAATCAGCTGCCCCTGGTACGCTTTGTCGAGGTTGTCCCACACGCGCAGCCGCGCCGCTCGTGTATGCGAGAGCAGCACGTAGCCTTCCTGCTGCTCGCCACCATGGTCGATCATGACATCGACCACGTCCCCCGCTTTGACGGTAATTTCGCCCGATGAGGTCTGAAACTGCTCGATCGGCGCAATGCCTTCGGATTTATATCCGAAATCTATGATCACGTCCTTGCCAGTGACGCTGAGGACCGTGCCTTGTAGGACTTCGTCGGCGGCAGGCGGGGCAAAATGGCTGTAGTCGTCGAGCAGGTGTTCGTAACTCTCAGAAAATGGCTGGTCCACCGGCCCCTTGTCTTGGTCCACGGCTGTTACGCCTCCGCCGATCACCGATTCACCAGCGGCTGCAAGGACGGAGAGAACTGCGGCAACGGGCAGGGCGCCTGCCTTCCGTTCGCGCACCGAGATCTTCGCGACCTTGCGCCCTCACTGGCAAACCACTGTGAGATCAGTATGTTAGCAAATATACGCGATCGATTGGGGGTTGTCAACGGTACTTGGGGTGCGCAACGTCCGCTCCCTCGCTTACTCGGAGGGCGAAATCCGGCGCATCACCGCCTTGACCTTCCCGGCATACTCCGCGTCGGGATTGTAGGTTGCTAAAATCCCATCCAGGTCTTTGTGCCGGTACAGACGGGAGTGGGATAGACGGTAGCCGACGGTGTGGATTCCGGCCGCGGGCGACGCGAATTCCGCTCGTCCTGAATCCCACCCGAACAGATTGTTATTCCTGGCGGCCTTCCCGCCGGTAGATTCAATAAAGGAAATGCTGGGGAGCAAGCGCCAGTCGAGATCGTAAGCGTCCGCTGCTTCCAAAAAAGTGTAGGAATACTTTTGCGCGGGACAACCTGCCCTTTGAAAAAATTTCTCGAGCCTTTTCAATCTGGGGTCCTGCTGATAGCCGGCCGACGCCGGAGCCTTCTGTGTCTGATTAGGAGACACGCGGGCCGGCAAAGACACGATTCCCGCAAAAACTGCCAAACCACTGATCAACAAATTTCTCATCCATGAACCTCCTGTATTTCGAATATATTGGGCAGCGGCCGACGCCGCTGGACCCGAGACCCAAGTGAGGTCTCTAGGTCGGCACGGGAGCAAGCTCGTCCCGTGGTTGTGGTTGGGGACTTATGAAGACGTCATAGATTTCAATTCTACCATTAACCGGTACCATTAACCGGAGCGGGAGTTACCCTGGTACCGTTCTATCCCTGTGGATATTCGGTCACAAATTCTGTGATTTCTCGTGTTTCTTTGGAGATAGAACCGAGACAGCCACGAGCCCGCAAATGGCAGCAAAAGAAAGCCAAAGCCCTGGGATCGCACGGTTTCCGCTGAGATGAACGAGGTGCGTACAGATCGCCGGCGTAAACCCCCCGAACATGGCCGTCGCCAGGCTATAGGCCAGGGAAAGACCGGAGGTACGAACGTCAACCGGCATAATTTCCGTGAGAAAGACGGCCATGGCCCCGTTGTAGGTGGCATAGATTGCTGCCAGCCATAGCTCGACGGCGAGGAGCCGCGCGAAGGAAGGAGCGTCGACCAGCCACGATAAACCCGGGTAGGCTGTCGCGAGCGCCACCGCCGCGCAAGCCAAGAGTACGGGACGGCGGCCGACGCGGTCCGAAAGGCCTCCCGATACCGGCAGCAGCACAAAGTTCAGGGCGCCAACACAGAGCGTGACCACCAGGTTGCCGGTCGCGGCCAGGTGCAGCACGGTCGTACCAAAAGTGGGAGTATAGGCGGTGACCATGTACAAGCAGACCGTGGTCATGGTGGACATCAGCATACCCAACAGCACCAAGCGCCAATTTGCGACCAAGGAACTGGTGATCATACCGACACTCGGGCGGTGCCGGCGCGTGAGAAGGGCTTACTCACCCAGTGGCGGAGGATGACGGCCTCGGTCTCTTCGAGCGAGCGGCGGAGGAAGAATAATAGCGGGACGAGTGAGCACCCGGCCAGCAGCGGCACACGCCATCCCCAGCGTGTCAGCTGGCTGTCGGAAAGCGTGGAGCTGAGCAGGATTCCGAGCAGCGCCGCAAACATAACGGACACCTGCTGGCTGCCCGACTGCCAGGCCACATAGAATCCTTTGCGTCCCGGGGTTGCGATCTCCGAAAGATAAACGGATACGCCGCCCAATTCGACGCCCGCCGATAGCCCCTGCACGAGGCGTCCTATCACGACGAGGAGCGGCGCGGCAAGCCCGATCGCGGCGTATCCCGGCACGACCGCGATCGACAGTGTGCCGACGGCCATCAAAGCTAGGGTCAGCAGCAGACCGGCGCGGCGTCCGTGATGATCGATGTACGCACCGAGCAGAACCGCACCGAGGGGACGCATGAGAAAGCCGTGCCAAACGTCATCAACGAGAGCATCAGACCGGCGAAAGCACTGCCGCTCGGAAAGAACGCGAGCGCGATCGCTGGAGCGTAGTAGCCGAAGATCTGGAAATCGTACATCTCGAGCGAATTGCCCAGGGCCACGCGCACCACCGCTGCCGCCTTCGACTGCCGGGTCTGGAGGGTCGGCGGAGTCACTCGTTAAAGCATGCCGGGTCTGGCGGCCGGCGTATCTGTTTATCGCGGCGGGTATGCTATCTTCTTGGCGATGGAAAAACGGTTGAAGGGAAAGGCCGCGATTGTAACCGGGGCGAACCGCGGTATTGGTAAGGCGATCGCACAACGATTGGCCGGCGAGGGTGCCCAAGTGGTACTCTGCGCCCGCGACGAAAGTCTGCTGAAAGACGCAACTCGTGAAATCGAAACTGCGGGGGGCTTGGCCGCCTCCTTCGCGCTCGATCTGCGGACGGCCGAGGCGCCCGCGCGTGTGGCCGACTTCGCCAAGGCTACCTACGGGCAGATTGACATCGTCGTCAACAACGCCGGCGCAACCCGTCGTGGCGCCTTTCTGGAGCTGAGCGACGCGGACTGGGCCGACGGCTTCGCACTCAAGTTTTTCGGCGCCATGCGGCTCACGCGCGCCGCTTGGCCGCACCTCAAGGCCAGTTCCGGGTCGGTCGTCAATATTTCCGGGGTCGGCGGCCGCATGCCCGACGCTTACTTTGCCATCGGCGGCTCGGTGAATGCGGCCCTGCTTTCTTTCACCAAAGCGCTGGCCGACTTAGGCATTCAAGACGGTGTGCAGGTCAACGCGATTAACCCGGGAAACGTTCGTACGGCTCGCTACCTCCAAAGACTGGAACAGGTGGCGCGGGAAGGCGGGATCGGTACCGCCGCCGCCGAGCAGAAGATCGTCGCCGGTGCCAAGGTGACTCGCATCGGCGAGCCGGATGACATTTCCTCGCTCGTCGCATTCGTGGTCAGCCCGGAGGGACGGTTCCTGCAAGGTTCGCTGATTGATATGGACGGCGGTGCCACCAAGGTGATTTGAAAGGGGTCTTCGCATTGCCGGGCCGTAGGAACCGTGTTGATCGTTCATCCGGCGATCCCCGCGGATGACTGTGTGTGCTCGTATCACGGAAACTCTGACCGTATGACTGAAAAGGAATCCCGGCTACACGGCGAGGGCGGATCGCGACTGCAGACCAAGCCGGCGGTGAGCACGTCAAGAAGCGATAGGAGGGCTGGATTTCGTCCGATCCATTCCGAGTCGGAGTGCGGGCTTCAGCGGGCGGCAGGGCCTCGAGCGGGCTGTGCCGTTCCCTTTGGACGAAGATCCGGCGGTCACGACTCGATGAGTCGGGAGACGATCGACGAGTAGACTGGCAGCCCGGTGTGCGTGACTTCTATCCGCATCTATCGGAGGAGTAAGATCTAAAGTCGGAGGTGTCATGGGGAAGAAACTGTTGTTCCTAGCGATGAGCCTCATCGTCACATTACCGTCCTTCGGTCAAAACGTGCGTTTGAGCCGTGACACATCGGGCGGCTACGTCAGTGTGTACACAATGACCACCGGCATCCCTTACACCGATGCCGTGCTCGCAGAATGCTCGATCGCGCGGGGCCGTCAAAACGAGCCGGCCGTGGCGGTCGATCCACGAAACACCAGCGTCTTGATCGGCAGTTCGAACGACTATTGCGGCGTGTACGCGGGTTCCACCACCACCTTCGTTCCCGCCGGTCCGATCTGGCTGGGTTACTACCGCTCCGAAGACCGCGGTCGAAGTTTCCAAAGCTCGCTGGTGCCGGGATATCCCGACGATGCTTCGCCCTACGCCGCGTTGGCGAAGATACGGACCTCGTCCTCGGGCGATCCCGTGATTGCCTGGGACGCTCATGGGCGTGTCTTTGTCGGAGCGGAGAGTTCGGGAGATCCTGCCGGCACGAAGAAGACTTTTGGGGACGAGTGGGTGGCGCGCTTCGACAACCCCGGCGGGGAACATGGGGCGACGATTGATGACGGCAAGCGGTTCCTCGGCTCGACGACGGTGGCTCAGGGATCATCGGCGCCCAACCTGTTGGGCAAGTTCAATGACAAAACGGCGCTCGAAGCCGACCGTACGGGAGGCGCCTGCGACGGCAATGTCTACTTCTCGTGGTCCCGGTTTACAGGCATCGGAGTGTCCAATATCTATTTTTCGCGCTCCCTCGACCATGGCGCCACGTGGTCGAGCCCGATGCTTCTCACCAACAACATCGCCAACGTGCAGGATCCCAGCATTGCCGTGACCGGTAACGGACATGTGTACGTGACCTTCGACATGGGCGCAACCCATAACGGGCAGCCGAACGCGGCTGGAATTGCGAAATCCACGGACTGCGGGGGGACGTTCGCGAAGCCTGTGGTAGCCGTTACGTACACTCCCTATAATGCACAGGACATTCAGACGCCCCAGCCGATTCCTCTGCCCGGCAGTGCTGTCGACGATCCGATGCTGACGGCCGTGACTGCGCCGGGCTCCCTTGCGCGCGACTGCGGGGATTTCAGCGATGCGTGTCAGTCCGGTTATACTTTCTTTCGCCACGGGACCTCCACGCAGGCCAAGGCGGATCAGGCCGACAAAACCAGCGAGGCCATTTTCATGGTCTACGATGCGACTATACCGGGCACGGAGGTGGCCTCCGGAACCAGTTACGGTTCTATCGCACCGGGAACGGCCAGCCAATCGGGCGCCTACTTCGTGCGTTATGACGGTGTGAGCGGAGTAGCAACCGCGCCCAAGCTGATTGATCCCGAACCGGCGGGTCATCAAGTCTTCCCTGCGATCTCTGCGGATGGCGGGGTTTTGCACGCGTTGTGGTGGGACAGCCGCAACGATCCGAACTACTCCGCAAAACGCCCGATCGGGAATGACACACTGGGTAACGTAGGAGCCTCCTTGGAGGTGTTCGCCGCAAGATCGACGGACGGCGGCTCTACCTGGACTACCGGGGCGGCGATTACGGACACCAGCACCAACCCCAACTACGAACAATTCTCCAATCGATCCGCGCCGTTCGCCGGCGACTATTTGTGGATCACGTCGCTAGGCAATTTTGCGTTCGGGGCGTGGACGGACTGGCGCGATACCGTGGCCGGGCCGGACCCGCGCGAAGCCGGTAAATCGAACGAGGGTGCGGATGTAAGGCAGTGCCGAACATTTAACCCGGTGACCGGCTGGAGCGGCGATCAATGCCCGCACGATGGCGGGCTGGACCAAAATATCTATGGAAGCATTGCACCCTAGCCTGTAGGCTAGCCCATGGATTGCCGGTTCGTTTTCGAGGATTGCCGCGCTGCCACACGATCGTCCGCGATCTCGATTGCCGGACGGATCGAGTTCGGCGGCGAGCAGTGTGCATCGAGAGTCTGGTAACCGTACTACGTGAAGATCCGGCTGAACATGCCGAGGCTCAGGACGCGACACTGGCCTAGGTCGACAATACGGAATTGTTCCGTAGTCTCGTTCGTCGGTCGGATCGCCGGCCGAGCTACGCCTGGACCGGCCTACAACGCCACCGAGCGGGCTGGTGAGCCGCACACAGGTCCAGAAGGAGATCCGGCAGACTACCTGGAGACGGCCTGAGCGGCTGTCGGGCAATCCATTCGCACGGCGTTCGGGACGCCTTGTTCAATGAGCAGGTTTGGGACGACCTAAAGCGGCAGCGATTCCATCTCGCTGAAGACTTGGAGGTAGCGATGGCATGGATGGGAGGGTTCGAGGCGTCGATGGTACCTCGCGTCGGAATTGAGACTGACGGGGAATCCTGCGAGTCCGAATTCGAGGAACCGTATCGACGGTCCGGACCGAAGACTGGACGGAACGATCCGTGTTGCTGCGGTAGCCGCATACAAGTTCGAGAAGGGCCGCGAGAGTGGCGCCGAGAGTTACCCCGAGACGTCGCCTCTCCAGGAGCGTGAACGGCCCGCGGCCGGGCCAGGATCGAGCTCGCGATCGAAGTAAAGAGGTTGGTGTCTGCGCCAGTACCCGATAGCAAGCGTCAGAGTCAGACAGGAGTCCGGTTCCCGACTGCGCGTCCATTTCCGAAACTGCCGCTCATCGGCGCGCTTACCTGCCAAAGTCGATGAAACCGCGCTCCGGATCGGTGCCAAGCAAGGTTACCTGGATGCGGTCGCCGACGTCCAGCCCGTGCTCGCCCCGCATGAGGCGGCCTTCCACAGGCGGATCGAGCGCCCGCAGGAAGACGCCTTTGGGCGTGACGCCGGTCACGACCGCTGAGAAACTCTGCCCGACCCGGTGCTGAAGCGCGGTCGCCGCGATTCTCTTGCCCATGGCGCGCTCCACCTTTCGCGCGGCATCCTCCTTCAGCGTGCAATTGTGGGCGATGGTGTCGAGTTCGGCATCCGTATACGGGCGGGTCCCGTCGGCCAGCGATTTGAGAAGCCGCTGCGTGACCAGGTCGGCAAAGCGGCGGTTGGGCGCCGTCGAATGTGTGTAATCTTGGGCGGCCAAGCCAAAGTGGCCTTCTGCGGGGTCGCCCGGGCGGGCCACCACGTACTCACCGGGCCCCATCAGCTTAAGGACCGAAAGTGAGACATCGGCGTAGTGCAGCGGATCGGCATCGCGCCGGTGCAAGAGAAACCCGTTGAGCGCTCCGGCGTCCGGCGTGCCGGGCAACCGCTCGCCATATCGTTGTGCGAGTTCCACAATGCGCGGCCAGCGCTCCGGGTCCCTGACGACGCGGCGAATCGAAGAGATACCGGCATCGCGCAGGACGCGCGCCATCGACTCGTTGGCAGCGATCATGAAATCTTCGATCAACTGGGTCGCCCGGTTGTGCCGGCGGGTGCCCAACTGGCGTACCTGGCCATCACGAATGACTGGTTCGGCCTCCAGGCGGTCGAAGCTCAACGCGCCGTGGCGGTGCCGGGCTTCGCCCAAGAGGCGCGCCGCTTCGTCCTGCAATCGGAGCTGGGCTTGGAGGTCAGCCGAAGCGGCAATCTTGGGCGGCGCAGCCGCCGATCCTTCCAACCATGGCCCGGTGTCGTTGTAAGTCAGTTGCGCGTGGTTGCGCACCAGCGCGTGATAGCTGCTCGCCGACTGAATCTCGCCCTCGCCCGAAATCATCATATCGACGACCACCGCGGCGCGGTCCTGGCCTTCGCCGAGCGAGGTCAGGTCAGTCGAAAGCCGCTCGGGCAGCATCGGAAATGTGCGGACGCCGGCGTAGACGGTCGTGGTTTCTTGGGCGGCGTAACCATCGATCGGCGTTGCCTTCGCCACGCAAGCTTCTACGTCGGCTATGGCCACCCGCACGCGGATGCAGTTGGCCGTTCGCTCCACCCATTCGATCTGATCGAGGTCTCGCGAATCGTCGTTATCGATCGAAGACCACACGAGCGAACGGAGATCGCGTAAGGAGCCGTCGGGCTGGGGTTCGATCGAGGCGAGCTGTTGCTCGACCGTGGCCGGAAAGTCCGGCACAAAGCCGTGGTCGATCATTTCCTGCCGCGCCGCGGCGGCCAAATCAAAACTGGCGTGTGTCATGGTTCGAACCCCTGCCTACACCAGCCCCAGTCTCTTTCCTATGCGCCGGAACGCCTCGAGCGCCCGGTCCAACTCCTGCTGAGTGTGGGTCGCAGTCACGATAGTGCGTACCCGCGCTTTGCCTTTTGGCACCGTGGGAAAGCCGATGCCGGTGGCCAGCACTCCTTCCTCAAACAGCAGCCGCGAGAGCTCGTGCGCCAGCTTCGGTTCGCCGACAATTACCGGCGTGATGGGCGTCTCGCTCATTCCCGTGTCGAATCCCGAAGAGGTCAGCCCGGCCTTGAAATATTTCGTATTGTTCCACAGGTTTTGAATCCTCTCCGGCTCCTGCTCGAGCACGTCGAAAGCCGCCAGGCAGGCGGCGGCCACAGCGGGTGGATGTGATGTCGAAAACAGGAACGGCCGCGCCCGATGATACAAGAATTCGATCAGGTCGCGGCTGCCGCAGACATACCCACCCAATACACCGATCGCCTTCGACAGCGTTCCGACTTGCACCTGCACGCGGCCGTGGAGCCCGAAGTGATCGATCGTTCCGCGCCCGTTGCGGCCGAGCACACCGGAGGAGTGCGCGTCGTCAACCATCATGATCGCCCCGTGCTTCTCGGCCGCCGCAGTCAGACCAGGGAGCGGACCGATGTCGCCGTCCATCGAAAATACTCCATCGCTGATCAGCAGTTTCCTGCCGGCCGCGCGGTCCAGCTCCGTCAGGATATTTTCTGCCGCCCGAGTATCCTTGTGTGGAAACACGTGAATCTTCGCCCGCGACAGCCGGCAGCCGTCGATGATGCTGGCGTGGTTCAGCTCGTCGGAGATAATGTGATCCTCGGGGCCGAGGATAGCGGCGACCGTCCCCGCATTCGCGGCGAAACCCGATTGAAAGACCACGCACGCTTTTGCGTGTTTGAATGCCGCGATTCGCTCCTCGAGCTCCAGGTGAAGCGACATGGTGCCCGAAATCGTTCGGACGGCGCCCGAGCCCACGCCGAACCTACGCACTGCCTCCAGAGCCGCCTCGCGCAGCTTGGGGTGGGTCGTCAGCCCGAGATAGTTGTTGGAGGCAAGGTTGATGACCTCCTTGCCGTCAAATCGGGAATGGGCGGCGCTCTCCGACTGGAGAACGCGCAGCCGCTGATACGTGCCCTCCTGACGCCACTGGTTGAGCTGTTCGCTGAGATACGAGAGGGGATTCTCCACGTGTTCAGTCTAACCCCCTCAGTCCGACACCAGCCTGCGATAGCGGCCCGCATAGTGAATCAGCGGTGGACCGTCTTCCACCCGCGTCGACACCACGCATCCCACTAGCAGATCGTGGTCGCCGGCGGTGAACCGCTGATGAACCTTGCATTCCAACGCCGCCAGAGCGCAGTCGATCAGTGGCACTCCAGTCTGTCCCCGGCGCCAGGCAACGCCCTCGAACCGATCCTGCCCAGCAGTGGCGAAGCGCCGCGAAAGCGCGTGATCCCCCTCTCGCAGGATACTGATGCCAAAATGAAAAGCGCGGCGGAACACGTCGATCATCGTGGCCTCGTGTCCGAGGCAGATCAAAATCAATGGCGGCTCGAGCGAAACCGAGGTAAAGGAACTAACAGTCAGGCCATGCGCGATGCCACGGTCGTCCAAAGCCGATGCGATGGTTACGCCGGTCGCAAACCGCCCGCAGGCATGCCGGAATTCCGCGGGGGAAACACTCGCCAGCCGCGCCCTGGGCACCTCGCTTGACATCAAGATAAATTCAATCCTATCATGTGGTTGTCGTTAACGGGAGCCAGCTCGCCCCGTGCCGCTGGAGGAGGCTGATTTGATCAAGTTGGACATCATTAATGAAGTAGTCAATCGGACGGGCATCACAAAGACGAAGGCCGAGATGGCCGTCGAGACTGTCTTCGAGTCCATGAAGAAGGCTCTGGAGCAGGGCGACCGCATCGAACTGCGCGGTTTCGGCGTTTTTAATGTGAAGCCACGCAAGACGGGCATCGGGCGGAACCCGCGCACCGGCGCGGAAGTCTCGATCCCGCCGGGAAAGGCCGTGCGCTTCAAACCAGGCAAGGAGTTGCAAACTCTGCAATAATCCGCGCATCCCATCACAGTGTCTTCCCCGGATTTTTCTCCTGCCCCCTATCCCTTCTACGCTGAGGAAGGGCCGGCCACGGAGTCCGTGCCGTCGTTCTCCGGCCCGCACGAGCGATATTGGCTGCATGCCCTACTCTTTCTGCTGACCATGTTCACCACCAGCATGGTCGGTGTCGCCCTCCAGACAGACTTTGACCGCAACCTGCCGTTCGATGTAGCGCACAGCTTCGACATGTATGCGGTGGTCTGGAGGCATCCGTCGACGATACTCGCGGGCCTTCCGTTCTCGCTCACGCTAGCTGCAATTTTGCTGGCGCACGAGTTTGGGCACTACCTGGCCTGCGTGTATTATCGAGTGAACGCGACGCTTCCTTATTTTCTGCCGGCGCCTTCGCTGATCGGTACATTCGGCGCGTTTATTAGGATCCGCTCCGCGATCTACTCCAAGCGCGTGCTGTTCGATATCGGGGTGGCCGGACCTCTTGCCGGCTTCGTGTTCCTCCTGCCGGCTCTCGGAGTCGGGCTGGCCTTTTCCAAGATAATCCCCGGCATCGCGGAGCAGGGAAGCTTCCACTTCGGTGTGCCCCGGCTGGAGTGGCTGCTCGAAAGACTGATCTTTCAGGGAGCGAACTCAGCGGATATTTACCTGCATCCGGTGGCGCGGGCCGCCTGGATCGGGATGTTCGCGACCGCTCTGAACCTGCTTCCTATCGGGCAGCTCGATGGCGGCCACATCCTGTACTCTCTGGTGGGAGACAAACATCGGCGCATTTCGATGATCGCGATCGCCGCCCTGATTCCGCTGGCTTTGTTTTGGTGGGTTTGGCTGGTGTGGGCCGCGGTTCTGTTCTGGATGGGCCGCCGCCATCCTGCGATCCTCGATTCCAGTGAAGTGGGCGCTGGACGCCGCAAGCTTGGCTGGATCGCGCTGGCGGTTTTTGTGCTCTGCTTCATGCCCGCCCCCATTTCCAACGGCGGGCTGTAGGCCGCCATGAAGATCACCGCCACGATCATCACTCTGAACGAAGAGAGGAATATCGTGCGCGCCATCGAAAGCTTGCGTTGCTGCGATGAGATCCTGATCCTGGACAGCGACTCGACGGATCGTACGGTCGAGCTCGCCCAAAACCTCGGTGCCCGTGTCATCGAGTCTGGCTGGCGCGGCTACGCCGGGCAGAAGAACTGGGCAGCCGAACAGGCCACCTACGATTGGATTCTCTCGCTCGACGCCGACGAAGCGCTTAGCGAGGCCCTCGAGGCCGAAATCTGGAGTCTCAAAAAGAGAGGCCCAGATTGCGACGCCTATACCATGCCCCGTCTGGCGCGGTACCTGGGACGATGGATCCTGCACTCGGGCTGGTATCCCGATCGCAAAGTGCGCCTTTATCACCGCGCAAAGGCCCGCTGGTGCGGAGACGTGGTGCACGAAAGTGTCCACGCCGATGGCCGCGTTGGACACCTCGAAGCGAACATCCTCCATTTCACGTGCGATTCGCTCTCTGAGCACGTCAAGAGCCTGGACCGCTATACCACTCTCGCGGCGCAGGATCTGGTTGCCCGCCAGGCGCGCATTGGCCTGTGGCGTCTCATTTTCGATCCACCTTGGACGTTTATCAAAACCTATTTCCTTCAGCGCGGATTTCTCGACGGCCTGGAGGGGGTGATCATCGCCTACATGGCGGCGTTTTACACCTTCCTGAAATACTCCAAAACGAGAAACATGAGCTGATGCGGATCCTGCACCTCGATTCCGGCAACGAGATGCGCGGAGGCCAGTGGCAGGTATTGCGGTTGATGACCGGACTCCGGCGCGAGGGCGTGCTCTCGACGCTGCTTGCGCCGGCGGCGTCGCCGCTGCTTCAAAAAGCGCTCAAGGAGCAGCTGCCGGCCGAACCGCTCGGGTTGCTGCGCGTGTCCACGCTCGCTCGCCGGAACGATTTGGTGCATGCCCACGACGCGCGCAGCCACACGCTCGCCTTGCTGGCCTCCAGGTCCCCGTTGGTCGTTTCGCGCCGCGTCGCCTTCCCCATCCGATCGCGGTGGAAGTACCGGAGTGCCGCGCGCTATCTGGCCGTCTCCCGGTTCGTGAAGTCAGTCCTCGAAGCCGGCGGCGTGCCAGAGGAAAAAATCGCGGTGGTCTATGACGGAGTGCCGTTGCTCGCGCTGGCGCAAGGCACGGCTGTGCTCGCCCTGGCCGACAGCGGCGATTCGCAGAAAGGTGCCCATCTGGCCGCGGACGCGGCCCACCTTGCGCACATACCGCTGCACTGGACTACGGATTTGGAAAACGATCTGAAGCAAGCCGCCATATTCGTGTACCTTACCTACAGCGAGGGCCTCGGCTCGGCCGTGTTACTAGCTATGTCCGCGGGGGTGCCGGTGGTGGCCAGTCGCATCGGCGGTCTGCCGGAAATCATTTTCGACGGCGGCAACGGCCTGCTGGTGGATAATTCCGCCGCCGCCGTTGCGGAAGGCATCGGCAAACTCCGGGACTCGCCAGCGCTTGCGGCGCGGCTTGGCGAGGCTGCCCGCCTCACGGTTCAGGAAAGATTTACCACAGAGCACATGGTCCACCGTACCATGGAGGTCTATCGAGAGGTGCTCGCCTGATGGCCGGCTTTCTGGCCCTCCTTTTCGGCTTGATCATCGGCAGCTTTCTGAACGTGTGCATTTATCGCTGGCCGCGCGATCTCTCCGTAGTTCGGCCGCGCTCACATTGTGTCGCCTGCCAAAAAACCATCGCCTGGTACGACAACGTCCCCCTGTTGAGTTACGCACTTCTCGGCGGCAAGTGCCGTCATTGCGACGCGCGCATCCCCCTCCGGTACCCGCTCGTGGAACTGCTTACCGGTCTCGCCTTCTCCTCTTTCGTCTGGACGCTGGGCCCGACCCCGGCCGCGCTCAAAATGTGTGTCTTCGCGGCTTTGTTGGTGGGCTTGATCTTCTCCGACCTGGAGAAACGCATTCTTCCGGACGAACTGACCCTCGGTGGCGCTCTGGCCGGAATGGTGTTTTCGATCTTCGTGCCATTGCCGGAAAGCATCGTCGGCCTCCTTCTCCCGAGGATGGAAGGGCCGGCTAGTGATCGAGTGGAGTCGATTCTCGAAGCGGCCGTAGGCGCGGCCCTGCCGGCCCTCGTGCTGTGGGTGGCGGGCTGGGTCTATCAGCTCGTCCGCCACCGCGAGGGCCTCGGCTTGGGCGACGTCAAGCTGATTGCCATGGCGGGCACCTTCCTCGGCTTCGGTGGAGCTTTGTTCACCTTGATGCTGGGTTCCATAGCCGGCTCGGTCATCGGCTACGGATACATCCGCGCCACGGGAAAAGATTCATCCACGTACGAGCTGCCGTTCGGCAGCTTCCTCGGTGCGGCCGCTCTGGTGATTGCCCTGGCCGGCAACAAGCTCGGTTAACACCGCAAGCGCGCCGATTCGTGATTGGCCGCCACGCGGCGGGTCGGTGTTTATCCTGCGTTGAGGGGGACCTCGGTCCGCTTGATCCAGCCCGGCGCCGAGTCTGTGTGCTGTCGCAAAAGAAGGTTGAGTTGGGCGGCGTGGTGTTGCACGTGGCGCATACTGTGCAACAGTAGCTCGGCAAAGCTCAGATCGAGCGATCCCCACTGGCACCGCTGGCACGCTTTCCAGACTGCTGGCGGCCGAGGGCATCGTCGGCGTAAGTGCATACCATGCTCAGGCTTTTCAGCGCTGCGCGCCGCAGTTCAAGCCACTAACTGCAGAAACGCCGTAGCCGCGTGGCTGAGCCCTCGCCGCGTAGGGTAAACCAGCCGGATCTTCCGTTCCAGGTGCATCTCCTTGACCCGAACCTCGCGCAGCGTCTTCTGCTCGATTTCCTGCTCCACGCACATCCTCGGCAGGAAGGCCACTCCGAGGTTGTTCTGCACCAGTTTGCGAATGGTATCGATGGTCGGCATTTCGACATCGATTCCGAGCGGAACTTTCCGTTCGCGGAAAGTGCGGATGACGACCTCACGGTACGGCGACACCACGTTGTGGGCGATGAAAGTTTCCGAGCCCAAATCTTCGATGGAGACGGTTTTGCGGTGTGCCAGGCGGTGCTTGGGAGAGACCACGAAGGCCAGCGAATCCGAGTAGATCACTTTGGATTTGAGGCGCTCGTCGGAAGGATCGTAGCTGATGACCCCGAGTTCCAGGTTGCCGTCGAGCAGCTCATTTGGAATACGGCTCGAAAGACTACGGCGCACCGTCACCTTCACTTTGGGGTATAGTTCCCGGTACCGCTCGATGTGCCGCAGCAGGTACAGCGTCGTCGATTCATTGGCGCCGATCACCAAGCGGCCCGCCGAATTGTCGCGGAGTTCGGCCAGCGAATTGTCCAGCTCCTGCTGCAGGCTCTGGAAGCGGCGGGCGTATTCAATCACCGTGCTCCCGGCGTCGGTGAGGACCAGCTCCTTGCCCGAGCGGTCGATCAGCTTTTCGCCCAGCTCCTGCTCCAGCCGCTGCACGGCCAGCGAGACGGCCGGCTGCGTGCGCAGCAGCTTCTCGGCCGCCCTGGAAAAACTCTTCTCCGTAGCCACCGTTAAAAAAACCTGCAATGAGTACAGTTCCATGAAACCCGAATTATAACATTGGCTAATGCAGACCCGTAAAATTATAAATTTGCCAAATTCCGGATCCAGCCGCCATAATGACTCCTATCGGTGATAGCCATGAGCGACCGCGTATACATTTTCGATACGACGCTGCGCGATGGGGAGCAATCGCCCGGCTGTAGCATGACGGTTCCGGAGAAGCTGCGCATGGCGCGCAAGCTGGTCGAACTGGGCGTGGACGTGCTCGAAGCCGGTTTTCCGATCGCCTCCGAGGGAGATTTCGAGGCCGTCGAAGCCGTCAGCAGAGAGTTTCCATGGGTACAGGTGGCGGCGCTCGCGCGCAGTTGTACGCTCGATGTTGAGCGCGCGGCGCAATCGCTCCGGCACGCCCGTCGGCCGCGCCTTCACACGTTCATCGCCACCAGCGAGATTCACCTCAAGCACAAGCTTAAGAAGACGCGGCAGCAGGTGCTGGAGGAAGCCGTGGCTGCCGTCGAGCTGGCGCGCCGTCACGTCGATGACGTCGAGTTCTCGGCCGAGGATGGCTCGCGCACGGACGCGGACTTCCTGGAGCAGATCTCCAAGGCGGTGGTGGCTGCAGGGGCGCGCACGGTCAACATCCCTGATACAGTCGGCTTCTCGGTGCCGGCCGAGTACGGCGAGATCATCGGCCGCGTCGTCCAGGCGCTCGGCGATTGCGCGGTGGTGAGCGTGCATTGCCACGATGATCTTGGCCTCGCGGTGCCCAACTCGCTCGCGGCGGTCCAAGCCGGTGCGCGCCAAATCGAATGCACGATCAACGGCATCGGCGAAAGGGCAGGGAACACATCTCTCGAAGAGATGGTCATGATCCTGAAGACGCGGCCCGACTGTTACCCGTACCACACCGGCATTCACACCGAGCACCTCTACTCGGCCAGCCAAATGCTCAGCTCCATCATTACCTTCGGACCGCAGCCCAACAAGGCCATCGTCGGCCGCAACGCATTCGCGCACGAAGCCGGCATCCACCAGGATGGCTACCTCAAGGAAAAGTCCACCTACGAGATCATCGACCCACGATCGGTGGGCGTGCCCGAAGGCAAGCTGGTGCTCGGCAAGCATAGCGGCCGGCACGCGCTGCTGAAGCGCTGTCAGGATTTGGGCTTCGACCTCACTAAGTCCGAGCTGGACGATCTCTATCAC
>Ga0306922_10002903_pt1 | contig 15957 bp, 16 predicted proteins | sample sta12Cox44000082_FD_203758 | JGI IMG/M metagenome (GOLD analysis project Ga0306922, IMG submission 203758) | Lab enrichment of tropical soil microbial communities from Luquillo Experimental Forest, Puerto Rico - statoxic.12C.oxic.44.000.082 (v2)... | ecosystem: Environmental > Terrestrial >... | reverse complement strand
GCCGCCATAGGCGAGCCCGTTGATCGCACCGATCAATGGCTTGGCGAAGGTCGCGACGTGCCAGGTGGCGTGACCCCGAACCTCCTGGCGGGTCGCCAATTCGTCGGCGCTGAGCCCGGCCATCTCGTGGATATCGGCGCCGGCGGAAAACGCCCGCTCACCGGCACCGGTCAAGATCACCGCCTTGATGCGGTCATCAGCTTCGTAATGGGTCAGCGCCTCGTCGAGCTCGCGCACCAGCGGGAAGCTCAGCGCATTGAGCTTGTCCGGGCGGTTCAAGGTGATGACCGCGACCCCGTCAAAGTGCTCGGTCAGAATGAATTCATAGGCCATCGCTCGCTCCCTTCCGGCTGCTCGTTCATTTGACACTACGCGGGAGCGGGTGTTCACTCAATCGCAGGAAACGATTGGCGCGGTTTGGATTTGGGAGGGTGATGATGGGCGGGGCTCTCGAGGGTATCAGGGTGCTCGAATTGGCGCGGTTTCAGGCCGGCCCGCGCGGCGGCATGATCCTCTCCGACCTCGGCGCCGAGGTCATCAAGATCGAGAAATTGGGGGGCGAAGAGACCCGCAAGTCGCCGCCCCTGGTGCGCGGGCAGAGCGTCTATTTCTCGGTCTACAACCGCGGCAAGAAGAGCCTCTGCCTCGATCTGCGCACCGAGGGCGGCAAGGAGGTCTTTGCCGCCTTGGTCAAAACCGCCGACATCGTATTGCAGAATTTCCGCCCCGGCGTCATGGACAAGATGGGGTTCGGCTATAAGCGGCTGTGCGAGCTGAAGCCCGATATCATCCTCGGCTCGGTTTCGGCCTTTGGCCAGTACGGCCCCTATCGCGAGCGCCCGGGCTTCGACCCGCTTGGCCAGGCGATGAGCGGTTTGATGAGCCTGACCGGAATGCCGGTCGGCCAGCCGCTCGGTACCGCCTCCTCGATCGTCGACCGCTACACCTCGCTGCACGCGACGATCGGCATGCTCGCCGCACTGCATCACCGCGACCGCACCGGGGAGGGCCAGGAGGTCGATGTCTGTCTGATGGATTCGGGGCTGACGATGGTCGAGATCCCGACCTCATACTACCTCGCAACCGGTCAGGAGGGTGGCGAAGGCGGCCGCCCGCCCTACAAGGCCAAGGACGGCCATGTCGTGATCTCGGCCTCGGGGCGCGAGATGGGCTCGCGGCTCTTACAGATCGCCACCGGCGACCCGAACGCGGTCGCCAACACCGGCGCCTTTACCGGCCGCATGGGGCTCGGCGATTCGCCGCGCCAAAAGGTCGAGGCGTGGTGCCTCGAGCACACCGTCGACGAGATCGTCACGGCCCTTGTGAAAGCCGACATCCCGGTGGCGCCGGTCAAGACTATCCCGCAGGTCGCCCAAGACCCGCATCTCTGGGAGCGTGAGATGCTGGTCAAGATGGAGGACCCGGTGGCCGGCGAGATGTACCTCCCCGGTGCCACGGTCAAGATGTCGAAGACACCCGGCCGCATCGGCCCAGTGCCGACCCCGGGCCAGCACACCGACGAGGTGCTGTCCTGCCTCCTCGGCTACGACCGCGCCACCCTCGAGGAATTGCGGCAAGCCAAGGTGATCGCCTGAGGTTACGTTCTGTGCAGGCTAATAAGGTATGACGCAGGACCCATTTGCAAAGATCATGCGAGATCTCGCGATCGTCAAATCGATGCTACGCGTCAAGATCGCCATGGCCGCAGTTTTAATGGTAGAGGCGTTCGCTTTCGGAAAACTTTAGTGCCCCAGCGCTGAGAAATCGATCCGAGAGCTGTGCTCCTCAAGCTTCCTCGCCCGCCGCCAAGCGGCTGTCGTCTCATAGCTGGGACGTCTTTTTGGAGGAATACAAAAGGAAACCGCACCGGGATACACAACAGCCGGGTGCGAGCGATCAAAACTCAGTCAAAAACAACAGTTTATGAAGAAATGACTGCCCCGGCAATCCCGTCGACGAAATATTCTCGCTCTGGATCGCCGCTTATATTGGTGACGCCGTCGCCGAGGATGTCGTCCCCTCGACCAGGACATCGCCGAGATGGATGCCGATGCGCCATTCCGTGCGGCGGTCACCGGCAATCCCCGCGTTGCGCTCCGCGGTCAACTGTTGCAGGGCCATGGCACATTCGACGGCCCCGACCACTGAGCCGAACTCGATCAGCACGCCGTCACCGGTCGTCTTGACGATCCGCCCGCCATGCTGGGCCACGAGCGGGCCGGCGGCGGCATGCTGCTCGCGCAAGGCCTGCGCCGTGCGAGCCCCGTCCTCCCCATCAACTGGCTAAAGCCCGCGACATCGGCGGCGAGGATCGTGGCAAGGCGGCGGGTGGTAGCCATGGTTAACCCGCGGAAATCTTATTATACCGGGATTGCCCCCCATCTGTCTTCATGTTGCGAGGTGCCGCTTGGCGAGCTCGTACCACTCGCGCTGCTCGCGGTATTGGTGACGCGGCCCATAGTCTATGGATTGGCGAATTTCTTCGAAGATTTTCTGCGCCTCGTCGACCCGCCCGGTTTTTTCGAGCAGCAAGGCGTAACGGGCGCGCGCTTCCTGGCCTGCGTAATAAGGGACCAGAGCGGCATATTCATACAGCGCAGCGTCCATCTTCCCTTGCTGCGCAAGGCTCCGCGCGTAAAGCAGGTGGCCATCGGGCGAGGCGTAACCCGGATTGGCCTCGCGAAGTCGTTCGAGCGTGACTTGAGTTTCGTGCGCGTCTCCGAGCGCAAACAACGCGCGTGCCAGTCCCAGCATCAGCGCGGGATCGGTTTCGTGGATCCCGGTTAGCGCCTCGCGATAGAGAGCTGCCGATGACTCGGGTTGGCCGGCGAGGAGCAGTTCATTCGCGAGCGCAGCCTTGTTTTGGGCGCCCGGCGATATCTGCAGTTGCCGCCGCGCCTCGCGCAGCCCGCGACCGGGATCAAACACCTTGGCGGCGCCCGCGACCGCCTGGCGAGTGCCGCGGCTGCCGAGCACTCCGGGCAACATCTCCACGATGAGATACACGAGGATGCCGACCAACGGCACCATGACGATGAGGAAGATCCACCAGTAGGGACGCCCGGTGCGCACAACATGTATTACGCACAACACTTGAGCCCCCAGTATCAACAGCCCCAGCGCTGGCATCTCGGTCCCTCATTAGATCCGGAAAACTCAGAGTTTCACGCTTCTATGTTCACGCTTCTATGACCGAAAGATAGCCCGCGACATCGGCGGCGGGGATCGCGCCAAGACGGCGGACAGCGGGCATAATCGCCTATTTCAGATCGCCTTCTACGGTCTGTAGGACCTCAAACCCCTCGAACTCGGGGTGCCCAAGATAAAGCGGCTTGTTTGACCCCGCATCGCGGTGTGCCCGGCGGAATGCCTCAGACCGGGTCCAGGCCTCGAAATCGGCGCGGCTGCGCCAAGTAGCGTGAGACGAGTAGAGGGTGTGGTCCTCGCGGTCGGGACCGCGCAGTAGGTGGAATTCGATAAATCCGGGGACGTTGCGCAGGTGAGTGTCGCGCGTCGTCCATACCTCTTCGAACTCCGCCTGCGACCCGAGTACGACCTTGAAACGGTTCATCGCGATAAACATCGGCGCACCTTAGGGCTACCATCCGCGTGCAGCTGTTATATCGCTGCTGCCGCTTCTCGTCCTCTCCCGCCTGCTCTACGATCGCCGATCGTGGGACTACCGGAGCGGTAGCGAGATGAATGACACCACCGACAACATCATCGTCGACACCGCGACTCGGATCTTCCAGGATTTGTGCGGGCCCACCACGGTAAACGACGCCGAAAAGGGCGTGTGGCCAAGGGCGTTGTGGGACGCGCTCGAAGAGTCGGGGCTGCCGCTTGCCTGGGTGCCGGAAGATCTCGGCGGCGCCGGTGCCACCATGGCCGACGGTTTCGCGGTCCTGCGCGTTGCCGGCCGCTACGCGGTACCGGCGCCGCTCGCCGAGACTCTGATGGCTGGATGGCTGCTCGCCCGCGCCGGGATCTCGGTGCCGGGCGGACCGATGACGGTGGCCCCGGTCCATGCCGACGGGCACATCGTTGTGGGAAACGACGGCAAGCTCGCCGGCCGCGCCCGCCGAGTGCCGTTCGCTCGTAATGCCGGCCACATCGCCGTCCTCGCGCACCGCGGCGACGAGGCGGCGGTAGCATTGGTCGCCGCGTCTGGTTTGCCGATCAGCCAATCGACCAGCCTCGCCGGCGAGCCGAGCGATGAGGTGTCGTTCGATGGCGCGCTCCCGGCGGCGGTCCGGCCGGTCGCGCTCGGCCAGGATTGGCTGGTTGCCTTCGGCGCGGCGGTGCGCTTGCAACAGACGGCGGGCGCCCTCGAAAAGATCCTCGAACAGTCGGTGCAGCACGCGCTCGACCGCTCGCAGTTCGGCCGGCCGATCGCCAAGTTTCAGGCGATCCAGCACAACCTGGCGACATTAGCTGGCGAGGTCGCGGCCGCGAGTGCCGCGGCGGACGCCGCGGCCGAGGCCTGCTTGGGGCCGGAGATAGGCCTTGCCGAGGTCGCGATCGCCAAAGTGCGCGGCGGCGAGGCGGCCGGTACCGGTGCCGCGATCGCCCACCAGGTCCATGGTGCAATGGGCTTTACCTATGAACATTCATTGCATCATGCCACACGCCGACTGTGGGCATGGCGCGAGGAGTTCGGCAACGAGACGATGTGGGCTCAGCGCTTGGGGCGCATGGTCGCCGCGCACGGCGCCGACCAGCTCTGGTCCTTCATAACCCAAGGTGCGTGATGATTGGACGACCGTGGTCATTCCCGCGAAAGCGGAAATCCAGAATCGAAGAGTTCTCGCGCTCGCCCTTAGACCCCCCCGCCTGGCGGGGGTGACGATTGCATAGGAGGCACCGATGAATTTCAACTTCCGCTTTGACCCGATCGAATTGCCGCCCGAGGCCAAGGAATTGCGCGGGGAGGTGCGGGCGTTTTTGCGCCAGGAGGCAGAGGCCGGGACCTTTGTTCCGGGTGACGGGAAAGGCTCGTTCTCGCGCGAGTTCAGCCGCCGGGTCGGCGCCAAGGGCTGGATCGGCATGACCTGGCCGAAGAAATACGGCGGGCACGAACGCTCGCAGCTCGAACGCTATGTCGTGACCGAGGAAATGCTGGCGGCGCGCGCGCCGACCCGCGCGCACTCTACCGCCGACCGGCAGAGCGGCCCAGTCATCCTGCGCTACGGCCAGGAGGAAATCCGCCAGAAGATCCTGCCGCGGATCGCCGCCGGCGAGCTCTGCTTCTGCATCGGGCTCAGCGAGCCCAATTCTGGATCGGACGTGTTCGCCGCCTCGACGCGGGCGACCAAGACCGATGGCGGTTGGCTGGTCAACGGCCGCAAGATCTGGACCAGCGGCGCTCACCACGCCGACTACATGATCGCGTTGCTGCGTACCTCACCCAAGACCAAGGAGAACCATCGGCACGGGCTGACCCAGTTTCTGGTCGACATGAAGACCCCCGGCATCACCACCCGGCCGATCATCAACCTGACCGGCGGCCATGATTTCAACGAAGTCGTGTTTGACGATGCCCTCCTGCCCGACTCGCACCTGATCGGCGAGGTCGACATGGCCTGGAAGCAGGCGACCGACGAGCTCGCTTATGAACGCAGCGGCCCCGATCGCTGGATCGAGACATTTCCGGCGCTGGTCGAGCTGGTCCGGCGGGCGGGCGAGGAGCCGAGCGAGCGCCTCGCCGAAGGCATCGGGCGGGAGGTCGCCCATCTTGCCACGTTGCGGCGCATGTCGCTGTCGGTGGCCGGCATGCTCCAGGCCGGCAAGACGCCCTCTATCGAGGCCGCGGTGGTCAAGGATCTCGGCACCAATTTCGAGCAGGCATTACCCGACAAGGTGCGCCTGCTCGCACCACAGACCGGTGACTCTGAGCCCGACAGCAACGACAACCGGTTCGAAGAGGCGTTGCGTTACGCGACCCTGATCGCGCCAAAATTGACGATCCAGGGCGGCACCCGCGAGGTCCTGCGCGGCATCATCGCCCGCGGCCTCGGGTTGCGGTAAACTTAGCGATTTAACGCAAAGGACGTGAAGGATGCCCAAAGGACGCCCAGTGTCCGAGTGCATTGCGTCCTTTGCGAACCCTTGGCGACCTCTGCGGTAAAAGAGTTTTTCTGATTCATGCCTGACCTGAGACCTCTCCTCTCACCCGATAGCGTCGCGATCATCGGCGCCTCCGGCGACACCGAGACCTTGCGCGGCCGGCTGACCCGGGCCTTGATCGGCCACGGCTATGATGGCCGCGTCTTTCCGGTGACGCGCAGCCAGAGCGAGGTCCTGGGGCTCAAGACCTATCCCGCCGCGGCGGCGCTGCCGGAGCCGGCGGATCTCGCGGTGATCCTGGTGCCGGCGGCACATGTCGTCGAGACGCTCGCCCAATGCGGTGAGCGTGGGATCCGTGCTGCGGTGGTGATCAGCTCCGGCTTTGGCGAAGAGAGCAACGAGGCGGCCCGTGCCCGCGACGGCGAGTTGCATGCTGTCGCCGAGCGCTTCGACATGGTCGTGTGCGGCCCCAACTCGGAGGGGATCGTCAATCCGCTGAAGCCGCTCGTCGCGACGTTCAGCCCGGTGTTCCATGATCCCAACCGCAGCTTTCCGCCGGTCGCGGGCAAGGCGCGGCCGATCGCGGTCAGCTGCCAGAGCGGCGCGCTGACCTTCTCGTTCTTGAGCCGCGGCCGCGACCGTCAGCTGCGCTTCACGCATCAGGTCAGCGCCGGCAATCAGACGGTTCTCGAGGCGCATGACTATGTCGATTGGTGGCTCGATGAGAGTGATGCCGACATTTTCCTGCTCTATCTCGAAGGAATCCGCCGGCCCGATCGCTTTCGTGCGGTCGCCGACAAGGCGGCAGCGGCCGCCAAACCGCTGATCGTCGCCAAGGTCGGCCGGTCGGTCGCCGGACGCCGCGCCGCCGCCTCGCACACCGGCGCCTTGGCGCATGCCGGGGTCATCGACGATGCGATCTTCCGCCATCACGGCATCATCCGCGGCGAGGATCTCGACCATATGGTCGATATAGCGAGCGCCTTTGCCTTCTGCCGGCTGCCGCGCGGCGATCGGGTCGCGGTGATCACCGGCTCCGGCGGCAGCGCGGTGTGGATGGCCGATATACTGTCGGCGCACGGTCTCGAATTGCCGGTGCTCGAGGACGACATCCAACGACGCGTCCTCAGCCTGCTGCCCTCCTACGCTTCGGCGCAAAACCCGGTCGACGGCACGGCTCAGGCGATCCACGAGGTAGGCTATGCCCGTCTGGTCGAGATCGTCCGTGAATCGAAGCGGATCGATGTGATCCTGCTGATCGGCTCGCTGGCCAACGAAGCGACCGCGAAGCAGCGCGCCGCAGAGTTGGTGGCGGTCACCGGCGATACCGAGCAGCCGATCATCCTGTCGACCTACACAACGGCAACGCCGGGCGCGATGGCGGCGTTCGCGGCGGCCGGCATCCCGTGCTACACCTCAATGCCGAGTTGTGCGCGGGCGATCCGCGCGCTGGCTGACTACGCACGGTTTCAGGCGCGACGACGCAAGCCGAAGTCGCTGGAGGAAACCCAACCAGCGCTGCGCGAGGAGGTCGGTCGCGCGCTCGCCGCTTCCGGCGCGGTCTTGACCGAGGCCGAAGCCAAGAATTTGCTCGCGCGCTACGGCGTGCCGCGCCGGCCCGAGGCTCTGGTGACGAGCGCCGACGAAGCAGCATCGGCTGCCGCTCGCATTGGGCTGCCGGTCGCGCTCAAGGTTCAGTCACCCGACATCACCCACAAGACCGAAGCCGGCGCGGTCGCACTCGGCGTCTCGGGTGATGCGGCAGTCCGCGACGCTTATCAGCGGATAACGGTGAGGGCCAAGACCGCGCATCCCGGGGCCACCATCAATGGCGTCCTAGTGCAGGCGATGGCCCCGCCCGGCCAAGAAATGATCGTCGGCGTGACCCGTGACCCGGATTTCGGCCCAATGCTGATGGTCGGGCTGGGCGGCATCCACGTCGAAGTGTTGCGCGACGTCGCCTTTGCGCCGGTGCCGATCGATCGAGAAGAGGCGCTGTTGTTGCTCGGCGAGCTGAAGGGTGCTGCCCTCCTCGACGGGGCGCGCGGCGCATCGCCCGCGGACCGCACGGCGCTGGCCGAGCTGATCGCGACGTTGTCGCGCTTTGCCGCGGACCACGCAGGCCTGATCGAAGAAATCGACCTCAACCCAGTCATCGTCCACCCCGAGGGCCAAGGGCTCACCGTGGTCGACGCGCTGATCGTCAAACGGCCCCCACCCTGAACCTCCCCGCCCCCTCCCTCCCCCGTTTGCGGGGAGAGTTTGGGTGGGGCTCGCAGGGGAGAGAACGGGAGGGGCGATCGAGGAGATAACACAATGAGCGCTTCCGACACTTACCGCGACATCGGTGTCAGCCGGGATGGCTTGGTCGCCACCGTCGAGATGCGCCGGCCGCCGCACAATTTCTTTGACAGCGAGCTGATCGCCGAGATCGGCGAGGCCTTCGAGCAACTCGATGCCGACCCCGGTTGCCGGGCGATCGTGCTCGCCGCGGAGGGGCGCTCGTTTTGCGCGGGTGCGGATTTCTCCAAGCGCATGGAGACCGGGACGGTCGCCGAGGGGTCGCGCAGCGCCGCCGGCCGACATCTCTACAAGGAGGCGATCCGGCTGTTCCGCACCCGAAAGCCGATCCTCGCCGCGGTGCATGGTGCCGCGGTCGGCGGCGGGCTCGGCCTGGCGCTGGTGGCGGATTTTCGCGTCACCTGCCAAGAGGCGCGCTTCAGCGCGAACTTTAACCGGCTCGGCTTTCATCCCGGATTCGGCTTGACCGCAACCCTGCCGCGGCTCGTCGGCGCCCAGCAGGCTGCGCTGTTGTTCTACACCGGCCGCCGCATTCCTGGAGACGAGGCGGTGCGGATCGGGCTCGCCGACATACTGGTGCCGCTCGCAGAAGTGCGCAGCGCCGCCCAGGCCCTGGCGCTCGAGATCGCCCAATCCGCACCGCTTGCCGTAATGGCAACGCGCGAGACCATGCGTCGCGGGTTGTGCGACGCGATCGAAGCCGCGACTGAGCGCGAGCTCGTCGAGCAGGACTGGCTGCGCCGCACCGAAGACTTCAAGGAGGGGGTCAAGGCGATGGCTGATCGCCGCCTCCCCGATTTCAAGAACCGCTAATACCGGTTGCTCAGCGAGGCAATCGCGAGCCGCCAGCTCTGCATCGCATCCGGAGCGGTGACTGCCGGATCGAAGGGGTCGTAGCCAGCGCGCTTCAGTCGCACTAGCGAGCGCTCCACGATGATCGCCGGCAACAGTGCGGGGAGCGCCGAACGCGGAACGGCGGAGCGTCGGGCCCGCGCCAGCCCGAGATGGCGTGAAGCTGCCGCCGCGATCTCGGCCGGAGCAGGCGCGCAGCTCACACGCGGTTGATAGGGCATCGCGCGCAACCGCCCGGCGAGCGCATAGGCGATGCCGATGTGGAACGCGGCTTCTTCGGCCGTAGCGTCTCGGACGCCGAGACTCTCGAGAGCAAGATAGACGAGCCGCGCCGACGTCCCTTCGGCATAATTCTCCAAGGCGGCGAGGCTGGCCAACGGCGCCTCACCGAGGTCGTCCTCCCGAGCGTCGATCAGCCGATCAAAATGTGCTCGCGTCAGATCGTGTGCCCGGATCGCGGCGGCCAATGGCTCGACGACGACATGTCGGCGGACCGGACCGCCCTCAAAAGCGGCGGCGATGCTTTCACGCCACCATTGCAGACGGATCTGCCCGAGCACTGGCTCGCTGACCGTTTCGCGCACCCGGGCCACCTCGTAATTAAACGCGTAGAGCGCAAACAGCGCTTCGCGGCGCTCGGCCGGGGCGAACAACGCTGTCTGGAAGCGGTCGTGGTCGTGGCGGCGAACCAGAGCGGCGACAGCAGAAAGCCTGCCGGACCCGGGGGAACAGCTTTCCCCTCCCGACGTTTCCCTGCTAATTAACCTCGGCAAAACGCAACACTCACCATAAACCAGAGAGGTCGCCATGGCTTTTGAACTGCCCGCCCTGCCCTACGCGAAAAACGCGCTCGAACCGCATATCTCCGAGCGAACGATGGACTTTCATCACGGCAGGCATCACCAAGCCTATGTCACGAACCTCAACAACCTCGTCAAGGGCTCCCCGGCGGAGAGCCAATCTCTGGAGGACCTGATCAAGGGGAGCTATCGGGACACCTCAAAAACCGGTGTGTTCAACAATGCCGCCCAAGTGTGGAACCACACCTTCTTCTGGAACTCGATGAAGCCGCGCGGCGGCGGCTCCCCCAGCGGCCAGGTCGCACAGGCGATCGACCGGGATTGCGGCGGGCTAGACAAGTTCAAGGAGCAATTCAAGGCGGCGGCGGTCGGCCAGTTCGGCAGCGGCTGGGCATGGCTGGTCGCCGATGGCGGCAAGCTCAAGATCACCGCCACCCCGAATGCGGTCAATCCGCTCGCCGAAGGCCAGACGGCGCTGCTCACCTGCGACGTGTGGGAGCATGCCTATTATCTCGACTTCCAGAACCGCCGCCCGGATTTTGTGCAGACCTTTCTCGACCACTTGGTGAATTGGGACTTCGTCGCGCAGAATCTATCGAAAGCCCGCTAATCCTGGCCGTCCGCAGAAGGCCTCGCGGGAGCGGGGCCTTTTTTAGAGATGGACGCCGCGATCCAGCAACACCGCGGTGTACCGCCGATAGGTCATGCCGAGAGCCAGGGCGCGGGCCAAGCGGGCGAGCACGATTTCGCGCGGCGGCGTGCGCCACGCGACCGCATGAGCCTTCCGCCAGCAGAACCTGCGCCAGTCGACACCCGAATCGAGTGGAGGTCCGCCATTGTGGCCGATCCCAGGAGCCACCAGAAATACCCTCGAACCGTCCGCTGCCACCTTGAGCACCCGGTCAATTTCTGGGAGCTGTGCAAGAAACGCGCCTATTGCGATCCGGAGAGCGGGAGCAACGCCGCGGCAACGTGACGGTCCTCGGCGACAAGGACGTTGTAAGTCCGGCACGCGGCACCGGTGTCCATCGGCTCGAGCACGATGCCCGCAATGTGCAGAGCGTTACGCAACGCGGGTGCGACAGCGCGCATCGTGCGGCCGAGGCCGAGCAGAAGAATTTGCACCCCGCCATGCTCTACGACCGGCGCCAGGCTCTCCCAGGTGACGTCGGAGGCGCTGACTGCCGCCCATAGCAGGGTGCAGTCGGGGAACACCAGGACCGAGCCGCGATAGATCACCCCGGCGACGCGAAAGCCACTCTCGCCATAGCGTTCGATGACCTGACGGCCGGCCGGGACAAGCGGTGTCAGCTCCATCGAGATCTACCGCGCGACCGCGGCCTAATTAAGAGGTCCCGGGCGCGCCCGCCTTTGCGGCTTCGCTCGAACGGGCGACCCCGGCGCGGTTCGGCTGTACGTAATAGAGGACGGGAGCCGCGATAAACAGCGAGGAGTAAGTCCCAATCACGATCCCCCACAGCATCGCGATGCTAAACCCGCGCAACACCTCGCCGCCGAGAAACAACAGCGACAAGACGGCGAGCGCCACCGTGCTGACGGTCAGGATAGTCCGCGACAGGGTCTCGTTCAGCGCCAGGTTGATCAGGTCGCGGAACGGCATCGTCCGGTATTTACGCATCGATTCGCGTATACGGTCATAGATCACGACGGTGTCGTTGACCGAATAGCCGGCGACGGTAAGGATCGCGGCCAAGGTCGTCAGATTGAACTCCAGTTGCAGCAGGGCGAACAGCCCGACCGTCGTGATCACGTCGTGCAGGGTGGAAATCATCCCGCCGACGCCGAACTGCCATTCGAAGCGGAACCAGATGTAAGCGGCGATCGCCAGCAGCGCGAGGATCGTTGCGATTACCCCGGCGCGGATCAGCTCGCTGCCGACGCTCGGACCAACCACCTCGACCCGGCGATAGTCAAACCCCGGGCCGAGCGCTTGGCGTGCCAGCTTGACCGCCTGCTCCTGCTCCGCGTCGCCACCGGGCTGTCGCGGCAGCCGGATCAGCACATCGGTTGGTGGGCCGAACCCCTGCAAGGAGGCCTCACCGATGTGCAATGCGTCGAGCTTCTGCCGCATCTCGGCGAGGTTCGCCGGCCCGGTTGTCGACCGCACCTCGACCAAAGTGCCGCCGACGAAATCGATCCCATAATTCAGTCCGACCGTGAGAAACAGCACGATCGACGACAACATCAGAAACAGCGAAAAGGCAAAGCCGGCCTTGTGCCAGGCCATGAAGTCGATCTTCGGCGTGCGCCGGATGACGATCAGCGGTCTCATTTGAGTTTTGTCGTTGCAGAATACTGGTCGGTCAAATCGGGATCTCCCTGGGCTTCCACTGGCGCAGCCAGGTGACGATCAGCAAGCGGGTAACGAGGATAGCCGAGAAGAGCGATGTCAAAACGCCGATGCTCAGCGTCACCGCAAAGCCCTTGACCGGCCCGGAACCGAGCCAGAACATCAAAAAGCCGGCAACCAGGGTCGTCACATGGCTGTCGAGGATCGTGCCGAAGGCCCGCTTGAACCCGGCGTCGAGCGCCGAGAGCATCGTCCGGCCACTACGCACCTCCTCCCGGATGCGCTCATAAATCAAGACGTTGGCATCGACCGCCATGCCCATTGTCAAAGCGATGCCGGCGATGCCGGGCAAAGTAAGGGTGGCGCCGAGCAGCGACAGGCTGCCGAGCATCAGGCACAGGTTAAAGAACAGCGCAATGTCGGCGAATATGCCGAACAGCCCGTAGAACAGGATCATGAAGATAACGACGAGGATAACCGCGACGATGCTGGCGATTGCTCCGGCATGGATCGAATCGGCGCCGAGATCCGGCCCGACCGTCCGCTCCTCGAGGATCGTGATCGGTGCCGGCAGAGCGCCCGCGCGCAGCAGCAGGGCCAGGTCGCTCGCTGACTGAACGGTGAAGCTGCCGGAAATGATGCCGCTACCGCCGAGGATCGGCTCACGGATTACCGGCGCACTGATCACCTTGTTGTCGAGCACGATGGCAAACGGCTTGCCGACATTTTCGCGCGTCGCCTCGCCAAAGCGCCTGGCGCCGGCGGCGTCGAACCGGAAGCTGACGACCGGCTCGTTGTTCTGAAAGGTCGGCTGCGCGTCGACGAGAGTGTCGCCGCCGACCATCACGCGCTTGCGCACGACATAGGCGGGTGGTCCCGTATGCCCCGCCCGGCCCTCCTCACCCGGCAGGACCTCGTCAGCGGGAGGCAGTCGTCCGCGGCGCGCGTCCTCGACCGAGACGCCGGTGTCGACGAGCTGGAACGTCAGCTTGGCGGTACGGCCGAGCAGCGCTTTGACATGCTCGGGGTTATCGACGCCGGGGAGTTGCACCAGAATTCGGTCTGGTCCCTCTTGCTGAATCGTCGGCTCCTTGGTCCCGGTTTCGTCAATGCGGCGGCGGATGATCTCGATCGATTGATCGATCGCCTGGCGGCGGCGTGCGTCGGTGGCGACCGTGCCGAACCGCATCGTCCCGGTCCCGTCCGCGACGATATCGACGGTCAGGTCCGGGTCGATTTTGCGCAACGCCTGGCGGGCATCATCAATGCGGTCCGGTTCGCGGATGGTAAACGCGATTGCGTCACCCGAGACATCGAGACCGGTGTAGCCGATATTGGCGTCGCGCAGTGCGTTGCGCACGTTGTCGATCAGCGAGTTAAGACGCTCGCGCTGGGCCGCGGCGACATCGACCTGGAGCAGCAGATAGGACCCGCCGCGAAGGTCCAGCCCCAACGCCACCTGCTTGTGCGGCAGGAGACGCGGCACCTGCGCAAGCAGCGATTGACTAAACAGATTTGGCAACGACAGCAATACGCCGAGCGCGCATATAGCGCAGATCAGAGCAATTTTCCAATTTGCGAAGTAAAGCATACCAGCCGGTCTCGTATCGGTAAAATAAGGCTAATCTTTGGTCTCCGCCTTGGCCCTAGCTTCCTCCCTTTGCTTGGCCGCCTCGCGCGCCGCGGCCGGGTCCGGCTTGGCGAGCACGCTCGAGATCGTGCTGCGCAGGACACGAACGCGGACGCCATCGGCGATGTCGACCGTGACCTCCTCGGGGTTCTCGACGCGGGCGACCGTACCGATGATGCCGCCCCCGGTCACGACGCGGTCCCCACGCCGCAGCGCGTCGAGCATCGTCTTGTGATCTTTCGCTTTGCGCTGCTGCGGCCGGATCAACAGGAAGTAGAAAACAACAAAGATCAGAACCAACGGGAGGAATTGAACCAACGCGCCCTGATTGTCAAATATCCCCGTAATGCCCGTTCCTTGGGCGTAAGCGGCAGAAATCAGCATCGGCACCGAGCCTCGAGATTACGCGCCGCATCGACCCGACTAAGCGGCTTGATCGTCCGCGACCGAAATATCGCGACCACACGGCAGGCAGATTGGTACGCGATGCCTGGTTAAAGAGCAATGGCCGGTCCGTTCACTTCCCGAAGGGTGCGTCTCCGCCCAGGAGTCAGCCCGGAGGCGAATTCCGTTCGGTGCCGGCGGTCGGCAATGGCGTTAGGAACTCGCGCGGATCGACCGCATGGTTGCCGCGCCGCAGTTCAAAGTGGAGCTGCGGCTCGGCAACGCTGCCGGTGGAGCCGACGCGCGCAATCGTCTGGCCGCGGGAGACCTTGTCGCCGCGTTTGACCAATATCGAATCGCAATGCGCATAGGCTGAGATCCAGCCATTCGGGTGCTTGACCAAAACGAGGTTGCCATAACCGCGCAGCTCGTTGCCGGCATAGGCGACGACTCCCCCATCGGTGGCTTCAATGGCGGCACCACGCGGGGCTGCGATATTGATACCGTCGTTATGCGTCCGGTCCCGTCCCGTCCCATAGCCGGCCACGACATGCCCGCGAACCGGCCAGAGGAATGAGCCGCTGTCCGAGGCCGGCCCCGACGGCGTGGCGGTCGCCGCCGGCGGTTCCGTTGTCGCGGTAGGCGCCGGCGCCGTGGCAGCGGGCTTGACATCAGGGTGGGACGGTTCGGCGATGGGCGCCGATGCCGCCGACGCTGCGTGCGCCGGCGTTGTGGCCGCGGCCGGCGGATTTTCCGGTGGCGGAAGGGTCGTGCGCTCGAGCGGGACCGCCTCCGGCGGCTTCGTTGAGGCCATCTGTTCCGATGTCGGCGGAAACGCCGCCAACGGCCGTGCAATAGAGGCCGCAGACTGATCGGATTGCGGGATGATCAGGATGCGGCCTGTCTCGATGCGATACGGGGGTGCCAAGTGATTGGCTTCCGCAACAAGCTGCATCGGCACACGGTAGGTATGAGCAATCCCCGACAACGTCTGCCCGGGTCGCACCTTGACCTGGACGGGCTCGGCGGTGGCCGCTGCTTCGCCGCTTACCACCGGGGCAGGCCCGTCCGGCCGCGAGCCGCACGCCGCCACGAGAAACGCGAGCCCTGCCGCGGCGGCACCGAATCCCTTCTCGCTGATCTTTCGCATCTTCCCCCTGCACGCCCCCCGACGCGCAAGAAACTCGATACTTGGGACGCTAACCCCGAATCATGTCAAGTTTTAGTTGCGCTGCGCCGCGGCAACCCTATGACGAGCGGTACAAACCGAACAAAGCCCAGGTTTTCGGTCGACAACCCTTCATCGTGCCGCCGGATGCGAATGAGCTGCTGATCGCGGTGGTTATCACCGACCGGCGCGACGAGGATCCCGCCCGGGGCAAGGCCGTCGATGAGCGCCGGTGGGACCTCAGGCGCCGCGGCAGTGATGATCACGCGGTCATAGGGCGCCTGTTCAGGCCAACCCTTTGTCCCGTCACCGAATCGGCAAACGATGTTGCGCAGGCGCAATTCGGCGAATCGGCGCTCGGCATCGCGCACTAATTCGCGATGTCTTTCAACCGAAAAGACCCGACGACAGAGGCGTGCGAGGACCGCCGTGTGATAACCCGAAC
>Ga0306922_10002894_pt1 | contig 15976 bp, 16 predicted proteins | sample sta12Cox44000082_FD_203758 | JGI IMG/M metagenome (GOLD analysis project Ga0306922, IMG submission 203758) | Lab enrichment of tropical soil microbial communities from Luquillo Experimental Forest, Puerto Rico - statoxic.12C.oxic.44.000.082 (v2)... | ecosystem: Environmental > Terrestrial >... | reverse complement strand
GGCGCGTGAAGCTTTGAAACGCCGACGGGTTGATGTGGGGCTGGTCACGGAATTGCTCGATGCTGCTGCAGAAGCACGGGAAAAAGCCCGGTTGGCGCCTGTCAAACTAAGCCACGGATGACCTCGGCGTGTTCGCGCGAAATTTTTGATGAGGATGAACAAACTATGCCGCGGTGGCAGCGCGCGCCGCGACCGTAAGCCATTGATTTATTTAAGGAACCCCCCCGGTTGCATTGAAGAGGTACTACAACCATATCGCATTGCCGATGGCCACGTCAAGGTCCCGACCATACGGGTGGTAGACGTCCACCGAAGCGGTCGCGGCGATCGGCATGTAGCTCAGCATGGCACCGAACACCCGTTCCACGGTGAGGCCGAGCCGATGGCGCGAAACGTACGGAGGAATTTGTCTGTTTCATCGCCAAAATAGAAAAAGGTTTGGCCTTGCGTCGGGTTAGCGATCGTCCCGTCTGGCTCGTAGAATTTTACACGAGTGTGCGCAAAGCAAATCGCATCCGTGACGGCCAAAGCAGACTGGAACCAACCGGAGCTGGAGTAGGTGTGCGTCAGCATGATCGCCGCCGTCACGCGGCCAGCCTGCCGCTCAGCGAGCATTTTCCCAACGAATTGCCCGATCAGTGGCAGTGCATAAGGTGGATTGAGCCAGACCCGGCCGTACCATTCTTGTACGAGCCCGTTGTCCGCTTTGGTGAAGTAGTGCGTCGCTTGGACAATGGTCTGCGCTTGCGCATGTGATGCCGGGTCAAGGTCGATCCCGCCAAGCACCTCGCGCACAAGTGGGAAATATTGGTCGGGCGTGAACCATTCATTTTGGCCGGTGTTTTGGACGCCACGAACGTTGTGACCCCAGATTGCACGGCTGATTTCAATCACCCTCTGGTCATCATATTCGGCGCTGGCGCCGAATTTGACCGCAGCATTCATCAACCGCTGCGGCGTGCAGCTAATATCCATGTTCAATAGGTCAGCGTTGGCCTCAAGCCACGGCATCCATTCGCCACGGGCGAGGCAGGCTTTCTTTTCTAGAAGCCGCTGCCCGGCCTCAATCAGATAGCGCACGCTGTCGGCGACGGACGCCCGCGCCTTGCAATACAGCTCACCGATCGCCAGTGCATCCGGGTCTTCATTTCGAATGATCAATTCCAGTTGAGCCATTGATTTTCTCCTTCATCTCCGCGCCGCCTTGGCGATCCGCACTTCTCGCAGCGATAGCCAGCGCGGACGAGCGCGGCATGACGAACGTCTAAACTGAACTCACGACGCGTCAATCTTCCTCCTTATTTGACAGGCTCACGCGCACCGCGCAACGCCTTCTCCCGCGTCTCACCATCAGCCTTCGCCGCCGCCCAAGTGAACCCAATTCCAGGGATCGCCAAAAACCGCGTTGGCCCATTCGGAAACACATCGCGGAAAGCCTCGATCATGAGATCGGCCAGTAAAGAAGCAACCAACTCGGCAGAAGCGATATCGACCTCGACCAAAATCTCGTCATGCACGGTCGACACCGGCTTCACGTTGCCAGGCCAATCACGATAGCGCTCAAACAAGAGCCGCATCGCCCGATGCATGACGTCTGCCGCGCCACCCTGTACCGGATAATTCATCGGCCTGGTGTTCGCCGAAATCTCAGCCTCATCATCATCGAGATAATCGATCCAACGCCGCGCCGTGCGCACGCCCCGCTCCACGGCATAAAGACGCGGCAACGAATAACGCCACGCCGCACCGGTAGGAGCCTGCTCGTCCCAGGTCCGCAGGTACTCACCGGCAGTCACATCGTCGACACCCAGCTCCACCGCCAGCGTCGCAGCACTCATACCGAAAATGACCCCGAAATTGATGGCCTTGGCCTGCCGCCGGGTACAGCCAACACGCTGCACAATCAGATCGTGATAATCCCAGCCCACCTCAAAAGCGGCAATCATCTTGACGTCACCGGAGAGCGCCGCGAAGACGCGCAGCTCGAGCTGGGAATAATCGACATCAACGAGGACGCGACCCTTGGACGCACGAAAGAAACCGCGAAATTCCGAGTCGGTCGGAATGTTCTGCAAGCTCGGATTGGAACTGGCATAGCGACCGGTAACCGTTCCGCCGACGTGTAGCTGACCATAAAGCCGCCCATCAACAACATAGCGAGAAAACGCCACACCAAACGTGTCGAGACAGCTTGCCTGCTCGGCGCGCGCATGGAGCGCCTCGACCAGCTTCCGTTCAGCTGGAGCGAGACGATCAGCGAGAATGACCGCAGCGAGGTCTTCACGCCCGAACGCCAGCCGCCGCGTCTTCTCCGTTTTGGGCCACGTCAGCAGCGCAGGCCGCTGCTCTCTGTCGGGATAGGAGGAGAGCCGCTGCCGAAACAGCCGATCGAGCTGCACCCCCGAAGCAATGCAGGCACTAGTCAACGCTGGGTCCTGAGCGGCAATGTGCTCCTCGAGCGCCGTGACCACCCCTTGCCTGTGAGCGGCCCACGCCTGATGGGCAGCAACATCAAAGCCGAGACCGGTACGCTCCATGACGCGCGCCATGGCGGCGGAGAAGCGCATATCCTCATAGCCGGCAGCGATGTCGACGCCGCGCTCCTGGCTTTTGCGATGCAGCTCAGCTCGCAGCGCCTCCCAGATGCGATGCGTGACGACGGCATCATTGAGGGCATAGGCGAGCTGCGATTGGGTGAGCTCGGACGCGGCCCAGTCGGAGGCCTGCTCCGTCTTGTCGATGGTCTCGCCGAGCACCATGGCGGCCAGGTCGGCAAGCGAAATGCGGCCACCTCCACCTCCGTCATGCTTGTTACCCTTCGGCCGGCGCGAACCACGCACCGCCGAGAACAAGAGCGCGGTGTCGTCGAGGGTGAGGTCGATTTCCGCCTCGTGCAGCCAACTCGCCTCGAAGCGAGCGTTGTGGGCGACGACCCGTCGCCCCCGGAGGAAATCGGCCAGCACAACCAGCGCGCGTGCCTCGACGGGCTGATCGAAGACCAACATGGCGGCCGTCGCCCCGTCCGAAATCTGCACAGTGCGAACCCCGTCGCGGGTCGCTGACAGCCCGGTCGTTTCCACGTCGAGGGTAAGGAAACGGCTTCGCGGGAAGGCCCCTTCGAGGCGGCCGAGCGTGGCGGGAGTGAGCCTCTTCGGGGTAGGGACACCCAAACAACTTTTTTCCCGGACTTCTTCAAAGTAAAAATTACCGATTCCGTTTCCCTCGAAAAAATTCCACCTTATATTCTGCCAGGGAAGTATGTTTTGGGTGTCCCCTGAATTATCATGACTAAGTTGCTGTTTGGGAATCGTTTTTGACCGATTGAGAGGACGTGAAGGGGTTATTGTTGGGTGGGCCTTGGGTCTACGACGGCCTGCGACGCCCTCTAAATTGGCCGTCACGCTTGTCACATTGACCGTCACGCCGCTGTCCGCGGAGGGGTCCTGCGACGTCTTTTCGGTCAAAGTCCGACCCAGATTCCGAGACCTTGGGTGGGACTGAATTGGAGTCTCGCTCCCAGTTTGGAGCTCGCCAAACCCGTACCTTCTGTTCATCCGGAAGCTTCTTGCTGACTCGTCGCCAACCGCTCTCGCGGAGCCAGGTTGTGCAATACGAGATGTCCCTTTTGGAGGCCCGATCGAGCCCCTGCCGCCTGACCGCCGCGTACATCCCGAAGCATTGTCTAAAGAAGGCGTCGAGGTAGAGCTCTCGCAACGGTTGCGGCCGTCGCTGCCATTTCCAGGCAAAGTCATCACGGTTTGGCCGGCTCGTTAGTGGCTCTTCGGCGATGAACCGCTCCAGGATGGCGAGGAGCTCCAACGCCGCTTCCGGCAGGTATTCTCGTCGCTCGGGGTCGATGATGCGCTCTTCCTCCTCCGGCGTCGGCCAGTGCTGCTCGCCGGCTGCAAGCCGTGCCAGCGCCTCCGCCAGGATCTGATCGCGATTGCGGCGTAACCCATCGATGTCGATCCGGTCGCGGATCACGGAGACGACCCAGTAGCGGCGATTGCCGGTCGCGTCCTGCAGGAACTCGATGTCATTGGTGGAGAAGGCGAGACAGGTTCGTCGCGGATAGGAGCGCGCCTCGTAGCCGTAGGCGCGACGGCCGTGGTCGACGCAGCGCGTCAGGGCCGCCTTCTGCTCCTCAACATCGGACTTGCGCCAGGCCGACATCTCGGCACCATGCGCGACGACCGCCCCGGCGATGCTAAGCGCAAAGTCGGCTTGGCTCAGGCGCGGCGACGGAACCCCTTCGTTGTAGTAGGGCGCAAACATCGCCTCGAATACGCGATCTTTGCCGATCCCTTGAGGGCTGGTGAAGACCAGTGAATAGTCGGCCTTGGCGCCGGGATGGAGCGCTCGGTTGAGTACCTGCATGATGTATTTTGAGCCGACCAGTGCCAGGTATTCTGTCGCGTGTGTTCCGGTGTCGGCGCCGCCGTGGGTCACCAGCCAGCCGTCAAGGCGGCTGACGCTATCCCAGTCCGGTCGCGCGTCGATCCAGTCCTTACATTCGTCGAAGATATGGGTTTCGGCCACCGCATGGATGGCGGCCCGGCTCGGCGCCATCGCGCAGGCGCCGAAATCGTAGGTTTGAGTGAGGTAGTTGCCGAGCTTGGCGATGTCGGCGTCGCGCAGCCCCCGGTAGCCGACGGGTGTTAGGTTGGCCGGTTCCCACCATTCTGGCAGACACCATGGCGTCTTGCGGATGACTTCGACCCGATGGCGGAAGTTGTTCCAGGCGAAGCAGCCCTTGAGGTGCAATTCAAATTCGAGTGCCAGCGACATATTGGGGATGTCGCCGCGGTAGCTGCAGCCAGCGTTTGGCCGCGCCGCCTTCAGCCGGCTGCGCCAATCGAGCGCGTCGGCGTCGAATAGTGGCGCTGCCTCGATCAGTTCGACGAGGTGCGCATCCGGGTGCACCTGTCTTGGTACCCAGTCTGAGAGGTCCTCCTTGGCACCGAGACCAGGCAGTTCCAGCCAGCGAACCTCGACGCCCGCTTGCTGAAACATCTTGGCTACGCCGATGCCGTGCTCGATGCCGGGTCCGTCATTGTCGGGGCAGACAATGACCTTCCGTGCACCGAAATCGACGATCGTCTGCGTATCCTCGATACGCCATTTGCCGGCGCCGTCGGCGTTGGTCGTCGCGAGCACGCCCAGTTCCCCCGCCGTGACCACGTCCTTTTCACCTTCGACGATCAGCAACGGCGCTGTCGGACACGCGGTAAGGGCCGTTCCCACCACGTCGAGATGAAAGAGCAAGGGCGCGTTTTTCGGTCTGCCGTCTGACCATTGGCCCGTGGGTTCGTGCCAGACCTTGCAGGCGAAGCGCTTCTTTCCGCTCTTGGTGAAGTACTTGACCTTCGTCCAAGCGTAGCTTCCGTCGCGATCGTGATAGGGATAGCGGGTCTCCCCCGGTATTCGGCTGTCACCGCCGACGCGCGATCGTGGTAGGCCGCATTTCTCGACCAGATAATTGCAGATGGTACGGAAGTGCTTGGCGTCACAGTTCTGCGACCGACAGTGAAACAGGATGCGTTTCTCGTCGGTGATCGTGAGCACCAGCGATGGAGTATGGGTGCCGGTTGCCTCGTGAATTGGGCAGCAACATACGACGCTGCCGCCCCGCTCAATCTTGCCATTCACTGCCTTGGCGATGTTGTCTGCAGTGATGTCCATGCCAACCTCCCCTCAGAAAGAGATGAAACAAGATGCAGGTCGGGGTCGGGGTTGAGATCGAGATCGGGATCGGGATCGGGATCGAGATTGAGATCGAGATCAACCTCGCCCGCGAGAGTGCGGGCGAGGTTGCAGAGATTGTTGAGCCACCCGTCAGATGGCTGGGCCTTCTTTTGCCTGGCGGCGCAGCTTGGCCTGCGACGTCGTCGGCCGGGTGATGATGTCGTTGTCAGCGATGACATTGACCTCACGCACCCGCTTGTCGGTGACGTAGCCGATCACGGTGAGCTTCGGATCGTAGATCTTCCGATAGCTGTTTTCGTATGAGCTCGAGCCCAGCTCGATTACCGGATGAACGAGCTCGCCGAAGGCGACGAGCGCCTGGGTGGCGGCCGTTGCCAAGGCGTTGATGGCCTTCGTGGCACCCATCGAGGAGTGCTCGAACACCACGTTGGCGCCGTCATCAAGCATGAAGCCGACGAAGCCAAGCGTGGCTTTTGGGCCGTCATTTTCCTTCTTGTAAGCGCCGGGCGACAGCGGCTTCGACAGCAGGTGCTCGGTCATCGGTTCGTCGTAGTGAACGCCGAGCAGCTGCCGCTGGACCTTCTGCAGCGGTGACCCGTTGGCCCATTCGATATAGCCCTCGAACAGACCATGCTGCGGCACCAGGATGCGGCCGAGGCCTTTCGGATCGACCGCCTCCTTGTTGAGCTTCCACACTCCGGTGGTGCCGTCGAAGCCGAGATACACGGCGCCCGCAACGCCACTGCCCGGCAACGCTGCAGCAGCGCGCTGCAGGTTCTGGGTGGAATTGCGGATGAAGTCCTCGATCGACTGACCGTTGAGCGAGGCCGGAACAGAGTTCCTCAAAGCAGGGAGTTGCATGATTTGCTCCTCTTGCAACCAGGTTGACGATGTCGGAGGAGCCCTCGAAGGGGCTTCGGACCTAAGGCCCGAGCGCACCCCGCCGGTTCAGGCGGAGCGGATTTCGAGGACGGCAGGGCCGTCCGCTGGTGTCTTCAGTTGCACGGCGTAGCCGTTGCGCTTGATCCTGCTGGCGCCGGCATCGGTCAGTGTTGCGATGATCTCGGCCTCCACCTCGGCGCAGGCGCGCGCTGCCTCGTCCTCGGCTGCGACGGCGCGCTGACGGGCGGCGACTAGGCGGTCGATGACGCGCAGCGTCGCTTGGTCGAGACCGCCGGTGCCGGCTGCCGGAATGGCGTGCGCCTGGGCGGCGGCGCAGCGGCTGCGATATGGGCAGATGACGCACTGCTTGGTGACGACACCCTCAGCGGTCACTGCCGCGGCGCTGTCGGCGTCGAAGGCAGCTGCTGCCTTGCCGAGCATCTCGACGAAGATCGCCGGTCGCCGCTCGACGCGATGCAGCGCGAGTCGGCCGTAGTCCTCGGCCAACCCGTAGACGATGATCGCATCCTCGGGTCGGTGCGCGGTCGTCTCGTGAAATAGCTCGATGTTTAGCTCGGTCTGACGAACATGCATCTCGGACGGGCCGCTGTCGTAGTTCTGTGCGGTGCCGTGCGACTTCACCTCGAGTGCGGTCTCCGACCTGTCCGGCCACTCGATCAATCCGTCGGGTGTGCCGGCGAGGCGGAAGCCGGGCAGCACCAGCCGCTGCTGTTTGGCGCCGGCGTAGAGAAGGCGCCCTTTTGCGCGCGCGAGGCCGGCGGCGAGGTAGGTCGTGCACCAGTGCTCGAAAGCGTGGCCGCGGTCAAAGACGCCGTAGCGGGAATGAATTTCGCCGGCGGTAGCGACGCTGTGTTTGCTGTACCAGAGCCAACGTGAGCATAGGCCGGCTTCGGACGCATTAAGGAAGCCGGTACGGTCGTCGCCTGCACCAACGCCGGACGGGAACGGTCGGGCGGCCGCCTCGCTGCGGCGTGCCTCCATGATCAGCTCTCGAACGGCTTCCAGTCGCATCATGATGCGTTTCGCCACAGTTCGTTGAGACCGGCCTGCTTGCGACGAAGGACTCGCATCACCGCCTCGTCGATGGAGTGACGAACGACCGGCCAGGAGACCAGCACCGGGTTACGCTGGCCGATGCGCACGGCGCGGGCGATCGCCTGATGATTGGTTCCGGGTGCCCAGCTCGGTTCGAGCACGATGATCCGGTTGGCGGTCTGCAGATTGAGCGCCGAGCCGGCGGCGTCGATCTGCAGGATGGCCACTTCGATACTGCCGTCCTGGATCCCTGACACCACGGCGTTGCGTTCGGCGACGGAGGTGCCGCCGTGGATACGCCCGACAACGACATCCTGCTCACAGAGCAACGTTTCCAAGCGATCGCCGGTCAAGCGGTAGGTGTTGAAAACGAGCGTCGGTGTCCCCTTGCTGGCCTTGCCACGGCGAGACATCACCACGTCCTCGACATAGGGGAGCTTGGCCAGTCCGTAGGCGCGTCGGAGATGGGCGAGCGCCGTGCCGCCGCCTATCATCTCCATCAGTCGCGTCATTTCGCGGTCGATGTCTGGCTCCGGCACGAGGCCGTCGCGAATGGCCGCCATTATCGCCTCGACGGCAACTCGGATCTCCGCATCTTCGATGTCGGCGATTGCTGCCAGGTCGTCGAGTTTTACATCCTCGCGGGCAATCAGCACGGTCTCGTGCCGCTCCGGGGGTAGTGTGGGGGCGATGTCGCGCAGGGTGGCGCGCACAATGTAGGGCTTGATCCGCTCGCGCAGCACGTTGGAATTGCGCGATCCGACGATGACCTGAACCTCGCGATTGCCGGCGATGCGTCGTGAGCCGAATACGCAGAAGGTCTTTTCGAAGACGTATCTGCGCATGATCCGGCCGCGTTCATCAATGAGCGCCGCCGGTGTGAGTGCACGTAGATGCGAATAGAGCTCGCCGTTGTGCCCCGGTGCCAGCGTGCCGGACATTGCCAGGACGAACGGCACGGCATCGACGATGCCGCCGGCGCCGTCGAGGGCGTCGCCGTAGACGGCACGCGTACGGGCCGCGGTCGCGGTCTTGAAAGCAACCGCTTCGTCGAGCACCGCCAGCCAGGGGCACCAGCCGCGCAGTTGATCGCGGTGGGTGACGATCATCGTGGAATTCGCGATCAGCACCGTGTTGACGTCAGCGGGGATGACGTCGGTCCCGTGCCGCAGCACGGATGTCCGGTAGCCTTGATCGATGAACTCCTTCTCGAATTGCCCCAGTGCTGTCTTCGGGCAGGTGTAGAGGCATTTCACGACGCGACCACCCTCATGCTCGATCAGGAGGCGCATTGATATGGCGACCAGCGACTTTCCGGTTCCTGTTTCGGAGGCATTGAGCGAGCGCTTGCGTTCGACGGCGAAGATCACCTGTTCGATCTGGTGCGGGAGGAGCTTGCGATCCTCCGAGAATGTAACTTGTGCCAGGAAATCTCGGCGGCTTGTTTCGGGCTTGCTCATGATGCGTCGCCTCTCGCACGCCCTTGCGCGGTGAAGGCCGCAAGCGGGGTAATCACGATGGTGAGCTGGGGAACGGACGCGTATTGTTTTACGGCCCGAAGATCGACGATGAGGCTGTCGTCGGTGACGACGATGGTGTTGATCGCATCGAGCGCGACTTTGATGTAATTGTCAGCGTCCGGCCGCGAGGCCGGACGGATGTCACCACGCAGCGCAGCATCGCGCCGCTTGCCCGACCACGATGTCGGCACCGGCAGGTTGATCACGATCTCTGCGCGAGCCGGGACAGTGATCGGCGCTCGACTCCCCATTGCCATCTGCGCGGCGAGCCGGACGTGGGCTTCATATTTTCGCGTGTTAGCGGGCGTATAGACGAAGCCGCGTCGCGTCACTCGCGGCCGCCCTTTCGCAACCGCCTCGCCGTTGACGGTGATGGTGATTGTCTCGCTCATGACCCGCCCCCGGTGGAAAATTTCCCCACCTGGTCGCCCCAGCAGACCCAATTCGGCCGCTGCTCGCGCGCAAACAGCTCGATGCGCGGCACATCACCGACGAGGCGATTGATACGGCGCGCAACTTCATCGGGTTTGCGGGAATGTTCGCGGAGTGGCGCGAACATGACCTGTTCAATCGCCATGCTTTGGCGCTTGTAGCCCTTGCCGCGCGTCGCCAGCCAACAATGCTCTGAACCGGAGCGGGTGTGATAGCCGAGGCCCATCCGCGGACGGATGCGGAGCGGAAGCTGATCTTCGCTCCACCGTTGCGGCATCTTGATCCACACGAACGCGGCGGTGCGGTACGTGAACCCCCACGCGTCGAGAACGCGCATCGCCTCCGGATACATGGGCTGAACGACCCAAAGGAATATCGCGGCGTCCGGCGCCATCAGCTGGTCGATCGGCAGCGCGATGATGTCTTCGAGACTTTGGCAGCGGTAATGCTGGCAGGCGCCCTTGCCTTCGCCGCGATGCGACCACGCGTGGAATGTCCACGGCGGGTCGATGTGAGCGATGCGAAAGTATCCCCGCGGCAGACCCACAAACGGCCCGCATTCGAATGAAGAATGGAGTTGGTCCAGCATGGAGAACTCAAGATTTCACAATCACATCCAGCGCAGCCCCGAGCGGTCCAGAAGCTCGGCCATCCGATTCGCGGCAGAGTGCTTTGCGGATGTCTTCGACGTTGGCGCCGTGCTGCACAGCAAACGAGAACGCGATCGCCGCGTCGCGCGCATTAGTGTCGGCCGTGCTGTTGCTCTTGTGGTTGTTCAGGAACAACTCGCCGATGCGGCCGTCGGGGTAGTAACCGACCGTCGCCGTGTAATGCAGCTCCGCGGTGCCGGCGGAAAGGCGCTCGCGGCAACCCGCTCGGCATGTCATGACAGCCGCTCGATCCATTTATTGCACTGAAAAATTAGGACCGCCCGCGGACGGGCGGCCCCGTGTTGTTGGTGGTGATCTTCGCCAGCTAGGCCGCGGAGGCGCGATCGAGCTTGATCAGCATCTCGATCACGCCGTCCACGGTGCCGATCTCGGTAACCAGGTTGGCGAGCTTCGCCTGCGCATTCACCGGGGCTGGCAACGCCTTCACCGGCTTGGGCGACACAAGCGGCCGCCTTCCCCGGCGAACATCGTCACGCTGTACCGGAGAGAGCCGCAGGGCGGCGGCGACGTAGGACTGGCTAACGTCACACGCGACTGCCGCGACCTTGATCGTCGGGTTCTGCAGCCTGGTGAGCGCGTCGACCAAATCCGCCGCGTCGCAGGCGGCGGCGGCCTTGGGGGCCTTGCGGTGCGCCAGCGAATGGGCGTCGACGACGCGCACCGCCGGCAGATTGACCGGGCTGGATACCGGTCCTACATACTGAGTGCTCAAAGCAACCTCATATAGCCTTCGGCTGCCGTGGCCGATGCTGTCCACATCGGTCCCGGCTCCGCTGCAGCCAGGCCACCCTCCGCAACGGCCTCCGGGCGGGATGCCCGGAAATCCAGAATTTGATTTGAACCGGTGAAGTCCTATCGCTTCTTGGGCGCGCGCTTCTTGGGAAAGGTGATCAGGAGATCGCGGTACTCGAGATGATTTGCTTCGTACTTGCGCTTGAAGGCGGCCAAGGCATTGGAGAGCGCCTCCGGCGTCGTGGCGCCGGCGATCTGACGAAAGATCTTAGTCAAGACCACGCGCACGTCGGTGGACTTCGAGTCCACGTTTGGGCTCGGCGTCGAATTGATCTGCTGGGCGATCGCGTGATCTCCGAGTTCGGCTAACAGGCTGGGAGACACGATCTCCGCCAGGCCGGCCCGACCTTCGTGATCGAGGACTTCCTGCTTTTCCTTCAGGCTGGCAGCCGACCATATGTCGGCTAATCTGAGTCCCGCCAGCGCAGCAGATGAGGGTTCATCTCCCCCAGCTTCTTCAGGCGAGGGCTCATCTCCCGCAGCTTCTTCCGCCCTCGCTTGGTCCTTGCCCCAGGTCAGCCAGCGGCTAAACACCGTCGGAGGATACGTCACCTTGAGCCGCTGCTCCGGCGACATAATACAATCCCTCCAGTAACTAAGGGCGGCGAGGTTGTCGAAACACTTAAGCAAACGGCTGCGATCAGCTTTATCGATCGAGCTGAATACCTCGTCCTCGTCGTGGACTCGGAACCATTTTGCGATTGCTTCTCGGTATCGATGGCCCTGAGGCTTGTTCGTGTTCGCCTCCAGCATCGCGGTCGTGCGGGCGATGTCGAGCACGCGCATCACCGCGACCCAATCATCCCAGCTCCGCCCCTCGGCGAGGCGCGTCATCGCTTCCGCGCCCAGCCGGATGACTTCGGCCTTTGAAGGTTGGAACGTTCCAACCTTGGGTGCCGGCCGCGCCGTAGTCTCGGTGACCGGGATGCCGCCGGCCTCGAACAGCTCGGGCGTGAGCTTGCCGTTGCCGGGAACTGGATTGCTATTTTCCGAGAAATCTTTATGTATCACAGCGATCTTCCGAGGTTCCGAGCTTCGAGATCACGCGAGGCCCCTGCCGGTTGGACCTGAACCACTCACCAGCAGTTTGGCCTCGCCTCCTTCTTCAGTCGGGCAGCACGTCGCCGAATTTCTCGTGAAAGGGCCGAGCCGGAACCCGCAGCAGCCGGCCGACCTTCACGCTCGGGATCTCGCCGCGCGCGACCAGGTCATAGGCGGCGTTCCGACCAATCCGCAGCATTTCCGCGACTTCACCGACGGTGTAGCCGACGGCGCCGCGCCGTTGGCGTCGAAACCGGCGCTCAACATCACTGGCGCCAGTCGAGGTGATAGACATCGACGATCCCCTCTGGTTGTGTGGTGAAATCCCTCTTCCACCCATATACGCCCGATTCGACCGACTTGCCAAGAGCGATGCTGTCCCTTATCGTCCCGTCTGGTCACTTCTCTTCACGGGAATTTCCAGATGGATACCGATTCTCTCGTTGCCCGCGTCTGCCCGCGGCGATCGGATTTCGAGCTGGTACGTGAGCGCGTCCGGCATTGGTGCCGGAACGAAAAGCTCGTAACCGGGGCACTGCGGGTCGGGCGCGGCCGCTCGCGGGACTTCGATCACCGTTGCGTACTCGAAGCCGCCCTCCTCAATGAGCTCGCCGATCTCGGGATCCCAGTCATCGCCTGGAGCACCAGCGACGCCGTGGTCGAAATCATCAAGGCTGGGGAGTTATGGGCCGCCGGTGATCACCGGCAACGCTGGCTGCAAATTATTTTCCCGGCGGCATCACCGACCGAGATTGTACGATACACGGACGCGCGCGGGGGCCGGCATCGCCGGCCGCTGTTGCCCCGAATCACGGCGTTGCCGCACGTCGACCAGCTCACGCCCATCTGGCCCGCGGGCAGCGCCACGACGGTCATCGTCGACATCACGGCCCTGCTCCAGCGGGTGCAGTGGAGCCAGAAAGACGAAGAAGCAGACCGGCGGAGGGATCGATAGATGCGCGGACATATCCGAAAGCGCGGCCGCAACAGTTGGGAACTCAAATTTGAGGTCGCACCAATCAACGGCAAGCGGCAGACCCGCACGCAATCCTTTCGCGGCACGTTGCGCGAGGCCAAGGACGAGCTTGCCAAGCTGCTGGCGAAGGTGGCGGACGGCGAGCACGTCGCTCCGAACAAGGTCACCGTCGGCGCGTATCTGCGCGAGCGGATTGGGGTCTGGCGGGCAATGGGCACGATCTCGGCCAAGCCCGCCGAACGCTTCCAGCAATATCTTCGGCACCAGATCGAGCCCCACCTCGGCAGCAAGCTGGTGCAGCGATTGACCACGAAGGAGGTCGAGGCGTGGCACGCCAAGCTGCTCACCGAGGGCCGCCACGACGGCAAAGGCGGCCTCGCCACCCGCACGATCAAGGACGCCCACAAGCTTCTCTCCAAGGCGCTGGACGAAGCGGTACGGCATCAACTCGTCCCCAAGAACGTTTGCATCCTTCAGCCACCGCCCCGAGTCGTATCGCAAGGGATGCATATTCTCAGCCCGGAGCAAGTCGCGGGCTTCGTCACCCTGTTGAAGGCCCACCCGGAGTTCTTGGCCCCGGCCGTGGTCGCCTTGTTCACCGGCATGCGGCGCGGCGAGGTGCTGGCGCTCCAGTGGGGCGACGTCGATTTCGGCACGAAGGTCATCAAGGTGCGCCGGAGCTTGGTGGAGACTGACGAGGAGGGAGTGAAGCTCAAGTCACCGAAAACGAAGGCGGGCGTCCGCGACATCACGCTCCCCGACGTGGTCATCGAAACATTGCAGGAGCATCGCAAGCGGTTACTCGAACTCCGACTCCAGCTTGGCCTGGGCAAACTCAAAGACACCGACGTGCTATTTTCGGACCTGGAAGGCCGCCCCAAATTGCCCGACAGCTTCAGCAGCGCATGGAGTGAATTGTCCCGAAAACTCAAACTCGGCATCTCGTTCCACGAACTGCGGCACACTCACGCCAGCCAATTGATCGACGCGGACGTCGATGTGGTGACGATCTCGAGGCGGCTTGGACACGCCCACCCGGGCATCACGCTCTCGACCTACGCGCACTTGTTCCGAAAGGACGACAGCAAGGCGGCGGATGCAATCAACACCGTGCTCGGCCGCCGCTAGCGGCCGCGGAGAATTCCGGTGCGCGTGTTCAAGATCATATTGAAGATCATATTGCTGATTATTGGGGTCCTGTTGACTGCGTTCGTGGCCTTCATGGGTTATGTGTTGTACCTTAAGCCCCTCAAACTCGAATGGGAGATCGACGCGGCGATGCGGGCGATCATGCAGTCAGAGGGAGGCATCTGCGAGCGCAAGTCCGGCGCACTGGAATGCCAACTGATCCTGGGGAAATCATCACTTGAGCTTGCGCGCACACTTTTCCCTACCGGTTCGGGGACCCTTGTGGCTGTCAATCTGAGACAGCTCGGCCCGAATGATCCAGGCTTTGAGCGTCTGCAGCCAACGTTCCTCGCCTTCTGGGTCAAGCTGGGCTTCACGGAGCATGACGTTCGCTCCTGTTTCCGGACTGAGGGCAAGCTGACGATTCCCAAGTTCATGCTAACGTGTCATCAGGAGCCGGGTCAGTGGCTTGGCCTCGCCTGGGGGACTAACGCGTTTGACCTGACCCGCACCCCCTAAAAGGTGCCATGGCGGCGATCAGTCTGGCTGGTCTGCCGGTGGCGGCGGCGGCGGACTCTTCAGTATATGGAGCGCGGTAGCGTAGGCTGCTGGGACCTCTTCCATTGCGCGTATGACATGCTCAAGGTTCAAAAAAGGGCTGAAGCGACGGCCCATTGCAATTTCAATGTCCTGCTCGATCTGCCTGTCTATCTCGCGCCACCGTGTAAGTAAATTTTCGGCCATGACATCATCCGTTGGAAACGATGGTGATATGGCCCCGCCGGTTTGACGCTGCAACTAGGCTGCCGACCTGCGTCATCCCGGGTGGCAATCCGGTGGCAATCACTCCCCGAAACCTGCTATTCTCGGCCAGAACATGGCGGCCCATGGCGCGCCGTAAGCGCGCCGCTGCCCCGGAACGGCGCTTCCGGGTTGGTCGCTTCCTGACAAACCTGTGGCCGGACCACGTGCCGGAGCGCGGCGCGGCATCGCGCGGGCGGCGGCAGCTTCAAGGAGCGCCAGAATGCTCGATCGTACCCTCAAGTTTCTCGCCGCCGCCGCGCTCGGCGTGGCGCTGACGAGCCCGCCGACCCCTGCGCTTGCGCAGGATAAAACCATCACGGTCTTTGCCGCCGCCTCGATGAAGAACGCGCTCGACGACGTCGACGCCGCCTTCACCAAGAGCACGGGAATCAAGGTGGCGGCGAGCTATGCGGCAAGTTCCGCGCTGATCAAGCAGATCGAGAACGGCGCGCCTGCCGACGTCTTCGTCTCCGCCGACCTCGACTGGATGGACTACGGCGCGCAGCACAAGCTCATCAAGGACGACACCCGGGTCAATCTTCTCGGCAACCGGCTGGTGCTGATCGCACCCAAGGATTCCAAGATCGACCACGTCACCATCGCTCCCGGTTTCGACCTGGCGAAGCTCGCCGGCGATGGCCGCATCGTCACCGGCGACGTGCGCGCCGTGCCAGTCGGCAAATACGCCAAAGCCGCGCTGGAGAAGCTCGGCGCGTGGGCCGCGGCCGAACCGAAATTCGCCATGACCGAGAACGTGCGCGCGGCGCTCACGCTGGTCGCGCGCGGGGAGGCGGCGCTCGGGATCGTGTACGAGACCGACGCCAAGGTCGAGCCGAACGTGAAGATCATCGGCGCCTTCCCCGCCGAATCGCATCCACCGATCGTCTATCCCGTGGCATTGACCGTGAACGCCAAGCCCGAGGCCGCGCAGTACCTCGCTTTCCTGCGCTCGCAGGCGGCGAAGGCGG
>Ga0306922_10002892_pt1 | contig 15977 bp, 10 predicted proteins | sample sta12Cox44000082_FD_203758 | JGI IMG/M metagenome (GOLD analysis project Ga0306922, IMG submission 203758) | Lab enrichment of tropical soil microbial communities from Luquillo Experimental Forest, Puerto Rico - statoxic.12C.oxic.44.000.082 (v2)... | ecosystem: Environmental > Terrestrial >... | reverse complement strand
CGATACATCGAGATGAACCCGAGTAGCGTCTCCTCCTTGCGCAAGGCCACCCAGATCGCCGTCCGCCCGCCACCCAACTCCGAGGTCGCGCGAATCCCCGGGCTGGGCTCAATTGCGGTTATGTCTGCGATGTGTACGATCGACTCGCCAGAGACAAGTTTCGAGATCGGTTGTCGGCCGCGCTGCGGATCGCCGCATCTCGGCCGCCTGCAATGCCGGCTCGATGACGCCGGCGACGCTGACCGCGACCCTGTCCTGCAGCTCGAAGACGTCCTCCAGCGAGCCGTCGAAACGGTCGGCCCACAGATGCGTACCGGTGAGTGTATCGATCAGCTGGCCGGTGATGCGAACCCGCTGGCCGGCTTTGCGAACCGAGCCTTCGAGGACGTAGCGAACGCCGAGCTCTCGGCCGACCTGGTTCACATCAACGGGGCGGCCCTTATAGGTGAAGGTCGAATTGCGGGCGATCACGAAAAGCCAGCGGATGCGTGAGAGAGCGGTGATGATCTCCTCGACCATCCCGTCGACGAAATATTCTTGCTCCGGGTCGCCGCTCATATTGGCGAAGGGCATTACCGCGATCGACGGCTTGTCGGGAAGCGGTAGCGCTGGCTGAGCTGGTGCCGATGGGGTCTTGGCGTCGCGAACCCGGTAGGCCCTGACTGGTCGGGCAATGTTCTTGACCTGCTGCTCGCCCAGATCCTCGAAGACAAAGGGCAGCCGGTCGCGCATGTGGTCATGAACCGTGTTGGCGACGAACACCCCGCCCGGTTCGGCCAGGGCTTCGATCCGTGCGGCGATGTTGACGCCGTCGCCATAGAGGTCGTCGCCCTCGACGATCACGTCGCCGAGATTGATGCCGATGCGCAATTCGATGCGGTTGTCCGCCGCGACACCCTTGTTCCGTTCGGGCATCGCCTGCTGCACCTCGACCGCGCAGCGCACCGCATCGACGACGCTGGCAAATTCCACCAGCATGCCGTCGCCGGTGGTCTTGACGATGCGGCCATGGTGCTCGGCGATCTTCGGATCGAGGAGGTCATGGCGCAGCGCTTTGAGGCGTTCGAGCGTGCCTTCCTCGTCCGCCCCCATCAGCCGCGAATACCCCGCCACATCGGCGGCGAGGATCGCGGCGAGCCGGCGGGTCTGGCTCATTCCGTCTCACCCGCCGCCAGGCGCAGACCGGACAAAAAAAGCTCGCGGTACTCCGGGTTCCGGTATCGCACACCGCTATCCAGCACATCTGAGGTGAGCGTGCGTAGCCGCGCGACCACCTCTCGTGCGTCGTCAAGTCGTCCCATGTGGGCGTAGCAGCCGGCGAGAAAGCGATGACCTAACACGAACTTCGGGTGGTGCTCCATGGCGGAGAGAAACTTGGCTACTGCCTCGTCAAACCGACGGAGGAAAAACAAGGACATACCCATCGCGTGCTCATGGGTCGAAAAGCGCTCGCGCGGGCTCAGGCGCAGGAAAGTCTCAAAATGGTCGAGTGCGAGATCCGGTCTCCCCAACCAATTCCTTAGCACACCAGACCAGTACCAGCCGTGGGCAAAGCTCGGATTTAGCGTCAAGGAGCGGTCGACCAAGCCAATCGCTGCATTGATGTCTTCTCCGAAATAACCGAGGGCGATCGCCGCCCTAGCAAGCACCTCGGGATCCTCGGGAGCGCTCCGAAGGGCCTGGCGAGCTAGATCAATGCCCCTTCGTTGGTTGATCTCGCGCCATCCAGCATTATCGAGCTGAACATAACAGTGAGCCATCAGCGCCAGAGCGGGACCGTACTGTGGATCGCGCTCTATGGCCTGCCCGAGGTACTCTGCGGCTTGTGCAAGCCCATCTTTTTCATGCGAGTCCCAATACGGCAAGGCGCGGAGGTACAGATCGTAGGCCGTAAGGTCTTTGGTTGGCCGTTGCGCCGATCGTCGGATTTCAGCGGCTTGCAACGTCGGCTCAACGACACCGGCGGCGCTGATCGCGACCTGGTCCTGCAGCTCGAACACGTCTTCCAAGCGCCCGTCGAAGCGGTCTGCCCAGAGATGAGCGCCGGTTTCGGCGTCGATCAATTGTGTGGTGATGCGCACGCGGCCGCCGGCTTTGCGCACCGAGCCTTCGAGCACATAGCGCACGCCCAATTCGCGCCCGACCTGCTTCACGTCGACAGCCTGGCCTTTGTAGGTGAAGCTCGAATTGCGGGCGATAACGAAGAGCCAGCGAATGCGGGAGAGCGCGGTAATGATCTCCTCGACCATACCGTCGGCGAAATATTCCTGCTCCGGGTCGCCGCTCAGATTGGCAAAGGGCAACACCGCGATTGACGGCTTGTCGGGCAGCGGTAGCGTCGGCGCCGTCGCGTTTTCAGCGATCGGAATGCGGTAAACCCGTATCGGCCGCGCGATGTTTTTGAGGCTCTGTTCGCCGATATCGGCAAACTCGGCCTCGACCTTGGCGCGCACCTGGCGGAACGCGTCGTCCGATATGCAGATGCCGCCGGGCTCGGCGATGCCTTCGAGCCGCGCGGCGATGTTGACGCCGTCGCCATAGATGTCGCCGTCCTCGACGATGATGTCGCCGAGGTTGACGCCGATCCGGAAGGTGATCCGTTTCTCCTCCGGTGTCGCGGCATTGCGCTCGACCATCGCTCGCTGCACGGCGAGCGCGCACGAGACCGCCTCGACCACGCTCGGGAACTCGATCAAGAGGCCGTCGCCGGTCGTCTTGACGATTCGGCCGTGGTGCTCGGCGACCATTGGATCGATCAGCTCTCGGCGATGGGCGTTGAGCCGCGCGAGCGTGCCTTCCTCGTCCTCGCCCATCAGCCGCGAATACCCCGCCACATCGGCGGCGAGGATCGCAGCGAGATGGCGGCTCTGGCTCATCCCGGCTCGCCCATCGCGAGGCGCAGGCCCGAGAAATACAGATAGCGATGCTGGGGATCACGGAAGGGCAGTGGGTAATCCGGGATCACCTCGGGCGTGATCGCGCGCAGCCGCGCGATCGTCGCGCGCGCCTCGACAAGCAGCCCCATATGGGCGTAGCAAGCGGCCAGAAGTCGATAGGGGGTTGGGAACACCGGCATGTCGTCGATCGCGACCCGCAGCCGCGGCGCCGCCTCTTCGAAACGCCGGCTGAAGAACAAGGCGGCACCGATCAGCCACGAGCTCCCGCGCGCCTGGGTGCGCGGGCTGAGCCGCAAGGCTCTCTCGGCATGCTCGATTGCCAGATCAGTTTGCCCGGCCCACAAGCGCAGAAAGCCGCTGTTGTGCCACCCGCGCGCATAGCTCGGATTGAACGCGAGGGCGCGATCGACCAGCACGATCATCGCGTCGATGTCCTCGCCAAAACAGGCGAGCGCGTGGGCGGCGTCGGCCAATACGCCGGGGGCATTCTCCGCCGCTTCCAGGGCGCGATGGCCGAAATCGATGCCTTTCTGCCGGATTATGTCCCGATCCGGGGCGGAGGCATCGGTGGCTAAATGTATGCAGCATTGCGCCGCAGAGCCAAGGGCGGGCCCATATTGCGGGTCGCGGGCAATCGCCGCCTCGAGCAATACCAAAATCTGCCGGATCTGCCTTTGATGCGAGCCAAAAAACATCGCGTAGGCGCGCAGATAGAGGTCGTAGGCGGTCAGATCGCTGGTTGGGCGGCTGGCCGACCGCGCGGTCTCGGCCGCCTGCAATGCCGGCTCGATGACACCGGCAACGCTGATCGCGACCTGCTCCTGCAATTCGAAGACCTCTTCGAGCGAGCCGTCGAAGCGGTCGGCCCATAGGTGCGCACCGGTTTCCGCTTCGATCAGTTGCGCAGTGATGCGCACCCGCCCACCACCCTTCCTGACCGAGCCTTCGAGGACGTAGCGCACGCCCAACTCGCGGCCGATCCGCTTTATGTCGATCGCCTGACCCTTGTAGGTAAAGCTCGAATTGCGGGCGATCACGAAGAGCCAGCGGATGCGAGAGAGCGCGGTGATGATCTCCTCGACCATGCCATCGGCGAAATACTCCTGCTCCGGGTCGCCGCTCAAATTGGCGAAAGGCAGCACCGCGATCGACGGCTTGTCGGGCAGCGGCAGCGCCGGTGGTGCTGGCGCCGGTGGGCTCTCGGCGCCGCGGACGTCGCGAACCCGGTAGATTCGCACCAGGCGGGCGATGTTCTTGACCTGCTGCTCGCCCAGATCCTGGAAATCGAGGGGCAGCCGGTCGCGAACGTGCTCGTAAACCATATTGGAGACGAAGACCCCGCCGGCTTCGGCCAGGGCCTCGATCCGCGCCGCGATGTTGACGCCGTCGCCGTAGAGGTCGTCGCCCTCGACGATCACGTCACCCAGATTGATGCCGATGCGCAGCTCGATGCGGGTCTCCGCCGCGACGCCAGTGTTCCGCTCGGCCATCGTCTGCTGCATCTCCACCGCGCAGCGCACCGCATCGACGACGCTCGCGAACTCCACTAGCACCCCGTCGCCGGTGGTCTTAACGATCCGGCCATGGTGCTCGGCAATCTTCGGATCGACGAGCTCGCGGCGCAGCGCAATGAGGCGTTCGAGCGTGCCTTCCTCATCCGCCCCCATCAGCCGGGAATACCCCGCCACATCCGCGGCCAGAATTGCGGCGAGGCGGCGGGTCTGGCTCATGTCTCCTCGCCCACCGCCAGGCGTAGGCCTGACAGGAACAGCTCGCGATGGTCAGCATTCCGCAAGTAGCCAGCGTCGGGTATCACGATGGAGGTGGTCGCCCGCAGACGCCGAACGATCTCTCGCGCCTCTTCGAGCCTCCCCATGTGTGCGTAGCAGGCTGCGAGATACCGATATGCGTTTGGGTAGGTTGGGTCCTCCAGGATCGCGAATAGGAGTTTCTGCACGGCCTGATCGAACCGCCAAGCCAAGAAATGCGCATGGCCTACGAGAGAGAGCGATGGGCCGACGCGGGCGCGTGGGCTGAGGCGATGCACGGTTTCCAGATGCTCGATAGCAGTGTCCGGCTGGCCCGCCCAGAGCCTGAGTGAACCGCTCATCAGCCAGCCGCGTGCGTAGTTCGGGCTCAGAGTCAGCGCACGATCCACCAACCCAATCATCGTACCAATGTCCTCGCCGAAATACGCCAAGGGGACCGCAACGTTCGCAAGAACGACAGGGTCATCGGCAGCAACCTTCAGCGCGCGACGCGCAAAATCAATTCCGTTCCGTGTGTCAGCCTCCATGTTTCCACTTCGGCCATCCATAATCAGCCGAGAATGGCAGATCGCAGCTAAGGCAAGCGAAGGTCCGTGATCTGGATCTCGGGTGGTCCCCCGCTCCAGAAGGCGCAGTGCCTCAGGTATTTGTTGTGACGTCGAAAAAACTAAAGCGTAAGCACGCAGGTATAGGTCGTAAGCTGTTAGATCGGCTGTTGGGCGGGCTACAGAACGCGCGGTTTCTGCTGCCTGCAGTGCCGGCTCAATCACGCCGGCGACGCTTGAGGCTACCTTGTCCTGCAGGTCGAACACATCTTCCAACGAGCTGTCAAAGCGGTCGGCCCAAAGATGCGCGCCTGTAGTGGCGTCTATCAACTGGCCTGTAATGCGCACCCGACCACCCGCTCTGCGCACCGAGCCTTCAAGAATGTAACGGACGCCGAGTTCGCGTCCGACCTGCTTCACGTCAACGGTCCGTCCCTTGTAGGTGAACGAGGAATTACGTGCGATCACGAAGAGCCACCGGATACGGCTGAGTGCTGTGATGATCTCCTCGACCATGCCGTCGGCGAAATATTCCTGCTCCGGGTCACCGCTCAGATTGGCGAAGGGCAGCACTGCGATCGACGGTTTATCGGGCAGCGACAATGCGGTCGCTGCAGCCGACGGCATCTCAGGCGCCGAGGCCAGGCCGGCGCGATAGACGCGCAGTGGCCGGGCAATGTTCTTGAGGCTCTGCTCGCCGAGATCGGCAAACTCGGCCTCGACCTTGCCGCGCACCTGGCGAAAGGCGTCATCCGAGATGCAGATGCCGCCGGGTTTGGCGATGCCTTCGAGCCGCGCGGCGATGTTGACGCCGTCGCCGAGGATGTCGTCTCCCTCGATCAGCACATCGCCGAGATGGATGCCGATGCGCCATTCCATGCGACGCTCGGCAGCCGTCTCGGCATTCCGCTCTGCCGCTAGCCGCTGCAGCGCCAGAGCACACTCGACTGCGCCGACCACCGAGCCGAACTCGATCAGGAGCCCGTCGCCGGTCGTCTTCACGATCCGCCCGCCATGCTGGGCGATAAGCGGATCAGCGGTGCTGCGGTGCTCGCGCAAAGCCTGCGCCGTGGCCACCTCATCCGCGCCCATCAGTCGCGAATAGCCCGCCACATCGGCGGCGAGGATCGCGGCGAGGCGGCGCGTTGTGCTCATCCTTCCCAGCCGGCCTTGCGCAGGCCTTCGAGAAAGTGGGCGCGGTCGTCCGGCCGGTACCAGGGCGCGTCGCGGAGAAAGGGAGGCGGCACCACCGCCATGGCTTTTTCGAGCGCTTTCCTCGCTTCCTCTACGCAGCCTAACTGACCCAATGCTGCAGCAAGCCAGCGATAGGGCGGCGGGTGTTCCGGGAACGACCGAACCGAATACTGCGCCGCCTCGACGGCTTTATCGTAGGCGCGCGAAAAATATAGTCCGATTGTGACATGGTGCAGGTTTATCGCCAAATTCGGGCCACACGGCTCCAGGCGTAAGCTCGTCTGTAGGTCCTTGAGGCCCTCCTGCGGTCGACCCGAATAGATAAGGGCTGTGCCCCTCCGGAAATAGCCCGAGGCGAGATTGGGGCTTAGCGCCACTGCACGGTCGGCCTCAGCCCATGCGCCTCTACGATCCCCACGTCCGAACAGAGCAAAGGCGAGGCATGAATGTGCAGAGGCATTATTCCCGTCGAGCGCTACCGCGAAGTAGGCTAATTGCTCTGCCGAGCTTTGGGCCTCTATCAGGCTGCCTCTTCGGAATGTGCCAGCCGCCCGAATTTCTGCCGTCGCCAGGCCGCAATAACCGTCTGGAAAATTGGGATCGAGGTCGATGGCCCGGCGAAAGAACTCTTTGGCCTTCTCACAGTCGCGCGCGGCAGCCTTCCCAAGATGCCAGAGCCCGCGCTGGTACGCGGCCCAAGCATCCAGGCTCTCGGGCGGCTTGCGCAAGGCCCGTTGCAGCTCGGCATCCGCAATCGCCGGTGCAATAGCGATTGTCACCGCCTCGGTGATCTCATCCTGCACTGCGAAAATGTCCGTAAGGTCGCGATCATAGCGCTCGGCCCAGACATGCCTGCCGGTCTCCGCCTCGACCAATTGTGCGGTGACGCGGATGCGATTGGCGGCCTTGCGCAGGCTGCCCTCAAGGACGTAACGCACGCCCAAATCGCGGCCGATCTCTTTCACATCGACGGTGCGGCCCTTGTAGGTGAAGGACGAATTGCGCGCGATCACGAACAGGGACGGATACCGCGACAATGCGGTGATCACGTCCTCCGCAACCCCGTCCGCGAAAAACTCCTGCTCTGCGTCGCTGCTCATATTGGCGAACGGCAGCACCGCAATCGATGGTTTGTCAGGTAACGGCAATGGCGCGGGGGAGACGTGCAGCACTTGTTCAATCGAGGAGGCACGATCCCAGACCCGGTACACACGCACTGGCCGGGCGATGTTCTTGACCTGCTGCTCGCCGAGGTCCTCGAAGGTGTAATCGAGCTTGTCGCGGACGTTGTCGCGGACCATTCGGCTTACTGAGATCCCGCCCGGCTCGGCGAGAGCCTCCAGGCGTGCGGCCACGTTTACCCCATCGCCGAAGATGTCATCGCCTTCCACAATCACGTCGCCCGGGTTGATCCCGACTCGGAACTCGATCCGCTCATCTGGCGGGGTGTCCGCATTGCGCTCGGCCATACCCCCCTGGACCTCGATCGCACAACGAACCGCGTCCACTACGCTCGCAAACTCTGCCAAGAAGCCGTCGCCAGTGTTCTTGACGATCCGGCCGCGATGCTCGGTGATATTGGGATTGACCAGCTCCCTAAGGTGCCCTTTCAGCCGCTCGTGCGTGCCTTCCTCATCGGCGCCCATCAGCCGCGAGTAGCCGGCCACATCGGCGGCAAGGATCGCGGCGAGGCGGCGGGTCTGGCTCATGTTGCCTCGCCGGCGGCCAAGCGTAGCCCGGATAGCAACAACTCGCGGTCTTCCGCTAGACGATATCGATTGATTTCAGTAGCCGTCACGGGGCCCACAGCACGGAGTTGGTCGATCACGGCACGGGCGTCGTCTAGCCTTCCCATATGCGCATAACACGCCGCGAGTGTACGGTAAGGTAGGGGCCAACCGGCATAGGCCCGCACCGAAAGGGCGAGCTTCTCCGCGGCCTCGGCGAAGCGGCGGCTGAAGAAATAGGCAGAACCCATGATATACAAGGGAACCCCGACGGGATCGCGGGGGCTCAGCCGCAAACACGTTTCAACATGCTTGATTGCCTCGTCGCATTGGCCGGCCAAAACCCGCAAAAGGCCGCTAATAAACCAAGCGCGGGCGGAACTGGGATTGAGGGCGAGTGACTGATCTATCAGCGCAATGGCGCTGGTGATTTCTGCGTCCTCGTCGTCTCCGAGGGTAATGGCGACGTTGGCGAGCACCCCGGGGTCGCCGCCGGCACGCGCGAGTGCCCGATCGGCAAGGCTCTTGGCTTTGCGACGACTGGTCTCCCGATCTTCAGCATAGCCATCGAGCCGAAACCGGGTGTGACACACAGCCGCCCAGGCCAGGGCAGGGGCAAAGTCCGGATCAATTGCGACCGCTTGCTCGAACAGCTCGGTCGCCCCGGCCATTTGCTCTTTCCCGAACCACGGGAAATTCGCCAGGGCACGCAAGTACAGATCATAAGCAGTCAGATCGCTAGTCGGCCGCACGCTCGATCGCCGAACTTCGGCCGCCTGCAATGCCGGCTCTATGACGCCGGCCACGCTGATCGCTACCTGGTCCTGAAGCTCAAAGACGTCCTCCAGCGAGCCATCGAAGCGATCGGCCCAGAGATGCGCGCCGGTTTCAGCCTCGATCAACTGTGCGGTGATGCGGACGCGGTTGCCACCCTTGCGCACCGAGCCTTCGAGGACATAACGAACTCCGAGCTCGCGCCCCACCTGCTTCACATCGACTGCTTTGCCCTTGTAAGTAAAGCTCGAATTGCGGGCGATCACGAAGAGCCAGCGGATGCGGCTCAGCGCGGTAATAATCTCCTCGACCATGCCGTCGGCGAAGTATTCCTGCTCCGGATCGCCGCTGATGTTTTGGAACGGCAGCACCGCAATCGACGGCTTGTCTGGGAGCGGCAGCGCCGGTTGAAACGCCGATGGGCTGTTGGCGGCGCCGCCGACGTCGCGAACCCGATACACCCGCACCGGCCTGGCGATGTTCTTGACCTGCTGCTCGCCCAGATCTTCGAAGGCAAGGGGCAGCCGGTCGCGCACGTGATCATGGACCGTGTTGGAGACGAAAACCCCACCGGGCTCGGCCAAGGCCTCGATACGCGCGGCGATATTGACACCGTCGCCGTAGAGGTCGTCGCCCTCGACGATCACATCGCCGAGGTTGATGCCGATCCGCAGCTCGATGCGGTTGTCCGCCACGACCTCGGTATTCCGCTCGAGCATCGCCTGCTGCACCGCGACCGCGCAGCGCACCGCATCGACGACGCTGGCAAACTCCACCAGCACGCCGTCGCCGGTGGTCTTGACGATGCGGCCGTAGTGCTCGGCAATCTTCGGATCGACGACCTCGCGGCGCAGGGCTTTGAGGCGTTCGAGCGTGCCTTCCTCATCCACCCCCATCAGCCGCGAATAGCCGGCGACATCGGCGGCGAGGATCGCGGCGAGCCGGCGGGTCGTAGTCATTTCTCCGGCACGCCGGCCTTGCGCAGGCCCTCGAAGAATGTTGTCTCGGCCAGCGCCTGTACCTTCGCCCTAAAGCTGCCGGCGAGGTTAAAAGCCGCGATGGTTGAGTACCGGTCGTCGCCGAGCCGCCGGGCTTCGGCAAGTTCAGCGGCAGCGTGTTCTATATCACCCGCCAGCGCCTGGGCTGCAGCCAGCCAAGCGCGCGGTCCCGCCAGAAGCGGATTGGCACGCTGCGCCTTTTGTAACCATACGATTGCCTCGCCGATGCGCGATTTCAAGAGATGCACCATACCGATACGCCAATACCAATTGGCAATATGCGGGTCACGCGGGCTGAGGCGGATGGCTTGTTCCTGTGCTGGGATCGCCTCCTCGATCGCCCCGGCGAGAAACTTGCACAGGCCGAGGCCGGCGATGGCAACCACCCAATTGCGATTGAGGGCCACCGCGGTCTCGTACTCGGGTATTGCCTCATCGTACCGGTTCCGCGCGCGCAGCACTTGGGCTTTGGCCACATGCCCGACCGGATCGCTCGGCGATGCCGCGAGTACCTCGCTGGTCAGCCTGTCGGCGCAGTCGAGATCGATCAATGGCGCGTCGGCTAGCTGATCGAGGACGCGAGCGCTCAGCGTCAGCGCCAGTAAAGCCTTCCCCGGCACGCAGTCCGGGTCCAGCGCCAACGCCCTCTCGTACAGGCGGATCGCCTCGGCGAAATTCTCGCGTGTCGCCCCCCTATTATACGCCGAGCGGCCGCGCAAAACATAGTCGAGCGCATCGGGATTGGCAGTTGGACGCGCCGCCTCGGCCCGGACTAGCTCTTGGTTCAGTGCATTAGCGATGCGACCCGTAACTTCGTCTTGCAACCAGAGGAGGTCGTCCGCGTGAAGATCGAAGCGTTCTGCCCAGATATGCGCGTCGGTCTCGGCGTCGATGAGCTGGGTATTGACGCGGACCTTTTCGCCCGATCGCCTGACGCTCCCTTCCAGCACATAGCGCACACTCAGCGCGCGGCCGATCTGTCGGGTATCCATGGCCTTATTGCGATAAGTGAATGCCGTCGTGCGCGAAATCACGACCATACCGACGATCCGTGACAGATCGGTCGTCAGGTCCTCGGTGATCCCGTCCGCGAAATACTCTTGGTCGGGATCGTTACTGAGGTTGCCGAAGGGCAACACGACGATCGACAGACGCGGCGCGGCGACGGGCGACAAGTTTGGGGTGGTGAACGCTACGCTAGCGGTTGGCACGCTGGTTATGCCGTCAGGACGCACCGCATACACCCGCACTGGCCGAGCGATGTTCTTGACCTGCTGCTCGCCTAAATCCTCGAAGGCTAAAGACAGCCGATCACGCACTTGCTCGTAGACTGAGTACGATACGAAGACTGCTCCCGGGTCTGCCAGCGCCTCCAGCCGCGCGGCTATATTGACGCCATCGCCGTAAATGTCGCGCCCGTCGCGGATGATGTCGCCGAGGTTGATCCCCATCCGGAACTCGATGCGCCGCGCCGCCGGAACCTGAACGTTCCGCTCGGCCATCGCCTGCTGCACCTCGACCGCGCACCGCACCGCATCGACGACGCTAGCGAACTCGATCAACAACCCGTCGCCGGTGGTTTTGACGATGCGGCCCCTGTGCTCCTTGACCTTCGGATCGCCGAGTTCGCCGCGGATCGCTTTCAGTGCAGCGAGCGTGCCTTCCTCATCCGCCCCCATCAGCCGCGAGTACCCCGCCACATCGGCGGCGAGGATCGCGGCGAGCCGGCGGGTCGCGGTCATTCTTCGTGTAGCCCGGCCTTGCGCAGACCCTCGACGAATCTTGCCGCGATCTCCGGCCCTACAGTTCGCGAGAGGACGCGCTCGCTCCTTGCGATTGTATGCCAGGGCTGAGCCTCGAGCAGCTGGCGCACCGCGGCGCGGGCTTCCTCGATTCGATCGAGATGGGCGCACACGACCGCCTTAAAGCGCAGCGCGCTAATATAGCCGGGCTCTGCGTGCAACGTCCGCTCCACCCAATCCAAGGCCTCTGCGTATCGGCCGGCGACCAGATGGGCGAGCGCCATCCCGATCGTGAACACCCGGCGGAGAGGATCGAGCGGGCTCAGCCGCATCGCGCGCTCGCATGCTTCGATCGCCGCGTCCGGCTGGCCGCAGGGACAGAACACCCACACGCGTGCTGCCCAAGCAAGGGCGGAATTTGGGTTGAGCGTCAGTGCCCGGTCGATCGCCGCCGCCGCTACGTCGCGCTCCCCCGCCAAGAAAATCAGGGTGCACGCAGCCATCCACAAGGCGTCCGGATCGTCTTTCCCCGCTTCCAGGGCCTCTCTTGCCAACGCCAGGGCCTCCACGGCGTCCGGTTCTGAGACTGGGCTGCGGCCGTGCGCGGTTTCGTGAACGCGGAAAAAGCCAACCAACGCTTTGGCAGGCGTATAGGCGGGGTCGATTATCAATGCCCGCTTCAGCAGGGCGATGGCTTCTGGCACGCTCTCGGCCGTGGGCTTCTCGCGCAATGCGAGCGCACGCAGGTAAAGGTCATAAGCGGCAAGGGCTTCAGTTGGCTTGCGGCGAGCGCGCTCGATCTCAGATTGCCGAAGCTTCGGCTCGATCGCGCCGACGACCCCGCTCGCCACCTGATCTTGCAATTCGAAAATATCGTCGAGCGCGCCGTCGATGCGGTCGGCCCAGATATGCGCGCCGGTGCCGGTGTCGATTAGTTGGCCGGTGATGCGCACTCGGTTGCCGGCCTTGCGGACACTGCCTTCGAGCACGTAGCGGACCCCCAATTCGCGTGCCACCTGCTTTACATCGACCGCTCTGCCCTTGTACGTAAAACTCGAATTGCGGGCGATGACGAAAAGCCAGCGGATGCGCGACAGCGCGGTGATGATCTCCTCGACCATGCCATCGACGAAATATTCCTGCTCCGGGTCGCCGCTCATGTTGGCGAAAGGCAGCACCGCGATCGACGGCTTGTCGGGGAGCGTCAGGACCGACGGCGCTGGCGCCGAGGGGCTCTTGGCGGCAGCGACGTCACAAACCCGGTAAACCCGCACCGGCCTTGTGATGTTCTTGACCCGCTGCTCGCCCAGATCCTCAAAGACAAAGGGCAGCCGGTCGCGCACATGGTCATGAACCGTATTGGAGACGAACACCCCGCCGGGATCGGCCAAGGCTTCGATCCGGGCGGCGATGTTGACGCCGTCGCCATAGAGGTCGTCGCCCTCGACGATTACGTCGCCCAGATTGATGCCGACGCGCAGTTCGATGTAGCTCTCTGCCGCGATACTAGTGTTCCGCTCGGGCATCGCCTGCTGCACCGCGACCGCGCAGCGCACCGCATCGACGACGCTGGCAAATTCCACGAGCAGACCGTCGCCGGTGGTCTTGACGATGCGGCCATGGTGCTCGGCGATTTTCGGATCAAGAAGCTCGCGGCGCAGCGCTTTGAGGCGTTCGAGCGTGCCTTCGTCATCCGCCCCCATCAGCCGCGAATAACCCGCCACATCGGCGGCGAGGATCGCGGCGAGGCGGCGGGTCTGGCTCATGTCTCCTCACCCATCGCCAGGCGCAGGCCGGACAGCAGCAGCTCGCGATGTTCAACGTTTCGCAAGTACGTGGCGGGGTGAATTACCAGGGGCGTTAGATGGCGCAATCGCTGTATTCCGTCTCGTGCCTCGTCGAGGCGCCCGGCGTGAGCGTATGCCGCGGCGAGAAAACGCAACGGGACTGGCCCGCCGGGGTATTCCTGAACTGACACAAGCAATTTGGATATCGCGTCTTCAAATCGGCGCATGAAGAAATATGCCATCCCAATAACGTGGTAATGGCTACCTATACGGATCCGCGGACTGAGACGCAGCGAACTCTCCGAGTGCTCGACAGCGATCCCCAGATCTCCGGCAAGCAGCCTGACATGGCCGCTGCAAAACCAACCCCGTGCAAAGCTCGGATTGAGCGCAAGCGCGTTGTCGATCAGCGCCATCATGGCGTTGATGTTCTCGCCGAAATAGGCCAGAGGAAAGACCGCGTTCGCTACCGTCTCCGGATCGCTGGCGGCCGCTTCCAGCGCCCGTCGCGCAAGTTCGCGGCCCCTTCGGATAGCCGTCTCAGGTTGCTCACTCCAGCCGTCGAGATAAAGCCTAAGCTGACAGATCGCGGCCCAGGCGAGTGCGGGCCCGTAGTGCGGATCGCGTGCAATCGCCTGCTCGAGCAGGCCGAGGCTTTCGCGAACTCCCCGCTGCGTTAACGGGAAAAACCGAGCGATCGCACGTAGGTAAAGGTCATGAGCAGTGAGATCGCTGGTCGGCCGATCGGCTGACCGGCGCATTTCCGCCGACTGCAATGTCGGTTCGATGACACCCGCGACGCTGATCGCGACCTTGTCCTGAAGGTCGAAAACATCTTCAAGCGAGCCGTCGAAGCGGTCGGCCCAGAGATGCGCCCCGGTCGTCGCCTCGATCAGCTGCGCGGTGATGCGCACCCGGCCGCCGGCTTTCCGCACCGAGCCTTCGAGCACATAGCGGACACCCAGTTCGCGCCCGACCTGCTTCACATCGATCGCCTGGCCTTTGTAAGTAAAACTCGAATTGCGGGCGATGACGAAGAGCCAGCGGATGCGGGAGAGGGCGGTGATGATCTCCTCGACCATGCCGTCGGCGAAATATTCCTGCTCGGGGTCGCCGCTCATATTGGCGAAGGGCAGCACGGCGATCGACGGCTTGTCGGGCAGCGGCGGGTCGGAGCTCACCCGTACCGGTGCCGGGCCGGGGGCTGTCATCACGCGGTAGGCGCGGATAGGTCGGGCAATGTTTTTGACCTGCTGCTCGCCCAGATCCTCGAAGGCAAAATCGAGCTTGTCGCGCACCTGGTCGCGCACGACCCGGCTGACGCAGATCCCGCCGGGCTCGGCCAAGGCTTCGAGGCGCGCGGCAACGTTGACTCCGTCGCCGTAGATGTCGCGCCCGTCCTTGATGATGTCGCCGAGATTGATGCCCATGCGGAACTCGATCCGCCGATCCGGTGGCACATCAGCGTTCCGCTCCGCCATCTCGCGCTGCACCTCGACGGCGCATCGCACCGCGTCGACGACGCTGGCGAAGTCGAGGAGCAGGCCGTCGCCCGTGGTTTTGACGATGCGGCCGCGGTGCTCCTTGATCTTGGGATCGGCTAGCTCGCGGCGCAGCGCTTTGAGGCGTTCGAGCGTGCCTTCTTCGTCCGCCCCCATCAGCCGCGAATACCCCGCCACATCGGCGGCGAGGATCGCGGCGAGACGGCGGGTCTGGCTCATCCCGCCTCGCCGGCGGCGAGGCGCAGGCCCGAAAGGTACAGCTCGCGTTGCTCGGCGTTCCGCAGGAAGCTGGCATCCGGTATTACGACAGGGGTGATGGCGCGCAGGCGCTCGACGATTTCTCGGGCGTCGTCGAGCCGACCCATGTGGGCGTAACACGCGGCAAGATCGCGATACGCCGATGGGTGGCTCGGGTCCTCCTGGATCGCGAGTAGTTTCGGCACTGCCTCATCGAAGCGCCGACTGAAGAAATGCGCCCGTCCTATTAGGCCGAGCGAGCTGCCGACGCGGGCGCGGGGACTGAGGCGGAGAGCGGTCTCGAGATGCTCGATGGCGATTTCCGTCTGGCCGGCATATACCCTCAGATTCCCGCTGAGGTGCCAGGCTCGTGCGTAGCTCGGATTGAGCGCCAAAGCCCGGTCGACCAACGCCGTCATGGCGCCGATGTCCTCGCCGAAAAAGCCCAGCGCGAAAGCCGCATTTGCCAGGATGCCCGGGTCGTCTCCGGCCACTTCTAGAGCCCGCCGGACGAACTCGGTAGCCTTTCGGCGGTCCGCCTCGGGATCCGCGTTCGGGCCGACGAGGTAGAGGCGGTGACAACAAACTGCAGCCCAGGCGAGTGCCGGCCCATAACGCGGATCGCGCTCGATCGCGCCTTCTCAAGCAGACGCAGCGCCTCAGGAACGTGCCTCGCCGACGACCAAAACAACGCGTGGCCGCGCAGATAGAGGTCGTAGGCGGTCAGATCGGCGGTCGGTCGAGCGGCCGAACGGGCGCTCTCGGCGGCCTGCAACGCGGGTTCGATGACCCCGGCAACGCTCGA
>Ga0306922_10002888_pt1 | contig 15986 bp, 14 predicted proteins | sample sta12Cox44000082_FD_203758 | JGI IMG/M metagenome (GOLD analysis project Ga0306922, IMG submission 203758) | Lab enrichment of tropical soil microbial communities from Luquillo Experimental Forest, Puerto Rico - statoxic.12C.oxic.44.000.082 (v2)... | ecosystem: Environmental > Terrestrial >... | reverse complement strand
CGATACCACTGTGGGGGCTGCCATCTATTACACGCTCAATGGCACTACGCCCAACACCAATTCCACCCTGTACACCGGGCCGATCACGCTCAATTCAACCAGGACCATCAATGCGATCGGGCTCGCGAGCGGCTACTCCAGCAGTACGGTCGCCAGTGGCACTTACACCATCACAGGTGGTGGCGGCGGTGGCGCAACTGCGGTCAGTCTCTCAACGGTGGCGAACGTCGATGCAATCGCCAACAGCGGCACCGCCGTTCCGAATGGCGGCATCGATACCTTAGGTTATGCATACTCCGAAGCGCTGCTCGGTGCCTCCATCGCCTGGAATGGCAACGCTTACTCTCTGCTTGGCCCCGATATCGCCGATGCCGCCAGTAACAAGACGATCCCGCTGCCCGCGGGCAATTACTCGACGATCTCGCTGCTCGGCACCGCCGTGAACGGCAATCAGCCCAACCAGACCTTTACCGTCAATTACACCGACGGTACCTCCAGCACCTTTACGCAGAGCATGAGCGATTGGGCCACACCGCAGAACTATATTAGTGAGTCGCAGGTGCTGCAGATGGCGTACCGGGTCACACCGAGTGGCTCGCTCAATAATTACACCTTCTATCTCTACGGCTACTCCTTCGCGCTCAACTCGGCCAAGACAGTCGCCAGCATCGTGCTGCCAGCGAACAGGCACGTGGTCGTACTGGCGATCGATGTGGGCGGGACGCCGCCGCCACCGCCCGCCGCTACTCCGACATTCTCGCCGCTGCCGGGTACCTACAGCGCCGGCCAACCCGTCAGTCTGTCAGATACCACTGCGGGGGCTGCCATCTATTACACGCTCAATGGCACCACACCCAATACCAATTCCACCCTCTACACGGGACCGATCACCCTGAATTCAACCACCACCATCAACGCCATCGCGGTCGCGAGCGGTTACTCCAGCAGTACGGTCACCAGTGGTACTTACACCATCACAGGCGGCGGCGGTGCCACCGCGGTCACTCTCTCATCGGTGGCGAATGTCGATGCAATCGCCAACAGCGGCACAATCGTTCTCAATGGCGGCCTCGATGGCCTTGGCTATGCCTACTCGGAAGCGCTGCTCGGTGCCTCCATCGCCTGGAACGGCAACACTTACTCTCTGCTTGGCCCCGATATCGCCGATGCCGCCAGTAACAAGACGATCCCGCTGCCCGCGGGTAATTACTCGACGATCTCTCTACTCGGCACCGGGGTGAACGGCAATCAGGCCAATCAGACTCTTGTCGTCAACTACACCGACGGTAGCTCCAGCACCTTTACGCAGAGCGTCAGCGATTGGAACACACCACAGAACTATAGCGGCGAGTCGCAGGTGCTGCAAATGGCGTACCGGATCAAACCGAACGGCTCGCTCGATAATTACACCTTCTATCTCTACGGCTACTCCTTCGCACTCAACTCGGCCAAGACAGTCGCAAGCATCGTGCTGCCGGCGACCGGACACGTCGTCATGCTGGCCGTTGACCTTTATTGATCGAGCGGCAGCGAGCGTTCACCGCAGACCATCGCACTGGCCCCCGCGCAGTGAAGCCCGCGCTGGCAGCGGTCGACAGGATGCTGTGTCCCGCAATCCTAGGCGGCAGACACTCGGACGCGCTTGCGCATGGATCGCAGCTGAATCAGTGGCTCCGCAAATAGCAGCGGCAGCGCCCAGCACGCCCAGGCCATGAGTGTGTCGATTTGATCGACCACATCGAGCTCCGGCATGTTCATCCAGCGGCGCAGCCAATAGGACACCAACCGGTAGGTCACGAATGCGAAAGTCACCGTGTAACTCCGGATCATCCATTCGCGGTGCTGCTCGATGCGTCGCGTACGAATGGCGTACAGAGCCATGCCGGTCGTGATTACCCATGCCACACACAACGTAAAGAGTCCCGCAGCGTATGGCAGTGGACCGGGAATCGTCAGCGCAAGGTAGAAGCCACCGAGACTGCCGATTAACACGCCCACCGCATAAACTCTGCCGAGCGCGTGGTGCAGCGCGCCCACACGGTTGGTGAGCCCGAGCCAGATTTGCACCAGGCCGGCTGTAATTGCGAGTGAGCCCCCAATCAAGTGCGGAATGAGCCCCGCACGGCGTGGCCAGAAGTAATCGGTGTAGTAGACGGGTGAGTAATCGGTCAGATAATGAACCTTCTGAACGACAAACCACAGCAACGCCAGCGCGAGTGCGGCCAGCACGACGATCAACCACAGATTCGAGTCTCCCGCGCGAGAAGCGGGGGCGGTGGCGTTCATGGCAGACGTCTTGGTTTGTTTGAGATTTTTCAAAGTGAAGGTCTGACTCGAATTCGACCTCACCACCGTTGCCTTTGTCAACGTTAGCTCTATTGAATAGCCCGCTGCGCGGCAAATCGGCGAGAAGCGTTCCGTCTGCGCGAAAGTGCCGAGGCGATCGCGTGCCGCCAAACCGGAGCAACACTTGCGGCCGCAGAGCTACGACCTCTAAAATTTGGCAACCCACAAACCGAACGCTCGAGCCGATGTCGTTCGGCTCAGGCCCTCCGAGGCTTACTACGGCGATGCTCGATCTCACACTGGCGAGCGCCTACTTTCTCCTCATCCACTTTGGCGTGTCGGGCACGCGGATGCGGGATGCGCTGATCGCGCGCCTCGGATCAGCGCCTTATCGCGCCGCGTTCGCGCTGGCATCGCTGCTCGGACTGGCGTGGATGGTCTATGCGTTCCGCCGCGCCCCGGATGTACGGCTGTGGGGACTCATCCTCGGATTCAGACCCGCCGCCTACGTGCTGGTGCTCATCGCCTTCCTTTTCGTAGTTGTGGGCCTGGCGACGCCGAGTCCGACGCGTGTTGGCATGGAATCGCAGCTCAAGCGCGGTCCGGACATCGCGAGGGGAATCGTCCGCATCACCCGACATCCCTTCCTCTGGGGGGTCGCGCTCTGGGCACTGGTCCATCTCATCGTCAACGGCGATCTCGCGTCCTTTATTCTGTTTGGGTCGCTCCTCGTGCTCGCACTGGGCGGGACAGCGTCCATCGACGCAAAGCGGCGACGCGCGTTCGGCGAGCAATGGGCGCAATTTGCTGGAGTGACTTCGAACGTTCCATTTGCTGCGATCATCGCGGGGAGGAACCGGTTGGGACCCGCGCTGCTCGAGATTGGACTCTGGCGACCGCTCGCCGCGATCGCGGTCTACGCCGTAGCCTTCTACTTACACGGGCAAATCGGGCCGCCACTTAACTGATCAGGCGACGAGTGAGCGGCTCCGCAACTCCGACCTCGCCGAATGTTCCCGCGACCTTATTCATCGCGCTGGTCGCGCTGTACGCTGCTTTCGGCTTGTGCCTCGGCAACGCTCCGATGCAGGACGCTCCCGACCATCTCACACGCGCTCATATCATGGCGGACTTGCTTTTCAACCACGGTGCGCAGTTCGGTGATCTTTTCGCGTTGAAGCTTTCCTTCTCTCCCTATGTGGCCGGGGACATTCTCTTGGCGAGTCTGGATCGATGCATTGGAACGGCGTGGGCTTGCCGCGTCTGGATCGCCGGTTTGATAGCGCTAATGCCCCTGAGTGTATGGTTCGCGGTCCGCAGACAGGGTGCAGGCGACCTTGCCGCAGCTACGGCCGGCGTGCTGGCGCTTTATGTGGCCACCGACCAATTCTTCATCCTCGGATTCACAAACTATCTGCTGAGCGTGGCATGCGCGTTCTTTACACTCGGCTGGTTTTATACGGCAGCGCGCACCGGAAAGGCCAGCGCCTATGGGTGTTTTGTGCTGCTGTTGCTCGTCACCTACGCGGTGCACCTCACCGCCCTCATCTTAATCAGCGTCATCATAGCCATCACTTCGGCTATGTTGATCTTGAGAAAGAAGGTAACGCTGACGCGCGCTGCAGCGCTGATGTTAGCGCCCGTTCCGCTCCTCTTGTTCCAGGTCATCACAGCCCCGGCCATTGCAATGCATACGATTTCCCTGGCTGAGCTGGCCGCGCAAATGACCTCGCTGGAAACCTACCCTGTCACACACGTTGCTCCATGGCGGGAAGTGGCGTTTTTTAAAATTGCCCGCCTCGGATTTCCGGCCCAACGGTTCAACCTGAGCGCAGATCTGGTGCTGTTCGCTTTCCTCATCGCGGCTGCGCTCCTCCCCATCCTGTTCAGCTGGCGTCGCGCAATCCGGGTAAGCGCCGAGGCGCTGCTTATCGGATGCGCTCTGGCCGCTATGTACCTGATCACGCCGCCTGTCGTTGGTGGCGTGTTTTACGCGGATGTCCGCCCCTTACAGTACGCGTTGCTATTCTTGATCATAGCGGGAGTCCTCTGTGCAGAGCTTCATCCCAATGTGGCCCGGGCTCAATTCGCGTTAGCCTTGATCGTCGCCCTGGCAAATCTCGCCTGCGTCGCCGTACGTATGCTGCCGCAGGACGCCGCGATGGAACGCTACAGGGCCCTTACAGCCAGTATCCCGCGAGGCGCGAAGGTGCTGCCAATCGATACCCTGCCGGTCCGGCACTATAGGCCATTCCTGCACGCAGGCGCGTACGCCACGATGGATCACGGTGCGCTGACACCTTACATTTTTGCGTCCGACATCGTCCCGAATATGCCTTATTTCGAATATCGGAAACGCCCGTCCTATGCGCCACTGGAGTCCTGGTACCCCATGAACAGGAGCGTGTCCTGGAACGAGGTGGTGCAGGAGTACCAGTATCTGCTGGTGACTGTGCCGTGGACCGCACAGAAGATCCCTATCTCGTATGCCGTCGTGACTCAGAATGACGTCGCCGCACTGCTCAGACTTCAGGACAGCGCCCAAACCGCGCAAGGCTCCGCGCGGGCATCCGCGCGCGTTACGAAGCCAGAATAACGACGAGTCCCGAGAACACCAAAACCAGGCCGACTGCGAGTGCGACTGAGATCCTCTCACCGAGAACGTAGACAGAACCAACGTACACCAGCACGAACGTCAGAATGGTGAAGGGGTACACTTTCGAGAGCGGCAGACGAGCAAGCGCCAGCAACCAGCAAACCGTCCCCAGCGTGTAGCATCCCAGGCCCAGTAGAATCCGCAGGTTCGCATAGTCGTTGAGTGAGGTGGCTCCGTCCGCACCGGTCTTGAGGAGCACCTGACCAGCCGCACCCAGTACAGAACCCACCAGCAGATACAAGCTGGGATACACGACGTGTCAGCGATGCTCAGAATGCATACGGTTGACGAGCCGGTGCTTGATGCGCGCGCCGAAATTCCCAATTCGCGGCGGCAGCATCGAGATGGCGCGGCAGCGCAGTCTCCATGCAAGCGGCGCAATGTCGGGAACTGACTGTGTCGCTGTCAAGAGACTTGTTCGCGCCTGCGCAGCCAGCCGCTGTGCGCCGGTTCGATTGGCATAAACGAACGTGTTGTATCGATACCATGGCTCAACGTCTGATTCATTCATCAGAAGCGGGCGAATCGCATCGTACAACTGATAACCGCGCGACAGGAACATATCACGCCAGTATGCGTACCCACGTTCGTTCACGTGGTGTTCGCCACCCTGACCGGGAACAGCCGCGGAGAACACGATGAGGTCACCGTGCCGTACCAGTCCGTCGATCAAGATGTCCGCAGCCTCGGGCGCAATGTGTTCCGCGACCTCGAGGCATTGCACGAGCTCAAAGCGCGCGCCAGCGTCAAACGGCTTTGATAAGTCGGCAGCGAGAAAGCACTCTCGCGGAATCAACAACGTGTCTCTCGACACATAGTCACCATCCACGCCGAGCACCCGCGTCGCGCCATGCCGCAGCCACTCCGCGGCCCATACTCCTCGCCCGCACCCGACGTCGATCACACTGGCGACGCCGGGCGCGGCGAACACTTTCGCTTCAACGAGCCCAATGAACCGGCGTGCTGACCTGCCGGCACTGGCATCTACGAAGTCGAGAAACTCACTGTCGTACTCGTAGGACATGGGTGAGAGGGTTCCTCCTTGCTCAACCGCCGTTCAAACCCTGGCTTGACGACCAGGACTAAACGGCTCGGCACATTCACGGCTTATCTTCGAATTTTGGCATCTACGGTGGTGGATATTCCTGCGATTTGGCTGTATCGGCGGTGCGTGCATTCGAAATGCCAAGCAAGGTGTTGTATTTTCTGTAGGGGCAGGCTGCAGCACGAACACAGCCATTCAACGTGCTCCGCTCAGGCTCAAGCTGGTTACGGGATTGAGGCTTTGCGGCTTATAAAGCTCTACGATGTCACTCATCGACTCAAAGCTATACAGCGCCGCTGCAGCCCACGTTTGTAAAAGGCTCGAGACGCAGCGGCTGGGAACGGGAAGCCGGCTAGCGGCGAACAGGCTGTAATCTGAGGTTGAGATCATGAAGCTTGCGATCGTCATCCCATGCTACAACGAGCAAAGCGTTCTGCCCGAAACGCACCGACGCATAAGCGTGCTACTTCGCCGCCTGATCGACGCGGGGAAAATTTCCCCTGACAGCCAGGCCTACTTCGTCGACGACGGGAGCACAGACTACACCTGGAATCTGATTGAGACGATGATTGCGGCGGACATCCACGTCGTAGGAATAAAGCTCTCTCGAAACCGAGGTCACCAGAACGCCCTGATCGCGGGCCTATTCACGGCCGAGGGCGACGCGATCGTTAGTGTGGATGCGGACCTGCAAGACGATATTGACGCGCTCGAAGAAATGCTGGACCGCTTCAAAGCTGGAGATGAAATTGTCTACGGCGTCCGGAAGCATCGCAGTACGGACACTTTCTTCAAACGCGCGTTGGCCCAAAGCTTCTATCGAATGTTGAGTTTGCTGGGCGTCGAGTCCATTTATAACCATGCCGATTACAGGCTCATGAGTCGGCGCGCTGTCGAATGCTTGAAGGCATTTAAGGAGGTAAATCTTTATCTTCGTGGGATTATTCCGCTCTTGGGCTTCAAATCATCCGTTGTCTATTACGATAGAACCTCGCGCTTTGCAGGCCAATCGAAATATCCGTTCCGCAGAGTCATTGCGCTCGCTCTCGATGCCATCACATCATTCTCCGTGGTGCCGCTTCGGCTCATCACGTTCGTGCAGCATGGCCGTGACAGTTTGGGCCTTGTGGGTCAAGTTCGTCGCAGGTTCTGCTTTGCCCGGCTGGACGTCGCTCATATTGCCCATGTCTTTTTTGGGAGGCGTGCAGATTTTTTGCGTCGGAATTCTCGGCGAGTACCTCGGCAAGATCTACTCTGAAGTAAAAGCTCGACCGCGATTCCTCATTGAGCGAGTGGCCTTCCCGGCGCTGCACCAGAACCTATACGATGAATCGGATCAACCTGAGGGAAGGATCACGGTCATACGCCAGAATACCCTGCACGCGTGAGTCCCGGCGGAACCTCGACCGGAAACTCAAAGAGCCAGCCGCTGGCTTCCCGCTGGGATTGCGCCCAAAGATAGAAATTACCGCCTTGGGAGCCTGACATGAGCAAAGCAAAAGACACGAGGAAAGACCTCAAAAAGAAACCGGCCAAGAGCCTGATGGAGAAGCGTGCCGCAAAAAAAGAGAAGAAAGCGAGTCGAGCGTTTCGAGGCTGAGGGATCGACCTAATCCCGCCGCGGGTCAATCCGTCGCAGATTCATCCACGAGACAGACGCCCTCGCGGTGGTCCGCAAGCTTCTCGTAGCAAATCGCGACTGACTCGAGTTCTTCTCTGGATTTGACGTGTGCGAGCGTCGGGATGACCTGACGCAGGGCTCGCGCTATCTCCCGATAGCAAGTGCTCAAATGATCCGCTGCAGCCGCAATGCGCTCAGACATTGGGGGTCGTCCCGGTCAGCTCCCAAGACCAGATGAATTTAAACGATGAAGGCGGCTCCCAACCGTCGGCATACATGAGCCGGGTTTGTGGGCAAGATCCTACACAAGCCTCATAACCAGTTTACCGGACTCAACTCATCGCGGCCGCCACGCTCCGCCGCGCCAGCACAGTCACTGGAGCGCACTGAACGATCAGCGGCGGGTTTCGGCTTGTCGCCGACTCCCCGCCGCCACAATGCGTTAGCCGGGCCTCACCTCTATTATTTCGGCTTCTTCTGGTGAGCGTCGTTGTACTTGTCTCCCTCGATCAATTCGCTTTGCGCCTTTTTCAGAAGGTCTATGGCGTTATCAGCGTGTCCGCCGAATTCAACGGCCTTGTTTGCCTGCTGCGCCTCTTGAATGTGCTGGATCGCCTGCTGGGCTGCCCCATACGCATCTTTGAGATTCGGATGAGTGATGTTGTAAGCGGCATAAGCCGCGGTTGCCATGAGAATTGACGCCAAACTGGCCGCAATCGTCTGCTTCATGACGCTCTCCTTTGCGAGGATCGATTGGCTCATTCTACAGTCACACTCGAGCCGTTCCGAAAAGCATCTACGGCTTGGCTGTCACACTGACCAGGCGCTACCTGAGACTCGACCTGCAGGGTGTGATCTAACCTAACAATTGGTTTTGACGGCCCGCTCAGGGCGTTTTGAACTTGCTCAAGACTTTTGTGCTCGTCACCGCGCCGCATTCACACTGCACAAGCAGAGCTACGTCCGAAGGATGGTGGTCGTCCCCCCTCCCCGCAAAGGCATCCTCAGCCAGAGCCAACAGGCGCGCACAGCCGCAGCGTATCCCGTAGTACCAGGTATTCGGCTTGAGCTCGTGACTGGGGATGACCACCGCATTCATGCGGATCCTTGTACGCGCCGCGCGCCCTCGACACAGTAAGCACTCAACGCAATCGAACGACCGCGCAGCCCCAAGCGCAACCTGAGCCCTGGAGCCCTGGTTAAGTTCTTGAAGTTCAAGGGACTTGTGAGGGTTGCGGCCGGGCACCCCGGGGGCTCAGCATCAAGTCCTCTTGATGCGCGGCGTCCTCGCCACCATTAGCATACCTGCCGCTGCGCGAGCGGCCTGATGCATCGGGGATCTTCGCGGAGTGACCGACGACGGTGTGCGATGAGTACTGAGCGACGCTATGGGTGGATGTGGCTGCGAGCGCTCGAGCTCGCTGATGAAGCGGAGCGCCTGCAGCGGCAGTTCGTGCGCTACGTCGGACCGGGAGCCGACGCGGCGCGCTGGGAACCGCCGGTGGACGTCCACGAAACCGATGATGGACTGGTGCTGCTCTTTGCGCTCCCCGGTGTCGCTCCCGAGGACATCGAGATTCGGCTCGAGCGCACTGCACTCATTGTGAGCGCAGTGCGGCGAGTCAAGCTCGCCGAGCGTGGCGCGGCCATCCGGCGACTGGAGATCCCTCACGGACGGTTCGTGCGCGAGATTGCGCTTTCGGGACCCGCGCTGAAAATTGCCGAGTCGCAGTATCTCAACGGTTGCCTGGAAGTGCGCCTCGTACCCGCAGAGGGACTGGGTTAATCATGGCCGATTCGAAGGAACAAGCGGCGAAGCAGCGGATCGAGCTGCCGCCTTTACCCGCGGATGCCATCCCGATCGTACCCATCCGCAATGTGGCCCTCTTCCCGGGCCTGGTCATGCCGATCACGCTCGGGCGGGAACTCAGCATCGCCGCCGCACAGGAAGCGGTGCGCGCGGGACACAAGATTGCACTGCTCGCGCAGCGCGATGCGAGCGTCGAGAAACCTGCGGCCGCCGATCTCTACCCGATCGGCGTGCTGGCGACGGTTATCCGTTACGTAACCACACCCGAGGGCGCACATCACCTCGTGTGTCAGGGGGAAAGCCGTTTCCGTGTGGTGGAGATGCTGCGCGAGACGCCGTTCCTCGCCGCGCGCATCGAGCAGATTGCCGAACCGACGGACACGAGCCCCGAGATCGAGGCGCGCGCCGCGTTCTTGAAGGAGCGCGCTACCGAGGCCCTCGGGCTGCTGCCGCAGGCGCCGCCGGAGCTCGCGCACATGATCGCCGGCATCGATTCGCCGGCGCATCTGGCCGACCTCATCGTCAGTTTCATGGATGTGAAGTCCTCCGAGAAGCAGGAGATTCTCGACGCGCTCGATCTCAACGGGCGGCTCGACAAGGTCATCAAGCTGCTCGCGCACCGGGTCGAAGTGCTGAAGATCACCAAGGACATCAGCGAGCAGACTCAGGCGGCACTCGGTGAGCGTCAGCGGGAGGCGGTGCTTCGTGAGCAGCTGCGCCAACTCCAGAAAGAGCTCGGTGAAGGCGACTCCGAAGTCGGCGAGCTTGCGGAGCTCGAAAGCGTGATTGCCGCCGCGGGTATGCCGCCGCCCGTCGAGGAGCATGCACGCAAGGAGCTGCAGCGTCTGAAACGCATGCAGGAAGCGAGCCCCGAATACGGCATGGTGCGCAACTATCTCGACTGGCTCGTCGCGCTCCCCTGGAGCAAAGTCGATCCCGAGGATATCGACATCGAGCGCGCCCGTCAGGTGCTCGATGAGGACCACTATGGTCTCGAAAAGGTCAAGCGTCGCATCCTCGAGTATCTGGCGGTGCGCAAGCTGAACCCTCAGGGACGCAGCGCCATCCTGTGTTTCGTCGGCCCGCCCGGGGTGGGTAAGACCTCACTCGGCCAGAGCATCGCCCGGGCACTCGGTCTGAAATTCGTGCGGGTCAGTCTCGGTGGCGTGCACGATGAGGCCGAGATACGCGGCCATCGACGCACCTACATCGGCGCGCTTCCGGGCAACATCGTCCAGGGATTGCGCAAGGCAGGCACGCGCAATCCGGTGTTCATGCTCGATGAGATCGACAAGGTGTCCGCGAGCTTTCACGGTGATCCGAGCTCGGCGCTCCTCGAGGTACTCGACCCGGAGCAGAACTCGACATTCCGCGACAACTACATTGCGCAGCCGTTCGACCTCAGCCGCGTGCTGTTCGTCGCCACCGCCAATGTCCTCGATACCATAGCCGGACCGTTGCGCGATCGCATGGAGATCATCGAGCTCAGCGGCTACACCCAGGAAGAAAAGCTCCAGATCGCCAGGCGCTATCTGGTGCAGCGCCAGTTGAAAGCGAATGGCCTGGAAGCCTCGCAGGTAACTGTCACCGATGCGGCGCTCGCACGGGTCATCGGCGAGTACACGCGCGAGTCCGGCGTCCGTAATCTGGAGCGTCAGATCGGCGCCCTGCTGCGCAACGCCGCCGTCCAGATCGCCTCGGACAAGGTATCCCGTGTGACCTTCGACGCACCCGACGTCGATGCGGTGCTCGGCGCCTCGCGCTTCGAGAGCGAGATCGCCAGTCGCACCAGCGTGCCCGGGGTCGCTACCGGGCTCGCCTGGACTCCGGTCGGGGGCGACATACTGTTCATCGAATCGGCGCGCCTGCCGGGGAATGGCAAGCTGATTCTCACCGGACAGCTCGGCGATGTGATGAAAGAGAGCGCTCAGGCCGCGCTCAGCCTGGTCAAGTCACAAGCGGAAGAGCTCGGCATCGACCCCACGATCTTCGAGCACAGCGACATCCACGTGCACGTGCCGGCGGGGGCCATCCCGAAGGACGGCCCGAGCGCCGGCGTTGCGATGTATGTCTCGCTCGCTTCGCTGCTAAAGCGCGAGCCGGTGCGCCCGGATGTGGCCATGACCGGAGAAATCAGCCTCAGGGGGTTGGTGCTGCCGGTGGGCGGTATCAAGGAGAAAACCATCGCGGCTGCACGAGCCGGCATCAAGCGGGTCGTTCTCCCGGCGCGCAACCGGCGCGATCTCGAGGACATCCCGCAGAGCACGCGCGATGCGCTGGAGTTCATATGGGTGGAGCGGGTGACTGACGCGCTGTCGATTGCGCTCGGCGGCACAGCACCCGCGGAAGCAGATTCGGAGCCCCAACCGACCGAGACACCGGCCAGCCTGCCGCGCAAGGAACGATCCCGGCGACAGCCGACTTCCGGTCCTCACCTCTAGTATCCACCCCTCGTGGGAACCGCAGTGCGGTGCGGCGTTACTCGCACGACTATCCCTCCGATGCACGGCGGCCCGTACATCCGCCCGTTGTGGGAACTGGTCTCCACCGGCAGGCTTCGCCCCGGCAAAGGCGCACTGCGGAATCTGTCTGCGCTCTAGGATAATCCGCGACACCCGGGGCGGGTAACTGCGTTGATTGAGTTTGGCGCGCGGTTGTCGGGGTCTGCGAGGGCAGTATAGGATCCCACAAAATCAAGCGAATGATCCCCGGATGAAGGCAAATCCACACTTTCAGTCGCCACGGTTCGCGGGCTGCCTCTGATGCCGCCCGCCGCTGAGCTTCGCATCGGCGCACTGGCCGTTGGCGCTGGGCTGTTGCTGTTCGCACTGTTTCCCCCGCTCCTGCGGGGAGCCAGCCTGCGCAGCCGGGGCGGAGGCTGGGTGCGCGCGGCAGCGGCGGTCGCGGGGGCTGCACTTCTGTGCTGGGGCTTACTCTCCCTGGACGGGTTACGACCGCCGACCCAGACTGCGATTGCCGCTCCATCCACCCGTGATCGCTCATCGGTGGATCTGGTGGACATCGCCAGCGTTGCCCTGCAATCCTGTCCTCGGGCCACGCCACCTGCCGTGCCCGATGGCTCCGGCGCCTCAGGTGAGGCGATGGCGGCAGCGCGCTCGGCGTTTCAGGCGTACGACTCGGCCACCAATTCCTATTTGCAGTGCGTCGACAAGACGATCGACGGTATCGGCCGGCAATATGCCGGTGTCGCCTTACAGGACGATCTGCATGCTCTGAGGGAGTTCGGGCTGTCGGCTCACAACACCGCAATCGGCCAGGAGCGCGCGATCGCGGACCAGTTCAATGCGCAGATGCGTACTTATAAGGCGCAGCACCCGCAATCGTGAGTCCCGCGGTCGCCTGTGCTCACGCGCCCCCGGCCCGCCACCGTGCTCGTTCACCTGATCGACGGTACCTACGAGCTGTTCCGTCATTTCTACGGACTGCGTCGCTTTACCCCAAACGTGGACCGGCCCTTCGGTGCCGTAGTCGGGGTACTCAATACGGTGCTGCAAATGTTGGAAGAAGGCGCCACGCACCTGGGCACCGCCACCGATCACGTCATTGAGTCGTTCCGCAACGAATTGTGGTCTGGATACAAGACCGGAGCAGGAGTGGAGCCGGCGTTGCGCGCACAGTTCCAGCCGCTGGAGGATGCGCTGGCTGCCATGGGCGTCGTGGTATGGCCGATGGTGGAGCTCGAGGCCGACGACGCGCTCGCCTCTGCGGCGCGCATCGCCGCTGCCGATAAGCGCGTCGAGAAGGTGTGTATATGGACACCGGATAAGGATCTCGCGCAGTGCGTGCGCGGTGGACGCGTCGTGCAAGTCGACCGCCGCACGCGGCAAATTCGCGACGCCGCCGGCGTTCGCGAGAAGTTTGGAGTCGAGCCGGCTTTGATTCCGGACTTTCTCGCCCTTGTTGGGGACGCTTCCGATGGCTACCCCGGTCTTGCCGGGATCGGCCGGGTCACGGCGGCGCGGCTCATCGGCAAGTACGGCGCGCTCGAAGATTTCCCTGAGGAGGTGCTAGGTGAGCGTCGGCAGCTGGCGCTGCTGTTCAAGGATCTCGCGACCCTCAGAGCGGATGCGCCGCTGTTCGGCGACGTCGATGTGCTTCGGTGGCGCGGAGCAGGCCCTGGTTTCGCTGATACCGCGGCCCGCCTGGGTGAGCCGCGGCTCGTGAGTCGTGCGGCGAGACTTCGGACTCTCTAGTCGAGCGATGTCGGGCGAAGCGGCTCTGTAACGCGTCAGCTGAGCTGGCGGCTGAGACGTCGCGCAGTGAAAGCGGCTCCGTAAGCGAAGCGCGTGAGAGGGCCAAAACAGTCGGCCGACGCCAGGCCGACCATATACAGCCCTGGGATGGATGCCTCGAAATTTTTCGTCAGCACCGGCGAGTCCTCGACACAGCGCAGCCTCTGCCGGACACTGGGGTCAAGGAACCTCAGCCGTTGCATCGAAACTCGATAGCCCGTCGCGGCGATCACGTGATCGACGACGAGCGTCGAGTCGCCGCCGTTCCGCTGACTGTAGTTCAGGTGCACATGCCCGTCGCGCACGACGGCCTCGCCAAGCTGCGCCCCCAGGTGCATCGGTACGCGACCGACCACTTTATCCTTGATGAACCAGCCCGGGGCGGGCCCCAGGTGCCGGCGTACCGCGCGCAGGCGCAGTCTGAGCGGCATCGCGTGAAACAGCAGCGGTGCGTCCGTGCAGAGCCGGGATTTCCATCCGAGCCCGAGACCCGAGCGCGGCTGACGCAACTGCTGCAGCCAGGGTCGCGGCTCAACCGTAGGCTCGTGAAACTCTATCTGGCCGCGCCGCGCAACGAGTTGCACGTCCGCACCGGCTTCGTGCATGAGTCCAGCCAGGTCGGCAGCCGAAGCACCGGCGCCGACGATGGCCACACGGCGACCACGGAGTGCGCCCATATCGCGGTGCTGCGAGCTGTGCGTGACCCACTCCGGCCCGAGCGCCGCGAGCATCGGCGGTGCATACGCGAAGTGCGCAATGCCGACAGCCAGAATCACCCGCTTCGCCTGCAGCGTCTCGCCCGCGTCCGTAACCAGCGTGAAGCTATCGCGTCTTTGTGAGAGCACGACGATGTCCGTCTCTTCGACCGTGGGCACCAGTCGTCGCTGAAACTCGAGTCCATATTGGATGAATGTTTCGAGAGACACGGGGTAACCCACATCCTCGTACGGCAGGCTGCGCTCGCGGCTATAGCTGTTCAGAGTGAACATATCGTCAGGGTCGGAGAGATTCGAGGCAAACCCTTCGGACTTCAGGTGCATACCGGCAGGCATGCTATTGCGCCATGTATGCATCGGCGTGCCGAAGATGCGAAAGCCGACTCCCCGCCGGCGCAAGTGTGCGGCGATCGACAGACCGTAAGGGCCCGCACCCACGATGGCCACGTCCGCGACACCTCTTTGCATGCGTATACCTAACAGCCTGTTATGTTCTGTCAAATCGCGACCACTTGGTGAGTGACTACTCTATGCTTCCTCAGGCGTCGGCCGCATCGAACCACATCCCATGCCGAATGCCGAGATCGCACGGACGCAGCACAGCACGCGACCGATCCTGCTCTTAGTAGCGGGCAACTGGTGGCCGATAGCGGCACGCATGGCGGCCGCGTTCATTGAGCACGGCTGCCTCGTCGCGGCTCTATGCCCGCCGGGGCATCCACTGCGCTACGTGCACGGTATGCATCAGATCCGCACGCTGCGCGCTCTGAGCCCGCGTCGCTCGCTCGAGCACGCTGTGCTTGCGGTTCAGCCGGATCTTGTCGTGCCGTGCGACGATCGCAGCGTCGCGCAATTGCATGAGCTGCATCGCCTGCGCCCGCAGCTGCGCATGCTCATCGAGCGTTCCCTCGGCGAGCCGCGCGGCTTCAATGTCGTAGACAGTCGCGAGGAGCTGCTCGAGAACGCGCGAGAGCTTGGGATCCGTGTGGCTCGGACATTCGGTGTAGGGTCGGCCGCCCAGGCGAGCGAGTGTTTTGCACGTGTGGGACCGATCGCCGTGCTGAAAATGGACGACACCAGTGGTGGCGACGGAGTCTATATAACGCGCTCGGCCAATGAGGCGGCCGCCGCCTTTCGACGCACGCGGTTCGAGGCGACCCTGACCCTCGCATTCAAGCGTCTGGTCGTCAACCGGGATCCGATGGCATTGTGGTCCTGGAGGCGGCGGCGCCGGCAAACCGGCGTGACCCTGCAGCAATTCGTACGTGGCACGCCAGCAAACATCATGGTTGCCTGCTGGCGGGGCAAGATCCTGGCTGAGCTCAGCGTACAGGCTCTCTCTTCCCAGGGACCGAGGGGTGCAGCTTTGGTGGTCCAGGTGATTACCGACCCCCAGTTGAGCCGCGCAGCGGCACTGCTCGCGGGGCGCCTCAAAACGTCTGGGTTCTTTGGCCTCGATTTCATTCTCGAACAGGGTACGGGCGCCGCATACCTGATAGAGATGAACCCGCGGTGCACGCAGCTCGGACACCTGAAAATAGCGCCGGGCGATCTTGCCGGCGCACTGTGTGCAGCGCTCATCGGGCGCGAGCGACCGCG
>Ga0306922_10002886_pt1 | contig 15991 bp, 5 predicted proteins | sample sta12Cox44000082_FD_203758 | JGI IMG/M metagenome (GOLD analysis project Ga0306922, IMG submission 203758) | Lab enrichment of tropical soil microbial communities from Luquillo Experimental Forest, Puerto Rico - statoxic.12C.oxic.44.000.082 (v2)... | ecosystem: Environmental > Terrestrial > Soil... | reverse complement strand
TTCCGGACGTGACTCGCCGTAGCCCTTTGCCTTGAGGTTCCCGGCGTCGAGGTGGTAGTGCGTGATCAGGTACTCACGTACGGTCTCGGCCCGCGCCTGGCTCAGCTTCATGTTGTAGTCCGCGGGACCGCGCGAATCGGTGTGCCCCTGCACCTCGATGCCGAGCCCGGGGAACTTCTCGAGCGCCTCGCCGGCCTGGTTCAGCGACTGCTCCGATTCCGGAAGCAGCTTCGCCTTGCCGGATTCGAAATAGACGTTCTCGAGCCGGATCTCGCCGTTCGCGAGCAGCTTCTTCTCGACTTCGTTCTGCGGCTGGCTCGGCGGCGGCAGCGGCGGCGGCGGCGGCGCCGCCTTGCTCTCGGCCTGCGCGTGCGGAGCGTGGCGCGCCGCGTTCTGCGCGGCATCGCAGCCGTGCTCGTCCACTTCCTGTCCCTGCGGCGTGTTCGGACACTCGTCGAGTCCGTCGCACACGCCGTCCTGATCCGAATCCCACGGGCAGCCGTAGTCGTCCACCTTGCAGCCGGCCGGCGTGTTCGGGCAGCGATCGAGGCGATCCGAAACTCCGTCGCCGTCGGTGTCCGCGTCCTGGATGCAGCACTTGGCCGGCACCGGGCGGTCGCCCTCGAAGTCGGCCTTGTGGCGGGGCGCGGCCTGCATCTGTTGCTTGTGGCGGGCTTCGGCGGTTCCGGTGATCGCGACGGATATCGCGAGGGCAAGGCACAGCGCGATTCGGTTCATGTCCATCTCCCGGGGCACAGGGTTGGATCAGGCGCGAATCCCACTCGGACGCCCGAGTCTGACGAAGAACCGCGCTTGGCGCAAGCCCCGAGCGGCCGCGAAGCGCCGCGCGCGCGTCGCGTCGGGCTTGGTCGCGAGCCGCGCGCCTGCTACGCTCGATGCGTTCCGCGTGATGCGGAGCCGAAGTCCGCCGTCATCACCGCCGCGGAAATCCGCGGCGGCTTTTCGTGTTGAAAGGGCATCCCAGGACCGATGGAGCATGTCACCGAAACCTGGCTCACCGACGAGCTCGCCGAGCGTCTCGTCGGGTTGATCGAGCGCGTGGGCGAAGCGCGCGAGCTGGCCGGCTTCCTCGCCGGGAAATCGGGGCGCAACGACTCCGCCGCACTGCCGCGGCGCATGGCGGTGCGCGGGCTCACGGGCTCCGCGCGCGCGCTCTTCACCGCCTGGCTCGCGCGCACGACCGGGCGCGCCGCGCTCTACCTCGTCGCGCACGGCGAGCCGTTCGAGGAAGCGCGCGACGACCTCGAGTACTTCCTCGGCCCCGGCGCGACCCTCGCGTTCCCGGAGCCCGATCAGCTCCCGTACGACCTGATGCCGCCGCATCCCGCGATCACGGCGCAGCGCCTGGAGACGCTCGCGCGCCTGATCGCGCTGCGCGAGGCGCGCGACGCAACGCCGGTCGTGGTGCTCGCGACGCTGCGCGGACTGATCCAGCGCGTCCCCGCGCCGGCGCGCCTCGCGGCCGGGATCGTGAAGCTCGCGGTCGGCGCGGAGCTCGATCCGCAGGCGCTGCTCGCGCGGCTCGTCGCGCTCGGCTACGAGCGGCTGCCTGAAGTCGAGGCGGTCGGTCATTTCGCGCGCCGCGGCGGCATCCTCGACGTGTGGCCGGCTTCGAGTCCGGATCCGCTGCGGCTCGAGTTCGACGGCGATCGCATCGTCTCGCTGCGCCGGTTCGATCCCGGGACGCAGCGTTCACGCGAGCAGCTCGGCACGGCCACGCTGCTCCCGCGCCACGAGATCGCCGGAACTCCGGACGGCGATGGCGATGCGCCGGGCATGCTGCTCGACTACCTGCCGGAGGACGCGCTCGTGCTGCTCGATGATCCGGGCGCGCTGCGCGCGCGCGGCGTCGAGTTCGAGCGCCTCCTCGCGCGCGGACACGAGGAGATGCGCGCGGATCACGGGCGGCTCGCGCCGCCGGAGGCGCTGTTCCTGGCCGCCACGTCGCTCGAGGACGTGCAGCGCCGCCACGCCGGCGTGGACTGGATGGGCACCGTGCAGGAGCCGGGCGAGGACAGGCGCTACGCCGGTGCGGTGTTCGTGCGCTGCGCGCCGGCCGAGCCGCTTCAGCGCTCGATGGAGCGCCTGCGCAACCACGTCGCGGGGCTGCTCGCGCAGGACATCGAGCCCGTGATCCTGTGCGACAACGCCGGACAGCGCGACCGCCTGCACGAGATGCTGGAGGGCGCCGGTGCGACGCTCGGCGTCGGGCTCGTGTCGGCCGGGTTCACACTGCCGGGCGCCGGGCTCGCGCTGCTCACCGATCACGAGATCTTCGCGCGCTACCGCCGCCGCCGGCGGCGTTTGAAGAAGACCGGCGGGCTCTCGATCGCGGAGCTGTCCGCGCTCAAGGCGGGCGACTTCGTGGTGCACGAGGATCACGGCATCGGCGTCTATCGCGGCATGCGGCGCCTGACGCTCGGCGGGCAGGAGACCGATTGCGTCGAGATCTCCTACGCCGAGCGCGACGTGCTCTACGTTCCGGTGCAGCAGCTCGCGCTGGTCTCGCGCTACGCGGCCGGCGAGGGCGCGAAACCTTCGCTCCACCGGCTCGGCTCGACGAGCTGGCAGAAGACCAAGGCACGCGCGAAGCGCGCGATCCAGGACATGGCGGAGGATCTGATCCGCGCCTACGCCGCGCGGCGCGCGCTCGAAGGCCACGCGTTCAAGCCCGACACGGTGTGGCAGCGCGAGCTCGAGGCCTCGTTCCCGTACGAGGAGACGCCCGATCAGCTCAAGGCGATCACCGAGGTGCGCGAGGACATGGAGTCGCCGCGCCCGATGGACCGGCTGATCTGCGGCGACGTGGGCTACGGCAAGACCGAGGTCGCGATCCGCGCCGCATTCAAGGCGGTGCAGGACGGCAAGCAGGTCGCCGTGCTCGTGCCGACCACGATCCTCGCGCAGCAGCACCTGCTGACGTTCCGCGAGCGGCTCGCGGACTTCCCGGTGCGGGTCGAGGTGCTGTCGCGCTTCCGCACCGCGCGCGAGCAGAAGGAGACGCTCGCCGCGCTCAAGGCCGGGCAGGTCGACGTGCTGATCGGCACGCACCGCATGCTGTCGAAGGACGTCTCGTTCCCGCGCCTGGGGCTGGTCGTGATCGACGAGGAGCATCGCTTCGGCGTGGCGCAGAAGGAGCGCATCCGCCAGATGACGCGGCTCGTCGACGTGCTCGCAATGACCGCGACCCCCATCCCGCGCACGTTGAACCTCTCGCTCGCGGGGGCGCGCGACATGTCGGTCATCGAGACGCCGCCGCAGGACCGCCTGCCGGTCCACACCGAGATCCTCGAGACCGACGACGAGGTCGTGACCGACGCGATCCTGCGCGAGGTGGACCGCGACGGGCAGGTGTTCTTCGTCCACAACCGCGTCGAGACCATCCACAACACCGCGCTTGCGCTCCAGGCGCTGGTGCCGCAGGTGCGGATCGCGGTCGCGCACGGGCAGATGTCGGAGCGCGCGCTGGAGCGCGTGATGCTGGAGTTCCTGGACCGCAAGCACGACGTGCTGGTCTCGACCATGATCGTCGAGTCCGGGCTCGACATCCCGAGCGTGAACACGCTGATCGTGGACCGCGCCGACACGCTCGGGCTCGCGCAGCTCTACCAGCTGCGCGGCCGCGTCGGCCGCTCGTCGCACCGCGCGTACGCGTACCTGCTCGTGCCGTCGCGCCGCGTGCTCACCGAGGACGCCGAGAAGCGCCTGCGCGTGATCGAGGAGTTCGACGAGCTCGGCGTGGGATTCAAGATCGCGCTCAAGGACATGGAGATCCGCGGCGCCGGCAACCTGCTCGGCCCGGAGCAACACGGCTTCATCCTCGGACTCGGGTTCGATCTCTACTTGAAGCTGCTCGAGGACGCGGTCGCCACGCTCAAGGGCGACGCCGCCGGGCCGCTGCCCGAGCCGCGCCTGCTCACCGACTGGCCGGCGTTCCTGCCCGACGACTACGTGCCGGACGAGCACGAGAAGCTCGACCTGTACCGCCGGCTCGCGGAGGTGCGCGAGCTCGGCGCGATCGACGATCTCACGCTCGAGATGATGGACCGCTTCGGCCAGCTCCCGCCGCCCGCGGTCGCGCTGATCGAGCTGCGCCGTCTGCGCGTGATGGGCGCACCGGCCGGGGTCGAGAGCCTGCGCGTGTTCCAGAACCTGGTCGAGATGACGCGCCGCGAGCCGCTCTCTCCGCAGGACATCCGCGGCCTCGTCGGCGCGCTCGGATTTCAGATCGAGTTCGCGACCGGGCGCGAATTCACGCTGCGCGTGCGCGGTGAGGGCCTGATGCTGCTCCATCGCTCGCGCGAGACGCTCGAGATCCTCGCCGGGCTCGCCGCCCTCCCGGCCGCGGCGCGCTGATCCGCGGCACGCGACTTCTTGCGCGCCCCCTGAGCCTGCTCTAGGGTGAGCGCCCCATGTCGCTACGCGCCCCCGTTCTCGCGCTCGCGTTCGCCGCTCCGCTGCTCGCCGCGGGCTGCTCGCCGTCGCCGACCGAGCTCGCGCGGATCGGCACGCGCGTCATCACGGTCGACGATTTCAACGTCGCGGCGCGCGCGAACTGGACGCAGTATCCGGGCAATCCCGTCCAGGCGCGCCAGATGATGCTCGATGATCTCGTGCGGCGCGCGCTGCTGCTCTCGCTCGCCGAGGCGCGCGGCATGTACCGCGACACCGCGTCCGCGAATTTTCGCCACGGCGTCGAGGAGGAGGTGCTGACCCAGGCGCTGAACCAGGAGCTCGTGCCGCGCGCGATCCCGGTCAGCGACGCCGAAGTCGCGACGTTCTACGAGTGGAGCAAGATCCGCAGCCACCTGCTGCTGATCTATTGCCCGGAGCGTGCGCCTGCGGCGGCCGCGGCCGCCGAGCTGCGCGCCGGCAAGCCGTTCGCCGAGGTGGAGCAGCGCTTCACGCCCGCCGGGCTGCTGCCGCCGGGCGGAGATCTCGGCGAGGTCGCGGCCGGATCGATGGTGGATCCGCTCGACCAGTTCGTCCGCGAGGCGCCGATCGGCGAGATCATCGGGCCGGTCGAGGCGACCGGCGAGGGCTGGTTCGTGGCGAAGGTGCTGAGCCGGCGCGAAGTGCCGCCGCAGGCGCCATTCACGGTGCAGAAGCCCCTGTACTCCGACCTCATGCGCCAGCGCAAGCAGCGGCTGATCTCGGTGCGCGCGTTCCAGAGCCTGCGCGAGCAGTATCGCGTGACGGCGGAGCCGGGCGGCGCGCAGGCGGTGTTCCAGCTCTTGAACCCGGCCTCGCCGCAGGGCGGCTTGGCGGCGCCGGTCACGCTTTCGCCGGAGGAGCGGGCGCGTGTGGTGATGCGCTACGTCGATGCCGAAGGGAAACCGCTCGCCTACACGCTCGACGATGCGCACGACGACCTCATGATTCCGGATCGCCCGAAGCCGTCGCCCGCGGAGATGGGCGCGATCAACGCGTGGCTCGAGCAGCAGGTGATCCGGCGCGTGGTGCTGATCGAGGCGCGGCGGCGCGGCCTCGATCGCGAGCCGCGGATCGCGCGCACGCTCAAGGAGCGCGTCAACAACTCGATCCTCGAGTCGGTCTACGCGCTCGAGATCCAGAACGCGGCCACCGCGAGCGACGACGACGTGCGCGCGGCGTACGAGCGCCACGCAGGCCAGCTCAACACGCTGGTCGCGGCGCGCCTCCTGCGCGTGACGCTGCCGGACTCGGCCGCCGCCGCCGCGCTCATCCAGCACGGCGGCCACACGCCGTCGCTGCGCGACGCCGCGAAGATGGCGGGCGTCACCGCGCCGGTCGGCGAGGAGCGCGTGACGTTCCCGAGCAGGGATCCCGCGTGGCAGGCGATGAAGGCCGAGCTCCAGACGCTCACGAACGGCGAATGGGCTGGACCGCTCCGCGCGAAGGACGGCTGGCGCGTGCTGCAGCTCATCGAGAAGGAGGAGCGCACGAGCGCGTACGAGGAGCTGTCGCCCGCGATCCAGCACAGCCTGCGCGAGGAGGCGCTGACGATCAAGCGCGAGGAGCGGCTCGGGTTCGTGACGGATTCGCTGCGGCGCGTGATCCATCCGTACCAGGTCCACGACGATCTGCTGCGGACGCTCGCCTGGCCGCCCGCCGGGGCGGCGATGCCGTAAGTCGCGGCGCATCGGCTCGCTGCGCGTCTTTGGCAGCACCAAACTGCGCACCGGGGCCAGGAGCTTCCTTCGCCTGATCTTCTGGCTCGCGGGTCGGTCGGCGCCCGCAAGTCATCATCGGGGCTTGCCTGGCGGCCGCGCGGCGGTACGATTAAGGAGGTCGCGTCCGGGCGCGACCACAACTTGCCCGAGCCGCGTGAGTCCCTCCGCTCCGCGCGCCGGATTTCTCGCGGCCTCGCCCGCCGCCGGGGCCCGCCGGAGGTTCGCCATGAACAGAATGGCTGTGCTGCTCGCGCTCGCTTCCCTCCTCGCCATCACCTCGAACGCGTTCGCGCAGGAAGTCTATGGAATCCCGGAGACGCGCGGCTCGCGACTCGTCAATGCGCGCATCGTTGAACTCCGGCGCCTGTCACGCGCGGCGAAGCTCGGCGTGTCGGCAACGGCGAACGACACCGTGTTCGTCGGCTACAGCGATGCGCTGAGCCCGGGGCAGCTCGCCACGAACTACTGGTCGGTGGGCGCGGTTGGCGGCGCGCTCGGCACGCTGAATGGGCCGGTGCAGCCGGGCACACCCTCCGGCAAACCGCGTCCGAGCCAGCCGGTCGCGGGCGGCCAGACCGGCACGAACGGGATCTGGACGTGGGAGCACCCGGTTCACGGCGACTCGCTCCAGGGCTGGTGGCCGGTGCGCCAGTACCAGCAGCGCCTCGGCGGGGATCCCACGCTCTACACCCAGGATTACAACCGCCCCTGGTGGGCGGCGCAGTACGGCAACACCGCGAACTACGTGATCAACGAGCGGCGTGACGGCTCGGGCACCTCGCCCGGCGATCGCACGTTCGGCGTGGTCGGCGTGTGGCACAGCGATCCCGGGAACGTGATCACAAGCACCACGCCGGGCACGAACCCGATCGCTCCGGCGTGGACGCCGATCGCGGGCACGATGTCCGCCTGGATGGGCCAGCGCGGCCATGGGGACCTGACCGCGCAGGATGCGATCACCCACAACTATTTCAACGCCGACATCACCGATTTCCTCGGGACCGACCAGAGCAACACGGTCTACGCGAACGAGAGCAGCAAGCACTTCCCAGGCTACGGCTCGGCGCAGGACCAGATGCTGTACCGCGACATCGCAGTGGACAACAACGCCAGCAATGGCGTGACCGTGACGTTCCGGTTCCGGAGCGCGATGTCCACCGGCAAGCAGGTAGGCGTGACGTCCCGCACCGGCTGGTTCGAGGGCGATCCGCTTCAGGCGACCACGGGCTCGACCGCGACGGCGGCCGGGAACTTCATCTCCGCCGAGGCCGGGACTCCGGCGAGCGCGCAGGCTCCCTGCGACTCCTTCCAGGTTTACGTCGGCGAGCCGATCGGCGATGGCTCCTCGGCCGACACGAGCCCCGGCGCCGGCTGGACCGACTCGAACGGCCAGGTGCACACGTCGGTCTACGACTACGCGCGGCGCTGGTTCAACGAGGTGCTGAAGAAGGGCAATCGTCGCTGGCTGTTCGGCGTCGCCGGCAACAATCCGAAGAGCGGCTCCGACACCACCGTGACGCTGGCGATCTCGGGCGCCGACAAGGTGACGCTCCAGGGCTCGACCGGACGGCTGCGCCTCGTATTCCGCGTCCATACGAACATCGGCTACGACGACGAGAACACGATGTTCTCGGTCTCGACGACCTACAACTCCGGCTACAAGGGCGCGGCGCAACTGGATGAGGTCACCGTGGACACCGGCTCCGGGGCCACCACGATCGGCACGTTCGAGGGCGACCTCGGCCCGGGCGACATCAACAACGACGGTGGGCTCACCGCGCTCGATCGCTGGAAGTCCACCGGGAAGCCGCCGGGGACGTACTTCCATGTGCACAGCCTGACCGACCTCTCGGCGCGCTGGTTCGACCTTTGCGGCGGACCGACGTCTCCGACGAACATCTGCAACATGTTCGGCCAGGTGATCTCGATGGGGAACCACGACGACAACGAGAGCAACTCGGGCCCGGCGGGGACCACGGAAGAGAACAGCTACATGGGGATGTTCTCTCCGGCGATCAACCTGGCCGCGCCCGCGTTCCCCGCGGTCAACAACATGAACCTGACCGCGGACATGGCGGCCGCGACGCAGGATTACTACCAGTTCTATGAGATCTACACCGGGATCTTCGATGTCTTCACCACCGGCTGCCTGTGGCAGTTCGGGTTCGAATGGTATCCGGTGCGCCAGGCGGACGGCTCCCAGTGCTGGTCGGGCCTGAAGCGGTTTGGCTGTCGCTTCTTCAATCCCGATCCGCAATGTTTCCAGGACTGGGAGTATGCAAAGGGGAATGGCACGTTCGTCACCTCGAACTCGAGCGGCGTTCCGGATTCGGCGCGCATCTTCCAGTCGCGACTGGTCGAGTGCTTCCGGTTCGGGATTGCGGACGCGAACTGCGGAGGCTCCGGGCTGGGACTGTTCGACAATCTCTCGTTCGCGATCGTGGACGGCCAGCCGCTGCCGCTCCAGGTGGACATCTGGCAGTGGTTCGTGGACACGTTCCCATTCAACGAGACCGCGAGCCTGGTCGGGACCGCCGGCTTCGACACCACCACGGCGCTGGTCCGCGCGGCGCTGAACATCTCCCAGGCCACCGGAAACAGCACCACGCGGTACGACGTCGCGGCGGACTCGATCGTCGTCAACGCGAACGCCGGCAGCGAGCAGATCCGGCTCGACATGATCTTCCGCATCCGGCCGGGGCCCGGGAACTACGTGACGCCGGGTGACGTCTCGAGTGGATTGCGCAAGGTCCCAAGCGCCGCGGCCGCGTATGCGCCGGGAGACCATTCGTTCTGGGATGTCTATTCCTCGGACCCCGGCGACAAATCCGGCCTCGGGCCGTCGGTGAATCCCGCCGCGGCCGCGGCCGCGCACGCCACCGCGCCGAGCGGCTGGAATACGCTGGTCTGGAACAGCGCGCGCTGCGACACCATGCGCGCTTACAACGTCTTTGCCTGCCTCGGCGACGGCATCGATCCCACCGCCTCGGGCCAGTCCAGGAGCTGGACCTCGGCTTACGACGAGGACGAGCTCGCGACGCATCCGGGACGCGCCGCGTACGCCGCGAACAACCGCATCGCGCTCTGCTTCGTCAAGGATACGACGCAGTCCACGCTGAATCAGGGCAATGTAGTCTGCGGGGCGACGCCGAACTGGATCCGCGTGAAGCCCGCGAGCAAGACCGGCTGGACCGGCGACAGCCTCACGACACAGGGCGTGGCGATCCTGCCGGACGGCATGTTCACGCCCGGCACGCACGTCGAGTACTTCTTCCGCCGCGAGGACCTGACCGGCCCGACGGCGGGCTCGGTCTATCTTTGCCCGGACACGACCACCGTCTTTCCGCAAGCCTCGGAAGACAACTTCGACGGCCATCGGTGGCAGGAATTCTCCGTGCTTCCCGACAAGTGGAAGGATCCGGCATACGGCGGCGCGGCGAATGCGTGCATGCTTTACGTGGACTGGGACGACCGGCGCGGCGACGAACTGATCTGGACCAGCGTCGCGGACTCGATCGGCGCAACCTCCGCCGGCGATCGCGGGAACAACAATGGCTGGGCCGCACCCGGCGGGGCTGGCCTGACCGGAGAGGTCAACAACCCGGCCTACTTCGTGAACAAGAACCGATCGGCCGGCACCATTTGGGACAAGTACGACGTCAAGGCCGCCGAATCGGTCAACAACGGGAACAACTCGATCGGAGCGCGTCTGTCGTACCGGACGCACGCGGGCGGGGATCTCCTGATCGGCAAGGATGCGCGGAACGCGCCAACTCCCGACATGCTGAAGGGCTACTACAAAATCATCCTGCTGCTCTCGGGCGACCTCAATTCGAACATCCTCGGTCCGTTCTCGGATCGCACCGCAAACGACGTCGGCATCCTCGAGGACTTCCTGCTCTCGTCCACCCCAACGGCCCCTCGCGGCCTGCTCTGCGGCGGCAGCGGGTTCGTGGAGGACGCGAACGCCTCTGGTGGAGTGCAGGAGGCCTTCGTGAACAACTACCTGGGTGTGGATCTGAACGCCACGTCCGGCCCTGTGGGCTACCGCGTGTTCTCCGGCAACCCGACGTCGGTTGCAGACGTGATTCCAAAGGTCGCGGACCTCGGCGTGCCCAATCTCACGTACGGCGTGCGGAATGCCTGCATCACCACGCTGGATGTGCTGCGCGTGGTGAATGGGACGACGACGCCGAACGCCGTGGATGCGGTCGAGTATCAGAATTATGGGACGAACGGGCCTTACGTTGCCGTGGTCGAGAACAAGGGGGATGCGGCGCATCCCTGGTACACGCTCACCGAGGGCTGGGACATCGCCGCGCTCACGAGCCGCTTCGACATCAATACATACGGGCGCCTGCAATACGAGCTCCTCGCATTTCAGAACATCTTCGGAGCCATTTGCCAGGTGGCGACCTGCGGGATCGCGGAATGCCTCATGGATGTGCCGAATTCCGGCGGCATCGCGCCCTACGTGGATTTCGTCAACAGCTTCTCGAGCAATCCGCTCCGCACCGGCTCGGCCGCGATCCAGTTCGGCCTCGCCCATCCGGATCGCGTGGAGGTCATCGTTTACGACGTGGCTGGGCGTCGGGTGCGCAGGCTGGCGGACCGGATGTTCCCGGCTGGCAATCACTCGCTGACCTGGGACGGCGTGAACGACGAGGGGCGCCTCGCGCCGCGCGGCGTCTACTTCACGCAGGTGAACTACGTGACGCGGCATTTCAGCGCATCGAGGAAGCTGACGCTGCTGAAGTAGCGCTGTGGCAGCAGGCGCCGGCGGTGGGCGAGATGCGCGCGCCGCGCCTCTACCGCAGCTTCCGCCGCACCTCGGCGGCGCGGCGCTCGCTCGCCTCGACGCGCGAGCCGTCCTTGAGCCTGAGCACGAGCACGCCGTCCTCGCCGCCGTAGGATTCGATCGCGCCGACGTTGACGAGCGCACCGCGATGGACGCGCACGAACTGCCCGTCCGGGAGCCGCTGCTCCAGCTCCTGGAGCGTGTAGTCCACCAGGTACTCGCGCCCCTCGGCGCGCGCGAGCACGAGCCGGTCGCGCGAGAACAGCAGCGGCACCTGCTCGAGATCGAGCAGCTTCACCTCGCGGCGATGGCGCACCGGCAGGCGCTTGAGAATCGGCATGCGCTCCCGGAGCGCCGGCTGATCGAGCGCGTTCTCGACCGCCGCGGCGCGCTGCGCGACCGCGCGCGGGCCGCGCGGCTCGCTCGCCACGCGGCGCAGCGTCTCGGCGAGCCGCTCGCGGCGGATCGGCTTCAGCAGGTAGTCCACCGCCGCGACTTCGAACGCCTCGACCGCGTACTGGTCGTACGCGGTGACGAACACCACGATCGGCATCGCGTCCGGCTTCACGTGACGCGCGACCTCGAGCCCGGAGAGGTCGGGCATATGGATGTCGAGGAACGCGACGTCGGGCTTCGTCGCCGCGATTTTCTCGATCGCCTCCGCTCCGCCGCGCGCGGTTCCCACGAGCTCGACGTCGGCGTGCTCGGAGAGCAGCTTCTCGAGGAACTGCCGCGCGCGCGGCTCGTCGTCGGCGATCAGCACGCGCAGGCGCGTGGCATTCGCGGTCTCGCTCATGTCGTGATCTCCTCCCGCGTCCGCCAGCGCAGCAGCACGGAGAATCCCCCGCCCGGCCGCGTCATGGCGCGCATCGTGGCATCCGGGCCGCCGAAGCGGCGCACCCGTCGCTCGAGGTTCTGAAGGCCGACGCCGAGCCCCGGCTGACGGGCGCCGTTCACGCGCCCGTCGTCCAGGAACTCCAGCGTCACGAATCCGTTCTCGCGCCGCACCTCCAGCGCGAGGTGCATCGCGTCGAGATCGGACGTGCCGCCGTGCTTCAGGCTGTTCTCGACCAGCGGCTGGAGCAGGAGCGGCGGCACGGCGGTAGAGAGCAGCTCGGGCGCGCCGCGATACTCGAACGAAAGCTCGCTCTCGTAGCGCTCGCGCGCCACGCCGAGATAGTCCTCGACGAACGCGATCTCCTCCGACAGCAGCGCCGCCGGCCGCCGCCCGGCCTCGATCGTGTAGCGCAGCATGTCGGCGAGCCGCTCGGTGAAGCGCTGCGCGGCGGGCGGATCGGTCTCGGTGAGGTAGCTCAGCGCATTCAGCGCGTTGAACAGGAAGTGCGGCTGGATCTGCGCGTGCAGCGCCTGCAGCTCGGCGCGCGCCGCGGTCTCGCGCAGCTCGACCTCGCGCCGCTCGGCCGCCGCGCGCTGCTCCTGGAGGCTCAGGTTCTCGAGCCGCGTGCCGGCCTGGAGCAGCAGGTTCTCGACCGCGCTCCGCGCATCGTCCGGCACCTCCTCCCCCGCGGCGAGCCGCGGCATGCCCTGCTCCGGCCACTCGATCGCGATCGCGCGCTTGAGCCCGCGCGCGAGCCCGCTCTCGACCGACGCGCGCACCTCGCCGGCATCGAGCGCGCCGAGCAACTCGTGGCCGGCGCGATCGAGCGCGGCGCGCAGCATGCGCGGGTCGCGGCCGTACAGCCGGTCGAGCCAATGCTGAGTCCGCTCGCGGAACGGCGCGAACGCAAACGCCACGATCAGCGCAGCGACCACGTTGAACACCACCGCTTCCTCGCCGGTCGCGGCCGCGAACAGCCGCTGCGCCACGAGCACCACGCCGAGGTAGAGCGCGGCGAGCATGCCGGAGAGCAGCGCGTAGGGAATGCTGCGGACGATCAGGCGGCGCGGATCGAACACCGGATCGTTCGCGATCAGGAGCGCGATCACGAGCGGGGTGCAGAGCCAGGCGAGCGTGAGCGTCGCGAGCAGCGCGCGCACGGCGGGCAGCGTGTAGAGCACCGCGATGCGCGGGTCCTCCGCCACGGCGCCGACCAGCGCCATCGCGACGAGCACGATGGCGGTCAGAATCGCGAGCGCGCGCTCGCTCGCGCGCGGGTGCCAATCCTCGCGCGACGGCGCCGCGTAGCGGCCCATGAGGAGCAGCGCGCCGATCGGGAGTGCGATGGTCTGGAACCACCCGAACGCGGCGAGCGCATCGCGCCCGGTGGCCGCGCGGTACACGATGAGCCCGGCCGCGACCGCGTATGCCGCGACCACGAGCCACCACCATGGGCTCCGCCAGCGTCGGCCCGCGGTCCAGCGCGGGCGCGGGAACACCATCATGAAATGCACGAAGCTCGCCGGGAAGAAGCACACGACCGAGGTGTAGGCGAGCAGGTAGATGCGGAACGCGCCGCTGGGCTCGAACTGCGCGAAGCGGAACGTCGCCCAGATCGTGCCGATGCCCTGGAGCGTCGCGAACCACAGGAACACCCAGGCCGCGCTGAGATCGGGCCGGCGCCACACCAGCAGGAACGCGACGAGCGGCGCGGCGATCACCGCGACGACCGGGAACGTGAACAGCCGCACGCGTTGCCAGGCGCCGAGCTGGACCGGTGGCAGCGCGACGTTCAGCTCCTGGTTTCCGCGCAGCAGCTGGACCTGCGCCGGCCCCGTGGTGCCGCCGACCTTGCGCATCACGGACAGCGCGTGTCCGGGGCCCTCGAAGCGCGTGCCGTTGATCGAGACCAGCACGTCACCGTGCTGCAGCACGCCCTTCGCGGGCGGGCCGATCACCTTCTCGACGCGCGGGAAATCCTGCCCCGGTATCCAGGTGAGCTGGACGCCGAGCCGCGGATACGGCGAGTGTGTGAGGAAGCGCGGCAGCGCGACCGCGATCGCGGCCAGCACCACGGCGAGCGCGAGCGCGCGGCGCACGCGGTACGCGGCCGGGCTCAGCGTCAGCGGCGCCACCCGCGATTCCCCGGCCTCGACCACGGGATGGAGCACATCGGAATGGGTCGCCATCCGTTCCATTATCGCTCGCCGGGCCCGCGGGGCGCGAGCGCCGCCGACCAGCGCGGCAGATGCTGCGGACCAGCGCTTGAAGGGGGGCGATGCGGCGGCCCGGCGAGCGGGTTGCCTCCCGCGCTCGGGCGGTGGGAGACTCGCGCTCCCCGCGCCGCGCCGGCCGGCGCCGGTCCGCGGGGAGACCCCGGGCCCCGGCATGATCGGCGAGAACCTCGGCCAGTTCCGCATCCTCGAGAAGCTGGGATCCGGCGCGATGGGCGTCGTGTATCGCGCGCGCGACGGACGCCTGCACCGCGACGTCGCCTTGAAGCTCCTGCCGCCCGGCACGCTCCAGGACGACTCGATCCGCCGCAGCTTCCATCACGAGGCGCTCGCGCTCTCGCGCCTGAATCATCCCGGCATCGCGACGGTGCACGAATTCCAGTCGGCCGACGGGCGGGACTTCCTCGTCATGGAGTACATCGCGGGCGACTCGCTCGATCGCCGCATCGCGCGCGGCCCGCTCCCCGAGGCCGAGGTGATCGAGCTGGGATTGCAGTTCGCCGAAGCGCTCGCCGAGGCGCACCGCCAGGGCGTGATCCACCGTGACCTCAAGCCCGCGAATTTGCGCGTGACGCCGGAGGGCCGGCTCAAGATCCTGGACTTCGGGCTCGCGCGCTGGGAGTCGGAGAGCGTGCTGGGCTGGGGCGGACGGGAATCCCGCGGCCTTTCCGGCACGCTCGCCTACATGGCGCCGGAGCTGCTGAGCGGCGTGCAACCCGGCGAGATGACGGATTTGTATTCCGCGGGGCTCGTGCTCTACGAAGCGGCGACCGGATCGCAACCGTTCCCGGGGCTCGGCGCCGGACCGCTGCTCGAGGCGATCCGCACGCGCACGCCGCCGGCGCCACGTTCGGTGAATCCCGCGATCTCGCCCGGCTTGGAGGACGTGATCCTGCGCTGCCTCGAGCGCCAGCCCGAGCACCGCTTCGGCTCCGCCGCGGATCTCGCGGTCGCGCTGCGCCGCCTGCAGGCGAACCCCGCGGCACGGCTCGGGCCCTCGCCCGCGGCGCGGAGTCGCGCGCTCCGCGGGGCGGCCGGCGGCGTAGCGCTGGCCGCGGCGATCGGCGCGTTCGTGTGGTGGCGCGCGCACGGCGTCACGCCGTCCGACGCGGGCGAGATTCGATCCATGGCGGTGCTGCCGTTCGGGAATCTCTCCGGCGATCCCGGCCAGGAATACGTCGCCGACGGAATGACCGACGAGCTCAACACGCAGCTCTCCCGTGTTCCCGGGATCCGCGTGATCTCGCCGTCGTCGGTGACGCGCTACAAGAGCTCGCGGCCCTCGATGCCGGAGATCGCGCGCGAGCTGAGCGTGGACGGCGTGATCGAGGGCAACGTGCGCAAGGAGAACGAGCGGCTGCGCGCCACCGTGCACCTGGTCGACGCGCGCCGCAACAATCTGATCTGGTCCGACGAGTACGACGGCGAGGCGACCGACATCCTCGGGCTCCAGAGCCAGGTGGCGCAGGACATCGTGCGCAGGATCCAGGTCCACCTGAGCCAGAAGGACCGCGCGCGGCTCGCCGGCCCCGGACGCGTGGACCCGTCCGCGTATCAGTTCTACACGCGCGGCCGCTCCGAGTGGAAGCGGCGCAGCGAGGACGGCATCCGGCCCGCGATCGAGTACTTCCAGCGCGCGATCACGGCCGACTCCACCTATGCCCAGGCGTATGCCGGGCTCGCCGACGGGTGGGCCGCGGCCGGCCTCTACGGATTGATTCCGCCACAGGATGCGCGCGCGCGGGCGCTCGCCGCGGCCTCGCGCGCGGTGGCGCTCGATCCCGAGCTTTCCGAAGCGCACACGTCGCTCGGCAGCGTGCTGCACAACTTCGACTGGAAATGGGACGACGCCGACCGCGAATACGCGCGCGCGATCCTGCTCAATCCGAACAACTCCACGCCGCACCTGTGGCGCGCGCACCTGATGGTCCAGCGCGCCCGGCTCGGC
>Ga0306922_10002881_pt1 | contig 15995 bp, 11 predicted proteins | sample sta12Cox44000082_FD_203758 | JGI IMG/M metagenome (GOLD analysis project Ga0306922, IMG submission 203758) | Lab enrichment of tropical soil microbial communities from Luquillo Experimental Forest, Puerto Rico - statoxic.12C.oxic.44.000.082 (v2)... | ecosystem: Environmental > Terrestrial >... | reverse complement strand
GCACCACCATGGACAGACGCGGGGCCGAAGAGGGCGGCGGGGCGGTTTGATAAGCTTTCGTGCTTAGGCCAACCGCATAGGCACGTATCGGACGGGCAATGTTCTTGAGGGTCTGCTCGCCAAGATTGGTGAACTCAACCGCGACCTTTCCGCGAACGTGTTCGTAAGCGGAAGATGAGATGCAGATGCCGCCCGGCTCTGCGATACGCTCCAGCCTCGCAGCTATGTTGACGCCGTCACCGAGAATGTCTTCGCCCTCGATCATTATGTCTCCGAGATTGATGCCGATCCTGAACAACATTCGGCGACCAACGGGCACTCCTTCATTCCGCTCGGTCATTACCGCCTGCACAGCCACTGCGCACTCGACTGCATCGACCACTGAGGGAAACTCAAGCAGCACGCCGTCCCCTGTCGTCTTCACGAGACGTCCCCCGTGTTTCGCCACGAGAGCATCGGTGACCACGCGGTGTCCTCGAAGGGTGCGGGCGGTGCCGACCTCATCGAGGCCCATGAGCCGCGAGTAACCCGCCACGTCGGCCGCGACTATTGCCGCTAACCTGCGTCCGACCCGAACTGGTTGCTCTTGCTCCATGGAAGCGAGCGCCCCTCGCGGGACATCCTGCCTGCCCCGATGCCACCTGTGATGACCAGTGTGGGCTTGGGGGCGCTCCTTCGTCAACCTATGGCGGCATTGATCTCCCCAAGGGCTGCGCTAGGCCAGCACTCGTCCGCTCCACTCCTTTGTCAACGGCGCCTAAAAGCAAGTAATTGGCTCGCAATCACAAGACTTTCTCTTTGTGCGCGCAGCTTGCCTTTTCCTGACGCTCCAGCCGCAAGCGGACTAGCATCGCCAGCTGTCCCGAGCCGGACTTCTGTGGGCCACGACGTATCCGCACGGCGACCGCACCTCGACGGATCGGTGCCTCGCCTATGTGCCCATGGTTCGCCTGACGCTGCTCGCTGCCGATTTCGAGCCCTGGCTCGGTATCCACGAGCGCTTCCCGTCATGGGCGCTTGAGCACCAGCAGAGATTAGAGAGGATAGGCGAGGAAGATCCTGCATATGACTGAGGTGGCCGCACGGTCTGCTCCTCGACGGCCAGACTGTTGATCTAAATCAAGGGGACACTGAAATCGGCTCGTCTAGTCGAACATACTCGGACGGCGCTTATCGAGACTAAAAATGGTAAGGTCGAGAGTCCTCCCTCTGGTCATCTTGATTGCCGCGCTTACGCCTGCGCAAGCGCAGGATGATCTGACGGGGGCACCTCCGCAGCTCTCGATCCCCGTCACAAAGGATGCTCCCACCGAGCAATGCCGCCGCCTCGACAATCTGGGCCCCGACGCGCTTGCGCGCGTCTCTCTGCACCGGACCTTTCACGACGATTTCGACGAGCATCCCCTAAAGAGCGGAAAATGGGTGCCGCATTATGCGGGCGGCGCCTACTGGCCGGGGGCGCGTTACTGGGGCGGCAAAGGCTCCGACATCAGACGCAAGGATGCCTATAATGGCGAGCAGCAGATCTATGTCGATCCCGGCTATGCTGGCCGCTTCTGGATCCCGCTCGGGCTCGATCCCTTCCGCATCCGCCACGGCGTCTTGTCCATCGTCGCGAGCCGCACGCCGCGGGAGCTGAAATGGCTCTTGTTCAACAACGAATATGTGTCGGGCATCCTGACCACCCAGCAATCCTTTTCGCAGAAGTACGGTTATTTCGAGATCAGGTCCAAGATCCCGGTCGGCACCGGCGTCTGGCCGGCGTTCTGGATGCTCGCCAATGACGGCGGCTGGCCGCCGGAGATCGATGTGATGGAGGGTCGCGGGGAGCGCCCCGGCGACCTCGTGATGACGACGCATTGGCGGATTGCTTCCGGCAAAATCGAATCCTGCGGGTTCGATTTTCTGCTGGCGGGCGCGTCGACCGAGTTCCATGACTACGGTATCTTGTGGCAGCCCGACCGCCTGATCTATTTCATCGACCGCAAGCCGGTGACCGACATCAAAGTCCCGATCGGCTTCGACGATCCGATGTATATGATCGTCAACCTGGCGATGGGCGCGAAATATTTTTCCGGCGTCGGAGTTGTCGACGGCGAATCCCCGCTGATGGTCGAGTTCCAGATCGACCGGATTTCCGCCTATCAGATCGACAAGCTGGAATGAGCTGACGGGAAGCGGTTGATGAGCGGAAAATTCTCGCGTCGGGATTTTGCCAGGCTGGCGGGTTTGTCGGCGCTCGGCATCACGGCGCCGGTGCGGGCTGAAGACAGCGTTGCAGCGGACGGGCATCCGGCTGCGAGCTTTCCGAGCGGCTTTGTGTGGGGCACCGCGACATCGGCTTATCAGATCGAAGGCGCCGTCGAAGAAGACGGCCGCGGCCGCTCGATCTGGGATACCTTCAGCCACACGCCGGGCAAGATCGCCGATAACACCAACGGCGATCGCGCCAACGATCACTATCACCGCTACAAGGAAGACGTCCGCCTGATCAAGGAATTGGGCGTCAAAGCCTATCGCTTTTCGATTGCCTGGCCGCGGGTGTTTCCCGATGGCATCGGCGCGCCGAACCCAAAGGGCCTCGACTTCTATAATCGCCTGGTGGACGAGCTGCTCGCCAACGGCATCGAGCCCTACGCAACGCTCTATCACTGGGATTTGCCGCAGACGCTGCAAGACCGGTTCGGTGGCTGGCAGTCGACCAGCACATCGAAGTCTTTCGCCGATTATTCCGGCCATGTCGCGCAGCAGCTGAGCGATCGGGTGAGAAATTTTTTCACGCTCAACGAGGCGGGACGGTTCCTCAACTTCGGCTATGGCTGGGCCATCGACGCGCCCGGTCTCAAACTGCCGACGGGCGAGTTGAATCAGGCGCGCCACAACGTCGTGCTGGGTCATGGCCTCGCGGTGCAGGCGATCCGCGCACGCGCACGCGCCGGCACCAAGATAGGCATTGCCGAAAACATCGCGGCCTGCGTGCCCGCGATCGATACGCCGGAAAATGTCGCAGCAACCGAGATTGCCACGCGCGAACTGAACGCCGGCATCCTCAACGTGATCATGGAGGGAAAATACACTGACGGCTTCCTCGCCTTTGCCGGCAAGGACGCGCCGAAATTCACCGCCGACGATTTGAAGGCGATCAGCTCGCCAATTGACTATATGGGCCTCAATATCTATGCGCCGCAGTTCTATATCGTCGCCTCCGACCGCGCGCCTCACTGGAAGGTCCTGCCGTTTCCCTCCTCCTTCCCGCACATGACCTCCGAATGGCTGAGGATCGGCCCCGAGACGGCCTATTGGGTGCCGCGCCTTGCGGCAAAACTCTGGAACAACATCGACATCTACATCAGCGAGAACGGCACCTCCTCGGAAGACAAGATCGCGTCCGATGGCAACATCTATGACCTCGATCGCATCATGTTCCTGCGCAACTATCTGACGCAGCTGCAACGGGCAATCGCCGAGGGCGCACCGGTCCGCGGTTACTTCCTCTGGAGCCTGATGGATAACTTTGAATGGATCTTTGGGTTCGGCCAAAGGTTCGGGCTCTATTACGTCGACTTCGACACACTGCGCCGCACGCCGAAACTCAGCGTGTCCTTCTATCGCAACGTGATCGCGAAAAACGCCGTGGGCGCGTGAGCGGCTAGCCTCGAGCGGCGATGTGGTCCACAATGACCGACATTAAGAAGCGGGGTCCGAGGGGGCAGTTGGAGTCGCGGCACGCGACGATCACGGCTGATCCTACAGGCTTCTGTCTCGTCTGCGGATCTGCTCCGTCGCGAGATGCCCGGCCCACGATCTTAGCGAGCGCTTTTGTTATACTAGGAGGCTGGGCGTATTCGGACTTCATCCGGTATGGGCGGCGAGATCCGACAGCGAAGCTCCGGGGCGCATGACAGGCGGAGCTGCCTTCCCGGGCGGGGTCAGGTTTTCGTGCTCACGGGCTGTGCTGGCGTGGACCGCGCTGCTGGTGGCGATCGTCGTGTCGTTCAGGCCGGCGGTCCCGATTATCTGGGGCGACACGCCGCCCTTTTTCGAATCTGCGCTTCGCACGCTCGAGGCCGGAAGGCCGACCGTGGCGGGTGGGCGCGATCCGGGCTACCCCGTGTTCCTAGCCGTGACGTTCGCGCTCGGAGGCGGCCTAAGGACGGTGGTGCACCTGCAGCAGGCGGCGTGGGCCATTCTGATGATTGCGCTTGCAGCAACCGCGCGCACGACGACGCGCAACGCCGGGGGCCTCGTGCCAATCATCCTCGTGGCGACGTATCCAGGCCTACAGCTGTTCAGGCACGTCCTCACCGCAGACCTTTTCTTTGCGGTCCTCCTCAACCTAGCAACGGCTGGATTGCTCGTTGCCACCTGCGTCGGCAAAGCCGCGCGGTGCTGCGCGGTCGCTGCCTCCGTCCTGTGCGCGGCGCTCGCGGCGTGTTTCAGATCGCAGGGAGTCCTGGTCCCAATCGTCGCCGTGCTGGTGGGCGTCTGGCTCGTCCGGCCAGACACGCCCGCGCGCGTTGCCGTGATTGCTGTGCCCGTCGCAACGGCACTAGCGATCCTCGCTGCCGGTTCCCGGTTCGGTGCTTCCGATTCTGACCAAGCCTCAATCGTGTTCGTCCCCAAGACACTGTTCTGCAATCACCTGAACATCGTGCTTGCAAGCGATGCAGCGCGACGCGAGATCGTGTCGACGACCGGCGACCGTACTGAGCCCACGATGGCGCGGCTTGCCACCGACTTCGCTGCGGAGCCGGGTCGCTGGCCAGTGCTCGGGTTCTTCGGCGACGCGTGCCTCTTCGACACTGCACTGGATCAGGAGTTCGCCGGCGATACCTGGAATGCCGTCGCGGCTGCCGCAGCCTATCGACGCGTGTTCCTGGCTGCTCTGCGCGACCGGCCGCTGGCCTACATGGGCAAGTTTGTTCGTCAGATGGCTTATGCGACCTTTCTCGCATGGCCGCCCTACGGACTCGACGTTGCCATACCGGTGTCGACCGACGACGTGCCGCACGTATCCGACATCATGACGCGGCACGGTCGCGCGGCTCAGGTAATCGATCTGCAGGGCAGACCAGTTCGGATGGGCCTGCTGTCCGATCTCCCATGCACCTCAGCCTATCTGTACCGAGCCTTGTCCACCGCCTTCGTTATCGCCGTCATATTTTGGATGGTGACTGCTGTGCGGCGTCGACGCCCCAGGCTCTCCACGCGTGCAGGAATTGTGGTCGTGATGTGGACGGCTTCGATCGTACCCGCGGCCGCTGCCCACACTCTCGACGTCTGGCGATATCTGATCCCCGCAGTGCCGATGGTAGGGCTCATGCTGTCCCTCTTTGTCGTCGAACTGACGGGTACGATCGCATGCCTGCGCAGGGACCAATATCTCCACTCGTGAGCAGAAAATACTCGCACGCACCGAGGTCGGCATCCTCAAGGCGCGCTCGCAGGGCAAGAAGTTCGGCCGGCCATCCGCGTTGGATGTAGGCCAGAAACGCAAAATCGCCGAACGCTATGCCGCCGGCGAGACCATGGCGGAGCTTGCCCGCGACTACGAGGTCGGAGAGGCCACGATCTTCAGGGCGCTCCAGGGCCCTTTCGATCAGGCCGCGTGAAGCGGCGGCCGCGCGGGAGATGATCTCGCAGCTATAGCAGAGCGGCGTCACCATCGACACTATCGGCCCCGCTCACTCGGTAATCCCAATGGAGGCGAAGGCGCCACATGGTGCCGAAGGGATTATCCTCGGCTCGACGCCGTCCTGGGTCTCGGATAGCTTTTCGAACCCTCGGGTGGGGCCAGCTCTGGATCGTCGCTCGTCCTGATCCCCAACAGTTCATAAACCATGAACTTGTGCTTGCGACCCTTGACTTGAACCTTCTTGATGGGTCTGGCTACGATGTCGGACCCGACAGCCTCGACCACGCTGTCGCTGATACAGATCGTAGTGCCAAATTCCTTGTTGATCCCTTCGAGCCGTGCCGCGACGTTGACCCCGTCGCCCATGACCGTGTAGCTCAAGCGCTCGCTTGAGCCCACGTTACCCACCAGCACCTCAGCGCAATGTAGTCCGATGCGGAGCCGCAGCGGTGGCCGTCCTTGCGCACGCCAGTCCAAGTCAAGCTGTTGCATACGCCGTGCGGCGCGCAACGCTCCGCAGCACGCGCGCAACACATGGTCATCGCGCCGAGCGGGCGCACCCCAGAAAGCCATGACGCCGTCGCCGATGAATTTATCGACCGTGCCGTGCTCTTCTGCAATCGCCCGCGAGACGGTCTCGAAGTAGACCGACAGTTGTGCGAGCAGGTCGTTCGGAGCCATCTGCTCGGCGAGACGGGAAAAATCCTGCAGATCCGCAAACAGCACCGTCATGAAGCGGGACTCCACGCCGAGGGCCAGCGGGATCCCGGTTTTGATTAGTGCTCGGACCACACCCAGTGGCACGAACAAGGCGAAAGAGCGCAACGAGGTCTCGAACAGCGCCAATGCCGTTTGCAGTTCCCTTATCTCCTTGATCTTCGACGACGGTGGTGCCGCGTGCGAGAACGTAAGGTCTTCGACTGATCGGAGTTCCCGCGATACGTTTTCGATCGGCCGAGACAAGCGTCGCGCGAAGAAATAGATCAACAACAGCTCGACGCCAGTCAAACCTGCGATCAGCAGGATCATCTGCCGGTTGGTCCGCTTGAGCGTGCCGACGAAGTCATCGGTGGGTGTTAGGATAATGATCTCCCACGGCTGTCCGAAACTGGCGGGAATGCTGGTGAACGACGCGCTGATCTCTTCGCCGTTCTGCGGCGAGGGGAACAAGAACTCGTCGCGGTTTGTCTGATTATGCAGCCGATTGGCCTCGCGCACGTTGTCGTCGGCGATGGTGTCAAGCGTGGTGAGTTCGAGGAGATTGCCCTCTCGTCGCACCGTTTTCTTGGGATCGGGATACGCAATGATCGTGCCTTTCGTCGGGTCGGCGATGAGCGTGGTGCTGTGAGGGCTCGCCCGATGCGTGGTGAGAAACCGAGACAACACGTCGAGCGTGATGTTGGCCGAGGCGCAGCCGATGAAGATGTCATCTTTGATAATTGGGTACCTGAGCGTAATGACCGGATAGCCGGTGTCGGGATTGGGCCAAGGCCCCTCAACGATCAGAGATCGAGTTGCCTTCGCCGCTTGGTAGCCCGCAAGAGTTCTGATGTCCTCGATTGTCCCCACGTCATAAGCCCCCACGACATGCGGCCAGTTATCGTAGAACGTGCGATGCCGCACCCGTCGGGCTTGGCCTGCGAAGGCGTCGATGTAGCTGGAATGCCAGTTGGCCGACGCCGGGATCTTCCGATCGGAACGCCTGCGGTCATCGTCCATTCGTGTCACGACCCGATGAAAGCCGTCCTCGAAGCTGACGAAAGCCGCATCGATCTGCGGCGCCGAGGTAAGCGCATGGTAGAGCAAATCTCGGCTCGCCTCGTTCCGAAATTCGTCAGGATCTTCCGCCGCGGCTGCCGCCAGCAGCCTCAACGTACCCGCGACCGGATTGATCAGGTGTTCCGCGTCGTCGATGCTGACATGTTTGGTCTGGGTGACCACGTCGTTCAAGGTCGCATTGATCGCAGCTGCGTTCTGTCGGTAGTTATACGCCAGGATGAAGATCAGCACGGGAATGCTGAGAAGGACGAACAACGCCGACATGACAGCGCTGAGCCGCACCACCCGCGTGCGGGCATTCTGGTAGACGCCCGACGCGCCGCGCATACCGGACCTCCGTCACTATTCCGCCGATTGGATCGGAATCCGCCGATCTATACCCATCGATACCTGCGTTACAATGTCCTAGGGGGTTTGCGGGCCACTTATGGCCCCCGCTATCGCGGCCAGGATCAGACCCGAGGGCCGTGGCAGTAGTCGTGGTGTTTATTCCGGGAAAAGCTGAGTGGCCTTCCCTCGCGGTCGGCAAAAACGATGTTTGCGAGCAGCATATCCAAGTCCCGCTCCTCGGTCTCGAAAGATCGGTTCAGACCGGCAGCGCGCGCCAAGCCGAGCGCTGGAGACTAATTGCCGGAACCCGGCCGCCCTATTGGAAACGCGCGACCGGTCCAAAGTTGAGCGCAAGCCTGTCGTCACTATCGGCGTGCCGACTTAACCGATCTTCAATATGCCCGTGCCGCCCTTGTGGAGGCGCAGGATGCGCTTTTCCAACTCGGCCTTGCTTGCGCTCCGCTCGCCGTCCTTCTGTTACCGCTAGGCAAGCGCAGCGAGAAGCGTCTGGGCATCTGCGATCTCGGGAAACTGCGGTGTCGGCGAAAAGCCTTCGAGGGCGGTAGCGAGAACCGCGTGCGCGTCGCCAGGATGGCCAGTGCTCTGGTAGAGCTTTGCCAGCGAGAGCGCCGCCTGCAACTCGAAGCTCCTTGCCTTCTGCTGTTGCGCTATGGCGATCGCGGCAAGGAAAGCTTCCTTGGCTGGACCGGTATTCGCCGTCTCGCACTTGAGCAGTATTTCTCCACGGATGCGGTGGATTTCGCCCAAGAACCACTCTTCCCCGGTTTTCCCAACGGTCGCCAACTGCGCATCGATAGTTGCGAGACCGGCTTGCGTATCTCCAGCATTCGCTTCGATCTCGGCCATCAGCGCACCGAACAAGGGCTCAAGAACTCGAATGTTGTTATCACGCAGAAGGCGCAAGCCCTCCCGCATGCCTGCCTCTCCGTCCCGAATGCCGGCCCACCAGTTTACCCAGCCGACGAAAAACGTCGCATGCGCCAGCCATAGGGGCATTCCGTGCTCGCGGGCGAGCGCGAGTAGAGCCTGGACGTGCGCTGCGGCGTGCACAGGATTTCGGCGGATCGCGAACAGGATGCCCGCGTAAAAATGCGCGTACGCCATACTCGGATTGTGCCGCGTCTGCGCCGAGAGGCTTAGTCCGCTTCGGCTGACACTCTCTGATTCCTCAAACTGTCCGACAGCCCAAAGGACAATGGCAAGCATAGCCTGTATCTGAACTCCCACGTCGTAACCGAACCGGGATACAAGGTCTCGATCCCTTTCGCTGTTATAGGCCGTGAGCGCTTGTTCCAGATGGCGCCGTGCACCGACATAGTCGCCCTGGAACAAGGCGGTTGTTCCCGCGATGCGACGGGCCATGGCTTCATCCAGTGATTCCGGCAGAAGTTGGACATCACGCAGGAATGCCTCGCTCGCTTCGCGCATCGGCCCTAGCTCCGCGCGGACAAAACTTCCAGACCAGAGGCCGTAGTAGGCCGAAAATCTTTCGGCCGCGTCTTCGGAGCCGGCCGCAAGCTCGCTCGCCCGATCGAAAGCGGCGCGCGTCTCCAACGAGGCATGCCCTTGCGCGTGAAGCAGGGCGTAGCCGTAAGTGGTCTGCAGATGCGTTCGCGAGTGTCGTTTGCCGGTGTGCTCGGCTGGCATACCCCCCTCCTCTTTGTCTGCCATCTGGATCGCCTTGCCGAGATGCGTGATCGCCTCCTGAAAGGCGGAGTGGCGCAGCGCCTGATCGCCGGCGTTGCCCCACCATTCGATGGCCTCGTCGATGAGGCCCGCTTGCGTGAAGTGGCGCGCAATAGCTTCCGGCGCTGCTGCCGCTGTTGAAGGGAGACGATCGCGCAAGATCTCGGCGACATGGCGATGCAGCAGTTGCCGCCGGCTTTTTAGGAGATTTTCGTAGGCCGCATCCTGTATAAGCGTGTGCTTGAAGCGATAGTCGGAGTCGGGGGGCAAGCCCTGCACCAGCACGATGTCCGCGTCTGCGAGCTTTTCGAGGGCAGCTTGCAGCGGCGCATCCTCCATGCCGGCGATATCGCGCAGCAAGCCGTAGGAAAAATCACGGCCGATTACCGAACCGATCTGCGCTACTTCGCGCGCAGGGCCGAGGCGATCGAGTCGTGCCATCAACCATTGCTGAAGCGTCGGCGGAATGCCTTGGATGCCGGCTTGGTCGCTACGCTCCAATAAGAGGCGGGTCACTTCTTCGACAAATAGCGGCACACCGCCGGTGCGCGCCGCGACATCCTCAACGACATTGCTCGGCAGCGCATGGCGAGCGGACAGCTCGGCCACCATGTCGCGCACCTGGGTCCGGTCGAGCGGGGCGAGGGATATGACGCTGTGATGCGAGCGCATGCTCCACGGCGGGTGAAACTCAGGCCGCATAGTCGCCAGAACCAGCAAGGGCGCCAGTGCACCGCGCTCAGCGATGCCACGGAGCACATCGAGCGTGGTCGGATCGGCCCAGTGTAAATCTTCAAATGCCAGCACTACCGGCTGCATCTTGGCGCCCGCTATCACCCAGTTGATCAGCGCCGCTAACTGCCGGCGGCGCAATTCTTCCGGCGCCAAGGTCGACACGCGTTCCTGCGGCAGCGGAAGGTCAATGAGCGGTGCCAGCAACGGAACGTTCTCCGCTGGATCGAGCTTGATCAACGTCAGGGTGTTTTCCAGGTCGGAAAGCTGCCGATCCGCCGGGATATTGGTACCTCCAAAACGCTGCCGGCCCCACTCAGCAATCGGATGCAACGGCGTGTTCTGCAAGAGCTGCGAGCAGCTCCATTCGACCCACGTGTGCGGCGCGTCGCGCAATCGAGCATGAAATTCCTCGATCAGGCGCGACTTACCCAAACCGGGCTCGCCGACGATCATCATCAATTGGCCGTCGCCCTGCCGCGCCCGCTCCCACCGACGCATCAGCATCGCGATTTCTTCCTCACGGCCAACGAGAGGCGTGAGATGGCGTTGGCCTGCCCGGCGTCCGCCTCCGCTCGCCCGTACAAGCCAGAACAGCGTTACCGGCTGGGGCACGCCTTTGAGTTCATGGATGCCGCGCTCTGCCGCGACGAACAGACCGGCGATCTGGCGCTGAACCTCCGCTGTGATTAAGACAGTGCCCGGTTCCGCTAGCGCCTGTATGCGCGCCGCCGTATTGGGGGCATCGCCGTAAACCTCACCCGCCGCATCGAGCACCACCGGGCCGGTTTCGATGCCGATGCGTGCGTTGAGCGCTGGCTTGTTAGAGCCAGCGTTCCTACGGTTGACCTCAGCGAGCGCGCTTTGGATGGAGAGGGCTGCCCGCGCTGCGCGTTCAGCGTCGTTTTCCTGCGCGACCGGATAACCGAATATCGCCATCAGCCCATCACCTAGTTTTCTAGCGACGTGGCCGCCCATCTCCGTCACAGCGGCGGAGGCGGCATCCAGATACGTGCGGAGCAGATCGCGCCAATCCTCGGCATCGAGCCCGGCGGAGATGCCGGTCGAGCCCACAAGATCGCAGAACATCACCGTGATATGTCGACGCTCGCCGACTGCTTCCGCCATGGGCGGTCCACTTGGCGTTGCAGCCAATCGCGCGGGTTCAGAGCCAACTAATGGAGCCCGCAAAGCAGCAATAGCGTCGAGGAGTTTCCGGCGATGCCCGACAATTCCGACACCAAGGTCCTTCAAGTCCTCCGCCGTCAAACTCGGCAGGACCGTGTCGTCGATCTCGTTTTTGCGGAAGGTCGCCTCATATTGTTCGAGGCCAAGACTCCGCAGCCAACCTCCGACGTCCATGGCGGCGTCCCTGGTTCGCCTGCCACAGCATAATCCCCCCGGTGAGACAGCCTGTCTAGGGCACCGGAATGACCGGTTCCCCAAGCCCTAGACATGTCCGTTCTACTCTCAAAAGCAGAGACCGGTGGCATCACCGACACCCAAGCGCTCGAACCTATCGGGCAAGGTTGCGAGCCGCTTTTTATTAGACCCGAGACGGACGGACTCGGCCGCGTCTTGCGCTTGCGCGTGAGTGGGACCGTCACCCGTATCCGGTGCGCTCCGTTTCACTGAGAGGCAAACGCCGCTTCAGCGACGCCGACGTCGAAAGGGCGCGGCTGCTCCATCAGTATGCGCTGCACCGTGCCAGTGCCGACGCCCAGCGCCTTGCCGATCTTCAACATGCCCGTGCCGCCCCTGTGAAGGTGCAGGATGCGCTTTTCCAACTCGGCCCTGCTCATGCCCCAGCGCCGTTCATCTGCGCTCCGCTCGCCGTCCTTCTTATTGCCGCGACCTAGTTTGACGCCCTTGGCCTTGGCCCTCGCCAGCCCCGAGTTGACGCGCTCCACGATCATCGCGCGCTCAAACTCGGCAAAGACGCCACACATCTGAAACATGGCCTTGCCTGACGGAGTGGTCGTATCGATCGCCTGCTGATGCGATGCGCGCCGAAAGGTAGCCCCAATGCCGGTTTACTGGTGAAGCATCAGGGATTCGATCCTGCAATCCAGCGGAGCAAACGCAGATGACATACGAGATCGAGCGAGCCTTCATCCGCTACCAGATCGAGCAACGCGAGCTGGCTGGCGATCCCAAGACGGCGAAGTCCATCGCCGAACTCCGCGAGGAAATGGAGGAGCGTCACGGCTTGGCGTGGCCGGCTGCCGTCATTGAGGCGATGGGCTGGCAGGCCGCGCTGGCGGGGTTTCGTAAGACGTATAATCAGGATGGGAGATCATGACGGACACGGTCGACTACCAGCTTGAAATGGCGTGGCTCGCACATTGTCGACCGGTCAGTGCTACCACATCTAACTCCACACAATGTCTCCCTGTGGTCGATAGCGACAGAAGCCAGCGTTTGTCTGCATGTCGGCGCACCCAAAAAAACGTGGTTAAATTGTCAGGACGGCGCTAATGACCAGGGATCGGCAGGTCAGTAATCAATCGTCACATCGGAGGGAAGTCGGTGCGTCATTTCAAGCAAGCTTGCGTCATCCTGACCGCGGCCATTGCAATCACCTTCGGTTCGCCCTCCTATGGTGCCGCAGAACCAATCAGCATTGAAGGTGGTCAGATTGCTGATCCGGCGCCGGACTCATCCGGAATCCGGATTTTCAAGGGCATTCCCTATGCCGCTCCTCCGTTGGACGAATTGCGCTGGAGGGCCCCGCAACCCGTGCAGAAATGGCAGGGAGTGAGAGATATCGAAGAGTGGGGGCCGCGCTGCGTCCAAAGCAAGCGACTTGGCGACCTCGACCCACTCAACAAGCGAATGGGCGAGGATTGCCTCTATCTCAACATTTGGACGTCCGCGAAATCGGCAGGCGAAAGACTTCCGGTCATGGTCTGGATATATGGCGGCAGCAATCTCAACGGTGCCGGTTCGCAGCCCGAATATGACGGCGATCATCTTGCCCGGAACGGGGTCGTGATCGTTACCATCAACTACCGGGTCGACGTCTTCGGATTTCTTGCGCATCCGGAGTTGACCATGGAGTCGGGAACGAACTCATCCGGTAACTACGGTCTGCTCGATCAAATTGCCGCGCTAAAGTGGGTGCAAAAGAACATATCGGTGTTCGGCGGAGATCCTACTCGAGTTACGGTATTTGGTGAATCGGCCGGCGCGTTCGACGTCAGCCTCCTGGTTGCGTCGCCCCTCACCAAGGGCTTGTTTGCGCGCGCCATCGGGGAAAGCGGCGGCGCGCTTACGCCAATTGCCGCGTTTGGACCCAAATCGCTTCAGACCGGCGAGCAGGATGGCACCAAATTTGTTCAATCGATGGGTGCAAGTTCGATTGCCGAGCTGCGTGGAAGGTCGGCCGAGGAGGTGCTGCAGGCCGCCATCAAGAACCCCATAACGTATGGCTTTGGTGTTGTTGACGGCTACGTCGTGCCGGAGCACCCGGCGCTGATCTATGCGCGTGGCGAACATAACGACGTGCCGCTGCTCATCGGCTGGAATGCCGATGAAGGAAGCCTCTTCGCGGCGCGTATCAAGTTGCCTGAAGGCGCGCCGCCATATGCCGATCGAATCCGCGCCCAGTTCAAGGATCATGCGGATGAGGTCCTCAAACTCTATCCGGCTGGCGCCACGCCGGAAGAGGAGAAAGCATCGATTACCGCATTGCTTGGTGACGAAATCATTGCCTATGGCGGCTGGGCGTGGGCCGAGCGAGCCGCGGCCAACGGGAAGTCACCGGTCTATCGCTACTATTTCACGCGTCGGCCGCCAAGCGCACCCGAGCTTTCACTCAATCCGCTGACCGGGCCCGGCGTGTATCACTTCGCTGAAATCCTATACGCATTCAACAATCTCGATGCGGTGAAGGATTGGTCGTGGCAAGCGGATGATCGGCGTCTCGCGGCCGCGATGTCTTCGTATTGGACGAACTTTGCCAAGTCCGGCGATCCGAACGGTCCAGGCCTGCCGCAATGGAGCGCCTATAAGGCCGGCGGCAGCGGTCAGGTGATGGGTCTTGGGAGCGAGATTGGCCTGCGCGGCGAGCCGCGGCGCGACCGTTATGAGTTCTTCGATGCATACTATCGAAAGGCCACGGCGCGCTAGGCTGGGGGCACGGTGAAGGGGCGCTTGCCGCGGCGCTGGCCGCGAAGCCGCGCGGGCTTGGGGCGCGTTTCCCAGTCGGCCAGGATCATCGCTTCATTTCCTTCAGCGCCTGCCTGACGAGATCGTAGGCCTCATCTGGTGTGCATCCCAGGGACGTCATCATGCATTCATGTCGGCCGTAGTGTCGCTGGAACGCCTTAGGGAGAGGGCCCCGGCTTCTTGCCTTTTGGGGGGGAAATGGGGTCAGGCCGGGGCCCGCGGTGAGGTCTCCTATTCATCGCCGTCGAGCGACGGCGGGAATGGTAACGCGACTGCGCGCAATTTGTTCCAGCGCTCGGTGGTCGTGACGGTCTATGTGCTGGTGCCTACGAACTTACCAACGCCGCGGCGGACAGCGCCACGATCGCGCGTTCGGCCGTGATCGGCCTTCCTTCGCCGAAATGGGGTGAAGTGCCGCTGGCCGTGGTGGCGAAGAACGATCCCGACCTCAGCGAGACCGACGTGCTTGAGTGGTGCAAAGGAAAGCTCGCAGCGTTCAAGCGGCCCAAGGTTGCGGTGTTCATCGATGCCATCCCGCGCAATCCGACCGGCAAGATCCTGAAGCGCGTCCTGCGCGACACCTACGAAACGAGCCTCACTGCGCCGGAATGAGTGTAGGGCCAGTGTGACTATCTTCGACCCGGCGATCGCGGATTTTGGTCCTCTTCGGCCAAGGCAAATCCGGAAGAAGGGCTTGCGTAGCGGCGGGCGAGTGCATTACGTCGCGATGAACATGGAGGCTTGGGGCGCCGCGCCTTCCCCGGCATCTCGGACAGGGAGATCATCATGAAGGCCGTTCGTTATGTTGAAGGCGGGCGCCCGCCCGAAATCGTCGACCTGCCGACGCCAACACCCGGTCCCGGCGAAGTCCTGCTACGCGTGGCAGGCGCCGGTGTCTGCCACTCCGATCTGCATGTGCTCGACCACGCCACCTTTCCCGTCGCCTTCACGCTTGGTCACGAGAATGCGGGCCATGTCGCCGCGCTCGGGCAAGGCGTGACCAGCTGGCGGGAGGGCGATGCAGTGGCAGTCTATGGGCCGTGGGGATGTGGCCGCTGTCATGCTTGCCAGACATCGGCGGAAAATTATTGCGAGCAGCATGCTGGCCTGCCCGCCCCTGGTGGCGGGCTCGGTCTCGATGGCGGCATGGCCGAATACATGATCGTTCCGTCGCCGCGCCTGCTCGTGCCTCTGGGCAAGCTCGATCCGGTCAGGGCCGCGCCGCTCAGTGACGCAGCCTTGACGCCCTACCATGCGATCAAGACGGCCCTGCCGCTGTTGACGCCCGATACGGATGTGGTCGTCGTTGGCATCGGCGGGCTCGGCCACATGGCAGTCCAGATTTTGAAAGCTCTGACGCCGGCCCGGTTGATCGCTTGCGACATCGATGATGAGAAGCTTGCCCATGCTCGCGCGCTCGGCGCGGACCACACCGTAAACACCCGCGATGCCAAAAAAGCCGTCGAAATGATCCGCCATGTTGTCGGAGCGCGGGGCGCGGCTGTGGCGCTGGATTTTGTCGGCGCTCAACCGACCATCGACCTGTGCACACGGATCGTCGGTCGGGCGAGCCGACTGACGATCGTCGGAATGGGCGGCGGCACGCTGCACTATGCGCCGAATAGGCCGCCCTACGGATGCG
>Ga0306922_10002880_pt1 | contig 16001 bp, 15 predicted proteins | sample sta12Cox44000082_FD_203758 | JGI IMG/M metagenome (GOLD analysis project Ga0306922, IMG submission 203758) | Lab enrichment of tropical soil microbial communities from Luquillo Experimental Forest, Puerto Rico - statoxic.12C.oxic.44.000.082 (v2)... | ecosystem: Environmental > Terrestrial >... | reverse complement strand
ACCGAGCGAGCAGGCCGAACAGAGGGCCTGATCGACTCCCTCGCGCGGGTGTGAGAGGCGCGTCGGGGAGCAGACGATGCGGACGGCACCTGCCGCATCGGCTGGCACCGCCGACGCTCCGTCGAACCGCACGCCCCCGACGATGTCCGCCTCCCCTGTCCGGCTCCGACACTCCGACCCCGCCCGTTGCCCGGGATATGGCACTCGCGTCGGCAACGTGCACACCGCCAGACTCGGCGCCGTGGCGAGGTCGTGGTCTACCCGGCTCAATTCACGGACGATTTCGGGCGACAGCCTCGTCCGCCGGGTCAAGCGATCCCTCGTTGCTGCCGATACCGCAGGGAAATCGCGTCCCAGGTGGACGATCGACAACGAAACGACAACGAGAGGGGGTGCGCGCGATGGACTCCATTCGCCGGTGGACGCCGAGGACGGCGGAGAAGCTCTGGTCCGAAGAGGAGAAGCAGGAGTGGCTGGCCGCGCACGGCCGGGAGGCCACCCACCTGCTCGCGTTCGAGCCGCTCTACCAACTCGAACTGTGCATCCCGCCGTGGGAGGACGCCGACCGTCAGATCTCCCGTTCGGCCCGCGCGTGGGGCCGGGTGATGAGCCTGATCTTCGAAGAGTCACCGCTCGGCTCGGCCACCGTGCTTGCCGCGCGCAACGAAGGCAACGCCGTCGAGGTCTGCGCGCGCGTGGCGACGCCCCGGCCGCGCCTGCACCGCGTCGTCTGAGCTCTACGAATTCGGCTTCTCGCCCGACGCGGCCGCCTGGCGGATCTGCTCCAGGCGGTCGATGATGCCCATGCGCTCCTGGCCGATGTTCGAGTCGAGCCGCTCCGCGATCTGTTCGGGGGTCCAGCGGCCGTCCGCCCACATGGCGCGCACCTCGACGGGTTGGTTCCACACCGCGATCTTCGAGCCGACCACGGTGTAGACCTGGCCCGTGACGTGCTTCGCCTGATCGCTCAGCAGGTAGACGACCATCGGCGCGACGTCCTCGGGATCCCCCATCTCCGCCAGCTCCTGGGGCACGTTGGCCGACATGCGGGTGCGGGCTACCGGTGCGATGGCGTTGGCAGTGACGCCGTAGCGATACAGCCCGGCCGCGGCGGACCGCACCAGGGAGACGATCCCGCCCTTGGCGGCCGCGTAGTTGGCCTGGGCCACGCTGCCGGCGAAGGCACCCGAGGTGAATCCGATCAGCGCGCCGCCGCCCTCTTGCTTGCGCATCACGGACGCCGCCGCACGGAAGACGGTGAAGTGTCCCTTGAGGTGCGTCGCGATCACCGCGTCCCATTCGTCCTCGGACATGTTGAAGAGCATCCGCTCGCGCAGGATGCCGGCCACCGCGACCACGCCGTCGATGCGGCCCCAGGTGTCCACCGCGGTGGCCACGAGCCGCTCGCCCGATTCCATCTTGGAGATGTCGTCGGCCACCGCGACGGCCTCGCCGCCGCCCTTGGCGATCTCGGCCACGACGGCGTCGGCCACCTCGCTGCTCGGGTCCTCGCCGGCCATGCCGACGCCGTAGTCGGCCACCAGGACCTTGGCCCCCTCGGCGGCCGCGGCCAGCGCCACGGCCCGCCCGATCCCTCCGCCGCCGCCGGTGACCGCGACGATTTTGCCCTCGAGGAACCCTGCCATCGACTCGACTCTCCTGATCTCTCGCGGCCCTACCTGTCGGGCCGGAGGTGCGCGAAAATTGCCGTGAGTTAGAACACGTTCTAGCCTGCGTCGGGGGGCTGCTGCCATTTGCGGAGGCCGGTCCCGACACCCCGAGAACCGCCAAGGAGGCAGCTGATGGGTGACCTCGGCTTCTGGGCCCTGGCCCAGGAAGACCCCGATTACCTGGCCCTCGTCACCCCCGAGGGCGACGAAGTCAGATCAGGCGAGCTGCTCGGCCGCGCCAACCAAGTGGTGCACGCGCTGCGCGCCCAGGGCTTCGGTGTGGGCGACGTGGTGGCCACGCTCCTGCCCAACGGTGCTGAGATGCTCGAGGTCTACCTGGCCGCCCTCCAAGCCGGCTGGTACCTGGTGCCGATCAACTTCCACCTCGTGGCGCCCGAAGTCGCTTACATCCTCAAGGACTCGGGCGCCAAGGCCTTCGTGGCGCACGAACGCTTCGGCGACATCGCCGCCGCCGCAGCGGACGAGGCGGGGATCGACCCTTCGGCGCGCCTGGCCGTGGGCGAGATCACCGACTTTGCCTCCTATGCCGCCCTGCGCGACGCACAGCCGACGACGCTGCCCGAGGAACGCACCGTCGGCGACGTCATGAACTACACCTCGGGCACGACGGGCAATCCCAAGGGCATCTACCGGAAGCTGATGGGTGTCACCCCGGAGCAGGCCGCCCTGGGGCTGTCGGGGCTGCTCTTCCTCTTCGGCATCCAACCGCAGGACGACAACGTCCACATTGTCGGCTCACCGCTGTACCACACGGCGGTGCTGCGCTTCGGGAGCGCGTCGATGCATCTCGGGCACACGATCGTCGTCATGGACAAGTGGCTGCCCGAGGAGATGCTGCGCCTCATTCAGGAGCGCCGCGTGACCACGTCGCACATGGTGCCGACGCAGTTCCACCGTCTCCTCGCGCTGCCCGAGGATGTTCGTTCGAAGTACGACATGCGCTCGCTGCGGCACATGATCCATGCCGCCGCGCCATGCCCGGTGCCGATCAAGGAGCAGATGATCGCCTGGTGGGGCAACGCGGTCGACGAGTACTACGCGGCGAGCGAGGGTGGCGGCACGCTGGTAACCGCGGAGGAGTGGATGCAGAAGAAGGGCACCGTGGGGCGCCCGTGGCCCATCAGCGAGATCGCCATCTTCGACGACGACGGCAACCGCATCACCGAGCCCAACGTGATCGGCACCGTGTACATGTCGATGCAGGCGGCGGGGTTCGAGTACCACGGCGACAAGGAGAAGACGCAGAAGAACCGGATCGGCGAGTTCTTCACCGTGGGCGACGTCGGGCTGCTCGACGAGGACGGCTACCTGTTCCTCCGGGACCGCAAGATCGACATGATCATCTCCGGCGGAGCCAACATCTACCCGGCCGAGATCGAGAGCGTGCTGCTCTCGTATCCCAAGGTGGGCGACGCCGCCGTCTTCGGCATCCCCCACGACGACTGGGGCGAGGAAGTCAAAGCCGTCATCGAGCCCGCTGAGGGCGTCGAGGCCAACGACGAGCTGGCGGCGGAGATCCTGGCCTTCTGCGCCGACAAACTGGCGAAGTTCAAGACGCCCAAGACGATCGACTTCACCAACGAGATGCCGCGTGACCCCAACGGCAAGCTCTACAAGCGCAAGCTGCGCGATCCCTACTGGGAAGGGGTGCAGCGGGCGCTCTGAGCCCCAAGGTTCCGGGTCCGGGCTCTGTCGGCGCGTCCTGGTGAATCCGATCCGTGCGCGTGATCCCCAATGGGGCGCGGCATGGCTGGCGTTATGAGCCGCTCCGCTGCGGAACCGACGACGGCTTCGCGTGACCTCCGTTGTGGGCGCCGTCGGGCTCACTGGAGGACGGGATCTTGTCGCTCACCTTCTCGGTGATCTGCCCGAACTGCTCCGACGCCGCGCCCTTTGCCTTGTGCATGGCGTCCTGGACCTCGGGCCGGGCGGCCAGCTCCCGCATCTTCTTCTCGACCTGCGCGTACGGCTCATGGCCGACCTTCGACCCGATGAGGAACCCCACGGCCACTCCGAGCAGGAATACCAGCTTCTTCATAGACGGTCACCGCCTTTCCTGGGTGCGATGGGTGAACGGATGTGTGCAGGGCTCTCATACCCGGGGTGGTGCGGCATCATGCGGCTTGCCGTCCAACCCCCGTACCATCCACCCGCATGCCACGCGAGGAAGGCCTGGGGTCCGATCCGGAGTACCTGCGCGACACGCAGTACAGAGACCCCTCGAACCTGCAGGCTCGTATCGCGCTGGTGGCCAAGTACACGCAGGCCGCCGAGCCGTGGTACCCGTGGCTGGCGACGAGGTTCGAGTGGCCGGAGGACGGCGACGTGCTCGAGGTGGGGTGTGGTCCAGGTCTGTTCTGGCCCCATATCGCCTCGCTGCTGCCTCGCATTCACCTGACGCTCACGGATTTGTCCGACGGCATGGTCGCAACCGCTGCAGACACGTTGAGAGCGGTGCCGAACGTCGATGTGGCAGACGCACGAGCCTGCAACGCGCAGGAACTTCCCTTTGCCGACGCGAGCTTCGACGTTGCGGTGGCCAACCACATGCTCTACCACGTGCCCAATCCTGAAGACGCCGCGCGCGAACTGGCGCGGGTGCTGCGGCCCGACGGCGTGCTCCTGGCGTCGACCAACAGCCGCCGGCACCTCGAGGCGGTCGCGGACATCCAGACCGAGGTGTACGGGACCTCGACCCGGGACCTCGTCCAGCGGCGCTTCGGACGCGACACCGGCGGCACCGTCTTGCGCGACGCCTTCGGCTCCGTGCAGTGGCACGAGCATCCCGGTGAGCTCGTCTGCACGGAACCCGAAGCCGTGTTCGCCTTCATCGCGTCCACCGCCATCGCCCAGGAGTCGGACCCGGCCAAGCTCACGACCGTGCGAGAGGTGATCGCGAGGCACTTCGAGGCCGGCGACGGGATCCTCCGAACTCCGGTCGACTCCGGCTGTTTCGTCGCCAGCCAGCCGCGACCGCGCTGACCCACGGGCAAGACCCAAGGTCCGCCGCTTCTGACCCTCGTTGTGCCCATGATGGTCGGCGTGACCCCGGACGCCCCTGGCACCACGGACCATCCCGACGCCCCGGACCATTCGGACGACCCGGACGAGCAGGACACGTCCGACATCCTCGACTTCAGCCACCTGAGCCGGGCGCAGGCGCTAGGCCTCGCCGCTCGGGCACCCGACTCCTACGTGCTCCTGCTCTTCCTGCTCGTCGTGGACTACGTGCTGTTGACCGTGGGCTGGTCCGGCGGCGCCGCGCTGGTGGCACGAACGGTGCTGTTCGCCCTGACGGTGCTGCTCGCCTTTCACACGTCGCGGGTCAGCCCCAAAATCCAGAGGGTGGCGAGGGTGCTGGTCGCCGCAGTCGTGCTGACGTCGCTCGGCGCGGCCATCGGCGGCGGTGACCCGGCGTACGGCGCCGTCACCTTCCTGGTCTCGCTGCTCATCCTCGCCTGCCCCGTGGCCATCGGGTGGCGGATTTTGCACCACGAGCGCGTCACCGGCGAGACCATCGCCGGCGCGATCTGCATCTACGTCCTGATCGGCATGATCTTCGCCAACCTCGACTACGGCGTCCAGCTCGCCTCGGGCTCCGACTTCTTCGCACAGCCGGGTCCACACGGACTGCCGGACTTCGCCTACTTCAGCTACATCACGATGGCCACGGTGGGCTACGGCGACCTCTCGCCGGCCACCGGTCTCCCACGGACGATGGCGGTCATGGACGCGCTGGTGGGCCAGGTGTTCCTCGTCGTCATGCTCGCCCGTCTCGTGTCGATGTACGGGGGGCCGCGCGGCTGGCGCCGGAGCCTCCAAGAGCGTCTGGGCGACGACGAGCAGCCGGCCGGCGCGCCGGAGGGGTGAGCCCCGCTACTCCGACGACCGGCGTGCCGCCTTCTCCATCATGCGCTGCCAGTCGGCGTCGACCAGCGGGCCCTCCGCACTGTGCGCGCCGTGTGCGTTGCCCGTCACGATGTCCAGCATGCGCTGGGGCTCCACAAGGATGAAGACGCCCTCGGCCTCGGCCGTGAGCTCGCCCTCGTGGTACAGGCCGCCCCAGGAGTAGACCTTGCGTCCGTCCCGCCGGGTGTTGCGCGCCGCCAGCTCGAGCGGTGCCAGCAACGGTGTCGGGCGGCGGTAGCGCACGGTCAGCGTCCCGGTCATCGCGCCGAGCCCGGCCAAGATGTTGGACAACCCGAGGAGCTCGTCGAAGAGCTCGGCGATGACGCCGCCGTGCACGCAGGTGGGCGGGCCTTCGAAGGGGTAGTCGAAGGTGACGCGCCCGCGGATCTCGCGCTGGCCGTTCTCGCCGTGCACCGCCCACACCTCGACCGGCGGCGAGAGCGGATTGGCGAAGCCGATCATCGGGCTCGTCGGGAAGTGGTCCTGCGGGTGCACGCCGGGGAACCCGGTGGGACCCGGGGTGTTGCGGCGCCGCTTCGAGCGGTTGGCGGCCTCCTCGAGCCGGTCCGCCACTTGGGCGAGCTCGGCGGCAGCGTCGCTGAGGTCCTCGTCGTCGACGGGCTGACCGATCGTGACCGCGCCGATGCGACGCAGCGCGGTCGCCACCCTGTTGATCGGGAGCTCCGGCGAAGCCGAAATGGCGTCGCCATCCACGCCCGGATGGCCACCGCCCGGGCCCGGACTCAGCGACGGGCGCTCGCGCTCGCCCTCGCTCACGTCCGCGTGTAATTGGGCGGGCGCTTCTCTGCGAAGGCCTTCTGCCCCTCGGCGGCGTCGTTCGACGAGAAGATCGGCCAGCCGATCTCGAGCTCATGGGCCAGGCCGTCGACCTCGGACATGCCTTCCGTCTCGCGGACGCTGCGCTTGATCGCCTCCACTGCCAGGGGCCCGTTGGCCCCGATGACCGCGGCGATCTCGAGCGCCTTGTCCAGCGCGGTGCCGTCGGGGACGACGTGGCCGATGAGGCCGATGCGTAGGGCCTCCTCGGCGGGCACCTCGCGCGCCGTCAGCAGCAGCTCCATGGCGACGGTGTAGGGGATCTGGCGGCGCAGCCGCACCGTCGACCCGCCGAGGGGGAACAGGCCGCGCTTGGCCTCGAAGACGCCGAACACGGCGCCCTGCCCGGCCACCCGGATGTCGGTGGCCTGCAGGATCTCGGTCCCGCCGGCCACGGCCCAGCCCTCGACCGCGGCGATGAGCGGCTTGCGCAGGTCGTAGTGGCGGAGCAGCGCCTTCCAGTGCAGGTCCGGGTCCTCGGTCATGCGGTGCTGGTACTTCTCGGCGTCGCTGCCGCCCATGGCCTTGAGGTCCATGCCGGCGCAGAAGGTGCCCCCGGCGCCGGTGAGGATGGCGCAGCGGATGTCGTCGTTGCCGTCGATCTCCTCCCAGGCGTCTTTCATGCCCACGAGCATGGGCAGGCTCAGCGCGTTCTTCGCCTCGGGACGATTCATGGTCACGATGGCGGTCGCGCCGTCGCGCTCGAACGTGAGGTGCTCGGTCGATAGAGATGTCACGGTCCCCTCCGGGATTGGTAGGCGCCGGCGTCGGGAATGCGGAGCCCTCGGGCGGGCTCCTACAGCCGCTCGATGATGGTGCCCGTCGCCAGCGCGCCGCCGCAGCACATCGACACCAGGCCATAGGTCGAGTCGGTGCGCTCGAGCTCGTGCAGGATCGTCGTGATCAGCCGGCTGCCGGTCGCCCCGACCGGGTGACCGAGCGCGATGGCGCCGCCGTTCACGTTCACCTTGTCCGGGTCGACCTCGTGCACCTTGGCCCAGCTGAGCACGATGGACGCGAAGGCCTCGTTCACCTCGAAGAGGTCGATGTCCCCGATGGTCATGCCGGCCTTGTCGAGGACCCGCTTCGTCGCCACGATCGGACCGTCGAGGTGGTAGTAGGGGTCGGACCCGGCCAGCACTTGCGCCACGATGCGTGCCCGGGGGCGAAGGCCGTCGGCCTTGGCGCGGTCCTCGGACATCCAGAGCACGGCGGCGGCACCGTCGGAGATCTGCGACGACGTCCCGGCCGTGTGGATGCCCTCGGGGAGCACCGGCTTGAGCTTGGCCAGTCCCTCGAGCGTCGTGTCGCGTGGGCCCTGGTCCTTGGAGACAACGATCTTCTCGCCGCTGTGCTCGCCGCGCGGGCCTTCCTCCCCCACGATCGGCGCCTCGACGGCGACGATCTCGCGGGCGAAGCGGTCCTCGGCCACGGCGCGGGCGGCCTTTTCCTGCGAGGCGAGCCCGAAGGCGTCGACGTCTTCGCGGCTGATGCCGTACTTCTGCGCGATGCGCTCGGCCGCCTCGAACTGGCTCGGCATGTCGTAGGGCAGGTCCTCGGGCAGCGCGCGCCCCACGCCGGGCGCGGACGCATTCGCGCCGAGCGGGATGCGGCTCATCGTCTCGACGCCACAGCCGATCGCGGCGTCCGCGGCACCCGCGGCAATGAGGTTGTTCGCCATGTGGTTGGCCTGCTGCGAGGAGCCGCACTGGCAGTCGATCGTCGTGGCCGCCACGTCGTAGGGCAGGCCGCTCATGAGCCAGGCCATGCGCGTCACGTTGAAGCCCTGCTCGCCCGCCTGGGTCACACACCCGCCGACGACCTGCTCGACGGTGGCGGGGTCGATGCCCGACCGCTTGACCACCTCCACCTGGGCGGCGGCCAGGAGGTCCACCGCCCGCAGGCCCGAGAGCCACCCGTTGCGCTTCCCGATGGGCGTGCGCACGGCCTCGATGATTACCGGCTGCGCCATGACCGACGTCCTTCCTGCGATTCAGGCTGCCTGCGATGCAGGCTGATTTTTAGAACCTGTTCTAACTTTAGCAAAGGCCTCCCGAAGTCTGCCCGGGCCCGGTCGCCGGGCGCCAACGCCGGTGCGGCGGGCCGAGGAACACTCAGCGGGGGCGGAGCAGCTCGCGCGCGATGACGACGCGCTGCACCTGGTTCGTGCCCTCGTAGATCTGCGTGACCTTCACGTCGCGAAGGAAGCGTTCGGCCGGGAAGTCCTTGGTATAGCCGTAGCCGCCGAGGATCTGCACGGCATCGACGGTGATGGACATCGCGCTGTCTGACGCGAAGGCCTTCGCCATAGCGCCGAACTTGGTGAGCTCGCCCGTGGCGTCGTGGTCGACCATGGCACACGCGCGGTAGACGAGCGCCCGGGCGGCCTCGTTGCGCATGGCCATGTCGGCCAGCATGAACCGCAGGCCCTGCAGGTCGGCGATGGGCCCGCCGAAGGCGTGGCGCTGCTGCATGTACTCCGCCGCGCAGTCGATGGCCCCCTGTGCGATCCCGACCGCCTGGGCGCCGATGGTGGGCCGGCTGCGGTCGAGGGTGTGCATGGCCACGGTGAAGCCCTGCCCCTCCTCGCCGATGCGGTGCGACGCCGGAACGCGCACACCGTCGAGCACGACCTCGCCCGTCGGGCTGCCGCGCATGCCGAGCTTCTCCTCGCGCTTGGCGATGGTGAGGCCCCAGTCCTTCTCCACCAGGAAGCACGAGACGCCGCGCCCGCCCGCGTCGGGGTCGGTCTTGGCAAAGACGATGTACACGTCGGAGATTCCGGCGTTGGTGATCCAGTACTTGGACCCGGTCAACACGTATTCGTCGCCGTCACGCACGGCGCGGGCCCGCATGGCCGCCACGTCGCTGCCGGCATCGGACTCCGACAGGCAATAGCTCGCCTGGATCTCGCCGGTGGCGATGCGGGGCAGGTAGGCGCGCTTGAGCTCCTCGCTCCCCCAGTTCATGACCGGGATCATCCCGAGCTTTGAGATGAGGATGGTGAGAGAAGTCGAGGCGCACACACGCGCGAGCTCCTCGACGGCGATGGCCTGGGTGACGGTGTCGGCGCCCGCGCCGCCGAAGGCCTCGGGGATACCCAGGGCCGGCAGCTCCATCTCCTTGCAGGCCTCGAAGGACTTCCAGGGGAACTCGGCGCTCCGGTCCACCTCGGCGGCGTGGGGCGCCACCTTTTCCTCGCAGAAGGATCGCAGCGTCGCACGGAATTCGCGCTGGACGTCGGTCAGATCGAAGGCCGGGGAGCTCACCGTTCCATTCTGGCCTGTGCGCTCACACCGACGACAGGTGGCGGATGAGCAATTCGGACAGCTCGGCCGGCGCCGTCTCGGGGATCCAGTGCGACACGTTCTTGAGGATCTCGAAGTGATATCGGCCCCAGACATGCGCGGCGCTCCGCTCGGCCGCGCTGCGACCGACCGCATAGTCGTCGGTCGACCACACATAGAGCGTCGGCACGAGCACGGGCTCGAGGCCGTCGAGCTGCGAGCCATCCATGGCCCGGTACCAGTTCAGTGCGGCGGTCAACGCCCCGGGCTCGGTGAGCGTGATCAGGTAGACGCGGGCGTCCTCGTCGTCGAGGCCCGTCTCGGCCAGCAGGGTGGCCAGGCCGGAACCCGACCCGTCCGGCCCGAGCAGCAGTCGCTCGGGGACCTCGGGCACCTGGAAGGCACCGGTGGCGGCGCCGTGGGCCACCTGCGACGGGTCGCCCCCGGCCAGGGCGTCCCGGAGGGCGAGCGGATGCGGGGTCGAGACCACGCTGAGGGTGCGGACGCGGTCGGGGTGCCGCGCGGCGACGATCCAGGCCAACAGACCGCCCCAGTCGTGGCCAACCAGGTCGAAGGTGTCCATGTCCATGGCATCGGCCAGGGCCAGCACGTCGGCCAGCAGATGGGCGGTCGCGTAGTCGGTGACTTCGGGGGGCCGGGCACCGCCGCTGTAGCCGCGCAGGTCGGGGGCGACGGCGCGGTAGCCGGCCTTGCCCAGCTCCCAGAGCTCGTCGCGCCAGGCCCACGATGTCTGTGGGAACCCGTGCAGCAACAGGACGCGTCGTCCCTCGTGCGGGCCGCAGGCGCGGCCGGTGAAGACCATGCCGGCCGCCTCGATCTCGAGCCGGTCGATCGCCCCCGTGGTCGTCGCCACGTGCGCCCCCGGCTACGCCGGGGCCGCCCCGCCTCGACCGCGGGCGTCCTCGGGGCCGAGCAGGAGGACCTCCTCAGGGATGGCGTCGACCAGCTGTCGCTGGGCGACGTAGTCGTGCGAGATGGCGGAGAACGCGGCGCGCCGGACTCGGCGAAGCTCGGCGGGCGCGTCAGGGTCGAGGAAGCACCAGAGCGCCAGTGCGTGGCGGACGTCGTAGACGCTCGGCGCGCGGCCGAAGAGTGCGGCGCGCTTGGAGGCGACCAGCGCCACCCCGAGCACGACGTCGTGCGCGGATTCGCCCTCGTCGAGTTGGAGGTCGTGCTCGAAGCGGTGCGCGAGGCGCAGCGCGAAGCCCGAGTCGGGGCCGGGGGTGCCCTCCCCTCGTCCGGGCTGGAAGCGGGGCGTGCGCAACTCGGCCGGACGAGACGTCGTCCACGAGCCGGGCACGTGGAGGTGCCGTGCCGGCCTGACCTGGTCGGCCTCGGCGATGGGGACGAAGGTCGGCTGCGTCATCCGGGGCAGGTTAGCCGCAGGGCCTCGGCCCACCCCATCCGCTGCGGCCTCTTTACCGCGCGTCGCCCATGTCCTCGTCGCGCAGCAGGCGCACCACCGGCAAGGTGATACACGAGGGCCGGGCGTCGTCGTGGAAGACCTCCTGGTCAGCCGACTTCAGGTTCGAGCCGGTCGAGAGGGGCTCGCCCGTCCCGGCGTTGCGGCAGTACAGCGGATGGGCACCGCTCGAGACCTGCAGGCGGATGCGGTGGCCGGCCTTGAAGGTGTTGGCCGTCGGCCACATGGGGATCTCGAGCTTGAACGAGCCGTCGGCCTCCTTCTGCACCGACCCGGGCGTCACGCGCACGATCCCGTCGCTCAGGTTGTACGACTTGCCCCGCGGCGTCACGTCGCACAGGCGGACGAAGACGTCGGTGTGCTCGAGCGAGGAGCGCAGGTACAGCGTGGCCGACAGCGGCCCGATGACTGTCAGGTCCTCGGCCAGGACCGGGCTGGTGTACGTCAGCACGTCGTGGCGGTGCTCTCGCCGGCGCTGCTCGCGGCGTCCGGTCGTCGCGATGTTGAGGCCCGGGCCGCCCACGGCCGGCGTCGCGTCGTGCGGGTTGTAGTGGAACCGGTCGGGGCCGCTCTCGGGTGGCGGCTCGAGGCCGAGGGTGCCCCAGCGCCCGAGGTGCCACCGCTGAGCCTCGCCCGAGGGTGGCCACATGGAGAACTCCTGCCAGGTGCGCGAGCCCATGACGTAGACGCGCACGGGCGCGCGGTGCGCCTTGCCCCGGCGCTCGCCCAGCTGGGCGCCGAACCAGTCGATGCCGTCCCGGATGGTCTCGCGATGCAATCCGGGACTGTTATGGGTCCAGGGCCCGATGGTGAGCCGCGCGGTCCGTCCCGCGGCGCGCAGTGCCTGGTAGTCGGCCGCCTGCGCGGGCAGGAACAGGTCGTACCAGCCGCCGATCATGCTGGATGGCGGGACGCGCGCAAGCTGCCGCCCGAAGTCGACGGCGTCCCACCACGAGTCGCCGGGCGCGTCGTGCTCGAGCCACTCGCGAAAGGTCGGTGACGGCTCGCCGAGGACGGCGACGTCGGACTTCCCCAACGGCAGCACGTCCGTGCCCGCCCTCAGCAGCTTGACGCCGCGCAACTGGGTGCGGATTACCGTCTTCCACCCGAGCTCTTGGTGCTTGACCTGATAGAGCCAGCCGAGCGCCGTCTCGAGCGAGAACGACCCGCCCGGGTACATGACCGAGTCGCGGAAGTTCGACGCGGTGACCTGCAGGCAGAGCGCCTTGAGGTAGTCGGGTGGCTCCTCGGCGACGGCCCACTGGGTGAAGCCGAGGTAACTGCCGCCCCACATGACGAGGCGGCCGTCGAACCACGGCTGCGCAGCGATCCACTCGAGGGTGGCCCGGCCGTCCACCTGCTCGTTGCGCACGGGCGCGAACTCGCCCTCCGAGCCGAACGTGCCGCGGCAGCTCTGGATCACCATCTGGTAGCCGCGCTCCGCGTAGAGCCGTCCGATCGGACCCATGATCCGCCGCCCGTACGGTGTGCGGATCACCACGGTCGGCAGCTCACCCGATGGGTCGGTGGGGAACCAACGGTCGGCCAGGAGCACCGCGCCGTCCGGCATCTTGGCGGTCAGGTCGCGTTCGACGGACACGTCAGTGGTCTTCGGACGAGGCAACCGCACGAGCGCGGCTGCGAGGCGGCTACCCACCGTCATGCGTTCGGACCCCCTTTGCGACCCCCCGGGCGATCCCTCCTAGGACGTATGGAGGAGCCCGAAAACGATCGAATCGTAGAGGGCCTGCCAGCTCGCCTCAATGATGTTCTCGGAGACCCCGATGGTGGTCCAGGTGCGCTGGCCGTCGGTCGTGTCGACCAGGACGCGGGTGACCGCACCGGTGCCCCGGCCCGTGTCGAGCACACGCACCCGGTAGTCGGTGAGGTGGATGGTGTCGAGGGCTGGGAACTTGGAGCCGATGGCACCGCGGAGCGCCCCGTCGAGTGCGTTGACGGGCCCGTTGCCCTCGGCGACGGCGACCACCCGCTCCCCGCCGACGTGCACCTTCACCGTCGCCTCGGTCAGGAGGCCCGCCGGCTCCCCGGCGACCCCGTCGTCGTCGCGCTCGACGTCGTGGCCCGCGTGGTCCGTGATGACACGGAACGACTCGACGACGAAGAAGTTCGCGACCCAACCCGCGGCCCGGCGCAACAGCAGCTCCAGCGAGCCGTCGGCCACCTCGAAGTGGTACCCCTCGTGCTCGAGGTGCTTGAGCTCGTCGAGCACGCGTCCGAGCACCTCCCCGTCGATCTCGAGGCCGAGCTCGGCCGCCTTCATGGCGAGCGTGGAGCGGCCGGCCATCTCGGAGACGACCACGCGCGTCCCGTTGCCGACCGTGTTGGGCTCGACGTGCTCGTAGAGATCCGCGCTGCGCGCCACGGCGCTGGCGTGCAGGCCGCCTTTGTGCGCGAAGACTGAGTTGCCCACGTAGGGCTGTTGGGGGCTCGGGGCGATGTTGACCAGCTCGGCGATGTGATGCGCGACCGGCGTCAGCCGCTCCAGGCGCTCCGAGGGGATGGTGCGGATGTTGAGCTTGAGCGACAGATTCGGGATGGCGGCCGAGAGGTCGGTGTTGCCGGCGCGCTCGCCGTACCCGTTGATGCAGCCCTGGACCTGCGTGGCGCCGGCCTGCACGGCGACCAGCGAATTGGCGACTGCGCACCCGGCGTCGTTGTGACAGTGGATGCCCAGCTGCGCACTGGTCCGGGCGCGCACGTCCGCCACGGCCTGTCCGACGTCGTCGGGCAGTCGCCCGCCGTTGGTGTCGCACAGCACGAGCGCCTCGGCGCCGGCCTCCTCCGCCGCCGCCAGCACGTCGAGCGCGAACTCGGGGTTGCCGTAGTAGCCGTCGAAGAAGTGCTCGGCATCGAGGAACACGCGCAGGTCGTGCTCGCGCAGGAAGCGCACCGAGTCGGCCACCATGGCGACCGCCTCGTCCAGCGACGTGCGCAGCGCCTCGGCGACGTGGCGGTCCCACGACTTGGCCACGATGCAGGCGACAGGCGCCCCGGCCTCGACGAGGTTGGCCAGCACCGCGTCCTCATCGGGCTTCACGCCGGCGCGACGGGTGGAGCCGAAGGCGACCAACGTGGCCGTCCCCAGCGTCAGCTCCTTCTTGGCCCGGGCGAAGAACTCGACGTCCTTGGGGTTGGCACCCGGCCAGCCGCCCTCGATGAAGGTGACGCCGAGGTGGTCGAGCTGCTCGGCCACCCGCAGCTTGTCGTCGACCGTGAGCGACAGTCCCTCCTGCTGGCTGCCGTCGCGCAGGATGGTGTCGAAGATGTCGACCGCCTCGGGCAGTTCGGGCAGGGCGTAGTCGTGCGCGTGCGGCGCGTGGCCGTGCGCGTGGTTGTGCCGGACGCCCCCGTGGCGGTGCGACTCAGTCGACATGGTCCAGCCACTCCTTGTACCGGTCGACCTCGCCGCGCACGGTGGAGAAGTAGGTCTGTTGGATCTCCTTGGTGACCTTGCCCGGGTGCCCGGGGCCGACCGGTCGGTCGTCGACGGCGCGGATCGGCACCACCTCGGCGGCCGTGCCGGTCAGGAACGCCTCGTCGGCCAGGTAGAGGTCGGTGCGGATGATCGTCTCGTGGCGCACCTCGTAGCCGAGGTCCCGGGCGATGGTCTCCACCGAGTTCTGCGTGATGCCCTCCAGCGCGCCCGCCTGCGCGGTGGGCGGCGTGAGGATCACGCCGTCGCGCACGATGAAGACGTTCTCACCCGTGCACTCGCTGACGTTGCCGTTGGGGGCCAACAGGATCGCCTCGTCGTAGCCGGCCTTGAGCGCCTCGACCTTGGCCAGCGACGAGTTGGCGTACATGCCGGTGCCCTTGGCCGCCGTCGGCACCGCATTGGGGTCATGACGCCGCCACGAGCTCACCTTGACCGAGACCCCGTTGGCGATGCCCTCGTCGCCCAGGTAGGTGCCCCAAGGCCAGGCCGCGATGGCCACGTTGACCGGGCAGGGCAGCGGGTTGAGGCCCATCTCGCCGTAGCCGAGGTAGACGAGCGGACGCAGGTAGCACCCGTCCGACAGCCCGTTGACGCGGACGACCTCGCGGGTCGCCTCGACGATCTGGTCCACGGTGAAGGGGATGTCGATCATGAAGACCTTGGCCGAGGCGAACAGCCGGTTGATGTGCTCGCGCAGCCGGAACACCGCGACGCCGCGGCTGGTCGGATAGGCCCGGATGCCTTCGAAGACGCCCGAGCCGTAGTGCATGGTGTGGGTCAGGACGTGCACGGTCGCGTCGGCCCAGTCGACGAGCTCGCCGTCCATCCAGATCTTCTCGCTGGGGGTGATGGGCATTTGCCGCTAGAGCCTTTCTGCGATGGCGTCGCCGATGGCGGACGTCGGTGGTTGGTCAGTGGCCTTGGAGAGGGCATCGGCCTGGGCGGAGAGCGCCTTGAGGATCCGGGCGGCAGCGTCGGACTGGCCCAAGTGGTCGAGCATGAGCGCCGCCGAGTGGATGGCGGCCAACGGGTTGGCGACGCCCTTCCCCGCGATGTCGTGGGCCGCTCCGTGCACCGGCTCGAAGAGCGAGGGCCCGGTGCGTGCCGGGTTCAGGTTGGCCGAGGCGGCGAACCCGATGCCGCCGCTCACAGCACCGGCGAGGTCGGTGAGGATGTCGCCGAACAGATTGTCGGTGACGATCACGTCGTAGCGCTGCGGCCGCTCGACCAGATAGATGCACGCAGCGTCCACGTGGTTGTAGTCCCACGAGACGTCGGCGTGGTCGGCGGAGACCTCGGTGACCGTGCGTTGCCACAGGTCGCCCGCGAAGGTGAGCACGTTCGTCTTGTGCACGAGCGTCAGGCGGCGCGCCGGC
>Ga0306922_10002877_pt1 | contig 16011 bp, 14 predicted proteins | sample sta12Cox44000082_FD_203758 | JGI IMG/M metagenome (GOLD analysis project Ga0306922, IMG submission 203758) | Lab enrichment of tropical soil microbial communities from Luquillo Experimental Forest, Puerto Rico - statoxic.12C.oxic.44.000.082 (v2)... | ecosystem: Environmental > Terrestrial >... | reverse complement strand
TTGCTAAATCTTTTTACACCGCGATCTGTGGATCGTAGCTGCGCACTGGTCGGCGCCAGTCGATCCCTTCCAGCAGCATCGAAAGCTGTGCTGGTGTCAGAGCGACCGTTCCACTCGTTGCTTGCGGCCAGATGAATCTTCCTCGCTCCAGTCGCTTCGCGAAAAGACAAAGCCCATCGCCGTCCCACCACAACAGCTTGATCAAATCACCGCGGCGACCGCGAAACACGAACACCTGGCCAGAAAAGGGATTTTCCTGCAGTGCGTTCTGCACCATCCCGCTCAAGCCCGTAAACCCGCGCCGCAGATCGGTCACTCCGGCGGCGATCCAGATGCGCGTTCCTGCCGGCAGCCCGATCATCAGACCAGGCACTCGATCACGGTAAGCAGCGTTGTCACATCTACGGCTCCCAAAATGCGCAGCGTCCCTTTCGGAAGCTTGATCTCCATGGTTCCTGGTTGCGGAATGCAACCGCTCCCGTTCATTTCCTCTGCACGCTGCTCACTCGCGACTCTCACCGGCAGAAAGTTGCTCGCCGTGCCCAGCCGTCCTTCCTGATACAGCTTCCGCCAGTGGAACACCTGGTTGGCATTCACGTCGTGCCGTCGTGCCACTCTCGAGACCGAGGCTCCCGCCACCAGCGTCTCTTCTACAATCGCCCGCCGTTCCGCTTTCGTGCGCCACCGGTGCTTTCTTCCCGGCTCCTCAACTTGGTGTGAATGTGTGAGTGTGTCCACGATTCTCCTTCCGTGGACACGATCATCCCGGTCCACACACCCATTTTTCTCAATCACATAGTCGGTGTATACATGGTGGGATCCGGACGCTTACATTGGTTTCGCCTCAATTTGAACTGAAAATCATTACACTTTTATGACACTGCGGGTAATCGTACGAAAACGCGCAAAGTCTGCTGCGCGGGACCAGTTTGTATGGAGTCGGGTTCGGAGACGCGGAGGAATGAATAAGAAAAAAATCTACGTGCTGGTTTTCTGCACGATGCTGTCTGTTCTGGCGCTCTCGCCTGCTCTCAGCGCACAGCAGCAACCTGAGCCCAAACCACTGCGTTTTGATTTCACACCATTCATCGGTTATCGCACGAGCATGAGCTTTCCGATCGAGCCCCACGTCACAGGGACGAACCCTAGCGTCGTACTAGACGCGAGCCCGAGCTATGGAGTTTCGTTCGGTGTGCGCCTCCGTAATGAAGATGACCTGGTCGAAATTCGCTGGGCTAGGCAGGGCTCCTATGTCCACTCGGAGGACATCACACCACAACCTTCCCGTCAACGCGTGATTCTTGATCAGTTTCATATCGACTTCAGCCACGAGTATCTTATGGAAGAGTATGGCTGGGGCCGCTGGGCGCGGCCGTTCGTAATCGGCAGCGTCGGTGGTACACATGCTTCCAGTAGTACAAACTTCAATTTCACGCGGTTCTCGTTTGGGCTTGGAGGCGGGATCAGGTTCTATGCCAGTCGCCATTTAGGCTTCAAGATTCAAGCAGAATGGTTACCGGTTGTTGCGCATCCACAAGTGGCTTTCATATGCGGCTCGGGTTGCATTGTTCACGTCGGCGGCACGCTAAGCTCTCAGGGCGAAGTCGTGGTGGGGCCGCTACTACGATTCTGATTCTCAACTTCCCGGGGAGCCCGACAGTCGTTGTCCAGGGGCCTAACCTGTGGTTGGCGGATTATCGTTTGAACGAACGCATATGAGGAGGGAGGAGGAGCAATGTCAAAACTTTCCACGAGAATTGAGTCGAAACGTTCCGAATTCGTTATCTACCTAAACTTAGCGACCTGGATTCTTCTGCTTGCCGTGACTCTGTCTGCACAAGGACCCGAACCCGGCCTCAAACCAGGTATAGTGCGCCAGCTCTCCTCCGTGAAATTTCCAGCAGGCGAAGGACCCGATTGCCTTCAATTCTTCTTGGAGAATGGTGACTTAAAAACGGGACCCTCTACTGCCATCATGAAAACACAGCCCAAGTGCGTCGTTCCGCCACACTACCATACCGCGGAGGAGCAGTTAATCATTGTAAAAGGAGAAGTCTCCGCTGGTATGCAGGGCATGAAGGACGCTACTCTAGGTCCCGGCGGCTTTGCTATGATGCCCAGCAAACGACCTCATTGGTTTACCTGTACGGCCCAAGAGGAATGCCTAATGTTTGTAACCTTTGACCGGCCCTACGACATCGTCTGGCTCAAGCCCAATAAATAAATCGCCGTTTGGCAGGCTTTTGCCTTGTCCTTGCTTTAGCTGATGTTCAGGTGAAAGGAGAAACATATGCCGATGTCCGTGGGCGCAAAAGGTGAGATTGTCGTCAGAATTCCAAGTCGAGCGGCAAGGCCATATGAACCATTGCGAAAGACTCTGTATTCCGTGGACGAACTGATGAGTGGTTGGAATACGGAGAAGAAGTCAGTCGATGAACGAATCGCTGACTACTACAAACGGCAAGGCTGCCAGGTTCCCAAAGAGCCTGAAGAAGCGCTCTGCCAGAGAATTCACGACGACTACATAGACCGGTTGGTTCTGGATTTCATAAACGCGAAGAGTGGAAAGTCACGTAAACCAAGAAAAATTGTAGGAATTATGGGCGGACACGTCGAAGATAGAACGAGCAAATATTATGCTCTCGTTGCAAATATCTCGTTCCAACTGTCGCGCAGCGGGTACTGCATCCTGACCGGCGGCGGGCCAGGAGTAATGGAGGCTGCAAACCTCGGCGCGTATATGAGTGGTTATGAGCCACCCGACTTAGCTGCGGCAATTGCAAGCTTAAGCGAGGCGCCAACCTATCCCAAATTAAACAAAAAAGACCCGCAATCTGCTGCGAGAAGAAAACGTTATGTCGAAGTAGCACTCAAGGTTAGACAGGACTATCCAAACGGGAAGGTTAGCTTGGGAGTTCCGACATGGGCATATTCGGACGAACCAACTGGACAGTTTGCGACAGCAATTGCGAAGTATTTTGCGAACAGCATTAGAGAAGATGGATTGTTAGCTATCGCGGTTTATGGCGTGATTTTCGCTCCGGGTGGTGCGGGAACATCGCAGGAAATTTTTCAAGATGCAGTTCACAACAGCTACATGACTTTCAACTCTCGGGGACCCATGGTCTTTCTGGGTACTGAGGTCTATAGACGTTCACCTTCTCTCTACGGTGTTATGTTGGCCGCTGCGAATCGCGACGGTTACAGTGATTTTCTTTCGCTCGTGGATGACGCTGCTTCAGCGGTTTCGTTTATCCAAACTCATCCACCGTTCATCAAACCTGGTGCACCTAGGACCCTTGGCCTGAGTCGCCACGTTTATTCGATCCTATAAATCCGAGCAGTTCGCCTGATTTCAAGCGGCTGGACTCGCTGGTTTAACGGGAAAAACAATGCTGTTGACCTACGCGTGGATCCCTTTTCGTGCGCTTAGCTTCTACCAAACCAAGCGGCTTGCCGCCGAACCTGCGACGATGCATAAGGCCCTTTCACACGTTGCTCACAGCCGCCCCTCGGTCGGCTCAGAGTCAGGACGGGTACAAAACACAAAGGACATGCGGCGCTGTGAGGTGCACCGCCTCAGATAACGCTTCGATCTGCCAACTTCTAAAAGTAGAGCTTTAGCCCAAGCTGCACTTCTCTCGTCGGTGTAGCCAGGAATGTAATCTGGCCGAAGGTGCCATCTCCGAATATGGTGTCTGGACCCGCGAAATTCGGGTGGTTAAACACATTGAAGGCTTCAAAACGAAATTCCAGGTGCATGCCTTCCCGAAAACGCGACATGGGGAACTGCTTGAAGATCGACATGTTTACGTTTTTGTTTCCGGGCTGGCGTACATTTGTAATGGTCCGGGGCGCGTTTCCAAACGAATAGTCATCCGGCTGGAAAACGACGCTGGGGCCGCCGTTTGCACAAGGCGAATTTTCGCAGGCGTTGGCGAAGTAATCGTTAACCATGGCGGTTGTGGATGAATGGTCTATCTTCAGTGGCCCCGATAAGCTTGGCCGCTGTCCATAAGTCGGAATAGGTACGGGAGAAGAGAGTGCCAAGATAATGGGTCGTCCGGCAGCGAAACGCCAAATCCCATTCAACTGCCAGCCCCCAATGAATCCGTTCAGGATGGGATTTATATCTGAGCCGAAGCGTTTCCCACGGCCAACCGGGAGCGCATAAACATAGCTGAACTGAAGAACTTGTGGAATATCGAAGGTGGAAACAGCGCGTTCGGCTCGCAAGTCGTTTGGATTTTGAACGGCGATCGTGCTGCCTTGCAGGCCGCCGCCAAGCCAAGAAATGCTGTCGTCGGTGGCGGAGGCTCCGTCGATGGACTTCGATACTGCATAGGTAACCAAAAACTGGAGCCCACTCGAGAACGATTTCTCCACTCGGAACTGACCGGCGTGATAGATGGAATTGGCAATGGGCGGCGAATCACCTTGGAAGCCTGTGAACTGAGGATAGGGCAGCTGCGTTTGATAAGCCGGCACCGTTGGCCCAGAGAGAGGACTCAATGGGTCCGTGATGTATCCGAAAAACGGGTTCGTCACTTGGTTGTTCGCCAGATTGGTGCCAATCTGGGCGGAGGTCAACCCTTGCAGCGCCGAGGCAGGCAAGAGGTCATTTTCCCGGAACCCTCCCAAGTACAGATGAGTCCCCTTCTTGCCGACGTAGTTTGCTTCCGCGACAATTCCCCAGGGCAGTTGTTTTTGCAGGCCGAAACTCCAGGCTTGCTCATAAGGCACCTTGTGGCTGATGGCGGGAATTGGCCCGACGGCAGAGAACCCAACGTCGTTCAGTGCTCCTAGCGAACTCCCCGGCGGCGATTTGGGGCCCGTGCCCGGAAATGGATCGCTCAGTCGGGAGCCCGGCAGAACCGTTTGATTGTCGAAGCTCGGAATCCACTGAGTCTGCTGATCGAAGCCTTGATAACCCCATGGGCCGGTCCCTGCCGCGCCGGAACGGGGCTGCGAATAATAGATCCCGTATCCGCCACGCACCACGAGTCCACGCCTAAATTCATAGGCGAAGCCAAAACGCGGTTGGATGGCGCCGTAGAAAGTATCGTAGTTGTAGCGATTGTGGGGGCTTGCAAACACCTCGCCACCTTTGACCGGGAGTGGAGCGGCACCGGGCAAAAGGATGGGATCGGGAGCCAAGCTGTAGGAAAGATTTGGATCGAGCCAGTTCATCCGGTTGAAGCGTTCCGTGCGGGGCAGGGATAGTTCATAACGAACGCCCATGTTGAGCGTGAGTTTAGACAGTTTCAGATTGTCTTGGACGAATCCCGCCCACTGAAAATTCTGCGTGGCGACGTTGTTCGGAACCTCGTACGGGTTATTGACTTCTCCCGGCTGTGGGGTCGTCATGCGACCGACTCCAATCAAGAAACTGGCCATTCCGTCGCCGCCATTGCCCCCTTGCGGGCTGTCCGCGGTGCCGCTGGTGTTGAAGCTGAATTGCCCCGCCGGCCAGCCGGGCTGGGTAAAGTTAATACGGTGCACGCGCCATTCTGCACCGAACTTGAAATCGTGTTTGCCGCGAATCCAGTTGAGGCTCCCGGCAACCTGGTGAGTCTCCTGTCCTTCTCTGATAATGCTAAAGGTCTGCGTTCCAATGCTGTTGCCGGCAGCCCGTTGATAGCCGCTTATCCTTATGGCCGGGTACTGCTTGAACCCGGAGAGGTCCATGTAAGACGGAAAGCCGAGGTCGGTGACGGGATCGACCTTCGGAAAATCGCCCGTGATCCCGGGTTGGTCGACGTGACCGCGAGTAAAGCCGTAAGAGAGGCTCATGATCAGGGTCGGACGAAAGGTCTGAGTGAAATTCAGCGCTACCAGATGATCATGTTCCTGGACGGGTCCTCCAGTGCAGGGGTCAGCTGCATTGGCAAAGCAGTTGAAACTGTGGCTGTTGTCGCGGCGTTCGGCGTATTTACCGTTGAGCAGTCTCTTTTCGTTGAAGCGATGGTCAATTTTGATGTCAAATTGATTCTGCGAATCCTTGTTGGTTCCATTGGCGAACCAATCGTTGCTCAGGTCACCTCGCGATGCGATCGGTTGATTCGCCATGGGAAACATATTGATCAGCTTGGCTGCCACGGGATCGATCAGATTCCCTGGTGTGCCGGGATCCCTAACTTGACTGGGAGTACCGTTTAGCGCCGGATTTCCCGGGCTCGCGTAGGTAGCCAGGTTATTGAACGGAATGAACTGGGTGCGCGACGTGTTCCCCGGGGTGCTTCCATTGGCAACTACGTACGGATCCCAGAGCTGCGCGGTCGGGTCAGAGCAAGCGCCCGCGGCGTTGAATGTCGCGCCGCTTAAGGTGCAGAGTTCGCCGAAATCGCCAGTGCGCATTGCCGCAGTGGGTACGCCGGCGGTCGCGGACGCGAAACTCCTTTCGCGCCGCCCCTCGTAATCGAAAAAGAAGAAGGTTTTATTCTTAACGATGGGCCCACCGACCGTGCCTCCAAAGTCATTGAGGCGAAGCGGCGAACGCGGGCTGCCGCTGGCGTTCGCGAACCAGTCATTCGCATCCAATTTGTCATTCCGCAGGAACTCATAGAGGGTCCCGTGAAACTCGTTGGTGCCCGAACGCGTGATGACGTTCACCACGGTTGCGCCGGTAAATCCGAACTCAGCGCTGAAATTCGACTGTTGTACTTTGAACTCTTGCACTGCATCAACTGAGGGCACGTAGGTAGGCGCCAAAATCCCGCTGTTCTGCTCGAAGTTCGTGCTGGAGACTCCGTCCAAGAGGATGTCCGCCGTGGCGTTGCGGCTGCCGTTCGATATGAAATTGTTGGCCATACACCCTTGGCAATCGGTGTCCACCTCGGTAATGCCAGTCGTGAGATAGGCTAAATCGAGCACACCACGGCCCACCAAGGGCAAGTCATTGATGAATCTCCGGTCGACGACTTGGCCCGTAACGGCGTCTTGCGTCTGCAGTTGAACGGCGGTCTCCTTAACCTCGACGACATCGGTTGTCCTGCCGACTTTCAGCGAGAAGTCCGCGCTGGCGTTTTGATTGACATCCAGCTTGATTCCTTCCCTGCGCCCAGTCTGAAAGCCCGCGGCCTCCACGGAAATTTGATACGTCCCCGGAGCGACCTGCCGAAACAGGAATCTTCCCTCGGCATCCGTTGTCGCCGTGAACGAATAGCCTTTTTCCAAATCGACGAGCGTTACATGCGCGGAAGGTACGGTGCCGCCCGATGGGTCGGTGACCGTACCGGTTACCGAAGCGGTGTAAAGTTGGGCTCCGGCATCGGGAGAAAACAAGAGGAACAACACCAAGCCCGCAATCGCGGACCATGCCCTGCTACCAGCGATGGTCTTGGATACGGTTTCTTTTCTGAAGCCATCCTGACTAGAAAGAAACAAACTCATGAACTGAACCATGGGCACCCCCCGAAAAGTTCTGAGGAAAAAAGGAGGGGTTGTCTAAATTTTCAGCTGCTGAAAACACTTTGACCACACCCCGTACCATTTGTTTTGAATCGATTTAATATGATTGTCAAGAGGAATCTTGTCATTCTTTTGTGGTCTGGAAGCATGGTCTCGGTCGAAGACCTGGCTAGAACTCTGCGTATAATGACCGCCACGGGGTGCCAGATGCAGACCAGCCGGCAAGCGACATTTCAGCGACGAAAGTCCCGTGAATCCGCAAGGACGAAGCCGATCAGATTCCGTGAAAACGGACTTTCCTTTCCGTGTCCTGTGTTGGGTGTTTTTCATAGCTTTAGCTGCATCGGCGTTTGGAGATGCGGACGTACCTCCGCCGTTGCCAATCGGGGCTTCAGCCCCGGACTTTCTGTCTTCCGGGCGTCGACGGCCGGACGCACTGTCTGAGGGATTATGCGGCGAGCAAGGTCCCGGTAATTGCCTTCACCTGCAATCACTGTCCGACGGCCCAACTCTATGAGAGCCGTCTCAAACGACTCGCAGCAGACTATGCGGACAAAGGCGTCACAATTGTCGCAATCCAGCCGAACAGTCCTAAGGCCGTACGGCTTGATGAGATGGGATACACCGATGTCGGAGACTCATTCGAGGAAATGACGCTACGAGGCGCTTATCGCCACTTCAATTTTCCTTATCTTTACGACGGCGAGACGCAGAAGGTCTCCCGGGCCTACGGACCGTCTGCGACCCCGCATCTTTTCATCTTTGATGGCGAGCGAAAACTTCGGTACCAAGGTCGAATCGATAACAATCCGTGAGAGCCAATGGTCACGAGCAAGGACGCCCGCCGGGCTATCGTTGCGCTTCTGGCGGGCCAGACGGTTCCTTTGGCGAAGACACCTTCTGTGGGTTGCTGTGCGAAATGGCTTTACAAAGAAGAGGGGCGCAAAGAAGAGCTTGCGGAGATCGAGAGCAAGCCCGTGGAGCCTGAGCCTGCTGATGCTGAAGAACTAAAAGATCTGCGAAGAAACCAAACTGGCAAACTCTTGCTCATAAACTTCTGGGCCACGTGGTGCGAACCTTGCCAAAAGGAACTGCCTGATTTCCAGACCATCTATCGAATGTAACGGTCATCGGGCATTTGAGGTTGTTACCGTCAGCATCAACTATCCCGACGAAAGGCCAGGCGTGCTCTCTGTCCTAAATAGGCTACATGCCACAAGCCGGAACCTTCTACTCGGTTCGAGCGATATCTATCCTCTCCTGGCCGCGTTCGATGCGGATTGGAACGCTGCTGTGCCTTACACAATTCTGCTCAAGCCGGGCGGGGAGGTGGTCTTTAGGCGGCAAGGTACCATCAACCCGTCGTAAGGCGGCTCATCATCGCGAATTTGGTCGACGACGATTACATCGGCCATCGGGCTTACTGGCAAACCCAGTCTGAGAAATAAAATACGCGGTACAAACAAGGGCAGAACGGTTCCGGCTCCGGCTCGCTATTCCTTTCCGCGTGCATTTTCGCCCTCGCCAGCCTCTACGATCTTCTGGTACCGATTTCGCTGGAGATTTGAGACGTGCTGTATCGTTCCGTTTGGCCACCGAATTTCAACGGCGACAGTAGCGGAATCGGAAGCGTCGCCGAGGCCCACAACTACGCGTTTGTCGTGAGCGGACAAATAGCTGGAGCCTCCGGTAATCCAGCGGGTGAGTTTTCGCTTACCGACTTCGACGGTGACCTTGGCGCCGATTGCGTCGCGATTGCATTTGGTTCCCTGAAGCTCAAGTCCGACCCAGGAATGCTTTGCTCCTTCATTGTTTCGAAGCAACAGCGGTGTCTCAGCAAGGCGGGTTAAGACGATGTCTACGTCGCCATCATTATCGAAATCACCGACCGCAAGGCCGCGAGCGGTCTGACCTGACCGGAATGCGGGACCGGCTTGGTCTCGCATGTTTCTGAACTCCCCTTTCCCGTCGTAACGAAGTAAAAGCGGCGGTTCTTTGTACTTTACGTCGAAGCGTGTCGCCTCGACGGCTTGATTGATGTGTCCATTCGCGATAATGAGGTCCAGGTTCCCGTCGTTGTCATAGTCGATGAAATGTATCCCCCAGCCGACCAAGGGTTTCGTATATTCCGCCAGGTGTGACGCCTTGGACTTGTCGTTAAACAAAGGCCACGAGCTGCTAACGAAGAGGGAGTGGTATTCATCATTGAAATTCGTTACGGCAAAGTCCGGTTTGCCGTCTCCGTTGACATCTCCGGCATCGACGCCCATGCCGGCCTTAGCAATCCCGTCCGAGTTGTACGCAACCTCGGCCTCCATGGCTGCGTCTCGGAAAGTTCCGTCCTTCTGGTTGATGAGAAGAAGGTTAGGCGAAGCGTCGCGAGCGACAAACAGATCTGTCCAGCCATCATCATTTGCATCAACGGCAACCACTCCCAAAGCCCGGCCGACTAGTTTTGCCAATCCCGAGCGTTCACTCACGTCGTTGAAGGTGCCATCGCCGTTGTTGTGATAAAGCGTGAGCGGCATCCCGACATAAGCCTTTTGCTCGCAGTAGGCGGGTTTGCCGTCGAGTTCGCACTTCTTGACATCATCGAAAGAGAACTGGGCGTAGTTGGTTACGACGAGATCCAGATATCCATCCCTGTCAAAATCAAACCAGGCCGCGCTGGCTGCCCATTTGCCGGAATTCTTCACTCCCGCGCGGTCGGTAACATTCGTGAAGGTTCCGTCGCCATTGTTGTGAAAGAGCGCGCTCGCGGGAAATCCCGTAACGTACAGGTCAGGAAAGCCGTCGTTATCAAAGTCTCCGACGGCAACCCCCATCCCGTAAAAAGGTAGACGATCGACTCCCGCTTTTTCGGCCACATCCTGAAACTTTCCATTTCCGAGATTTCGGTAGAGCGCGTTGCGAACGGGCAAAGCGCTCTTGCCGTGAGGTGTTTCTCCTCCGTTCACGAAGAAAAGGTCCTGCAGGCCGTCGCCATCGAAGTCAAGGAAGGCCACGCCGCCACCCATCGTTTCGATCAGAAAACGGTCCTTCGATTCTCCGCCGAAATGTCGCCAACTGACCCCAGCCGCCTCCGTGACGTCCGTAAAGATTTCCCTGCTTGGTAAAGACGACTGAGTCTGTGCAGGCCGGAAACAATTTAGTGAAATCAAGGATAGGAACGCTGCAAAGGATGGAAAGAACAATTGGAGTTTCCGCCGATGGCGTCGGAAGATCGAATCATTCCTCATTGCTGGACGGTGTGGCGTCGGCGCCACGCGATGTTTCCTGCTCTTTCAATTTGTCATACAGAGCCGATTGTTCGGCAGCTTCCTTATTCTTTCCTAGCCGACGGAAAGCGCGCGACAAGGCAAAGCGTATCTTGGCACTTGTCGGGTCCAGTTTTGCGGCCTTTTCCAGGTGGAACAGCGCTCTTTGCGCTTGACTTCGACCTAGCGCCAGCTCCCCCAGTTGGTAATGAGCCTCGCTAAGAGTTTCATCAAGGACTAAAGCCGACTTGAGGAGTTCTTCAGCTTTTGTTTCCGCGCCTTGGTCGCCAGCTTCCGCTTCTTTCAGGAGCAATTGAGCGAGTTCAAGTTGCAACAGTGCCTTCTGGGGAAATTTCGCGATGCCTTGTTCGAGCGTCACCTTCGCTTGCTGGGTCATCCCCGAACCGAACTGCGCTCTTGCGAGACCGATGGAGGCCTCTGTGCCGGCGGGATCAAGCTGAAGGGCATGCGAGAACGAATCAACAGCGTCGGTAAAAAGAGAAGCCGCCAATTCAATTGATCCTTGCAAAACGAATGCCCGGGATGAATCCGGAAAGGCGTTTACAGTTCGTTTGGTAAGCTCGAGAGCTGGGACAAGGCGCCTTTCGGCTAATAGGATTCTTCCTAGATCTAGATAGCTTGCCTCATTTGTTGGTTCGAGCCTGATCGCTTCTTGGAACGCGCGGACCGCGTCCTGGTGATGGTGTTGTTCCTGGCGGCACCACCCAAGCAAGCGGTAAATCTCTCCTGATTCGTGGCCTGCATCGAGGAGTTGCTGGACAAGCTTTTCGCTCTCTGCGAATTGCTTCGCATGAAAGTCAACCAGCGCGAGCCGGTATTTCGGTGTCACCGGGTCGGAAAGACTGGAAGGTAGGGCAAGCAGCAGCGTTTTGGCCGTTTCGTAATCTTGCATTTCGTCCGCAATTTGCGCTCCTAACAAGACCGCTGGTGTTCCCGCCGGATGATCCACCAATTCCTTGAGCCACAACCGTCCTTTAGCGGCTTCACCGATGTGATAGTACGATCTCGCAAGGGCCGCAATGGATTCCGGTTGGGTACGTACCAACGCCGGCACGGAAGCAAGCGTTTTGGCGGCGGTGGCATAGTCCGCTGTATTCTCTGAAACCATTCCAAGAAGCAGTAATGCCTGAGGGTCGTTCGGTTTGGCCCTGAGCAGCACTTGCAGGTTTTGCCTGGCCTCGGCATAGCGGCGCAGCTGCCATAGATTCGCCGCGAGGTAGCGCCGAGCTGCCAATGCTCCCGGATCTACCCTTAGCGCTCGTTCGAAAAACGACGTTGACTCTACCAGTTTCTTTTCCATCGCCAGAATTGTGCCCAATTCCTCGAGGAACTCGCTGTTATCCGGCTGCAAAGCCACCACCTTTCGAAGCTCCTCTTCAGCCAATTCGAGGTTCCCCGACTGTGCGAGCTGGCGGGCTCTTTCGGCGCGTTCATCGGCGCTGTTACCCTGTGTCGAACCGGAGGGAACTCGGTACATGCACCAGCCAGTATAGGAAGGCAAGAGCACGGTCAGGCTACACAATTCGGAGACGAAAATGAGGAGGCGGCAAAGCCTGCACAAAGTTGCTTTTGCCATGCTCTTGTAACCGCCTGCCTTGAAGCACCGAAAGGTGAGTTTACCTCGCGCGACTGCCCCGCGAAACCCGTAAATCGATGCACGCCGTTCAATAAACACAGAATCGGGTCGCGGTCTTTCTTTACGCTCGGCATATCGCTGAATGCAGCGTCGAAGCGTTTTATACCGACACTCGTTGGCCGGATTGCGAGTGGAGGTGAGTTAGGTAGGCAGCGGCCTTCGAATATGAGATTCCGGCTAAGACAAAAGAACGGACGGGTTTTGAACCCGTTCTCAACAAGAAATAGCGATTTAGCTGTCGGTTGAAGGTCAGAGGGAAGGGCCGCTGGCGACATCCGTAGCGGTGTGCCAGTCATGTTGGCTCTCATGCAGGCGTCTTTCAGATCAGTTCCCGCAGGCAAAAGCGCAAAGCGCCTTCGATTGCAGCTTTGCAGTGAGATTGGTGTCGAGCTTGGTGTTTTTGGTGAGCAGGGCCGTGGGTGAGGAATTGGTTGCGGAACTATGACACTTTTATGACACTGCACAATTTTGGTGCAATCGAATTTCTCGCCCTAGGCCGCTAACTAATATAGAATCAAAGCATTAGAGCACGACGGGCTCGTAGCTCAGCGGTTAGAGCAGCGGACTCATAATTCAGCGCGCCCTTTTGATCAGTTCTGAAAATTTCTGATTATATTCTATCGTGTCAACCTCTTACGCAGACCATGTCTTGATTGGTTCTGATTCGTCTAGCCTCGTTTTGAACCGAAAATCATTACACTTTTATGACACTCGTCCCGTGAGTGTTTATGCGTTTTATCGTTTTATCCACACAACGGACGGTTCCAGAAGTACTCCCATCCAAAAGCATGACGACGCATCCTGAAGACGCGCGGCTTTCTGCCGCCAAGCCGCTGGACGTGACGCTGTACAGCCGCCCGGGCTGTCATCTCTGCGAAGAAGCAAAGGCCGCCATCGAACCCCTGCTCAGGGAATTTGGCGCCAACTTGCGCGAGGTGAATATTAATGAGGACAAGATTTTAAAGGAACGCTATGCATTTGATATCCCAGTGCTATTTCTCGGGCCGCGCAAAGTGGCCAAGCATCACGTGAACCCGCTGCAATTCCGCAGACAGCTTCAGGGAGCGAAGGAAAGAGTTTAACCGGCTACACAGTGCCAGCGAATATCGTCATCAGGCCGAGCTCTCGCTGACGCTTTGGACCGTGTGACCAAACAATCTCCGCTGGTCTGATCGTCAAACGACTACCGAGATGAGCGGCAAGGTTCCTCTGACGCGAGGGTTCGCGGCGTTCCGGCTGGTGGTCTCCAATGTGTTAGTCCTTCGTTGAGACCATCACGGCAGGATCGAACGAGGTCGTGTACCCGGCAAATTTGCCGTTCACTTTGCCGGTGAAATCCACACCACCGACTAGGTGTTGCCGGAAAGTGTGGTTCACGCGGCCTAGGCTCACGGTTTGATTGCCGAGAGTAAATGAAGTTGACGAGGTAATCGTATGCCACCAGGTGACGAAAAATAGATTGGTGCGCGGCGGATCGGTGGCATTGGGACTTGGATTGGCGTCAAAAATCACCTGATGACGCCACTTGGTAGTCAGCACCGGGGTACCTTGGCGGAAGGAATCGGGATTAGGCGTAGTCAGGTCACCGCTGGGCACGGGATTGTAGTAGATCGTTGTGGTTCCTTCCCGGATAACAATTTTTAAGCTGCCGTGATTGGTGGCCTTCTCGGTGACGGAGTCGTTGGAGAAAGTAAGCAGCGCGGAGGCTTCATTCTGGGGGACACCACCGAGATAAATCTGGTCGTCGCTCAATCCGCTCACATGGCTGAGGTAGCCGTATTGAACGGAGGTGGCAGGAAGTCCCGGACCTGCCGGAGGCGAGTTTTTCACTTGCCCGACGAACTCGTACATCTCCTGATCGATCTGTGAAAAATCGAACGGCGGCGGAAACTGCGCAAAAGCCGTTCCCGCTGAGCCGGCAACAAGCGATACGGCGAGAAGCAATCGCCAATAATGCTTCGTTATGAGTCGCATCAGAGTCTCCTTTGAGTCGCTTTGTTTCCAGGGACGGGTGCATGATTTCTGCGAACGACCAGGCGCACAATGCAGGCGGGCTGGAGATTGCCTGAAGCTTAGCTGAAGGACTAAGTGGCTCTAGCAAAAGGATTTAATACTGGTATCCGAAATCCGAAGAATTTATAATGCCGCCAAAAGACGGAGTACGGCCCTGCCTCCTTCCTACCAATTCGAGGGTTTTCACCTGGATCTCGAGCGCTATGAACTGCGCCGAGCCGGTCACACCTTGAAACTGGAGAGAATTCCCATGGAGCTGCTGATTCTTCTGGTCGGCAGACAGGGCGCACTGGTGTCCCGCGATGAGATCGTTGCGAAGCTCTGGGGCCGGGACGTGTTCATCGAGACGGAGCACGGAATTAACACGGCCGTGCGAAAGATACGCCAAACCCTGGGCGACGACGCAGAGAGTCCGCGGTTCGTAGAAACGGTAGTAGGCAGGGGCTACCGATTTGTTGCGCCAGTCAGCACCGGTGCCTCCGGCCCTCGGCCTTCCAACGGCTCGGAACCACAGATTCCGAATAACAACGGAACGCCGGTTGCTCATGAAGTGGCAGCTCACGACGAGGCGCCGTTAACAACGCCCAGAGGGTCCGCTCCCAATGGTTCCGGCGTAGCCCCGTCAAGGTCCGGTGCCGGACATGGAGCCGTCTTGTCGAGGACCACGGGCTCGGATTCGACAAAGGCGGTCGAGGCCCGCGGCAAGCGGTTGCGCTCTAGGGTGCTATTCGCAGCGGTAAGCGCGTCAGTTGTTATCACACTATTGCTGCTGGCATTTGTGCGCCCGATCCGACACAGGCCTCTCAAGGAACGCCGACTGACGGCGAACTCGGGTGAGGCATCGCTCATGGCAGCCAGCATTTCTCCTGATGGCAAGCTGCTCGCATACGTAGATGTAAATGGAATGTACCTGCGGCATGTCGATACTGCTGAGATCAAATCTTTACCCCTGCCTGGGGGTTTCGAACTCATATCGGTCGGCTGGTTTCCGGATGATAGCCACCTGGTAATTACCGGCGTTGCGGCAGTGGGAGAGAAACCCAGCACCTGGCAGATGTCCACCATGACCGGTTCTTTTCGCAGGCTGATCGACGACGCCCGGGAAGCAGCTGTTTCACCAGATGGAAAGTACATTGTCTTCCTGCGGGACAGCCCAACCGATAGTGGGGTGGAAAAACAAATCTGGTTAGCGCAATCCGATGGAGCAGATTCGCACAGGCTACTCGTCGAGGTTGACGCACTCGCTCGGTTTGGCCCGGTTGTCTGGTCGCCCGACGGTAAACAACTGGCCTATCTCAAAGTTCGGGGCGGACCGGTTTCAATTCACGGATCCCTCGAAACAATCCGCATTACTAGCGGTCAACCCCGCGTCATTCTTGCGGGGCCACATCTTAGAGAAGCGCTTTGCTGGTCCCGAGACGGTCGTATCTTCTATTCCAATGCGGGCCAAGAGGACCCCAACCTTCCGGACACCGGCATCTGGGCAATTTCAGTGGATGAGGTAACCGGCGAGGCGAAAACCAAGCCCGAGCAAATAACTAATGAGCCTAGCGGGATTTCTTTCTTCAGCCTGACAGCCGATGGAAAACGTCTTGCCCTCCTCAGAGATAACGTGTTGCCTCAGGTCTTTGTAGCTGAGTTTGCATCCGGCACTCGGAAGTTGAAGACACCACG
>Ga0306922_10002875_pt1 | contig 16019 bp, 22 predicted proteins | sample sta12Cox44000082_FD_203758 | JGI IMG/M metagenome (GOLD analysis project Ga0306922, IMG submission 203758) | Lab enrichment of tropical soil microbial communities from Luquillo Experimental Forest, Puerto Rico - statoxic.12C.oxic.44.000.082 (v2)... | ecosystem: Environmental > Terrestrial >... | reverse complement strand
GTCAGACTTCGAGCGAACCACGTTTTCGGAAAATGTCGAGATCACTTCTCCACCAACATCATTCGCCGTCAATGAGAGGACCGGCCAATGCATGACTCGTTGTCGAAAGGTATTACATGCGTTGGGATTTGGGAACATACAGGTGCTTGGAAATGTGTTGGGGGAGTTAGGATTCCGGTTGTGTACAAGGACCACATCAACAAGCCGAAAAGCCTTGTGGCACTGGGGGATTCTGACACCTAATGAGGTGCGTGTAGCTCAATCGGCAGAGCGCCCGACTGTTAATCGGGTGGTTGTAGGTTCGATTCCTGCCTCGTCAGCGTTACCCCGCTCCCAGGTCTGCTGCTGCTTCGTTCGCTTCGGCGAGGTCGATATCAACCTCGCCGACTAGCTGTTCGACGGTGATTCCGAGTGCCCTGGTCAGGGCCAGTGCTTGCGAGAGTTTCATGTCGATTCGTATGCCGACTTCGATCTTTGCGATGGTTCCGCGTGTAATTCCGCTGCGTTTGCCTAGTTCGCTGGCGGACCAGCCTCGATGTTCGCGTAGTTCTTTGATGCGGGCGCCTACGTTGGGGATGCCCAGTCGGTGGGCGGGCATTCAGTGTGCCAGCCAGATGATAATGGCTGCGGCGGTCTCGCTCAGACCGATATAGGCTTGGAAGTCCCAATCATCCATTTCAGTCCTCTAGGATGGTTTTGTGGCGTTTGGCGCGGGTACGGTGATCTGGTTTCCGTTGTTCGATCCTCTCTAGATCGGTTGACTTCTCCCAGGTGGCGTAGCCGTACTCGTCCCACATGACTTGCACAGTTTTGCGAATCTTGACGACGGTGCCGCGTAGGCGTATGTCGTCAACTTGAATTTGGACGCGATCCCCGGTGTTTAGCATGCTCTCAGTGCTCATTGTTCGATCTTCTCTACACCTCGTCAATGTCACCAGTCCCCGTGTCCGGTGTGCAGCACTTCGTCGTCGGTCATGACCAAAATGCCCATGATTCGTGCCAGGATGAGAATTGCCAGCATGCCGGGGTCATCGGCCTTGGGCTCGTCCAAAACGTCGCCTATCGCGGTCCTGATGGCTTCTAAGCGCCATTCTGCGGTGTTCACAGCGTCCCTCCCGTGCTGGGCATGTACATGGCTCCCGGCCGCCCGGTCGCTGTAGTGTGCTTCGTTTTCGACGGGCACGATCTCCAGGCAGTCGTGGGTTTCGACGGCGCCGACGATGATCCTGTTGTCGGGGTCGACAAGCCCAACTCCGCTCAGTGGGTCGTCCAGCTTCCTGAGCAGGATTTCGAGGTTTCGCCGGCTCAGTTCTAGGCGATGCAGCTTGCAGCCTTCGTCGGCCGGGACGAACTTCATCAAATCCACTCCATTCTCTCGGAAATCGGGCTAAAACCGCCCGAAAGTACCCCCAAACCCTACAGTATCCCGTAAGGAGGCGCTAGATGGGCGCTAGAGGCCCCAAAGCTAAGCCCACGCACCTGAAGGTGATCGAGGGCACCCGTGAATCGCGTATCAATCGTAACGAACCACTTCCCAGCGAGGGCAAGGCGGTCCAACCCGAGGGGATGACGGCCCACGCCGCGGCCATTTGGGACGAACTGGCCCCTGACCTGATCGACAAGGGTTGTTTGACCCCGTGGGACGTGTACGCCTTTGAGGCATTTTGTGAGGCCGTCGCGCAGTTCCGCGAGTGTCGCGATCTGTTGCATGCGAATGTGTCCACGCTTGGGAAATTCGTTGAGCTGGGCGCGGCCGGTGGCAAGATCAAGTCGCCGTACCACCAGATGATGCGTGATTGTATTGAGACGATGAGCAAGATTGGTGGCCGCTTCGGGTTCACCCCTGGTGACCGGGCCAACCTCGCCATTGAGAAGGTGGATAACGGGCCTCGGAGTGGGGCTGAGCGGATCCTGGCCTGAGCTCAGCCGTTCTGCCCCAGCCAGCACGGTAGGCACGCCTGCGAGATCGCCTGCCGGGTGGTCATGTAGGTGTACACACGCCCGCACCGGGCGCAGAAGACGGTGATCTCATCGCACTTGGTCTTGAACTGCATCATGTCGCTTCTTCCTTCGATTCCCCCTGCCGGGGCGTTTCTCTTCTCGTTGTTTGTTGCGGTGTGGTTGGGCGGCGTTGGACCGCCGCAGACCCAGTCGGGCCTGTAGCTGCTCCGCGGTCGCTTTCAACCCCATGCCTTACACCATACAGGAGATGTATGCAGACTATCCCCAAATCGAAGGCCAACCCGGCGCATGTCATCGTTCACCGCCGATTGCAACATCAGTTCAATAAGCATCGTGCCAAGTTCGATAAGCACCGGAGCAGGGGCTCTGCGTTCGCCGCGGCCCTGGCCGAGTTTGAACATAAGCTATTCGGTTCAAAATCCGATAGTTAATCCATTTGCTTCATACCGTAGGAGGTGTTATGCCCCGACGCCGTGTGCCTGTCTGCGGCTACACCTTCGACGGCGTGGAATGCCCCGAGGTCGGCAGCCACTTCTGTGTGCCCCGCGCCGACCACGTACAGGCGTTTTTTGAGGAAATCCTGGTTCACACCAAGGGGCAGTATGTGCGTAGAAAGTTCATTCTGGCCCCTTGGCAGCGTGACGAGATCATTAGGCCCCTGTTCGGCCGTGTGGATTGGTCCGACGAGCTTGAGTGTTACCGCAGGCGTTACGAGGTTGCGTGGATAGAAATTGCACGTAAGGCGATCGCGGTCGATACTGCGGTGCTCACCGCCAATCGTGGTTGGACAACTATCGGTGAAATTGAATCCGGAGACCAGGTGTTTAACCTGGATGGGCAGCCGGAAACGGTTGAGTTTGTTTCGGATGTTTACACGGAAATGGTCTATCGGGTTACCAGTCGTTTCGGAAGGTCTCTTGAGGCGGGTGTCGATCACGATTGGCTGGTTCACGATCGGACGAGGCCGCGGGGCGCTTTACGCCAGGCCGATGGGACACGTTCAAAGCCTGACTATATCAAGAGTGTGGTCACAACGGGCGATATGCTGTCGCGCGATCTCAAGGATGGCCGCGGTACTTATGTTAATGCGCTTCCGGCGACCGGTTCGCTGAAGATTGATTCGGGAACGCTTCCGGTTGATCCTTACTGCCTTGGGGCGTGGCTGGGCGACGGTACCTCTAAGTCTGGCGCCATCACCGCCCATGAGGATGATCAGCCGTTTATGCGCGCCCAGTTTGAGGGCGCCGGTTATGAAACCCGAGAAACAAGTATCTCGCAGGTTTTTTACGTACAGAAGCTGATGACACAGCTGCGGTCTTTGGGGGTTCTGCATAACAAGCATGTCCCCGAGCAATACCTGCTGGCGTCGGAGGCCGACCGACTGGACCTGTTACGTGGGCTTATGGACACCGATGGGTGGGCCACGGAGAGGGGTTCGACCCTGTCTTATGGCTTTTGCGCGAAGAACGTACAGCTTGCCGATTCGGTCGAATTTCTAGCCAGGTCTGTTGGATATAACGCCTGGCGTAGCGTCAAGCATGTTGGGGGCTATGGCGACTATCAGGAAGTGCATTTTACGGCCCAAACGGGTGCCCCTAATCCCCATAGGATGCCGCGTAAGGCACTGAAGGCCCGTGGGGCGACTAGCCGGAATCAATTGGATTCTGTTGTCTCTATTGAGCCCGTGGGTGTCAAGCAGACTAAATGTATAGGTATCCAGTCTGGGTTTTTCCTTGCCGGGAAAGACCTGATGCCGACTGGTCAGTGTGGTAAAACTGAGCTTCTTGCCGGAATTATGCTTTATCTGCTTATCGCGGATGGTGAGCATTCGGCTGAGATCTATGGTGTGGCCCGTGATATTACGCAGGCGAAGCTGGCGTTCGATGTCGCCGCACAGATGGTGATCATGTCGCCGGTTTTGAGCCGTCGTCTTCAGGTCAGTGACTACAAGAAACGGATCTTCGATGTTCGGACGAACTCTGCGTATCAGGTTATCGCGGCTGATGCTAAGTCTGCTCTTGGTTCTAACCCCAGTGGTGTCGGGGCCGACGAGATCTTGGCATGGCAATCGGGGGATATGTGGGACTCTCTGCGTACCGGTATGGGCTCAGGAGCGCGTCTACAGCCTTTGATGGTGGCGAGTACGACCGCGGGGAACGATAGTGAGGGTTTCGCCGGGTTGATGCACCGCCAGATGGAGGGCATCGCGGAGAATCCTGACCATAAGGATAACCGCCATATCTTCACCTATATCCGTAATACGCCTAAGGATGCGGATCCGTGGGTTGAGGAGAATTGGTGGCACGCCAACCCGGCGCTGGGTGATTTTCTTTCGTTGGAGAGGATGCGTACGGCTGCCAGTGAGGCTCGTGCTAATCCGATCGCGGAGATGGCGTTTCGGCAGTTCCGGCTGAATCAATGGCAGTCCACGACTGTTCGCTGGATGAACATGTTCTCCTGGGACAAGAAGTCCAACCGGTCGACGCTGTACGAGAACAACGCGAAGCTTCTGGATTCGTTCAACGGCTGCGAGTGTTACTTCGGGCTGGACATCGCGGCGAAGCAAGACCTCTGTTCGATCTGCTACCTGTTCCCCTGCGCCGACCCGACTTACGGGGTCGATGTGGCGTGGCGTCACTGGATCTGCGAGGCCGGCCTTGAGCGGCTGGATCGACAGAACCAGGGCCGGTTCACGCACGAATTCGCGAAGAACGGTTGGCTGACGGTCACGCCGGGTGATGTGTTGGACTTTGAAGAGCTTTACGCCGATATCAAGGCTGACTCTAACCGGTTCTGCATTCTGGGCGGCGACGTGGATAAGCACATGTCGGAGCCGATCATTCAGCGCATCAGGTTGGAAACCGGTATCGGTGTGGAGGATATCTATGCCTATGACAACCAGTTCTCCACGATGTCGGATGGGATGCACCGCATCTTCGACATGGTGACTGACGGTATTTTCCGGCATCACGGGAATCCGTTGGCGCGGTTCTGTTTTGACGCCTGTGAGGCGAAGTACAAGCTTTCCGACCCTGATTTGATTATGCCCGATAAGCCCAACCGGATGCGCGCTTCCAAAAGGATCGACGCGGTGCCGGCCGCGATCATGGCTGTCAATGCCTGGTGGTCGCGTGACGGCCAGATCGATTCCATTTACAACGAACGAGACGTTCTCGTCATCTAGGAAGTGAATGAAAAACTCAATAGAGAAGCTGGTACGCCAGCGGCTGCACATTACACCTACGGTGGGCTATGACTTCTCGGGCGTCCTCCTGCACGCTGACCGCAGTCGTGATGGCCAATACGTCTTCGCGCATGTCGAGGTGTATCCCGATGGTGACGCCCCGCCGCGGCAGCTAGAAGGGGAGCTTCTGTTCGACCGCCACAGGGTCCACTTCGTTCAGAAGATTCCACCGAAGGCCCCTAATGCGGACGAGTAGCGGCGAGAACCTGCCCGCCCTCCGTGTCCGCGGCAACGGCATGACGATTGCACCCGAGGCTCTTGCTGAACTTCAGCCCATCATCCCCGAGGGATATTACTACCCCGATTACATGGGGATGGACTTGGAGTACAGGTTCGCCCTTTACGGCGAGATTTATCAAAGATCCCCGTGGGTGCGCGTGGTTATCGATAAAAGGGCCAATGCCGTTGCCCGCCTCCCGGTGAATGTGTGGGACGTGGACGGCAATAACACAAGAACCCTGGATACGCGCTCTGCCTACGCCAGGCTGGTTGCCGACCCATGTCCATACATGGACCCTTTCCGGTTCTGGCATTGGGTACAGACCACTATCGATATCTATGGGGAAACCTATCTGGCGATAGTCCGCGACAGCGCGGGTGCCCCGTTCAAGTTGATGCCGATGCACCCTTCTAGGGTCGCGATCAAGCGTGATCCCAAGACCGGTGAATATACCTACTTCTTCCAGGCTGGCTCCGGTATCAATACCGAGCTGGTGCAGTTTGACGAGAGGGACATTGTTCCCTTCCGGCTGTTTCACCCGAACAAGCTTGAGCGTGGCCTGAGCAGGATGGAGGCGCTGCGGTCTACTATCTTCGCAGAGGACTCTTCGCGTAACGCCGAGAACTCGATGTTCAAGAACGGTGCGCGGCCTAACCTGATCCTGACTACGCCGAATCGGTTAAGCGATGTCGGCGCCAGGCGCCTGAAACTCGCCTTCGATCAGGATCATGCTGGCACGATTAACGCCGGCTCGACCCTGGTCCTTGAAGACGGCGTTGATGCCAAAGAGTTTCAGATGACCTCGGTCGATCTTCAGTTGATCGAGACCCGCAAGATGAACCGCGAGGAAATCGCCGCGGTTTACGACGTGGCTCCAACTCTTGTCGGAATCCTTGAACACGCCACCTTCTCTAACATCACTGAGCAGATGCGCGGGTTTTATAGGGACACGATGGCCCCGGTCATCGAACTCCTACAAAGCGTCATGGATGCCCATGTCGGAGCGTACTGGTCACGTAAGAACATCATGCGCTTCGCCACTGATGAGGTGATGCGCGGAGACTTTGAGAACAGGTTAGAGGCTGCCCATAAGGGCGTAACTAACGCGATTCTTACGCCTAATGAGGCGCGGGAATACATAGGACATAACAGATATGACGACCCCAAGGCCGACGAGCTGTGGGTTAACTCCGCGGTTCAGAAACTTGGCGAACCGGGCGAGATCATCCGCATGAATGTCGCCGCCTCTGGCACGACCCCTGACGGGATCAAGCTGGACCCGAGTCCCACGGCCACTCCGGTGCCGGCCCTGCAACAGGGCAATAGCACGCCGAAGCCGCATTCGATTCCGAGGAAACCGCCCACGCCGATCCCGTCCAGTGGCGGTGGCCCGCAACCCAGTAACCAGAACCCGTCCACCATCGGCCGGCCGAAGCACCTCCGCGAGGTTGCGCGTCAGTTAGGCCGAGGAAAGACGCCCGAGGAGATTAAGGCTTTCGCTATCGCCCTGGCCACAAAGTTCCCCGAGGAGCTTGAGGACATTCTTGAATCTGTGCGATTGGCTATCGCCGAGCGTGACATGAAAGGTAATACAACTTAATAATGGAAGTCATAGGCAAGGCCCTGGCGACCATCGAGGATGTTGACGACGACTTGAAGTATGGCCCCCACGGGGGATTTACCTGCATCGCGTCAACCCCCTCGGAGGACCGTGACGGCGATAACCTTTACCAGGAGGAGTGGAAGGCACTCCCCGAGCATATTACTGTCGACTCCGACCACGGCATGAGCGTTGCCACCACGGTCGGATCTGGGCGTCCGTACTTCAATTCGGATGGAAATATCCAGACCGATGTCAGTTTATCGTCTATTCCACGGGCGCAGGAGGTTCGGACCCTCATTAAAGAGCGCCATATTCGCTCCGTGTCGGTGGCGTTTATGACCGACAAGACCAAAAAGTCGGGGGAGCCACGCCGGGAGCTGCTCAATCTGGGCATTGTTGCCGTCCCAAGTAATCGTGAAGCGATTATCCTTGACTCTAAAGCCCTGGATGTCAGGGCAGAGGAAATTGTGGCCGAGAGAGCCGCTGAGGCCGAAATGAAGGCCCCCGACGTCAAGGACTCTCCGAAGCCTTACGGCGACGTTCATTATGCGGACCCCTCGGAGGGTAAGTACCCCATCGACACGGTTGAGCATATTCGTGCGGCGCTCCGCTTTATCGGCGTGGCACACAACCGTGAGCTGCTGGGGGATCATCTAGCCTCTACCGAGGCTGCGATTCACGCAGCCGCTAGGGCACACGGTATCGACCCCCATAGCAACGGCAAGTCTTCCGAAATGGTCGAGACCAAGGAAACGAAGTCGCCGGCTATTTATGTCGACATCGTTCCGCGCTTCGACTATGACGGCTTCGCGGCCAACCTGAAGGCGGCTATGACCGCCAGTGGGATTGGTGGCGACGGCGCCCTTGTTCAGGCTATCCACGACGCATCCAGTCACCTGGGTGCGGCCTGCCCCGTCATTGAAGTAACTGATGAGGGTGACGGTGCCCCTGATGGCGCCAACAAGTCACTCGAATTGCAAGAATCTGAGACGTTTGAAAAGCGTCTTGACAAAATCCTTACCGAATCTGGTTCGCCCGAAGCCCCCGCCCCCACCGATATGGTCCCGGCGCCCGCTTCCCCCGACGATGATGCGGAAATCAAGGCACGAGCCATGCGAATGGGCCTCGGGCTGCTAACCACAATCTCCAATTAGTGAGGAACACAATTTAATATGAGTTCTCTTATAGAACTTAAGGATGAAGCGCGCAAAATTAACGCGTGGATTTCCGACATTATGAACGACGCCGAGAAAACCGGCGCCGAGAAGTCCGCGGCCCTTGACAGCCTTCAGGAGGACTACCATCGCGTAACCACGGAGATCAAAAACTCCGAGCGCGCCTCCGAGATGCGGGGCAAGCTGGAAGATTTCCAAGAGGAAGTTCGGCCCAAGAGCATCGACCGCTACGAGGTCGCCAGCCCATTTGCGCCGTCTAATCGTCGGGCCATCGCCAATGAGGTTCTGCGGCACAAGGATATCGAGAAAATCTTCGCCGTTAAGAACGGCGGCCGTGAGGAATACAACCTGAACATGGTTGTGGGCCTAAAGGACGCCTCGGAAACCAACAACCTGATCGGTGAAGGTTTGTACGGCACCAGCGGTCCTACCGCGGCGGGGCAGCAGCCTTTTCTCGGTGGTGCGTTCGGTCCCGGCATTCTGCCTGACTGGCGCCCTGGGATCGTTGAGAAGCTGTTCTACGAGCTGACCCTGAATGACCTCATTACAGAGTTCTCGACTACCGCTCCCAACGTCTCGTACCTCACTGAGTCGACGGCCAACCTGCAAGCCAATGCGGTTGCCGAGTCCCAGTTGTACCCATTCTCTAGCGTGGCGCTGTCGCGCACTTACGCCGAGGTGGGCAAGATCGCGAACGCGATGACGATCTCGGATGAGGCCGTTGCCGACGCTCCGACCTTGTACAACTTCGTCCAGGGTCGTTTGCTGTTCAGCATTCGCCGTCAGGAAGAGGTTCAGATCCTTGCCGGTACGTGGCCGGGTGTTGGTGGCCTGCTGAGCTTCGCGCCCAGCTTCACCGCTTCTAGCTCTGGCTCGCTGTTCGGTGCGACCTCCAACACGGCCACCAACGTGGCGTTCCCGCCCGCGGGTACCGCTGGTACTGGTGTGCAGGCACAGACTGTCTCGTCCCTGAGCTACGGTCGCGTCGTTCCCGGCCCGACCGGTGCGCCGGCCGGTACTTATGCGACGGCCATTTCCATTGCCGAGCAGTTGATGGACGCCTTCATTGACATCGAGTTGCAGGTATTCCAGACGCCGAACGCAATTGTTTGCCATCCGCGCGACTGGCAGTTACTGCGTACCGCCAAGGACGTTAACGGGCAGTACTTCAACAGTGCTTTCTTCGGTGGCGACTATGGCGAGCGCGTGGCGGCTGTGAAGTCCGTTTGGGACGTTCCGGTTATCACGACTCCGCTGATCCCGCAGCACACGATTCTGGTCGGCTGGTTTGACCCGCAGACCATTCAGATCGCTCGTCGCGAGGGCATCCGCATGCAGATGACCAACTCGAATGGCACTGACTTTGTGCAGGGCAACATCACGGTTCGCGCCGAGGAGCGGCTTGGCCTTCTGGTCTACCGCCCGCCGGCCTTCCAGTTGATCCAGGTCAACCACACCTAAAAAACGGTTTTGAGGAGTATGCGAATCGTATTTTGCGGTTCGCATACTCTCTACCTGAAAGGACTTTAACAAGTAATGCCTATTTACAACCGGGTCACGGGTGACAGTACGGACCTTATGGGGGTTGTGGTTGACCCGTCCGGTGCATTGAGCCACCGGCTTGACTATCGTGGCCGTAACCGTGCCTCTAATACCCCGGCCGGTACTGTCGTGGTTGGTGCGGCTGCCGGTAACGGAGCCACGTCGGCTACGCTGGTTGCCGGTAGTACTGATGACATCGGTACCGTTTCGGTAGTTGCTGCCGGGACCACCGCCGCTGGTACGTTGGCGACGATCACTTTCCACGACCCGTTCTTGGTGGCGCCGTTTGTGCAGTTGCAGGCACGTGACGCTGTCGGCGCTGCCGCGATCTATTACGCTACCACCACGACCACCCAGTTGGCCATCAAGGTTACTAACGCTCCCGCCACTGGCACGCTTTTGGTGGACTACGACTGCACTGGCGGCGGTTAGCCAATGCCTTACACCGACCCCGTACTTGGCGCCGGTTGGTCTCCTCCCGGCGTTAACTATGACACCGGGGCGCTGCTGACTTATGCGGCGGCTTCCGCTGGCACCAACGGTGCGGATCAGATCAACTCCGTTGGGCGGGGCGTCAAGGTGGTTGTTAATATCACCGCGATCACTGGTACTACACCGACATTCACGGTGACGATTCAGGGTAAGGACAGCGCCTCGGGCGCCTATTTTACTCTCCTGGCCAGTGCCGCATTAAACGCGACCGGTACGACTGTTTTGACGGTTTATCCGGGTTTGACTGCGGCGGCTAACGTTACCGTTAACGATGTTCTGCCGCGTACTTGGCGTGTGATCACCGCTATCGGCGGCGGCACCCCGGCTGTGACGGCCACGGTCGGCGCGTCGGTAATCCATTAACTTAAAAGAAGGAAAATTAATCAATGGCATTCAATAACCCTGCCGCGGAGCTTCAGGAGGGCGCAGCCCTTACCTTCGCCGCTGTGGATCACGGGTTACAGGCGTGGACTTTTGACCCGGCCTCGCAACCGGCTGGCACCTACACGCTGGCTACTGGCGGCACCGTCTATGTTGTCGCGCTTAAAACCAACCCGCGCCTGATCACCAACATCATTGTCGGTGTGCAAACCGCTGGCGGTACCCTGACCGCGAGTCAGTGCTTCGCTGGCCTGTACCAGAATGGCGCCCTGATTGCGTCCACTGCGGACCAGTCTGGCGTGTGGAACTCCACGGGCGTGAAGACCATGCCCCTGGCGAGTCCGGTTATCCCGCTGGGCGGTCTGGTTTATGCGGCGTTCGTGTTCAATGGCACGACTGGTCCGACCTTGGCCACTGGCGGTACGCCGTCTTCTAACGCTGCCCTGAACAACGTGGGCCTTGCGGCCACGGTTGCCCGTTTCGGTTCTGCCAATACTGGTGTCACCACCGCGCTTCCGGCCACCCTTGGCACGGTTTCGGCCCTTGCCCAGACCCCCTGGGTCGGCCTGTCGTGAGCTGTCCCATCACTCATGTGGTGGTTCAGAACACTCCCCCGCCTAACCGCGTGATGACGATTGCTCATCTCTACCCGATTCCACCCAAGGAGGAAGTTGTCTTTCAGACGGTCGGTGTTGAGTTAGAAGAAGACGCCGCCGAGGTCTTAGAAGAAGACGCCGCCGAGGCCAAGGTCGTGCGTAAGCGCGGGCGCCGGCCTGTTCGGGCTAACGAGGACGCGGAGACGAAGTGACGTTTGCGACCCAGCTCTCTGCTGCTTTTACCCCGATTGGTGGAGTCTATGACACGCCTAGTATTACGCAGGCATTAAGCTGGGCGCAAACCTTCGTGGAGGAATACTGCAATCGCGGCGAGAACGGCTTCGATCTGGTCACCGGAGACACTGCCTACCTTGACCCGAAGCCGTACCATCAGGCGTTGTTGCCGAGGATCCCCGTCGTAAACGTCGACAATGTTTTGGCGCAGTTGCCGGCCAGGTTTAATCTGGTGCCAACGCCGCTTTTGGGTGTGGCATCCGGCACGGGCGGCAGTTTCGTTGCTGGTCAATACTATTGGGTTGTAACGGCATTGATGCCCTGGGGTGCTGAGACCACGGCCTCTAATGAGGTTACGGCCATCTTTACTGGATCGACTTCATCGATCGCGCTGTCCTGGCCCGCCATATCGCAGGCGACCGGCTACAAGGTTTATCGTGGCTACCTGCCGTCGTCGGAGAACATCCTGGTTGCGACCTTGGGTGCGACAACGGCCTACACCGATACTGGCACCGCTGGCACCGGGGGCGTTCCCCCTTCGGGCATGATGTGGACACCCCTCATTAATTATGCCTGGACGAGTGACACCGGATTAATCTATGACACGACCGGACAACCCGGCACGTCATCGACCCTCGGCCCATCATGGCCTTGGCTGCCCGCCAGCTTGAAGGTTACTTACGATCATGGCTATTCGACAATACCGACAAGCCTGATCAATGTGGCTGTTCGCTTCGCGCAGCAGTATCTGGAAAACCCAGCTCTCTTACTACAGCGCGAGGTGGGTTCATTCAGTGAGCGTTATGCCGGTAATACCGGTGGCGTCGGCATCGTGATCAACGAGTTCGATAAGCGGATCATGGATCGCTACACCTCGATAAGTATCGCGTGAACATTTGCGAGGTGTGCGGTGTCCGTTGGGAGAAAGACCCGCACGATCACAGCCCCATTAAGCTCACGTTTGATCCCGATGAGGCCGCAGCTTATTGGAGGAATTATGCCGCTCAATCCAGGCAATCAAACACTCACGTTTAATCCCCCCGGCCAGTTCTCTGTCGACCGTCTGCACACTGTGCCGGCGTCGTCGGGGCTGTCGTCTTTCACCCTGACCTTGTGCTGCAACCTTCAGGGCATGACGGTGAAGGACCGGATAGAGGATACCGCCTACGCCGAGGCGACCGATAAGGCGTTCACTCCGTATAACGCGAATACCTCCGCGGTCACCGCTGAGTGGTACATCCAAGATGCTGCCGGCGCCAAGTACCGGATTCTCGGTACGCACAACACGCCAGATCAGTGGGGCCGTTTCTACCAATGTCAGTTCATCGTTAAGAAGGAGACGGGCTGATGGCTACCTTTGAGGAATACAATTCCGAACGTATCGCCCGCGGTCGTTCTACAATCCGCGAGGAGACGTTCAACTCCCTTGAGAATGTCGGTGTTTTCACCAAGGCGCTTGAGGGTTTCATCGTTGGTTCCGAGGCGGTGTATGCCGCGAAGCTCGTGAAGGCTGCCGAGGTGGCCGACTATTGGCGGTCCATTGCCCCGCACTGGGGCGACATGGATCCCAAGGAAGCTAAGCCGCCCACCGGTTTGGGTGGCGGCGGTACAGGCACGCCGAACTATCCCGATGACTATGCCGCGTCCATTAAGGTTATGCGGATGGGTCACGGTCGGGTCGCTGTGGGCTCCGAGCTTTTGCCTTTGGCTGAGTTCTTGGAGTACGGCACCTCAAAGATGGAAGAGAAGGCGTGTGGTGCGCGGACCTTGGCCCACTTCGGTGGCGAAGAGGTCGAACGTAACTCTCGCGAGCGTCCGAACGAGCGCGAACGTATCACCCACAGTCTGTTTGTTGGATGATAGCGGCAGACGCTGAAGAACTCGTAGTTACCTATCTAGCCCAGTCCTTTGCCAATGTCGGTGTGGATATGCCCCCGACTCCTCCGTTGCCGTTCTATCTTGTGACACGGCTTCCGAGTCCGAGCGACTGGATCACCGATCATGCTCTCATATCGGTGCATGCCTTTGCGGCTAACCGCACCGCAGCCAGTTCTGCGGCTAGGGCAATGCACAACGTGATGAACCCGTGGGTGTTTACCGCCAAGCAGGGTTTCACGTTGAGCACGGGCAGGGCGTTCATCGACAGGATTTGCATTGTTGAGACGCCGGCTTGGCATAACTACGAAGACCCGAACCTCCAAAGGTACTGCGGTCGTTACCGCATTGAACTGCGGATGAATCAAACCTCCTAAAACTTAATAAAGGAACACAACTCAATAATGGCAATTCAAGGTGAATTGTGGACCGGCCTAGAGCAGATAAACACGAACTTGATTCGGAAGTGGCTCTATGGCTCCGTATTGGTCCGCGACTGGGATCCTGCCGGCACTACAAGCTTGCAGACCTTTACCCCCTTTAATACTGACGGCAGCCTGAAGACCACGCTGTTCTCGGCGTCTAACCCCGGTGGCCCGTGGTTCGATCTGGGCTCTATCGATGTCAACGGCGTCGATTTCACGTCGCGCCTGAAGGCATCTGAGACTGACATTTGGCAGTCGCGGTGGCCCGAGCGTATGGACATGGACGGCGACGGCGAAGACATCATGATTGAGGCCGTGGAGTCCAATCCTGTTGCCCTGGCGCTGTTTAACAACCAGCCACTGGTTGGCGTGCCGGGTACCGGTGCCGTGTCGGTTCTGCCGTCAATCGGCGCGCAGGGCTTCTCGTTCCAGTATTCCAATGTGCCGCAGGTCATTTGGCGCCAGCTTCTGATCATCGGTGTCGACGGTGAACTGTCGAACCCGATCTATGTCGCGGAGCTTCGTCCTCGCGTCAGCATCATCAAGCTGGGCAAGCGTCAGATGAACGCCAAGAAAGCGGACTCTTTCGGTCTGACTTTCGCGGTCTACCCTGACACGGCCTCTGGCTTCGTGAAGGACGCCATATACGGCGGTCCTGGCTTTGTCGCGCTGGGCGGTGCCCCGCAGTTGGCGGTGCCGGATTACATCTCACTGACCCCCCCGGTCGTGAACACGGCGACGATTGTCCCGTCGACACTGGCGGCGGCTGCGCCGACCGGTTCGGGCGGTACGTTCTCGGCTCAGCCGTACTACTGGGTGATCACCGCTCTTACTGCGGCTGGTGAATCAACCAAGTCCAACGAGGTCACGCAGACCATTGTCACGACAACCAACACGGTTGCGCTGTCGTGGACCCAGGTTACCGGCGCCACCGGTTACAAGGTTTACCGCGGTACTTCGTCTGGCGCCGAGAACGCACTGATCACCACGATCGGTTCCGGCTCGACGGTCACCTACACCGACACCGGTACTGCCGGTTCGGCTGGTCAGCCCTCGGTGGTCAACAACGCCACCATCACCGCTCCGAGCAGCTTGGGTGCGACCGGTTCTGGTACTGGCGGGGTTATCCCGGCCGGCACCTACTACTGGGTGATCACGGCCCTGACGGCTCAGGGCGAGTCCACTCGGTCGAACGAGGTTACTCAGACCCTTTCGGGTACGACCTCTTCGTGCGCGCTCACCTGGAGCGCTGACTCGGGCGCGACCGGCTATCGCGTTTACCGGGGTAGCACTGCGGGCGGCGAGGCTTTCCTTGCCAGTTACGTGTCGGGTGGTGCGTCCACTTCGTTCACTGACACTGGTACAAGCGTGGAAGCGGTGGCCCTTGCGAGCCATCAGGTTCAGTTGCAATTCCAGCAACCGGTTTCCACGAATGGTCCGTTCACCTACACCATTACGCAAACGACTGGCGGCAACACTGCGCCAATCACGGTTGTGTCTGGCCCTACCGCTTCTGCAAGTGGCATGGTCACGGTTACGGGTGGATCTTTGACCACATCGAACGTGTACACGTTCAACGTCACCGTGGCGGCAGCGGATGGAACCACCGCTACCTACCCGGTGTCGAACGCGATTACCGCAACCTAACACACCTGAAGAAAGGCCCCGACAGACAAATCGGGGCCTTTCTTCTATCCCAACACAGGAGATATATCTATGGCCGATCGGCCTAACTTCAATGAACGTCGTCGTCTCGCTCTCGGCGATTTCAGGCAGCAGGTTATCGAAGCCCAGTCTCAACTGTCTTCGCTGATTCTGGTTGCGGAGAACGGCGAGGAATTTGAGATCCCTCACCCCATGCTGATTTCGGATGACGCGCAGAAGCGGCTTGAGACCGTGCAGACGGGTGAAGACCTGGACAAGGATGAAGACGGCCTGGTTATCAGACCGAATAAGACTAAGGGAAAGCTGGCTGAGCCGTTGACGATTCGCACGGCTAAGGCGCTCCTCGGTGAAGCGGAGCATAAGAGGTTTATTGCAGCAGGCGGGCACTCTAACGATGTCACATTGGCGTGGCAGATGTTGGTCGAGGAACAGACCGACCGTCAAGAGGCTGACCCAAAATAATTGATGCTGTCGTCTATATGCGACAGTTCCCCCGCGAGATCGAAGCTGATCTCCTTTTCAGGGGGATTGATATCCATGACTGGCATCAGGGCAGGATGTCGAGCAGGCGGTTGTTGTGCCTGATTGACGCCCTCCCTGATGAT
>Ga0306922_10002874_pt1 | contig 16024 bp, 17 predicted proteins | sample sta12Cox44000082_FD_203758 | JGI IMG/M metagenome (GOLD analysis project Ga0306922, IMG submission 203758) | Lab enrichment of tropical soil microbial communities from Luquillo Experimental Forest, Puerto Rico - statoxic.12C.oxic.44.000.082 (v2)... | ecosystem: Environmental > Terrestrial >... | reverse complement strand
ATCGAGCACCTCAACGTCAACATGGTGCGGGGCGCGGTGCGCATGGGCGCCTACATCCCTTCGCAGCTCGGCGTCAACCGTCCCCATCCGCTGCTCTCGGGAACCCGCACGCCGATCGACGGGCTTTACCTTTGCGGGTCGTCAACCGGCAACGGCGGCGGCATCAACGGGGCGCCCGGCTACATTGCGGCAAACGCGATCGCGGACGACCTTGGGCTCAAGCGTGCGTGGACGCGCGTGCCGCCGCCGGAATGGCGGCAATGATTCCCGCGTGGCCGGCACGACATGCGCACGCAAGGGCATTGCGAAGGTGAGTTAGAGGATCGAGGCGAGAAGAGCAGTCAATGTCAGCTTTCGCCAGCTGCTGGCATACGGTCACGAAGGCTTCGGTCCGGGTAGTGCCATTGCACAAAAGCAGACATCGCGCTTTCGACTCGCGAGGGGATAGGAGCCCGTGCGGCCAAGCGGCGAGAGCCTTTGCCGAAGCCGTAATCAGATCAGTGGAATTTTATAGTTCAGCCCGACGCGCATAGCGCGGCCGCCGACATCAATGACGCGGTGAGTGCTCTTCGTCTGGTGCTGCAACTCGGACAGGTGCCGTGCTTTCTCAGTGATCCGAACGGATCAATAGAGCGCCGCGCTATTACTGTCGGACGGCGAAACCAAAATCCTCAGGCCAACCGCGCCCTGTTGTTCAAAGCCCCGCGTGAGGTCGTGGGGCTCTTTATTTTGGTTGTTGAACCGGAGACCCTCGTACAGTGAACTTGGGGGTCCTCCGCGCGATGGGTGCCCCCTGTTCGACCGCTAGAGCTTGCGCTCAAGCGGCCTTTTTGAGGCTGTGTGATGTGGCGGAGTCCTTTTCTGCATTACGCGCCAACTCGCTCAATACCTTTACCTTTTCGCTCAATACCTTTTGTTCCGCATCACGCGCCAACTCGCTCAATACCTGTTTCGCAAACAACTCCACTGCATTGTGATCCGGAAAGCTCCTAAGAACGGAAAACAACGGGGGGGCGCTCCTGGCGCCGTATACGTAGGAACTAACATGGATCGCCTTGCCATCGTATTTGTAGAAACCCTCTATCTGTTTCTTGAGAGTTTCGTCGTAGAAACACATGGTGTGGGCGGACGGCATGCGTGCACTCCTCTTTGTTGACGAATATATCGTACCACGATATATGGTACCGAATGCATTGAGTAAAGTTAAATTATCTTATCCCAACAATAAGCGTTCATTATCTGTCACGGAACACGCTCGCCCCCGTTTCGTTGGGTCGGCGTCCGTCCGCTGGGCTGCCCGCCACAGGCCCGGCGAGAAAAACGCACGGACGGCGAGGCGGTGGCGCGCGGCGAGGATGGCATGCGGCTCGCCAGGCTGGCGAGCCGGTTGCTTCGACTGAAGAAATGAATCGGAGCTGATCACGAGCCCACCCGCCCGCAGTCGCGCGATAACGCGCGAGGCCGTGGAACCAGCCGTAACCAACACATGCTGGAACCCGCCCAGGAAGCGCCTGCTTGGCTGTCGATCTGAGTGGGCGATCAAGGAGGAGAACAATGCAAAGCAAAACTCGGAAGGAAACATTCTGATTTCCTCGCATCGACCGATTCGCCCGATCGGCAGTCGCAACTTTCTTCCGCTCAATTGCACCAGACCCCATCAACGCGAACTACGCATGCGTCGAGCTCTACGCTTTCCTCGCTTGCTTTTTTGGGAGTCGAAACTTGCAAGCAGCCCTATCAGCAATGGGGCGAGCTTCTTAATTTCGTTACGATGGGCCAAACTCAGCTTGGCCAAGATCTGCTCCGCTCGATTGGTGAGATCGATTAGGACCTCGCGCCGGTCCGTCGGATTATGCCGCCGCTCGACCAAACTATTCTTGATGAGCCGGTCGATTAGTTCAACAGCACTATTGTGCCGGATGCCGAGGCGTTCGGCCAAGATGCCGATGGTAACGTGTCCTCCCGGTGTACCCTTGATGGCCAGCAGTGCCTGATGCTGCTGGGGACGCAGCCCCATTTCCGACGCTGCGCGTTCGCTGAACCTCAAAAAGCCGCGTAGATGATAACGAAACTCGGCCAGGCGCTGATAGTCCGACTGATCGAGCAATTGATTCGCGGACATTTGAAGTTGTAGCTTCCAGCGTATGGAACTTGCCAAACGATAAGGGTTCCGATTGTGCGGCGCAACCAAGCTGCGGCAGAGGCGACCACTTCCGATCGCTCACGTGCTCGCTTACGTGGCCCTGCTGGCTTGGTCGGCGACCTTCGTTGGGCTCATTCGAAGCCTTGTCAGCAGTCTGATCCCTGCGCTCCACTCCGCGAATGGCCGCCGGGCGACCGGCTTGCTCAAAGAAGTTGCCCGGCTTGACGCCTCGCAGGATGCGATCAACATAGGACGCCGCCTGCCGATAGAGGTAGGGCATGTCGATGCCATGTGACATAAAACCGTCGCCAGTAGCTCGACGAGCTGGCTACCTGGCGGGCGAGCTATCATTTTTAGTGTTGTCGATTACAGACGTAACTTACTGCTTCTTCCAACCCTATTACACTGAAATGTCGGCACTGCTCTATGGCACTGCCCTGTGAAGGACAGATATAGAATGATAGTTTGGATCGCAGGAGGGACGTATCCAGGTTGAAATGGTAACCATCCACACCAGGCGCGAACAAGACTAATTTTCGCTGATCGCCAGGTTTAAAGTGTATCCATCCGGATTGAGTGCCGGATGGCTGACCCGACCAGAACCCATCTTCCAAAGGATTTACAAAATAAATAGTTTTGAATCCGTCGAACGTATCTAAGCTGCCTGATGACTTGTCAGACTGTTTTTTCTTGTCGCAGCCCAACAAAACCAATGGATGACCGCGCTTTGATAGATCATCCGCGCTTGCGAATCTTCTTTGATCTTTCCAGATCGAACTGTCTTGCAGCAGCCAATCACCAACTCTCTGAGAGTCGGCCGAAACGGAGCCCATCCCCGCCAACATCAACATTAATGCTGAGAGATGCCCTCTACATCCTCGCATGTATTACCCCTTTGATCCCTATCTCGGCTCCTACATGGTTATCCAACGGATTAGCCGACGTCGTCGGAATCGGCGTTCGAGTCTCTATTCCTACAATGTGAGTTGGCCTGCTATGTACACATTTTGAGGCGGTCCGGACTCTGCACCTGTGCCGCAATCGGCCACGTCGCCACGCCGGCGAGGAGTGCGATGAGCTCGCGTCTTTTCATTCGATCGAATTGCATTCGCTCGACCCCCCGCAGCCAGCATCGTATTGCAGGATACCGATTTGCCGAGGACCAGTCAGCCAGGGAGTCCGCTCGGGGTCCGCAGCACCTCACTAAGCGGAATTAATCCCTGCTCTCAGAGGCCTTCCGGGTGGTGCCACTTCCGGACCAAGTGCAGTGCAGCGAGCCGCATCCTTACTCGATCACCCGGTCGGCGCGGGCGAGTAGCATCGGCGGAATTTCGAGTCCGAGCGCCTTCGCCGCCTGCCGGTTGATGACCAGTTCGAACCTGGTTGACTGCACGACCGGCAAGTCGGCCGGCTTTGCACCCTTCAAGATTCTGCCGGTATAGACGCCGACCTGACGGTAGATGTCCGGGATACTGGCTCCGTAACTCATGAGGCAGCCGGCATCGACATAATCGGGTGCCCCGTAAACCGCCGGGATCGCGTGACGCACGGCCATCAGCGCGAACTGGACGCGCCGGCTATTGAAGAGGGGGTCAGGTCCAACGAACAGAGCATCCATCCGCTGACGCGCGAACGCCGCGAATGCCGCGTCGATCTCCTCGCTCGTGCCGGCATTGAGCACGTGCTCTTCAAGCCCGAGTGAATGGCTGGCCGCCCGCAACTGTGTCAGGACGATCTCGGCTCGTGTAGCGTCGCGCGGATTGATAAGCACGCCGAGCTTCTTCGCTCCCGGCAGCAGCTCGCGCAGAAGCCCTACCCGCTTGCCCACCGTTTCCGCAGACAGATAGTTGAAGCCGGTTGCATTGCCGCCCGGCCGAGCCAAACTGGCGACAAGCCCAAGCGCCACCGGGTCTTCGGCAACCCCGAAGACAATGGGGATGGTGGCGGTTGCGTCCTTGGCCGCGCGCGCCCCAGGCTCGGTGCCCGGCGCGGCGATGACGCTGACATTGCGACGAACGAGGTCGGCCGCGAGCTCCGGAAGCAGATCGAGCTGTCCTTCGGCCCAGCGATATTCGATGGCGACGTTACGACCCTCAACAAAACCCGTTTCTGCCAGACCCTCGCGGAAGGCATCAACACGGCTGTTGCCGGGACCGCCGGGCGACACGGAGCTGAGGAAGCCGATCACTGGCAGCGCTGGTTGTTGCGCACGCGCCGCGAGCGGCCACGCGGCTGCGCCGCCAAGCGTGTCGATAAATTCTCGTCGCCGGATACGGATTGCCATGCGACCCTCCAAAGGGTCATGCAACGCAGGGAACGATATCACACCCGGACGTGCTGCGCTGCGGGAATTCGATCCGGCTTATGTCTCTTGTGGGTCCAAAAACGAGAATCCGCCCTTTTCAGCCTTGTGTCAGCTTCCACCGGCTGCGGATATGCCGCCGCATGAGGCTATAGGTGCGCGCGTTTCGATAGCTGCGGCGGGCAAGCGATGGGGTAGGCGGCACCCTCGACACATGGGTGACCGCAAGCGATGCTACACATATCGGCGAGTGCGTTCGACATCGCAGGTTCCCAACGAATGTCGCGCGTACATTGTTACGTTTCGTCCAGCCTAATTGAGCGAGGTTGCAACCGGACGCATGCGGATTAATTTGACGCTGGCACACTACCTCCCCTTGGGTGATGTGGATACATTCACTCCGTCTGTCAGCGCGCATATGGAGGGATGTCATGAAGAGGTATTTGGCACTTGGAGCAGGATTGCTTGCGGGCACTGTGATTGGAGCCGCCGCGGTTACGGGGCTACACGCACAGGCAAAACCGTCTGTTTTTGTTATTACTGAAATCGATATTAGTGATCCCGAGGGTTACGGAAATGAGTTCGTCCCCAAGGCTCAAGCCATCAAAGCAGCTGGCGCCAAGTTCTTAGCAATTGGAGGAGTAGGATCCGGCGCGAAACCCATTACCTCACTTGACGGAACGCCACCAAAGCGCGTCACCATCCAGCAGTGGGATAGCCTCGACGCGCTCAAGGCTTGGTACGATGGCAAAGACTATCAATAGGCGCTGACAGTCGGCCGAAAGTACGGGACCTTCCGTCGGTACGCCGTGGAAGGTCGGTAAGGACAGGGATCACATCCCGCCTCTTTGGGGCTTACGCCAGCTTCCACCAGCTGCGGACATAACCCCGCAAATGCTTACAGCCGAGCAGTGCCAGATGTGGCTCGTCCGCAGCGCTTTTCGGACGCCGACCGCCGGAGGGCGGGGTTAGATCGTCGTTGCCGGCGTCCGAAAACCTGCACACAAGCAGTCGTTCTCGGTTATCGGTTCTGGAGCACATTTCGGGCGATGATGAGCTGCTGAATTTCACTGGTTCCATCGAAAATCCGAAACGCTCGGGAATGCCGAAAAAGACGCTCCACTGTCGTTCCTCGAACCATGCCCAGTCCGCCAAAGATTTGCACTGCCTGATCGATGATGTTGAAGGCGGTTTCTGTAGAGTAAAGCTTGGCAATTGCTGCTTCTTGCGAGATGCTTCGCTCGGTTGCATCGTGTTGCCAAGCGGCGCGATACACCAGTAGGGCAGCAGCATCTATCCCAACAGCCATTTCGGCAAGCTTAGCTTGGATAAGCTGGTGTTCTGAGATTGGCTTCTTAAAAGCCGTACGACTAACGCTCCGTTCGACCGCCTCCGACATGGCGCGTCGTGCAAAACCTAACGTAGCTGCACCGACTGTCGAGCGGAACAGCTCAAGCACATTCATCGCGATTTTGAAGCCCTGTCCTGGCTCTCCAATCATGCGACGCGAGGGAATACTGCAATCCTTGAGGGTCCATGTGCCAACTGTATGGGGAGGTAAGACTGAAAGGCGCTCCTCTAGCTCGATGCCGCTTTCTTCCCCATCAATCGCAAATGCCGCGATTCCACCAGCACCGTCCTGTCCGTCTATCCGGGCGAAGACAATGTACAGGTCTGCCAATCCGCAATTTGAGGTCCACGTCTTGCGGCCATTGATGATGTAGCGATTGCCGTCGCGACGGGCGATAGTTGTGATCGCGGTGGCGTCCGAGCCGGCGTCAGGTTCTGAGAGGGCAAACGCAGGCAAGAGCCGACCGGAGAGGTATCCAGGCAATAACTCCTCTTGGATATCCTGCGATCCGCAGAGTGCGATGGGAAGGATACCAAGCCATGGTTCGGACAGCGCGACATCAGCGATTGCCGATGAGAATGCGCTGATCTCACGCATGACACTTGCCTTCCGAAGGCAAATCTTGGACTGATGGTTGGATGTTTGCTGCGCAGGAAGAGTATTTTTCAACCAGCCGGAGTTCGCGAACAGTTCAAATATCTGTCGGGCAGCCCTGCCATCACCTCCTTCGTCTCGCTCGAATTCGCCAAGCTCAGCCCGCACCCAGCGATCGAATTTCCGCGCAAATTCGAGGTGGTCGGAATCAAAGAACGGCCAGGACAGGTGGGTCAAATCCATGAAAGGCTAGCATCACGCGCTTGGTAACTGTGGTCAATCCCGATGAAATGTATCTTGCGGGGTCAAAACGAGAAGCCGCCTTTTTTGGGCTTATGTCAGCTCCGGCCAGCTGCGGACGTACGGTGGCATAAGCTTAGGACCGAGTAGTGCCCATGAACGGACCTGAGCAGATGCAGCAAAAGGCAGCTACTCGATGACCTCGTCGGCGACCAGCAGCAGATCGCAGGGGATTTCCAGATTGAGCGATCGGGCCGTCTTGAGGTTGATGACCAGCTCATATTTGCTTGGCTGTTCGACCGGGAGATCGGCCGGCCTGGCACCTTGCAAAATCTTGGCGACGTAAAGAGCTGCGCGTCGGAACCGATCAACGCGGACGGAACCATAAGACATGAGGCCGCCGACCTCCGTGATTTCCCTGAAGGCAGACATTGCTGGCAATCGATTCTTGAGCGCAAGTTCGACGATGATCCCTCGATTGGGAAAGCTCAAGGCATTGGTGGTCACGAGGAGTACGTCTGGGCGATCGCTTCCGATCGCTGCGAAAGCACCCTCGAGCTCTCTCGGCCGGCGGGCGACTAGCTTCTGCAGCGTCAGATTTAAGGAACCGCCGCAGGCTCCAACCTTTTTGGGCTTCTGCCGGCTTCGGCGGTGTGCGGACATCGCGGGGACGATGACAAAAGCCCGAGCGCCGTGACGCCACTTGTGCCTCCCACCATGAGAGCGGCGACTGGCTCGAAGGAATGCATGTCGTCGCCGCCTCCGCCGCGATGCCTGTTGAGCGCTGCACCTCAATGCGGCGGCGATGTTTGGTCTTGCATGGGCGGGGGCGGCGCGGGCGGGGGCGCGGCCGATGGCCAGCGAATGACCAACGGGTGATCCCAGTTGCCGGTGACGATGCGAGCGACCTTGATCGCGGCATAGGCGAAGATCCACATGCACACGATTGAACTGAGCATTCTCATGTGAATGACTCTCCCTCTTTAGGGCATTGCTTTTACACTCCATTGTGGTCTTAATGCGAGCATCTCAACACCTGCGCTGGACCAGCACAAAGTCCGTGAGCATCTTGTCCATGCCCACCGGCGGACAACGTCGGCTTCCGCCGGCTGCGGACATTCGGTCTCATGAGGCTATGCACCGCGCAAAATGGTCCGCAGGAGGTAAGCCGATCACCTGGAAGTGCTGATTGACCACGGGCCGTAAAACGGGGACCATTCACCCGTTCGCAGTGTTTGCTTCGATGCGATTCGTCGCTGACAACCGGGACATGGCATGACAAATCGATGCACGACGGCCCAATCCACAGAGGCAGCCCGGCGATGGGCACCCCCCGCGATTGTGACGCTCGCGGCCACGGCCGCCCTGACCGCGCTGACTGCGGCTCCGCCCGCCGACGCCGCGCCCCGCCAGGCCAGTCCCGAGCAGGCCACCGAGGTGGCGGCCCCGCGCGAGGCGGGCGAGCCGATCATGGCGATCGTATCGATCAAGAGCCAGAAGGTGACCATCTACGACGCCGACGGCTGGGTCCTGCGCGCGCCGGTATCGAGCGGAACCAAGGGACGCGAGACGCCGGCCGGCATCTTCAGCGTCGTGGAGAAGCAGAAGGACCATCACTCGAGCCTCTATGACGATGCCTGGATGCCGAACATGCTGCGCATCACCTGGAACGGCCTCGCGCTCCACGGCGGGCCGTTGCCCGGATATGCGGCCTCGCACGGCTGCGTGCGGATGCCCTTTGGCTTTGCGGAGAAGCTGTTCGACAAGGTTCGCATCGGCACGCGTGTGATCATCTCGCCGACTGACGCGGAGCCGGTCGAGCTTTCCCATCCGGCGCTGTTCGTCCCGAAATCCGAGGCCATCGCGGCCGCGCCGGCGCGCGCCGAAACGCTCGCCCGCGCGGCGGACGAGGCCGCCAGGTTGGCTCAACAGACGAAGAACGCTGCCGCCCTGGCGGTGAAAGAGGCGGCCCCGCTGACGGCGGCGTTGCGCAAGCCTGAACTGGCCAAGACTCGCGCCGATGCCGCGCTCGCGGTCGCAGAGAAGGCGCTCGCCGCCGCCAGGACCGACCAGGCCAAGGCACGAGCCGAGGACCAGAAGCAGAAGGCCGCTGCGAAAGTCGAGGAGCTGCAGACGCAGCTCGACGCCGCCAGGGCCAAGTCCAGGCTCGACGCTGCCGCGGCGGCCCGGGACGCCGCCAAGGCGGCCGAGACCAGGAGGGCCGACGCCGTCAAGGCGGCAAGCGAGGCAAAGCTGGCGCTCGAGCCGGTCTCGGTCTTCATCAGCCGCGCGACGCAGAAGCTTTACGTGCGGCGCAACACGCATCAGCGGCTGCCGGACGCGGGCGAGCTGTTCGATGCGACCATTGAGGTTCCGGTCACGATCCGCGATCCCGACAAGCCGATCGGCACGCATGTGTTCACGGCCATGACGCGTACCGACACCGGCCTGCGCTGGACGGCGGTCACGATCGACAGCGCGGACGACGCCAAGGCCGCGCTTGACCGCATCACGCTGCCGCCGGATCTGCTCGATCGCATCGCGGCAACCGCAGTGCCGCGGTCCTCGCTCATCATTTCGGACGAGCCTCTGCACCGCGAGACCAACTATCGCACGGAGTTCGTCATTGCGCTGAACAACCAGCCGCAAGGCGGCATCATGAACCGCCCGCGCTCGCCCGATATCCGCTTCGGCTTCGGCTGGGGTGGCTGGGGTTTCAACAATATGCCCGGGCGGAACTATTATCAGCAGCCACGGCGCTGGTGGTGAAGACGCGGCGGTTGCGAGCAGGCCGAATGGCACGCAGGGAATGCGCAATGGCGGCCGGGGCCCTGTTTTCCTGCTGAGCGCATCGGCGGTCCGGCATCCCTGCAACCCGCAACGCTTAGGCTTGCGGCCGATGTCCGCTACCGGTCAGGTCTTGGGTCAGATCTTGGGAGGGGTCTGAAAACGCATGAAATGCGCCGCGACGCAAAGCCAACGACCGTTCCGCCGCTCATAAATATCCGTGTAGCGGCCATACCCGATTTCACCGGTGAGCGTCCTGTCCCTGTAACCGGAGTGGATGATCGCGACGTCACCCAGAATCCGCAGCATCACGTCGACAGCCTCCGCATGCGTCCCCGGATACGGGTTGGCGATGCGCTTGAGAAACGCTTCGCGATTGAGCAAGGCGCCATCCGGGGCGGTGATATGGAAGTCCTCGGAAAGATTCTCCGCGTACCAGCGCACATCCGACTCCAGTGCGGACCGCACGTAGTTTCGATTCAGCTCAAGGAGCACTTCGCGATCGGTATTCCCGGTCTCGCCTGCTTTTTGCATTTGCTGCGTCCCTCGCAGTGGCTTACAGGGTCCCCGCGCACCGGCGCGGGCCGGTTTGGCAGAAGTTGGTGATCAACTCAGCGAGCTGTCGCACGGGTTGCCCCGCATTGGGCAAAGCGAGCAACGCGAGTTCTGTGTTGGGAATTTTAGGGAAGCCGTCTTTGACCCCCAGCACCCGATGGTCGGAAAGAATTGCGACCTGGGGCAGGATGCTGACACCGAGCCCGGCCGATACGGCGGCCTGGATGCCGGTCAAATTCGGACTCATATAGGCAACGTGCCAACTCCGCCCGGCGGCCTCAAGAGCGTGGATTGCACGGTTGCGATACAGGCACCCTTGCGGGAACACCACGAGCGGCACCGGGTCGCGGCGGGCGTCGATGGGATGGCTGCGGCTCATTGCCCAACTGAGCCGCTCGGGCCACGACGCAATCCCAGCCCGCTCGCCGGAATCACGCTTGAACAGAATGAGATCAAGCTCGCCGCGATCGAGGTCCTTGCGCAGCTGGACACTCAAGTCGCAGCGAACGTCGAGTCGGATGCGGGGCTGCGAGCGGGCGAAGCGCGCCAGCACCTGTGCCAGACGATTGGCGGCGAAATCCTCCGGCAAACCGAGCCGCACGATGCAGTCGCCTTGGGGTTGTGCGACCACATGATGGGCCTCTTTCGCGAGCGCCAGGATGCGCCGCGCATACGCCAGCAGCCGCTCACCCTGCTCCGTCAGCCCCACCTGCTTGCCGTTGCGATGAAGGAGCGGGCGCCCGCAACTGGCCTCCAGCCGGCGGATCTGCTGGCTCACAGTTGACTGGGCGCGGTGAACGCGCTCGCCGGCGCGGGTGAACCCGCCGGCATCGACAACCGAGACGAAACAGCGCAACAGGTCGATATCGAGCATGGGTGAAGCCCCAGCGGATCATTCGAATTTCCACTGTAATGTATCATATCATTTAATTTTACAATAGCCGCCCGGCAACCTACCTCTCCTGCAGCGACAGGAGACCACTCGATGCGTCCCGCTCTTCCCGCGCCCATCGGATTTGGAGGCATTAATCTGTTGTCGCTTTTCGTGGGGACATTCTGCTTGTTGTGGAGCTCGGCCTTTGCGGTGGCGAAGCTCACGCTGCTTTACGCACCACCGCTTCTCCTGCTCAGCAGTCGGTTTCTCATCGCCGGCATCGTCATGACGGCCGTGCTCCTCGTACGGCGGGGCGAATGGGCCATCAGTCGGCGCGACCTCCTGGTGTTTGCTGCGCTCGGTCTCGTGAACAATGCAATTTACCTCGGCCTCAACTACGCAGGGATGACGAGCATCTCGGCCGGCCTGTCGGCGATGATCTCCAGCTCCAATCCGGTGCTCACCGCGCTGCTTGCGGCGACCTTCCTCCACGAACGAATAACGTGGCGTAAGGCTGTGGGGTTGGCGCTTGGGGTCGGCGGGGTCGTTTTTATAGTCGAGAGCCGGATCGGCGGAGGCGCGGATCATCCGATCGGAATTGTGTTGACGATCGGTGGCCTGATCTCGCTTGTTACCGGCACCATTTTGTTCAAGCGCGCGGCACCGAAGGGGCAACTATGGGTCGGCAACGCGGTGCAAAACCTGGCTGCCGGTGTAGCGCTCCTGCCGCTTGCGCTGACATTCGAGCACGTCAGCGATGTCGTGCCAAGCTGGTACCTGTTTGCGGGGGTCGCCTACTCGGCACTCCTGGTCTCGGTATTCGGCTATCTGCTGTGGCTCTACTTGCTACGGACCTGCGGCGCGACTAGCGCCAGCTCCTATCACTTCCTCATGCCGCCGCTCGGGCTGATGTTCGGTTGGCTGGTACTCGGTGAACACGTGGAGTTTTCCGATCTTTTGGGGATTCTACCGGTCGGGTTCAGCATCTATCTGGTGACCCGGCGCGGCTGGTGACCCGGGCGGCTATCCAAAGAGACGTTGCCGAGGCCACTGTTCTTCAGGAGACTGAAGGCACATTGCCAGATCAGGTCCGCTTGCGGCGGAGACAGGTTGGCAGCAGACTGACTGCCGATTGCGCGCCAGACGATCCGTTTCATCAGACCGCGTCGTAGGCGACCGAAACGGTTTCCGCCGGCCGTGTGGGGATCGTTCACTTCACCATTACTGGTCCGGGCGAAATTGATATTGAGGCCCTCCGTCGGAGCGGCATCATCCAGGATTCTCTGGGCTTTCCATATGATCAGGCGTTGAGCCGCTCATCGTCCCAGACCTTATCGGGCATCGGCAGGCCTACGAACGTTTCATTGGTCGGTGGTTCCTCCGGCACAATACCCAAGAGGCCGAGCACCATCATGAGCTGACGTACGTGCTGACCCGAATGCCAGGTGGTCCGCTCCAGATACTCGTGTAGTGTCACCTCGCCGTAGTACACGCGTGCCTTGCACAAAAAGTCGGTCGTCCGGCCTGGACCGGCCCACCAGGTTCGCAATCGCTCCAGCACGTCGTGCCCGTAGGCCAGTACCTTGGCCTTGGTGTCCATCTGCGGCGGCGGCACGCGGTTGTATGCGCCTTCCTTGAGCGGCAGGCCCTGCACCTCGTGCTCAAGGAAGGCATCGGCGATGTTAAAGATGTGATAGGCAAGCTGCGCATAGCTGCGCGGCCGATTCGGCAGCAAGCGGCCGAGTTGGTCGTCCGGGATTTGCGCGAAGAGCCGCTGTGCGGCCATCTGGATCTCAATGAGGCGTGTAGCCAGCTCGGAGACCGGCAGCGCCGGCGCACCACCCCAGACAATCCCGGCAACGCGCGCGACATCGCGGAGTACCTGCCCGTTCGCCCACTCCTTGCCGCGCCGCACGATCGGCACCGACTGAATACCCAGCGCCGCCAGCTCGGCAAAGGCATCCTTGTCCTCAAGCACATTGACGGAGACGAAGAGAACCCCGTGCTTGCTCAGAAACTCTTTCATCCTGAGGCAACTGGTGCAGCCGGGCTGCCAGTATGCTTTGATCACGGAGGCTTCCGGGGATTGTTGCGCCATGGCATGCTCCTCAATTACGGAGGCAGGATACTCGACCCACCCCGGGGTGCAAGGACGTGAAGACATCTCGCCGAGGTCCGCCCGTTTGCCTTCACGACGTGCAATATCGTTGGCCCGACCGCCCGGTTGTCGTCGTTTGCATTGATGGCGGCGATCCAGCGTATCTCGATAAAGGAATTGAGAAGGGAATCCTGCCGAACGTCGCTCGCTTTATGGCGACTGGGTTCAGCGCGATCGCGCAATGCGTGATACCGAGCTTTACCTGTCCCAACAACGTGTCAATCGTCACCGGCGCTCCGCCTTCCATCCACGGCATATCCGGGAACTTCTATCTTGAACCGGAGACGGGAAATGCAGTCGTCATGACCGGTCCCGAGCTCATGCGTTCGACGACTATCCTCGCAGAGTTTTCCCGTAGCGGCGCGAGGGTGGCGTCGATTACGGCCAAGGACAAGCTCCGCCAGCAGCTTGGCAAGGGCATGAACATTGCGGGAGGCTGCATCAATTTCTCGTCGGAAAAGGCGGACCAATGTAACACTCGTGAGAACGGCATCGAGAATGTGCTCGAGCTCGTCGGCATGCCCCTGCCGGACATGTACTCGCCGGAACTGTCGCTGTTCGTACTAGAGGCAGGGATCAGGCTTCTTGAGACGGTAAAGCCACTCATTATGTATCTATCGCTGACGGACTACATCCAACACAAATATGCGCCCGGTGAACCGGACGCTGACCAGTATTATCGCAATATGGATGATTGCTTCGGGCGGCTGGATGAGCTCGGCGCCGTCGTCGGTCTCGTCGCGGATCACGGAATGCGCGACAAGTCCAACCCCGATGGTTCGCCCAAGGTGGTGTGGCTTCAGGATGCACTCGACCTGGAGTTCGGACACGGTGCAACAACGGTCATCTGCCCCATCACCGACTATTTCGTAGCGCATCACGGCTCGCTGGGGAGCTTTGTGCGCGTCTATTGCCGCCGCGCCACACCCGAAGCAGTAGTCAGGTTCGTGCGGACGCTCCCCGGCATAGAAGCCGTCCATGACAAAGCAACCGCCGCCCGCCTGTTCGATCTGCCGATCGACCGCGAGGGCGACGTCGTGGTCATAAGCGATGATGGAACCTGCATAGGAACGACGCCCTCCGCGCACGATCTGCCAGCGCTCGGTGATCATGCCCTGCGCACCCATGGCGGCATCGCCGAAAGTCGTGTCCCTTTCATTCTGAATTATCCGCTGCATGAGACCTATGCGGAACGGGCTGCGCGCGGTGGTTTGCGCAGTTTTCACATCTTCGACTTTGCCATCAACGGCGTCGTGACTTGAGAAGATCGCCCTCAGCGATCGCGCAGCTTGGGATCGATGGCATCGCGCAGCGCATCGCCGAACAGACTGAAGCCGAAAACGGTGAGCGCGATCGCAAGACCTGGAAAGACGGCGATCCATGGCGCCGTCGAGGCGTACTCCTCGGCGCCTCCCTGCAACATAAGGCCCCAGGCTGCCGTTGGCTCCTGCACGCCAAGGCCGAGATAGGACAGCGATGCCTCGGCGAGGATCGCCTGCCCGACGAATGCGGTCAGCATGATAAGGAACGGCGCCAGGACGTTTGGCACCATGTGGTAAATGATGATGCGTGTGTGACCGAAACCGCAGGCGCGCGCGGCATCGATGTAGGGCACTTCGCGAATCGCAAGCGCGCTCGAGCGCACAACCCGCGCGCAACGCGGGATGAGCGGAATGGTGATCGCGACGATGACGTTGTAGACGCCGCTGCCGAAGATGGCGATGACCGCAAGTGCCATGATGATCAACGGGAAGGCCATCACCACGTCGAGGACGCGCTGGAGAATGAGGTCGATGCGGCCGCCGAAATAGGCGCTTGCCACGCCGAGCACCAGACCGGCGATGCCGCCGATGATTGCGCACGAGAAGCCTACGATCAGGGCGGTGCGCGCACCGAATACAATGCGGGAGAACAGGTCGCGGCCGAACGCATCGGTACCCATAAGATGCGCCCAGCTCGGCGGTTCCATCATGACGGCGAAATCGTTCTCCGTCGGGCTGTAGGGCGCGATCCAATCGGCGGCAAGGCCGGCTGCGGCCATCACCATCACCAGCATCAGGCCAACCGTGCCGAGCGGCTGGCGCCGACAGAAGTCAATGATGCCGGTGCGCGAGCGGGGACTCTCACCCGTGTCGTCGACAGCGGTGGGAGCGCAGGCGGGTGCAAGATCGACCACGGTGCGAGCTCCGGTCAGCCGAAGCGGATGCGTGGATCGAGCCACGCATAGAGCAGATCAACCGCCAGATTGGCAAATACGAAGATCGCGACCGTGAGCATGACGAGGGCCTGGGTCAATGTGTAGTCCTGGTTTTGTACGGCCAGAACGAACAGGCGGCCGACACCGTTGAGGTTGAACACCTGCTCGGTCACTACAAGCCCCCCAATCAGGAAGGCAAACTCGATGCCGATCAAGGTTACAACCGGCAGCAGTGCGTTCTTGAGCGCGTGCCGATTGATGATGAGCCGTTCGACGAGGCCCTTCGCGCGGGCGGTCCTGATGTAGTCCTCGCGCAGGACCTCGAGCATCGCCGAGCGCGTCATCCGCATGGTGACGGCTGCATAGCGGTAACCTACAGTCAGCGCAGGCAGGATCGCCATAGACAGGTTGCGCAGAGGATCCTGCCAAAACGGGACATAGTCGATCGGCGGCATCCAGGGTGCGCCGAACAGCGCGTGCGAGAGGTCGAGAACTACCAGGATCGCGATGATCCCGAGCCAGAACGACGGCGTTGCGATTCCGGCGATCGCAGTCGTGCGCACCACGTGGTCGATCCAGCTATTCTGCTTCAACGCCGAAATAGTGCCGAGCGGGATGGCGATGAGAATGGCGACGACGGTCGCCAGCACGGCGATCTCCAGCGAGATCGGCAGGCGCGCTGCGATCTCTTCGGCGACGGGCTTGCCCGACCACATCGAAATCCCAAAGTCGAGGCGAAAGAAGCCCCATATAAAGTCCAGGAACTGGAGAATCGCTGGACGATCGAGGCCGAGCTCCGCATGACAAGCCGCGACCGCGCGCG
>Ga0306922_10002866_pt1 | contig 16039 bp, 14 predicted proteins | sample sta12Cox44000082_FD_203758 | JGI IMG/M metagenome (GOLD analysis project Ga0306922, IMG submission 203758) | Lab enrichment of tropical soil microbial communities from Luquillo Experimental Forest, Puerto Rico - statoxic.12C.oxic.44.000.082 (v2)... | ecosystem: Environmental > Terrestrial >... | reverse complement strand
TAAGACATTTCAGTGTGTCATTCTGAGCGAAGCAGAGAATCTCTGATTTTGGTCGTGGGAGTTGATGTCGGTGATGGCGTCGGACTCGCTGCGGGCGTTGGAGTAGGAGTTCCTCCTCCAGGCGCCTGGATAGCAACGGTCATAGGCGATCCTGTCTTAAAGAATCCGACGGTAGCGTCTGCGCTCCCCGGTGGTTTGTCCGCGTCAAACCTAAAGTTATACAACGTGCCAAAGCGGATTGCATTGGCGTTTTGATTCTGGGCAAACGTCTCGCTATTCCAGGTTATGGAATCGCTGGCCTGAGTGACAGCCCATGGCGTGCTGCTATATCCCTGGTTCATAAACGTTCCGTCGTATGCCCAGCCAGGTTCCTGCGGCGGTGCGTGGAAGCCTATGTTACTTATGTTGGTGCCAGAGCCCATAGGCACACTAAAGGGACTGAATAGCGCGATCGAGATTCATGTTATATAACGCATACTCATAGTGCCATACTCCCGTAGTCGGGTTCGTCACCTTGTAACCCATAAACCAAAGCCCGTCGTTTCCTGGATCGGGCTGGACCTGATTTACTGTGGCGCCTGTCCATGCCATGATAGCGGGTTGCATCCGAACCGTAGACGCGACTGGACTGAAACTGAAGGGAGGGGTGATCCCGGTGACACTAAACTGGCGATAGGAGACGTTGTTAAACATGTTGCACTGGTCCGGATGCGACTGACACCACGTGTATTCACTGGGAGCAATATATGCTGCCTCGGCAAAATAGATTGAACCTTGATTCAGATTTTGGTTCAGGTCGTCGATATTCACGCGGATCCGGTGCGACACACCGTCATGGTTATGGCTAGTGTGGTCCATTGCGATTGGTTGCCCGTTTGTGTCATTGCCGGCATTGCACGTATCGCACACGGTTTCTTCCAAAGCCTCAAAGGTGTGTTTCATCCACGACTGACCGATTTGCTCAATGCGATCGTTATTGGCGCTCGCGGCACTCATTCGATAGAGGTTCTGAGGAACGACGGGGTGATCGTTTTGTGGGAATGCGAACCAATCGACGGGCTGATCGCCGTTGTTACAGGAATCTGTCCCTACGTCTAGAGCAACCTGGGACGCGGTGTTTCCATCTTCCTCTATGTCCTCAATGTCGCCAACGATGACGTCCGGCCCGGGCACAAGATCAGGCGAATTCGTGCCGGAGACTGCGCCTCGCAGCGGCGGCATGACGAGCGATTTGAGCTCGCCGTTCACAAAGTGGTTGATCTCAATGGGCTGCATCGCCGCGCCAATGGAGATCCTTCCAACCGGGGTACCGGCATCCGCTCGCCGCCCAAGCGCGTCCGCAAACTGTTTTGAAATCAGAAGCCGTCCGCCTTGGACAGTGAGTAACTGTCCTTTCGCGTCGTAATCGTACTGATGTCCCTCAATATTGAAAAATGTGAAGCCGGTTTTTGCGTCTCTCACGGCGAGATCGAACCGCTCGCCTGAAGGGAGTTTTTCTACGGCCAGTTGATTGATAGATGCGCTTAGCACGGATGGAAGTACCGAGGAGTATTGCGGCACTAGCGCCATTGTGCCCTGCTCAGGGCCACGCAGAAGATCGTTGAACACGAGAATGGTGAAGAAAGAATTGGCCGCCACATCGAAACGGAGGTGCTCCACTCTTGCGGCCAGTGAACCGTCTCCTGTCAACCGGTCCATATCGAGATCCATGCCGACTGTTCCGTTCTCCACGATCATCTTTTGAAGCGTCCCGGTCTGGCCCTCACTGTTCTGACTTCTTCGGGAATTACTCGAGCCAATCGCAGGTGGGCTGAAAAGCAGAACTAATGGGAACACGAAAGCACCCAATACTCTCCTTAACATTGTCCGATTTCTCCCTATGTGATGTATTTGGAAGCCGGCTGATTAAATCGCATTATCTCTCACAAGCAGATTGGGTAAAGCAAATCTTGAAAGAATTTGGTGACAATTTCGTTGGGCTGTAGGGGAAGCCGTGTCGGCTGCACCGTCAAGGGTTCGCGTGCGGCGCCCCTGCCGCTACAGTGTTCGCTTCGTCCCTTCGACTAGCGCCGCCGCTTCCCGATCAAGCGCGGCGTAATTCGGCTTGCGCGGTTGCAAATAAAATTCGTCGATCACGATTTGCACCAATGCAGCGGCAGGAACAGCAAGAAAAACTCCCAGCAGGCCAAACAATTCCGCAGTCGCCAGGGTAAAAAACAAAATGTTCACCGGGTGCAATCGCATTTCTTTGCCGAGCACGCCCGGCACAAGAACATTCAGCTCAACCTGATAAACCACCACGATGACGAGGAGGGCCAGCCAAAATTTTGTTGCGCCCATACTCAATGCGACCAGCAAAATGGGGATGGAAACGATAAATGCCCCGACATTTGGAAGAAACTCACCGAGAAAGGCAAATACGCCGAAGATGAGCGCGGGTTGCACGCCGATCAGCCAAAGCAATACACCTATCGATACGCCTGTGATAACACCGTTGATGGCAACGCCGCGCGCCCAGGCGGTCATTTGCCGCATGAGCCTCGCGAGGGTGCGATGCGCTTGCTCGCGGTAGCGATCGGGCGCAAGTGCGAGGTACGCGGCTACCAACGGCCTCGGGTTGGCTAGCGCGAAGACGAGCAATAGAATAGCGAATATGGTGCTAGCCACACCGCCAACCAAACCGATTGTGGATCTTAGCAAGATGTTCCCAACTGTTCCCGCAGCTGCGCCGACTTTTCCAGCCATTTCATCTGTGCGCGGCAACGCGTCGCGAACCGCCGGATAATTTCGGGTGAGCGACTCGATGCGTGTGCGGATACCCTGCCAGACGCTCGGCGCACTTCGCACCAGTTCCTGCGTTTGTCGTGCAAGCGGGGGAATGGCAAAAACTACAATCGTAGTCGTGACAGCGACTAGCGCGAGCATTAGCAGGATCACGCTGACAAAGCGCGGAATGTGGTGTTTGTGCAGCCAGACCACAATCGGGTTTAGGACCATTGCGAGAAGAAAGACCAGCGCGAACAAAAGGATTACCGGCTGCAATGCGCGCAGAATTAACCAAACGATGAACAGGAAGAAAATCAGCCATACGATGCGCCATGCGCCGTGATAACTCAGCGGTGCATGCGGGTCCTCGCGATGCGTTTCGTTCATAATGCTTCGCCTTTGTAACCATGAATGGACACGAATGGACACTAATTTTTTCGTCCAACGTCTGTGGCCGGCATCGGATCGTCCGCTGTAGCCGCTCGGCACGCCGTAGCTTTACGCGAAGGCTGGTTGGCGCAGGCGGATTACTCGAGACTCAGGGGCTTATGGTCTCGGCGCTGGCGTCGGTCGCGGCCGTGGAGTCGGGCTTGGCGGCGGAGTACAGTGGGGAGCGCACAAATAGCCTTCGTTGTAACGGGTAAGCGTATCCACGTAACCTGACACTTCCTCAGGTGGCAGGAATCCATTGCCTACTGGCGGGATAATCAGATTCCCAATTAAGGCATCGGCTGCTGCCAATGTTTGCTGGATGCAGGTACTGGTAGCGCCGTTCGCGATATTGAGTTTTGCAGCAATTTCCTGGTGCGCCAGGGAAACTAATCCATTGCTGACGACTGAATTGTTCAGAATCGATAGCAATTGCTGCCGGTCGTAGGTGTTGTTGCCCAGTTGTAGCTGCGTCACCGACCACTGGTTAGGATGGTTCTTCCAATAGCCTTGTGTAAAAGTGCATCCGCCCGGCGTTGACGTAGGCGTAGGTGTCGCTGTCGCAGTGGGCGTTGGCGTTGAAGTGGCCGTTGCTGTTGGTGTAAACGTTTCCGTCGCCGTAGCTGTTGCCGTAGCCGTCGCGGTCGCGGTTGCAGTTGCTGTGGGGGTTGGCGTCGGGATGTGAGTAGCTGTAGGCGTTGGCGTAGGAGTGAAGGTCGCTGTCGCCGTCGGGGTAGGAGTAGGCGTCGGTATGCCCACGCACTGCGAGAACTCGGAAGTCTCGAGTTCGATCTGTTTGCACTTGCCTGCACTGCCGGCGCTAAAGATTGCTTGAATTTCTGACGCGGAAAGCGCCCTGTTAAAGAATTCAACTTCGTCGGTCAAACCAGGCACCCCCCCATCGACGATGAGATTTGTCGTAAACGTGAAAACAGAATTGTAAGTTATCGGAGAACCGGCTGTTCCATCGAGATAGAAGGAGACAATGGTGCCACTTTTAGTTACCGCGACGTGATGCCAGGTTGTATCGGAAATAGATGCGGTTGAGCAAACATGATCGGCTCCGACCTTGGTCAAGAACAATTGTCCCGTTGCGCACTGCGAAGGTCCGGAAACGCCAAATCCGTACCCCCCGAACCGCAGCTGACGACGGCTGGGCCACCGCCACTCAGGGAAGTGGTGCTTAGTTTCACCCAAGCGCCGATGGTAAAGTCTTGCAGTTGCAAGTTGGCCGGATTGCCAATCATTACTGAGCCATTCCCGTTGCTACTGAACGCTTCACCTACCATTCCAGCTGCAAATGTGATGTCACCCTGGATCGTGCCGTTGTTGCCGCCCTGAATATCGTTCGCATTGTCATCCCCTGGCCACCAGCTCACCATGCCTGAGGGCGGCGTGACACATCCTGGCAGCGAGCCCAGCCGGGTCGCAGTTGCAGCAACAACCGTATCGCCTGTCGGCAGCGGGAGACTGATCGGTCCAAAAGTCGCGCCGCAGTTTGTGTCGGTCATGACCGTGGTTGAGCCGAGGAAATGTTTTCCCTGGCCGAAGCCGACGAATGGCACGCCGGGCTGGAAAAAAACTCAAGATCGAAACTTGTGCTTGCCACGCTATCCAAAGTTCCGGAGATCATCAGGTTGCCGCCGCTAAACGTGGCTGTAGTGATCATCGGATAGGAGACAGCTCGCAACTTCTTTCAATCGTTTGACCTTCGAAGTAACTTAGAGAGCCATGTCATTTAATCGTTTCGGACTTTTGCACGAGGTCGTGCGTGGAACGCAAGCGATGGGATTTGTCGAACCAACGCCGATCCAACTCCGCGCTTTCCCAATTGTTCTCGCTGGAAAAGATTTGATCGGCACTGCGCAAACTGGCACGGGCAAGACCGCGGCGTTCGCTCTGCCCATTCTCACGTTGCTGGCGGAGCACGGCGGCTTCCGATGTCTGGTGCTCGAGCCGACGCGCGAATTGGCTGCGCAAGTGGAGACAGCGTTTCGCGATTACGGGCGGTTCACGGATCTGCAAATCGCACTCGTCCACGGCGGCGTCGGTTACGGAAACCAACGCGAGGCGCTCAAACGCGGCGTCGATATTCTAGTGGCGACGCCTGGAAGGCTGCTCGATCTGCTCGAACAACGCGCGCTGACCTTGCAATCGGTGAAAATTCTTGTGCTCGATGAAGTGGACCGGATGCTGGACATGGGTTTTCTGCCGGACGTCCGCCGTATCGTTGAAAAAATCCCGAGAGATCGGCAAAGTCTGCTTTTCTCTGCCACGTTGCCACCTGAAATCGAACGTTTGGCAGCATGGGTGTTGCGTGATCCCGCGCTGGTGGAGATTGGCGCCCGCCGCTCGCCAGCGGAGACAGTCACACTTGCAGTTTATCCCGTGGCAGCAGAACAAAAATTCGATCTTCTCATGGCGCTGTTGGAGCGAACAAATTTCGACAGCGTGTTGATTTTTTGCCGGACAAAACAGAACGCGGACCGCGTCGCGCACCTGCTCAAGCATGCCCAACATGCGGTGGCGGTGCTACATTCGAACCGCACGCAGCGTGAACGGATCGAAGCGCTGGAAGGATTCAAGAGCGGCAAATACGAAGTGATGGTCGCAACCGACATTGCATCGCGTGGGCTCGACATCGCCGGTGTAAGTCACGTTATCAATTATGATGTGCCCGAGCATCCGGAAGATTATGTGCACCGGATCGGGCGCACCGGCCGGGCACAAAATGTCGGCGACGCATTCACGCTCCTGGGCGGTCAGGAGGTATCAGCCCTGCAGGCGATCGAACATTTTATCGGCCAGAAAATACCGCGGCTCAAGCTAGAGAACTTTCCGTACCTCTACACAGCATTATTTGAACCGGAGCCTGGAGGCGCCAGTAAGCGGGCCATTATCGCGCGAAGAACTCATCGCGGCTATTCATTCGGACGGAGGAGGTAACACAGGCATCTTGCCTGCCAGCGGACGAACTCGTTGTCGTAAGCCTGGTCGAAATGGGAGGCTGGCAAGCCCGCCCGACGGGTCAGGCTGGAAGACTGAGTTACGCCTGCCAAAGCGCTCGATTTCTGTACCAGATGAGCTTTAATACGTCGCCTTATGCCTGAACGCAAAATTGCCACTGGCTCACAGGCCGAATTTGACCGGCTCCAGAAGAAGCTTGTGCCATTGTGGAAATCCATCGAACGATTCAACCAGGATCCACAAACGATCGTGGTTGTCCCTTCGATGTCCATCGACGCGATCGACTCGGGCGCGGTGATTCAAGCGTACGAGGAGCGTTTTCTCTTCCTGCTCTTGCTGCTGCGCCAGCCGCGCGCGAGGCTGATTTATGTGACGTCGCGAATGATTTTGCCCAGCATCATCGATTACTACCTTGATCTTTTGCCGGGTGTTATCCCAAGCCATGCGCGACAGCGGCTGTTCCTGATTTCACCGCTCGACGGTTCCGTGCGTCCGCTGAGTGACAAGCTCCTCGATCGGCCACGGCTGATCGAGCGCATCCGCTCGCTGATAATCGATTTCGATCGAGCGCATCTTGTTCCCTTTAACACGACCAATCGCGAAAAAGAACTGGCGTTGCGGCTGGGAATCCCCATGTACGGGGCCGATCCAAAATTTTTCCCGCTGGGGACCAAGAGCGGCTGCCGGCGAATTTTCATGGAAGAAAATGTGCCGCATCCTTTGGGGCGCGAGAATATTGGCAGTCAGGAGGACCTTCTCAACGCCATCGCCGCGATGCGGGCGAAGAAACCTGCGATCAGGCAGGTGATGGTGAAACTCGACGAAGGCGTCTCCGGCGAAGGCAACGCTGTTGTTGATATAACCGACGTTCCTGCGCCAGGCCACGCGAAGGAGTTAGCTGCGTTAGACGATAGGCTTCGTGCGATGAAGTTCGAGTTAGAGGGAATTACTTATGACAGTTACATGAAGAAGTTGCAGGAACGCAAGGGAGTCGTCGAGGAACGAATCATGGGAGAAGAGTTCCGAAGTCCAAGTGTGCAGCTTCGGGTCACACCGCTTGGCAAAGTTGAATTGTTATCGACACACGACCAGCTCCTCGGTGGCCCATCGGGCCAGAGTTACCTCGGCTGCGTTTTTCCCGCTGACACTGCCTATGCTGCTCTGATCACCCGGGAAGCTGCAAAGTTAGGGAGCCGGTTAGCAAAAGAAGGGGTAATCGGTCGCTTCGCTTTGGATTTTGTGGTGGTCCGCGCGAAAGAAGGAACATGGGAGCCGTACGCGATTGAGATTAACCTGAGAAAAGGCGGCACGACCCATCCGTTTTTGACCCTGCAATTTCTCACTGACGGCACCTACAATCCGCAGACCGGTATCTTCACGGCGCCGAATGGCCAGCAGAAATTCTTTGTCGCCAGCGATCACGTCGAATCCCCGCGATACCGCACGTTAACCCCCGACGATCTGTTCGACATGGTCGTGCGGAACAACTTGCATTTCGATCAAACCCGCCAGACCGGCGTCGTGTTTCACATGATGAGCGCCCTGGGCGAACTGGGGCGAACAGGGCTAACCGCCGTGGGCAACTCACACGAGGACGCAAAGGCGTTGTACGAGCGGGCAGTAGCTGTGCTCGATGAAGAAACGGCTGGCGTGTGTGAAGCGTTGAAGCGTTAGGGGTACACTTTTAACAGGGTGGATCGCCTTCTCCGCAGACGATGGCAAGAATCGTCGGGAGGCGCAGACATTCGACGGTAGAACCGCACTTTTTCCAACACGTTGAGCCGCCCCAGCGATCAGCAACCTGGTCAAAGAAAACGAAGGGGTCACCGCCATTTTGGTTATTGCCACAGGGATTGCCGGTGCCCAGGGAGCAAAGAACGAATTATACGTGGTGAACGGTGTGAGCGGGTTGCCCGACTTATCAAACACTCTGAACCCGATATTGACGGTTTGCACGTAATGGTTCGGGCCTACATCGCCGTTTGTATCAGGCGGCCGACAATTGCAGCCGCTCGTCACCCGATCGGTTCCGAGAAATGTGAGCAGCGGCGGCGGCATGTTTGGGGTCGGGGTAAGGATTTGGTTCAACAGCGACTGGACGTGCGGTAAAAAAGAGGTTCCCGATTTTCCGGGCCCGCCTGACAACGGAAACGGGTATCGCGTCAAGCGTCGCTCCTCTTCAGCCCGTGGAGTTGGCGGAATGTAAGGCAGGCTCCGCAGCTCGTTCATGACAACGGGACCGACCATACGCACGACTTTCGGCTGGTCGGGAGCGTTGCCCGTTGGTTGAGCGTTTGCCGGGGCGGAGTACAGCCGCGCCCCGCTCAGCGCAATAAACACGCCGGTGACACAAAAAACGGAGGCAATTAAAACGCGAAGATTAAAGAAGGCAGAGTGTGAAGTAGATTTTGTTTTCGTAGATCAAGTAAGCTTTTTCCGTAGTGAAGCCGAGTTTTGAATCCTAGGTGAAGTACAAGAAGCGCGGCAATCATTATTTTTTTTGCGTGTTTTTTTGGAATTGGCTCCGGCTTTACTCCGGAGATCATGAAGTGTCGCTTGGGCGTCTGCGCCTCACGCAACTGCGAAAGACTCTTTAAAAATTTTGCTCTGACCAAAGATTGCGCCGGCGGCACTGCCGAAACGAAATCGGCAAACGATTACAGCTGCCGCTACGGGCGCGGCAGCGTCGTCGGTCGCGGCCTCGGTGCTGGTGTACCCCTTGGGGTTGGCGTAGGCTGTGGTATAGATGTAGGCGCCGACGTAGCTGTGGCCGGCTTTTTCGACTCCCCCCGCGCAGCGGCCCAGCGCCGCTTCCCTTCTTCAGAATGTTACCATCGCCTGATTAGAACAGGTTTGGGTTCCTGCGTTGCACACTTGATATGTGAAGGTGGCATGGCCTTTCTGACCTGTGTTATCTGTATAGCTGCCGGTGTTAGGCACGTTGACGACGAACAATGAGCCGTTGCGGTAAATATCGACGTTAGCTGAAGTCGCGCCGCTCCAGGAGAGATTCACAGTATCGACCCCGCGCACCTTGCTGCCCGAAGCACTGAGCGTGATCTGTGCAGGCGTGGGCGTCGCTGTAGCCGTAGGTGCCGGCGTTGCTGTAGCTGTGGCCGTTGCTGTAGCGGTAGGAGTTGGACTTGGAGCTACGGTTGCTGTAGCCGTCGCTGTGGCGGCTGCCGTTGGTGTAGCAGTTGCCGTAGCTGTAGCTGTTGCGGTGGCGGTCGCAGTCGCAGTCGCGGTAGCCGTGGGTGTGGCTGTAGCTGTAGGTGTTGGCGTAAATGTGGACGTTGCCGTTGGTGTCGGACTGGGACTGCCTCCCAAGCAAACAGGCACGTTTGTGGTTTGACCATTGGTAATGGTGACGTTGCCGGTTTGAGTTCCGACACCGGTCTTTGACACTAAATAGCTGTGCGAACCGGGCGTTAATACAGCGTCGTAAGTGCCGTTGGAAAGCGTTGCTCCGTAAGCCCTGCTATCGATCGATATCGACGCATTCGAAATCGCGGCCCCTCCATTACATGCAGTAACCACAAAATGCGCAGTGCCTTCCTGTGGTGCAGTGCACCCGGTGAATTTGAAATAACCGATGCGCGTACGCCAGTTAAAACTGGTAGTGGTCGTGTAGTATTCGTTCGTGTAGTAGAAAGTGCAATCGTCTACCGGGTCAACCGTGATATCGGTGTAGTCGCCCCAGCGATTGGAAGTGGCGCTTTGGCTGCCCGTACCGTCAAAAAGATGTTGTTCGCCTGACAACGTGTTCAGCGGGTCGGTTGCCAGCCGGCCTGCGTAGCGGATTTGCGGATTAATTGAGCTGCTGGAGGCGCTAAAGCCTAGCGCGATGTTGCCCTGATTGTCCGAGGCAATACTGCCCATCCAACGCCAGGTGGAATCCGGCTGATAAGTGCTCTCTTGGAAAATCCCCCAGTTACCTGGCTGGGTGCGCCGCAATTCGACCCAGCGCACCCCTGCCACCGAGTTCGCGCTAACAGTATAATTGTCGAGCAGCGACTCGTGGCCGTCCGAGAAATGGCGATATGCATTTCGGAACATCATGCGGTCGGCGATCGCGTCGAGTCCTGAGCTCGTGCCGAGTTGAGGTACGCAGTTGCGCGTCGAAGGGCAAAGGAAGGTGAAGGACGCCGCCGGCACACTGACATCAAGGGTAAAGGTCGAGTTAGCCGGGTTCGTGAAATCTACGTGGTACGCGCGTACCTTGTAAATCAGCGGGCTACCCTGTGGGAATGATACAAAATGGTTCGGATCGCCGAGTGGCGGTGGAATGATACCATCCAGATCACCCGGGAGAAAAGGCGACTCGCCGGATCCACCCGTAATCCCAGGAGTTTGGCTGGTAGCGGTGGGATCGCCTGCTAACATTTTGACCCGATCAAATACGAAAGCCTGAGGGCCTAGGAAGGACGTGCCAGATGTGTTAAACACGTTAGCCGACATGTAATAGCCATCCGGCCAAACGCCGAGCTTGGGGTAATCGAGAAAGTTGCTGGTCAGGTGAAAATCGTATCGGTACCAAGCGCCAGTGGCATCGCCGGTTTGCGAGATAGCGATACATTCATCTTGGGGTACGTTGGCGCCACTCGGGACGGCGAACTGGCTAATGATCCAGCGGTCAGCGAGCTGATCATAAATGACTATTGGATCACCGCTGCCGCCCGTGCAGACACCGCCAAAGCCCGACCAAATCGATGCGATCGCCACAGGCCCGAACGTTGATGTGCCGGTAATTTTATCAAAAACTTGGAGGCCCTCGTTCACCATCTGAACGTATTGAGTTTTGCCCACTTCACCGTTCGGATCCGGCGGCGCGCAGTTGCAACTGACACCTGGGTAAATAATGCCATTCCAACTGAGAATGGGACTGGGAATAGCCGGCGTGTTTATCATCCGCTGCCAGAAACTGTTTTGGATAACCGGATCCGGCACATCTTGATGCTGAAGCGGTATTTTCGGATTTAGATTCGCTTCATGTTCGGCCTCGGCTGGCGGCCAAATTAACGGCTGGTCGCGCAAGGGTCGCGAGAGATCGCTATGCGAAGCATGGATCACGGTGGTTTGGCCGAATTGTTCCTCGCTTCCGGCTGTGGCGGCGTCCCATTGGCCAGAGGCATTCGAGAACGCGCCGGTGCCGACTAGCGCGATAAACACGCCGGCGAGGCAAAAAACTGAAGCGACTAAGACGCGAGGGTTAAAGAAGGCTGATTTCGAAGTAGAGTTTTTCTTCATGGTGGGGTTTCTTAGGCGCGGGATTCTGGTTCAAACCCCGGCATGAAGCAACATTCTTCAAGGTGCTCGCTGCGCGTGAAAAAGCGTCGCAAGCCCGGAAGTCAAAACTTACGAGGAGCGATTGTCAGAAAGAGTTCTGGGCGCCGGGCCGTCGTAGCCGTGATTGACGGGATCGATACGGCGCATCGGCCTCTCGCGGCTTTGTTCTTCGATCACATGTGCCACGAGTCCAGGCGTGCGTGCGATCATGAAGATCCCGTTGAATGTAGCGGGGTTCATTCCCAGATCGGCGACGATCGCCCCGATGGCGCCGTCCACGTTGATAGGCAGCGATTTCTTCGCGGCGGCGAACGCTTTCTCGACCGCGCGCGCTGCCTGCATGTGCACGCCGTCCACGCCGGCCTCACGCGCCAACTCGAACAAACGCGCCGTGCGCGGGTCCTTCGTGTGGAGACGGTGACCAAATCCCGGCATGCGTTCGCCAGCTTCACGCATCGCCGCGAGCGTGCGCGCAGCGGCTTCATCCATTGAAATCGACTCGCGCGTGGCGCGATCGGCAATTGCTCTCAGTTGCCGGGCGCAATCTTCGATGGCGCCGCCGTGATGGCGATTGATCGACATGATTCCAGCCGCGACTGACGCGCTCAATGTCGCGCCAGTGGACGCGACGTTTCGCGCAGCTAACGCGCTAGGAGGTGTCGCCCCGTGATCAATCGACGACACTAAAATCGCGTCCATCAAACGCGCTACGGCCGGCGATGGCAATTCGCCAGTCAAAATCAAATAAACCGCCGCGCCGAATGAGATGCGCCCCATGAGTTCGGCGATGTCGTACCCGCGCACTGCCACTTTGTTCGGCTCCACGCGGGTGATCGCGGTGTTCCACACGGCGTTTTTGTCCGCTTCGCTCATGAGACTTTGTCCTTTCATTTTCTTCAAAATCTGCACGACTGCATCCGGCAATTCGCCGAACGCATCGACTACGGTCGCGCCGGCTTCGCGCAACGCTTTCACTTTGCCGGCATGCGTGCCGCGGCCGCCTTCGATGATCGCGCCCGCATGACTGAAGCGCGTGCCTTCACGCGCGGCTTTGCCGCCGATGTATGCGATCACAGGTTTGGTGATTTTTCGATCGACGATGAGTTGCGCGAGTTCCTCTTCCTGAGACGAACCGATTTCGCCAAAGATCACGATCGCTTCTGTGAATGGATCCTGTTCGAACATCAGTGCCGCGTCTGGCAGACGAATTCCGATCACTGCGTCGCCACCGATGTGCACGATGGTTGAAATGCGCACGCCGGCTTGCCCAAGATAATAACCGGTGCTCGAAGCCATGCCGCCTGAGCGGCTGATCACTCCCACGCCCTTCGGGACTCCGGGCTTAAACCATTGCCGCGCGCTCTCCGCGCGTCCGCCGATCATGCCGACCACGCCATTGCCAGGGCTCAGTGCTCCGAGCGTGTTCGGTCCGAGAAACATCGCGCCATTTGCTTTTGCTGCTGCCGCGATCTCCATTGCGTCCCACACCGGCACGCGATCAGGCACAAGCACCGCGACCTTGATCCCTGCTTCGATCGCGGAGATCGCAGCGTCTTTTACGCCGGCCGCAGGCACAAAGACGACGGAGACATCGATGTTGCCTAACGAATTCACCGCTTCTTGCGGCGTGTTAAATACCGGCACGCCGAGCACGGTTTGGCCGCCTTTGCCCGGCGTCACACCAGCCACCACATTCGTGGCGTACTCGCGCATCAGCCGTGTGCGCGCGCGACCCTCGCGTCCCGTGATCCCTTGCACCAGCACGCGCTTTTTCTCGTCGATCAAAATCGCCATTTAACGCGTGCCTCCAAACAGTTCTTCCAATCCCAGAATATCAAGCTCCAAATAGAAGCCTTCGATTCCGGCGAGAAGACATTCGACGTCGCAGGCGAGTAACTCGGAATCTTTGGTGGCAAACTCTTCGCTTGGCAACGCCGCTGTGGGTACGCCGTCGCGATCGATGACTAGTCCACCGGAGTGGGTTTCGACGGCGGCGCGAATGTTTCTCCATTGTGGTGTGTCGATCCAGACGCGGCCATTTTTTACCGGGAGCATTGTGGCCGATGGATTTCTCACAAATTTTGATACTCGCGGCGTGCGCCGTTTCGATTTTTTGCCGCTGGCATCCGCGACCAGTTCGGCAAAGCGCGCAGCAATGAACGCTGGCGTGTCGGTCTTTCGATAACCTTCAATTGTCGCGCGCAATAGCTTCGACATGCGCCCCAAAATATCCACGGCGCGATCTTCAGTGTTGCCGCCCAGACGAATCACCGCGGGAATGTCGAGATCAAGTTCCCAGAACGCCTTCGCCAAACCGTACGCGGACCAATATTGTTCCTGGCTCGCGACGCCGGAGCCGGAACCGAAATAGCCTACGAGATCTGGCTGAGCCAGAATGATTCGCGTAGCGCGATACACCTTTGACGCAGATGGATTACCGCTCGTGTCGGTGAAATTCGCGATGGTGAATCCCGCGTTGACGATCGCGTCCATCGACATCATCGAGCCGCCACCTCCAGCGCCGTGAAAACCGACGAGACCTTTGGATTCTTTCGGCGCGGCGGTCGCCAACTGCGCAAAATAAAATGTGCCGCGGTGATCGTTTTGTTCGACGGCGTAGGCGACGCGCTCGAGCGGCGTCGGCGGATGATCGAACTCGCGCGCGATCTCGATCCCCAGATCTGGATGTCTCACGACGGCGTAATCATCAATCGTGATCCGGCAATCGGCTGCGACGAACTCGCCGTTTCTTGTCAAAACAAGCGGATTAATTTCCAGCGAACGGGCTTCGACGCTTCGCGCGGCGGCAAATAATTTTCGAATTGATTCGGCTAATTGCTTCCCGTGCGCCTGCGAAAGGCCGCACGCATCAACGGCTTCGTTAAGTGCTGAAGCGACGGGTCCGCTGTTTACATCGCACGGAATTCGCCGCGTCGAGGCGAGGCGCTCCTCGATTCCTGTGCCGCCGCCAGCGGCGAAAATAATCACGGGCGCGCGCGCAGCGTCATCGATGGCGAATGAAAGAAAAAACTCGCGATCGATATCGATCTTCTCTTCAACCAACACCGCTTCCACAGGGAACTGTCCCACTTTCATCGACAACATCCGCTCAGCGTGCGCGCGCACATCGTCGGCCGTCTTGGCAAAGGCGACTCCACCGATACCGGCGCGCCCCGTCGTCCACGCTTGAATTTTGATCACAACTTCGCCGCCCAATTCTTTCGCTGCTGCCACGGCTTCGTCGGCATTTGAGGCAGCGCAGCCGCGCGGAATTTTAAATCCGTTAGCGACAAGAATGGCTTTGCCTTGATACTCGTGCAGTCGCGCCATGAACTGCGTGCTATTTCGAATGAAAACGCCCAACGTTCAACGTCCAACATCCAACGTCCAACGAAGAAGAGGTGAATTGAGTGTTGAGGTTGGAACTTGGGCGTTGGACGTTTGCTTATTAGATCGAATGCGCTCTGCGGTTGTCTTATCCACCAACGGCTTGGTAATGACCGAGGCCGCGTTGCCACATGAAGCGCGCCCACATCCACGTGAGCAGGAGCCAGCCGCATTGGATCGCCAGCCCTTGCATAAGATTCGCTCCTTTCAACCGGCCGAGAAAAATCGCCACAGGAAAGTAGAGCTCATAATAAAATGGCAGCCATTTCATGACCGCGTACACTGAAGCCGGCATGATGTCGATCGGAAACATTTGGCCGCCCAGGAAATATTCGAAGGAATAAACGATGAACACGATGGTCGAGATTTCCAAAATCCAAAACGCAAACATCGCCAGGCTGTAGGTGATAAAGAATTGAATGAACGCGGCCATCACGATCGAAATTACCGTTAACATGTACACCAGTGGGTCGGCCGGCAGCACGATGTAGTCCCGAAAATAAACAAAGATGAGCGCGATCGGCGGCAGCGTGACAAAGCTGTAAACGAATCGGCCGCTCAAGAAAATGCTCGTTCGATAGGCCAAATAACTCATTGGCTTCGTGAGCAGCGCGTTGATTTGACCTTCGCGAATGTCGGCGGCGATTTGCCATTCGTCCTCGGTGGGCAAGACCAGGTTGCTGACGAGGATCGTGAGCAAATAATAATAGATCATCAAGCCGTAATCGTAACCGTGCAGTTCGCCGCCATGTTCCTTGAACACTGCGGACCAGAGGAACACGGTTCCGGCGAGCGGGATCAGACCAAAGAGCGCGCGCAGGAAATAATTCCACCGATACACGAACGTGTTCTGCAGCCCGATGTTAAAGACCGACGCGTACTTGGCGATCCTGTTGGTGCTCATGCTCGTATTCTTAATCGTGCTCGCTGCAATCGAGCATGAGCAGGAGCAAGAGCAAGAGCACGATCAACTATAGCGGCGTCTGTTGACCCCGGATTGATCGGCGCTCGCAGAGCGCGCTACAGTTTCGCGCTTGCAAACTCCGCCGCGAGATTGATCGCGGCGATCATGCTGTCGGGCCGCGCGGTTCCTTTGCCCGCAATTTCAAATGCAGTTCCGTGATCGGGACTGGTGCGGGGAAATGGTAGGCCCAGCGTGACGTTCACGCCTTCGTGAAATGCGTGAAGCTTTAGCGGGATCAAT
>Ga0306922_10002865_pt1 | contig 16047 bp, 11 predicted proteins | sample sta12Cox44000082_FD_203758 | JGI IMG/M metagenome (GOLD analysis project Ga0306922, IMG submission 203758) | Lab enrichment of tropical soil microbial communities from Luquillo Experimental Forest, Puerto Rico - statoxic.12C.oxic.44.000.082 (v2)... | ecosystem: Environmental > Terrestrial >... | reverse complement strand
TGCGGCGAGATGTTCCAAACGATCCAATGCGTGAACAGGCCGCCCGGCGCGTCTGGATCATCCACGATCAAAACAAGGCTTTTCGCTCCAGAAGGAACGTCCGAAATCTGCAAAGGCGGACTCGCGCCGGCGCCATCGCAGGTAAATTTTGATGGAATGTTCCCACCTTCCTGGAAAGCAGAATTTGTGATCTTCATCTTGGCTTCTCCTCCAGCGCCGAGCAGCGCAACTGCAGTCATGCCCAGGATCGCCGCGCTGGTAATAGTCGTGTTGTTCATGTTTAGTTTCGCTGCCACCTAAAATAGCGCATGCGTCCCCGCTTGCACTCAGTACCCATGCGCAAACGAGAGGCTCGCGCTACATTGTTTCGCCCAAATGGCTCCAAACGGACGTAAAATTCGAGAACAAGTTCTGGCACTGCTCGCTCGGAAAGATTACCGGCCACTGAACAAAACCGGTATCGCTCGAGAACTTGGCTTGACCGGCACGCAACGAAATGCCGTGCGCAAAACGCTGCGTGAGCTTGAGCGAGCAGGCGTGATCGCACGGATCCGGAAAAACCGGTACATTTTGCCGGCCGAGGCTGACCTCGTAACTGGCAAATTATCAATTCATCAGGCCGGCTACGGATTTCTTACTCCTGAAACGCCGGGGGAGCCGGACATTTTCATCGCAGCGGAAAATACCGGGACAGCAATGCACGGCGACCGCGTGGTTGTGCGGATATCCCGCGATGCGCCTTATAGCCGCACCAGGGGACGGCGCGAAGGGCGTGTGATTCGAATTCTGGAGCGCGCTCATGATACTATCGTCGGCACACTGCAGCAGTCGCGGAATTTTTATTACGTCGTACCAGATGATCCGCGGATGGTGCACGATGTTTACGTCCGTCCTGCGCAGGATCGGCGGTCACAGACTCCCGCTACAGTTGGCGACAAGGTTGTCGTTCGCCTGGAAGCCTGGGAATCGCGCCACGTCAACCCCGAGGGTGAAATCATCGAAGTGCTCGGGCCGGCATCCGCGCCGGGCATCGACATGCTCTCGATCATCCGCAAATTTCATCTGCCAGCAGAATTTCCGAAGGATGTTTTGGATCAGGCAGAGCGGGTTCCCGATAAAATCAATCCATGGCACCTCGAGGGACGCGAAGATTTGCGCAAGGAATTCATCGTCACAATCGATCCCGATGATGCGCGCGATTTTGATGACGCGATCGAAGTTGAGAAGACCAAGAATGGTTGGCAACTCGGCGTGCACATTGCTGACGTGGGCGCATACGTAGCGCCCGGGAGCGCGCTGGATCGCGAAGCGCGACGGCGCGGCAACAGCGTTTATTTGCCCGACCGCGTGATTCCGATGCTCCCAGAACGCTTGAGCAACGGCGTTTGCAGCATCAACCCCGGAGTCGACCGGCTCACACGGTCAGTGTTTATTCATTTCGACAAAAACGGGGTGGCGAAATCAGCGCGTTTCGGCCGCAGCGTGATTCGCAGCGCGCATCGGCTTACCTACAAACAGGCTTACACGATCTTGAGCGCCCCGCCTTGTGACCAGTTAGGGGAACGGCTGCATAGGGCTTGGGAACTTGCTTCATTATTGCGGCGAAAACGGTTCGAGCACGGCGCGCTGGACCTCGATTTCCCAGAAGTAAAAGTCTGGGTCGATAAAGGCGGTCATCCGGTGAAACTCGAGCGCGTCGAAAACGATGAGTCGCACCAGCTAATTGAAGAATTCATGCTGGCCGCAAACGAGGCCGTTGCGCGCGAGCTTAAAAAGCGCGCGATTCCCACCATCTATCGCGTCCACGAAAATCCAGATCCAGAGAAACTGGCGGAGTATCGCGAATTCGTGCTTAGCTTCAATTACAGGGTCGGCGATCTGACTCATCGCGCTGAATTGCAGCGATTGCTCACCATCATCCGTGGAAAACCCGAGGAGCAAGCGCTCAAGGTCGCGCTGTTGAAAAGTCTGAAACGCGCCCGCTATTCAGCCCAGCCGCAGGGGCATTATGGGTTGGCCAAGGCGAATTATTTGCATTTCACCAGTCCCATACGCCGTTACGCCGATCTGGTGGCGCACCGCGCGCTGGGTAGGGAAGGGCCGCCGGGCCGTCCGGCGCGCTCGGCGAGGGCCTCCTACCATCCGGATGTGGCCGAGATCGCTTCCATCGCCGAACACATTTCAATTACCGAACGCAGCGCAGCGGATGCGGAGATTGACGCCGCTCAAATGAAGAAGCTCGAATTTTTTCAGCGCCAACTCGATCAACGCAATCCGCAGATTTTTCGCGCCGCAATTGTCGATGTCCGCAACTACGGCCTGATGGTGGAATTGCCGGACGCCCTTATCACGGGTCTTGTCCACGTCTCCTCATTGACCGACGACTTTTACTTGTTTGAGCCGGCTCGACGGCAGCTGATTGGCAGACGCTCACGCAAACGATTCAGCGTGGGCGATGAGCTTTCCGTCTTTGTCGCCCGCGTCGATGCCTTCAAACGACAGGTCGATTTTGCGATTACCTTAACCTCGGAAGCCTCGAGGAAAAATTCCCGAACCCGACGTCCGAAGCAATTTTATTCAAGCTGACCTAATCGCACTGGGCCGGATGATCGGTGAAATTTGCGACGGTGACGAATTGCCGCTACAAGAGTGTTTCCATGACTGAAGCCACTGCTATTGCTACCGCTCCCGTTGCTCCTGCGCGCTACACACGGGCAAATCCCTTTCCTGCTCGCATGGTTGTGAATCGCCGCCTCAGCGGTCCGGAATCTGCAAAGGACACGCGCCATTTCGAGCTCGATCTGACCGGATGGGGTTTGACCTTTGAAGTGGGCGATTCATTAGCTGTTTACGCAACGAACGATCCGGAGTTGATCGATGAAATCATCCGTACGCTCGGCGCGACCGGCGATGAAAAAGTCCCGCGCCTGAAAGGTGAAACGAGGACATTCCGCGAAGCTCTGCTGCGCGATTACAGCGTCAAGCAGCCCACCCCAAAATTTTTGAAAGCCATCGCTCAACGCGCCAGCGCAGCGCCAACGCTGGGCTATCTTCTCGCCCCCAACCGCAAACAGGACCTCGAGACTTACCTCTGGGGCATGGAGGTGATCGATTTTCTCATTGAGCATCCTTCTGCCCGATTCGCGCCGGAAGAGTTTGTCGGCTTGCTGACGAAATTACAGCCGCGCCTTTATTCAGTCGCCTCAAGCTTACGGGCGTATCCCGACCAGGTGCACTTCATCGTGGATGTCGTCCGGTACGAAAGTCATGGCCGCCTCCGAAAAGGGGTGTGCTCATCTTTTCTCGCCGAACGCGCTGATAACGTTCCGGTGCCTGTCTTTCCTAGTGTGGCAAAACATTTTCATCTGCCGGAAGATCCAAACACGCCGATCATAATGGTCGGTCCCGGAACGGGCGTCGCGCCATTCCGCGCATACTTACAGGAGCGAGAAGTTACCGGAGCCAAAGGAAAGAACTGGCTCTTCTTTGGCGCGCAGCATGAGAGCTGCGATTTTGCCTACGGAGACGAATTCACCGCGTATGTGAAACAGGGGCTTCTTGCACAGCTCGATTGCGCCTGGTCACGCGATCAAGCACAAAAAATCTACGTCCAGCACAAGATGACGGAAAACGCCGCGGAGATTTGGAAATGGATCGATACCGAGGGCGCGCACTTTTTCGTGTGTGGCGACGCGCGACACATGGCCAAGGATGTTGATGCGACACTGCGCAAAATCGTGCAGGAACACGGCGGTAAAACAGTTGAGCAAGCCAACGAATACGTTGAGAAACTCAAGAGCGACAAGCGTTACAAGAGAGATGTGTATTAGATCCGTGATTCGTTAAATCGTTACACCGGATTCCCGATTCAACGGTTCAACGTTTCAACGGTTTAACGTGGCGGAGTCCGCGAAGCCATTCGTCATTCGCTCCACTTATGGCATAGTAATTGAGAACATTTCCGATCGACGAGAGGAGATTGCTCATTCCAAAACGAATCCAGAGATTCCTCGACTCCGCTCGGAATGACACAAAAGAAAGCCATGTACGAGAACACTGAATTTACATTGAGCCGCGATTGCGAGGCGATCCAGATTCCGAGCGGCCAAAAGACAACGATCCCGGCCGGAACGCAGGGAGTAATCACACAAAGTCTCGGAGGAAGTTATACCGTTGCAACTTACCAGGGGTTGGCGCGCGTGGCAGAGAAAGACCTCGACGCGCTCGGCTTGGGAAAACCGCAGACGCAGGAAGCGCAAAAACCTGCACGCGCAGATGGCGAAGTTGCAGAGGAAGACGTCTGGAACCAGTTGCGGCAATGTTACGATCCTGAAATCCCAGTCAACATCGTTGATCTCGGCCTTGTTTATGATTGCCGTCTGACCAAGAAGGACGACGGCGGCACGCGGGTACAAGTGAAAATGACTTTGACCGCGCCCGGTTGCGGGATGGGCCCGGCCATCGCACATGATGCACAGAGCAAAATCTTGTCCATCGACGGCGTGGATGAAGCTGATGTCCAGCTCGTCTGGGACCCGCCGTGGAACCAAAACATGATCAGTGAAGCCGGACGGATGAAGCTCGGGATGATCTAAAAGTAGCTGTAGGCTTTACAGGGAGGCGCCAGCGATTTTACTCGGTTTTTTGTTGGGGATTTTCCGATACCAAGAAATTTTTTGTGAATTTTTTTATTCTCGCATTGACAAGAACCGTCTGAACTCTACACTCGCCATCCCCGAAACGCTGCAAGTTGAAAAATTTCGAGCGCGTTCTAAGAAATTGATATGCCTTTGACCGAACTCATTCTTACCGAAAACGTGCCTGGACTCGGCGCAGAAGCGGACGTGGTCAAAGTGCGTCGCGGCTACGCGCGCAATTACCTCCTGCCACGCGGCAAAGCCTACGAAGTCACACCCGCCGCGTTGCGCCAGCTCGATGCTCTCAAACAAAAGCGGGCCGAGCGCGAAGCACGCGAGTTGAACGAAGCGGAAGAATTGAGCCGGCGCATCGAAAAGTTACGAGTCATCTTCACACTCGCAACGGGCGAGACCGGAAAAGCTTTTGGTTCAATCACCGCACAGGACATCGTTAACCGGCTGAAGGATGAGGTTGGAGTCGAGATTGACCGGCACAAAATCATGCTTGAACGGCCCATCAAAGATACAGGCGATCACGAGGTGCAGATCAAGGTGCATCACGATGTCACTGCGCAGCTCAAGTTTAACGTGAAATCGGCGGCGGAAGAAGCGAAACGTGCGGAAGAAGCCGTGACCGCGGAGCCTGAAAAAAAGCGCCGTTCATTTTTCCGAAGAAAGAAAGAACCGAAAAAAGAAACAGAATAAATGGCGACTCAATCGTCCTCTTGGACAGGAGAGGAGCCTCGTAAAGCGGGAAATGGCGCTGGCCGAGGTTCGGCAGCGAGAAGCGGCGAAAAAGTTGTCCCCATTTCGTCGACAGGTTCTGCGCAAGATATTCACCGCACCCCGCCCCATAGTGTCGATGCCGAGCAAGGCGTGCTTGGGTCGATGCTGCTCTCACCACGAGAAACCATCGCGGAATGCGTCGAAAAAATTAACGAAGAATACTTTTACGTTCCCGCGCACCGGACGATCTACAACGTCCTCGTCGATCTCTGGAACGCGGGGCAGGCAATCGACCTGATCACGTTTACTCAGGTGTTGCGCGATCGGCATCTTCTGGAAAACATCGGTGGCGCCGCATTCGTCACGAGTCTCTTCACTTTTGTTCCAACTGCAGCGAACGTCGGCTACTACCTCGACATCGTTCGCGACAAATACATCCTGCGCGAAATCATTTCCGCCGCCACCGAGAGTGTTCGCCGCGCTTATGAGGAACAGGACGAGGTAAACAATCTGCTCGACGAAGTGGAACAGAGAATCTTCTCTGTAGGTGAAGATCGGTTCAAAGGCCAGATGCTTTCCATGAAAGATCAGGTGATGGACGCGATCGAGTCGATTGAGAAGCTTTACGAGGGTAAAGGCCGCATCACCGGAATCTCCACCGGGTTCGTCGAGTTCGACCGCATGACCAGCGGTCTGCATTCATCGGAGATGATCGTAATCGCGGCGCGGCCCAGCATGGGCAAAACCGCACTAGCCATGAATGTCGCCGAGCACGTCGCAATCAACGAAAAGCTCCCGGTTGGCGTGTTCAGCCTCGAGATGAGCAGCCAACAGCTGGTGCAACGTCTGCTCTGCTCTCGCGCGCGTGTGAACTTGCAAAAAGTGCGCGATGGATTTCTTAGCGAACGCGATTTCCCAAACCTGACCGCCGCAGCGTCGAAACTGGCCGAAGCGAAGATCTTCATCGACGACAGCGCCAGCCTCAGCATTCTCGAACTGCGTGCGAAAGCGCGCCGGCTCAAGGCGCAGCAGGATGTGAAACTGATGATCGTCGATTACTTGCAACTGCTCAGATCGGCCTCGCGTCGGGCGCAGGATAATCGGCAGTTGGAAATCTCAGAAATTTCCGCAGGGCTCAAAGGTTTAGCGAAGGAGCTAAAGATTCCGATCATCGTGGTTGCGCAATTGAACCGGCAACCAGAGCAACGCACCGGTGGGAAACCGCGCCTGAGCGATCTGCGCGAATCCGGTTCCATCGAACAGGATGCCGATCTGGTTGCCTTGCTTGTGCGGCCGGAGCTTTACGAGGAAGACGAAGAAGCACGCGTGGAAAAAGCCGGCGAAGCCGAATTGATCATCGCGAAGCAGCGCAACGGCCCGGTCGGCGAAATTCCGCTGACGTTCCTCAAGGAATTCACTCGGTTCGAAACGCGGGCGCGCAACGTGAGCGAACCGGACGAAGCCTTTTAGGTAGGGGCGGTTCACCTGAACCGCCAGCAGCGTCTGATCCCATGCAAGGCGGGCGATTGAGGTCAATCGCCCCTACCTCAGCGCTTTCGCCGCATCAATCACATGTTCTGCGTCGATGCCGCGTTCTTTCATCACTTCGGCACCAGGCGCGCTTAAGCCGAATTGGTGCAGGCCGATGACCTTGCCATCGAGCCCGACGTATTGATACCAGATCTCGGTCACGCCGGCTTCGATCGCGACGCGTTTACGGCATTCGTTAGGCAAAACTTCTTCGCGGTATTCCGAAGGCTGGCGGTTGAATCTTTCGAAGCAGGGCATCGAGACGACGCGCACGCCGTCGCCGAGTTCTCTTGCCGCCGCGAGCGCGTGTTGCAATTCGCTTCCGCATGACATGATGACGAGGTCGAGCTTGCCGGTCTCTTTCTTAGCGACGTAACCGCCCAGCAATACTCCTTCGCGACGCAATTTTGGATCAATGTCGTTCAACATCGGAACGGCCTGGCGGGTGAGAGCGAGGAACGTCGGGCCTTCGATACGCTGCATCGCCGCTACAAATGCGCCTGCGGTTTCTTCCGGATCAGCCGGGCGAATCACGTCGATGTTCGGTATCAAACGAACAGAGCTGACGGTCTCCACAGGTTCATGTGTCGGGCCGTCCTCGCCGACACCGATCGAGTCGTGCGTGAAAATGTAAATGTTGGGAAGTTTTGCCAGCGCACTGAGCCGAATGGCAGCACGGCAATAGTCGGTGAACACCATGAAGGTCGCGCCTGAGGCGCGGAAGAGCCCATGGTACGAGATGCCGTTAAGGATCGCGCACATGCCGTGCTCCCGAATCCCGAAGCGAATGTTGCGCCCGCCGGGGTTGTCGCGCTTAAAATCGCCGCCGTCCTTGATGTAGTTCATCGTCGATCCGTACAAATCGGCGCTACCGCTTATCAGCAACGGCATCGCCCGCGCGATCGGCTGCAATGCTTCGCCGCCGGCTTTGCGCGTCGCCAGTTTTGCGTCCTTGGGAAAATCGGGAATTTTCTCGAGTAGATCAGCAGGAACTTTTCGCGCGAGACCGTCGTCCAGCAGCTTGGCTTTGTCGGGATTTTTCGACCGCCATGCGTTGTAAGTTTTTTCCCAGCGATCGTATTCGGTGAGCAACTCCTTTTTGTGGTCGGCAAAGTATGCGTAAACATCCTTAGACACGAAGTAATGTTCGTCTGGCAGACCGAGCGCTTTGCGCGCCGCGTCTACGAATTTTGCGCCCGCTTCACCGTGCGCCTTGTATGTACCAGCTACTTCGGGAATGCCTTTACCGATGAGCGTGTGCGCGATGATGAATTGCGGTTTTCCATTGTCGCGACGCTTCGCGACGTTAAACGCGTCGAGAAACTGTTGCATGTCCTGGCCTTCGATTTCCTGGACGTCAAAGCCGTATGCCTGCATGCGTTTGCCGGTGTCTTCGCTCTGGGTCTCCTTCGCGGCGGCATCGAGCGTGACCGCATTTGAGTCGTAGATGTAGATCAGATTATCGAGACCCCAATGCGCAGCCAGCGCGCATGCCTCGGAAGCGACTCCTTCCTGCATGTCGCCGTCACTACATAAACAGACGACGTGCTGGTCGAAGATTTTGTGTTCATCGGTGTTGAAACGCGCCGCAGCAATTTTCGTTGCTACGGAAATACCAACCGAGTTGCCGACGCCCTGGCCGAGCGGTCCCGTGGTGCACTCCACTCCAGGCGTCTCGCCGTATTCTGGATGTCCCGGCGTTTTGGAATGCAACTGTCGGAACCGTTTGATTTCCGACATCGGCAAATCGTAGCCGCTCATGTGCAGCCACGCGTAAAGGAACATGCTGCCGTGGCCGCCCGAGAGGACGAAGATGTCGCGGTTGATCCAGCGCGGCTGATCAGGGTTGTATTTCAGCGCGTGACCAAAGAGCACGGCGCCGATTTCCGCGCAGCCGAGCGGAAGTCCAAGATGCCCTGATTGCGACGCCTGCACGGCGTCCATGCACAAACCGCGCGCCTGAGTCGCAGCTTTCGAAAGAATTTCAGTGTTCAAACTCATCAAGTTTTATAAGCGGACTATTGTGGAATTCCAAACCGTGAATTCGAGTTCGTGCTTTTTCGCAAGTTCGACGGCAGGTCAATCGTTGAATCGTTGAATCCTTGAATCGCAAATCCGATATAACGGTGTAACGGTTTAACGTTGTAACGTGGCGAAGCAATGAACCGGACAGCTCTTCTTAAGATAGCAGAGAGGCTCGAACGTCTTGCGAGCAGGCTGCCTTCCAAAATTCGCAAGGCGGTTCTCAGCGAGCTGACACCGCTTAAGGAATTATTTCTCCGGCAACGGCCGCCGCGATTTCTCTTCATCGGATCGAGCAAAATGCCGACGCACCGAATCATCAACACGCTTTTTGCGCCTGGCACCCACGAACAGATGAACGTTGCGGTGATGCCCGTGCATCGGTGGATCGACTGGAACCTATCTGATCGCGGAACGATCTCCATCCTGGATGCACGCGACGCAGGCGATTCCGCGGCAGATCAGGTCGCAGAAGATCTCGTGCGCCAGCCTCCAGATCTTGTATTCTTTTTCGACGACGGACAATCCGACCTTCGGAGTTCCCTCGCCGACTCTCTGCTGGCTGATGCCAAGCTCATCGTTGTCTCATTCGAGCCGGAGAAGCACGTAGGGCAATCGGAATCAGCAGTCACAGTGCAGCCTGTGTTCCGTAATCGTTTGCTAAAGGTCGTCCGATTGACCGACATGCATTCCGCTGAAGCGCGCGAGTTATTGTCGATTGTGGCTGGAGAACTGCCGAATGAAGCCAAGATCGAGATGATTCGGATCTCGCGTGATCGCGAAGCGCAAGATCACGTCGCACAAATGCTGGTAAAATCGACGACGGCAATTTGCACGGCCATCGGAGCGCAACCAATTCCCCTGGCAGACATGCCGATTCTTACTTCGCTCCAAGTGGTAATGGTCTCCGGAATCATGTACATCAGCGGCCGGGAACGAAGCTTGCGCGCTGCGACCGAGTTTATCACGGCCCTTGGAGCAAACGTTGGCGCGGGAATGCTTCTCCGCGAAGGCACCCGCGCGATCCTGAAATTTTTTCCCGGCTGGGGCAATGTCGTCTGCGGCATGGTCGCTGGCGCGGGGACATACGCCATCGGCCGCGCCGCTATGGCGTTTTTTATCGGTGGCGTCTCCCTAAGGGATGCACGTCGAAAATATCTGGCCGACCGCAAGAAAGCTTCGCACAAATCACATTGGTCGCATCGCTCCCTGGGAGCTTCCAAATCGGATTGAATAACTTGTGAATAAGTTCCCGGCGCCACGGGTATTTTGTTCACATAATCTTGTGAACAGACATACCAACTCCCAGCGCCGCAGCGCGCAGCGCGGGCAATCCATATGAAGCTGTCCGACATACGAGCCGCGCTTCGAGAAATACATCTTTCGCCGGCTAAAACGCTCGGCCAAAATTTCCTACACGACCAAAACCTCGCTCGCTGGATTGTCGATCAGGCGCAGATCACTCCTGAAGATTATGTGGTGGAAATTGGGCCCGGACTAGGCGCGCTCACCGAGTTGATCCTCGATAAAGGCGCGCGCGTTCTTGCGATCGAAAAAGATGCGCGTCTGGCAGATTTTTTGCGCACACGTTTCGGTCATGAGCGCCTTGAAGTACTGAACATCGACGCGCTGAAGTTCGATCCGCGTTTTCTTTTCGCGCATCGCCGCGTGAAACTGCTTGGCAATCTTCCATACAATATTTCGAGCGCGTTGATCTTAAAATTCCTGGAGCAAGCAAATGCTATTTCACTGTGGTTGTTGATGTTACAAAGAGAAATGGCGATGCGACTTTCCGCGTCGCCATCGACACAGGATTACGGAGCGTTGACTTTACGCATGCAGTTGCACCATCACGCAAAATATCTGCACACTGTGCCTGCGACCGTTTTTTTCCCGCAACCCGATGTCGATTCCGCGGTGGTGCGAATCTCGCCGCGCGATCCGCTCGAGTTGCCTGCGCGCGATGATGGGCTGCTTTTAAGATTGGTTCGCGCTGGGTTTTCCCAGAGAAGAAAACAGTTGCGGAAATTGCTTCGGCCACATGTCCCTGACTGGGATGGAGCGGCCTCGCATCTTAACATCAATCCTAAAGCTCGTGCCGAAGAGCTATCGTTGCGGCGATGGATCGATCTCGCCAATTTCATTGCGCCGGTTCCGCACCCTGACCCACGCCTAGCGACCAGTGAGCGCTTCCCGATCGTCGATAAAAAAGATCGGATTCTGGGATCCGCTAGTCGCTCTCAGGTACATGGGAATAACTTGCTCCATCGAGCTGTTCACATTCTGATTTTCAATGAAGCAGGCGAAGTTTATTTGCAGCAACGCTCGCGTTGGAAAGATCGACATCCTTTGAAGTGGGACTCCAGCGCCGCCGGCCACGTTGCCTCACGGGAAAGCTACGATGAAACAGCCCGGCGCGAATTAAAGGAGGAGTTAGGCGTGAGTTTGCCACTGCAAAAAATTCTGAAACTTCCCGCGGCGCAACGCACCGATCACGAGTTTATCTGGCTATACCGATGTGTGGTTTCCGGTGACCTCGCGCCTAATAAATGTGAAATCGAAAGAGGCACATTTTTGCCTCCGGCTGCGGTCGATGGCTGGACATCGGCGCGACCGGAAGATTTCGCGCCGGGATTTTTGGAGTGCTGGAAGGCTTATCGGCGGAAAACTATTTCCGATCGTGAACCCTCATCCATGCCCCAAAAATTTTCTGCGAGGCAAACGGCGTAGGATCGTCCGCTTAAACTTTCGCGCTGCACGCCGCGCTCCTTCTTTTCCACCGTAGAGGCTGTCGCTGAACATTTTTGTCACGACACGATCACCGCGAAGAAAGTGGACTTGGAAACCATGCGTCTGCTTCCTGGCGCGTGCTTTCGTATCGATGCGGCGAATGTTCCCTTCCGAATCAGGATTGGGCCGTTTTCGTCTTCGCATGGCAACTGACAAGAACCTAACCACGCAATGCCACGATTCAATGAGCGAATGAAACGGAATCATGAACCGTCTTTGGAGAAGGCAGATTCCAGGAGCGCCATTTTTTATCATATTCGGAGGCTGGCAAGAGTGCATAACATGGATGGCGATTCGCTCGCATCCACGTGATGAGCTTCATAAGGTTTTCCTTCGCCATCGTCGTGCAGCCTGTGGTTGGCCGATTCACGCCGCGCCGAATATGAAAAAAAATCGCACTGCCAGCGCCGGGCACTGGCGGATCTGAATTGTGCCGGATATCAATGAGCCACTCGTACGCGAAATCGCCCGAGCGCATTTTTTCGTGAGTGTAATTGTCAGGCGGATTCTTCGGATCGATCACGATATGCCGATTGTAATTCGGCGAGCGCGGGTCATCGCTCCAAACATCTGCCTCGGTGACTTGATGATATGGATAGTCGCCTCCAGCAGGCAGATGCGGATTGTATCCGAAGATCTGTCCGATTTCGAAAACTCCCGCAGGTGCGCGGCCATCTCGCTCTTTCTTTCTAATTCCCGGCTCGTTTTGCCCGGCAAGACCCGTGCCCCAGGCGAGTCCATTCTTGCCAAACAACACGGGAAAAGGTCCAGCCACAGCAGCCCATTCTCCTCCGTGCGGCCGCTCGAATAATCGCAGCTCTCCGCGCATCGAGTTCCAAGTTGGCGCGATTGCGAGAATCAGTTGCGTGCAATCATCGGGAACACCCTCTGCATATGCACGGACGCCAATCAGCACGAGCAAATAGATCGCGAACCTGAGCATTATCGACATAAGCACTTCCAAAACTGCAGGGACGTTCAGGTGGTTCCAGCGGTTTCTACCGCGGCTGTATCAGCCGGAAGATATTTCACACCGACGAGCCAAACCAGTCCGGAGAGGAAAATGATTCCGGACACAAACAAAAACGCGACGTGCATGTTCGTGTGACCACCGATATAGCCCAGCAGCCAGAACGCCTGCACATCGCCGAGCGCGTGAATGACGAGAATGTTGACTGCAAACGCCGTCGCGCGCACCTCTGGCAACGAAACATTGGCAAGCGCGGTATTTGAGGGACCCGTGTTCACAAATAAGAAAAAGATCGCAAAGAACATTGGTATCCACGCCGCGGGGAACGGAGTATAAAGCGTCGCGACGAAAAACGGACACGCGATCAGCATCCCGATTCCAGAAACCCAGAAGTAGGAGCCGGCGAAACGCGGGCGCAATCTGTCGGCAATCACGCCTCCCAGTAGCGTGGACACCAAGCCCGCTACGACAGTGATCAGGCCAAAGATCGTCATGCCGACATCGGGACTTTGATTCCGATAACGCAGATAAGCCGGCGCCCAAAAACCCAGACCACCTGTTACGAATGTCATCAATGTTTGGGCGACGCAGTTAATGAGATACGACCGTGTGCGGAAAAGTCTAACGTAGTCTCGGAGGCTGCGGCTTGGCGATTTCTGCACTTTGTGATGTGCATCGGCTCGCGGATCGCGTTGCAAGAAACACAAAAGGCCAAGCAACAATCCCGGCGGAGTAACGAGATAAAATGCCCAGCGCCAGCCCAGGTGAGTGCCGACGAGTCCGCCGATCACGTAGCCCAGAGCACTGCCAACCGGAATCGCGGCGTAAAAAATCGCCATGATGCGACCCCGCGTTTCAATCGGAAACAGATCAGAGAGTATGGTCGGCGCGGCCGGGCCGTAGCCTGCTTCGCCAATTCCGACGCAAATTCGAGTTGCTACGAGAATGGCGAACGTCGCCGCCAAGCCGGAGCCGCCACTCGCCAAGCTCCACAAAATCACAGCAGAGCCGACGATGATCCAGCGCGAGAGCCGATCGGCAAGCAGACCGAGAATCGGCGCGCTCAGCATGTACGTGACGAAAAACGCATCGCCCAATCCCCCCGTCCGCATCATTGCATTCGGGTCATCAGGCGCAAAAAACGTGGCGCGAATATCGGGTTCCACCGCTGCCAGAATTTGCCGGTCGATGTAATTGAAAAGGTTAATGCCCAAAAGCAGAAAGAGAGCGCTCCGCGCGCCGCTCATCGTTTTTTTCGACGCAGATTCCATTGGCAGTTGTGATTGCAGTTTGCCGAGCGTCAATTGTAAATGATAAACGATGGCTCCGATGTCACGCACCGAACGCGTCCTCTATTTTTTTGGCCGGCCACTGGTGTGCAGCTTTTATCGTGTGACCGCACTCGGTCTGGAAAATTTGCCGGCCGGCGGATTTCTTCTTGTGCCCAACCACATCACTTGGGTGGACGCTCTCGTTCTGCAGCTCGCCTGCCCGCGTCCGGTTCGCTACGTCATCGACCACGAGCATTATCACAACCCGATTCTGCACCCGATCTTGCGCGCGCTCGGTTGCATCCCGATCAGTGTCCGGCATTCGTACGCTGCCGTTCGTTCCGCTGCCGAAAAAATCGCCGACGGGGAGATCGTGTGTGTTTTCCCCGAGGGCCAATTGGAACGCACGGGAACGTTGTTGCGATTGCAGCGCGGTTACCAATTGATCGCGCGGCACGCTAACGCGCAGGTCGTTCCGGTTTGGCTCGATCTACTCTGGGGTTCAATCTTCTCGTTCCAAGGCGGAAGATTTTTCACAAAACTTCCCAAGCGAATCCCCTACCCTGTAACCATCGCTTTCGGCAAAGCACTTGAGGCAAAGACCGCCGACGTTGCGACCGTGCGCGAAGAATTACTCAAGCTCGGCGAATTCTGCTTCAGTCGCCGGCCATCATTGGATCGACATCTTGCCGAAGAATGCGTGCGCGGTTTGAAGCGCAGTCCGTTTTCTACAGCAGTGATCGACGGAACCGATCACAGCGAACTGGGCCGGGCAAAATTACTTGGCGCTGCGGCAGCTTTCAGTCGCTATCTTCGGAAGCAATTTTCCGATGAGCGAATAGCCATCGTTTTGCCCGCCAGCAAAGGATCGATGCTGGCGAACCTCGCTGTCACGCTCGCAGACAAAGTTCCCGTCGATCTCAATTTCACAATGGGACGCGCGGCAAATGAATCCTGCTGCAGGCGCGCCAACCTGCGAGTTGCAATTTCAGCCACGCCATTCATGGAACGAATCAAAGATTTTCCGTGGCCGGAACGCATTCTGAAGTTGGATGAACTGCTACCGCGTATGAAACGCCAAATCATTTTGTGGTGGATAATATCGCTGCTGACTCCGGCGCGGTTGCTCTTGCGGCTTTTGCAGATTCCCAAAAAAGGTGGTCGCGCCGAGGCCATCTTGCTCTTTACAAGCGGAACCACCGGAGAACCGAAAGGCGTGGTAGTAAGTCACCGCAACGTAGTCGGAAACGTCTCCCAATTCCGACAACTGCTCGACGCAAAAAAAACCGACGCCATCCTCGGCTCGCTGCCGTTCTTCCACACATTCGGATCGACTGTCACACTTTGGTATCCGCTCATCGAGGGTGTGCGCATCGTCACATTTCCCAATCCATTGGAGGCCGCAAGGTGCGCGGCGCTCATCGAACAGTACGAACTGACGTTCCTGCTCGCGACGCCCACGTTCCTGCGGTTGTATTTGCGTAAAGCCGAGCCGGAACAGCTCCGCAGTTTGCGCCTCATTATTGCCGGCGCAGAAAAGATGCCTCTCGATCTTGCCAGGCATTTCGAGGAGCGCTTCCACAAAAAAGTTTTTGAAGGCTACGGGCTTACTGAGACTGCGCCAGTGGTCAGCGTCAATTTGCCCGACCAGCAGCCGAAAAAGCCCGGGCAACACGTGCAATCGTCCAGTCGTTTGGGATCGGTCGGCAGACTTGCGCCTGGAATCGCTGCGGAAATACGCGAACCAGAAACAAACCGGAAACTCTCGCTTTATGAAACCGGTATGCTGTGGCTGCGCGGTGCAAATATTTTTGAAGGTTATCTGCACGACCCGCAGCGAACGGACGAGGTACTGCGCGACGGCTGGTTGAAAACGGGCGACATCGCTCGATTCGACGAAGACGGATTTCTTTACATCGAAGGCCGTTTGTCGCGCTTTTCAAAAATCGGCGGTGAAATGGTGCCGCACGAAGTGATCGAACAAAAAATCGTCGATCTCCTTGGGTTATCCGGAAGAGACGAACGCCCCATAGCCGTCATCGGTGTACAGGACGAGGCAAAAGGCGAAGCGCTCGTATTGCTCAGCGCAGTCAATATCGAT
>Ga0306922_10002856_pt1 | contig 16068 bp, 18 predicted proteins | sample sta12Cox44000082_FD_203758 | JGI IMG/M metagenome (GOLD analysis project Ga0306922, IMG submission 203758) | Lab enrichment of tropical soil microbial communities from Luquillo Experimental Forest, Puerto Rico - statoxic.12C.oxic.44.000.082 (v2)... | ecosystem: Environmental > Terrestrial >... | reverse complement strand
TCAACATCGCCGGTCACGCGATCTATGGTCCCTACTGTTATCGCTAGTGAGCCCGAGAGTTTCTCCGAGCCCCAGAATTCAACAATCACGTCGTCCCAGCCGGTGATCTTGACCGGGAAGCCAGAGCTGATGCCTTGGACCGTCCTGGCCGTGAAATTGACGATGATGCCCATAGAGATCGGTTCGGGCGGGGCCTCGGGTACTTTTTCAGTCACCGTGCCTTGACACGCGAGCGTCAGCGTCTGGGGTTCGGCCCCTTGCGCCACCATCCCGGTCACTACAAGCAGCGCCGCTGCTGTTGCGTTCATGGTGAAGCCCGCGCTCCCCTGAACGCCCAGATCAACGCCGATCCGAATCCCAATGTGAAGATCGGCGGTGCCAACGCTATGAAGCTGGCACGACGAACCTCCTCCTCGCGCGTCGACGGCAGAATAAATTCATCCTTTGTGAGGGTCCGCCACGTCCCGATGCCGACCCCGCCGATCCACAGCACCGACAGAACCAGCCACAGCCGAAACAGCCCGCGTGCAACCCGCAAAGCCATGTGGGAGACAGCCCCGTTAGTCCTCGAAGACCTTCTACCACCGATTTCGCGTGACCGCGCGAGGCGCAGGGCCAGCCAGGGCGCGATCGGACGGGGCGTCTATGAGAACGGGGCTCGACCGCCGCCAGGATGCCCCGCCAAGCCATTGGGAAGCCCCACAGCGCGTCAGTTTGCCCAGCCGTAGGGATTTGTTGCCCATGGCGTTGCCCAAGCGCCTGAGGGCCCTTACGGCTTATGCGGGTAAGTTGCTGAAATCTCAGGAGATGATGCAATGGCGGTTTGCTGGCTCAGCGCCAACTGCCAGCGGTTGTCGCGAAACACCCAGATGCGCACGTTGATGTAAGGCCTGCCGCCGCGGTAGGGCGTGTGCTGCGAGAGCATCAGCGCCGAATTGGTGCCGAAATCGAAGATCTGCATGACGACGTCCGGGTCGCCCGGAGTGCCGACGCCGGCGTCCTGCTGGCGCTTGGCGATGGCGACCCGCTGCCCCCTGTCGCGGATCGTCGTGTTATTGATGATCATGAACTCGTCGGCGATGAAACTCGCCCACTGCGCGGCGTCGGGCTTCCACTCGTGCATCTTGGTTTGTTGCCAGGCAGCGAGGATGTCCTTGTCCATCTGCGTCTTCGGCGTATAGGGCACGCTGCGGCAAGGGTTATCGCACTCGCCCGCGCCGGCCGCTTGCTCGACCGAAGCCGGCCTCCCGCCGGTGGCGATCGGGGTCTCCAGCAGGAGAAAGGCCTTCCAGCTGTGCCGCCATTTTACGAAGACGCGCAGGAAACGCGCGTTGTCGTGGACCCCGCGTACGGTGAACATGCGTCCGTAGAAGCGGGTTTCGGCGTCGCCCTCGCCCTCATTGGCGGCAACGAGCGCGGAGAAGTCCGCGAGCGTCTCTCTGCGCGAGCGCGTCTTTCCCTCGCGGTCGATGAAGGTGAAGCGGCGGCCGAGCAACGCGCCGACCGCCCTCTGGTCGCCCTTGCGGAGATTGGCGATGAACGCGCGATCAGCGTCTCTCGCGGCTTGCTCCTCGTCGCCTGGCGCGGTGCGGCCGATGACCAGGGTGCCCGCCGCCAAGACGGCGGTCGCGGCGGCCGCGATCAGGAGGCGGCGCATCGTTTTATGTCCCGGCTTCATTGCTGCGCCTTGTAGTCCTCGCGCGGCTGATTCGCGATTCTGATCAGGTATTCGGCGTTCTGCCTGTCACGCTCGAGGAATCGCGCAAATTCCTCAGGCGTTCCTGGCGCGGGGAGCACCGCCTGCTTTTCGAGATAGTCGACGAACTTGGCCTCCCGATAGAGCTTGACGAACTCGCTGTTGAGTCTCTCCACGATCGGCCGCGGCGCCCCATGGGGAGCGGCCAATCCCCACCAGCCGAACGGCGGATAGTCGATCCCGGCCTCGGCGAGCGTGGGAATCTCGGGCAACAGCGTCGAGCGTCGCGCCGCGGCGACCGCAAGCGGCTTGATTTTCCCCGTGCCCAGGAGACCGAGAAAATTCCCCAGCCCCATCTTGGCGACCTGCAATTCGCCGGCGAGGAGGGCCTGCGCGATCGGCCCGCCGCCGCGGTAGGGAATGCCGACGATGTTCACATTCCAAGTCTGGTTCATCCACTTCAAAAACATTTCCGGATTGGAGCCCGGCCCGAGCGTGCCGTAGTTGAGCGCGGCCGGGTGGGCCTGGGCATAGGCCTTGAGCTCGGCCGGCGTGCTGACATTGAGCGAGCTGTTGACGAACAGCGCCTCGGTCAGAAGATAAAGCTGATCAGCGCGAAGTCCCGATCGGGGTCATAGGGCAGCTTGTTGAAGAGCAGCGGATTGATCGACAGCGTGTTGTGGTAGACGAGGCAAAGCGTGTAGCCGTCGGGCGCCGCCTGTGCGCACGCCTGCGCACCGGGGATGCCGCTCGCGCCACCCTTATTCTCAATCACAAAGGATTGGCCGAGGCGCGGCGTCAATTCATTCGCGGTGGCGCGCATGATGACGTCGGTCACGCTGCCGGCCGCGATCGGCACGATCACTCGAATCGGACGGTCCGGATAGGTCTGGGCGTTGAGCGGCAACGCCCATAGAACCAGCACCGCGATTGCGGCCGAGGCGCCAGCGCCGAGCAATCGCCGAAAGCTTCGCCTCAGGCGCCGGGCTGCCTCGCAGACAGTCATTGCTGCGTTCACTTGAGTTGATCGGCGACCTTTTCGATCCCGGCCTTGACGCAGGCTTCGTCCTTCTCGCCGCCGGGAGCGCCGGAGACGCCGGCGGCGCCGATCACCTCCTCGCCGACCAAAATCGGCAGTGCGCCGCGCGCGGTGGTGAAGCCGGTAAGATATTGCGCGCCCATCTGCGGATTTTTCTTCAGCCGCTCTTCCATCTCGCCGGAGGGGATGCGGAAGGTGCGCGCGGTAAAGGCCTTCTTGAAGCTGTTCTCCATGGTGTGCGGTCCGGTGCCGTCGCCGCGGATCTGGACCAACACCTCGCCGTTGCGCCCAACCACCGTCGCCGACACGCGGTAGCCGTTCGCGGTGCAGGTGGCGATGGCGGTTTGCGCAATGGTCAGCGCTACGGCCGCCGATGAGTCCTTACGCGTGAGCAGCTGCGCGCTCGCCGGCGTGACCAACGCGCAGGCCAGGCCGACCGCGGCGCAACGATACGAAACCACGGACATGGTAGAATCCTCCCCTTTGAGCGTTACGAGAGACCGTAATTGGCGGTCTCCCCGTTAAGCCTATCCCATTTTGCCCGGTCTGTACGGCCCGGATCGGGGTTTCCCGTCCGCGCTGCCGATGTGCTATGCGGACGCCGGCAGAAGCAAGGAACGGCAGAGGGATGAGCGCCCAGCGCATTCTGGTCACCGGCGGCAGCGGCTTTCTCGGCTCGGCCCTGGTCAAGGCGCTCGTGCGTCAAAGCGAGGCGGTGCGGGTATTCGACGATAATTCCCGCGGCGCCTTACGCCGGTTGCGGGAGGTCGAGCGCGACATTGAATTCGTCAGCGGCGATATCCGCGACGCCGCCGCCGTCGACGCGGCCATGCGCGGCATCGACGAGGTGCATCATCTGGCCTTCGTCAACGGCACGGCGACGTTCTACAGCGCTCCCGATCTCGTGCTCGACGTCGGCGTCAAGGGTATCGTCAACGTCATCGACGGCTGCCGCCGCCATGGCATAGGGCGGCTGATCCTCGCCTCGAGCTCGGAGGTCTATCAGTCGCCGCCGCGCGTGCCGACCGACGAGGGCGTACCGCTCGTCGTTCCCGATCCGCTCAACCCGCGCCTTTCCTATGGTGGCGGCAAGATCATCAGCGAGCTGATGGTCATCAACCACGGCCGCAAGCATTTCGAACGCGTGCTCATCTTCCGGCCGCACAACGTCTATGGCCCCGATATGGGCTTCGATCACGTTATTCCGCAATTCGCCGTTCGCCTGAAGCGGGCGATGAGCAAGTATGCGAGCGGCGCAGTCCCATTTCCCATCCAGGGCAGCGGCGTCGAGACGCGCAGCTTCTGCCACGTCGATGATCTGGTGCAGGGCGTGATGGTAGTGCGCGAGAAGGGCGAGCACCTCGGCATCTACCATGTCGGCACGGCGGAAGAAGTCAGCATCTCGGAGCTTGCCCGCCGCATGGCCAAAATTGCGGGCCGCGAGATCGTGCTCGGCCCCTCGGCCGCGCTCGAAGGCAGCACGCCGCGCCGCTGTCCCGATATTTCGAAACTCGCCGCGCTCGGCTATAGACCCCGCGTCCCGCTCGACGAAGGATTGCCGCCGACGCTCAAATGGTACTGGGATCACGAGAGCATGGCGCCGGCAGCATGACCCGGCCTTGGAAGGAGATGGCATTGTTTCCAGCAAGAGTCGCCCGCGCCGCCGGCAGCGGCGCCAGTGTCCCGGTGGAATGCTGTCAGATCTGCGGCCATGCGCCGCTCTCGAAAGTGCTCTCGCTCGGCTACATGCCGCCGGTCAACCAGATGGTCGCAGTCGGCGAGGTGCCGCGGCAGCAGCCCTGGTTCCCCACCGACCTCCTGTACTGCGCCAAGTGCGAGCTGGTGCAGCTCGGCTTGGCAGTGGATCCCGTCATCATCTTTCCGCCCGAATATCCCTACACCAGCGGGACCACCAAACTGCTGCGCGACAATTTTGCCGAGCTCTATTCCGAAGCGTCGGCAATGCTCAAGCTGGCTCCGCAAGACCTCGTCATCGACATCGGCTCGAACGACGGCACGCTGCTCTCGAATTTCAAGAACCATCGGATCCTCGGCATCGAGCCGACCGAAGTCGGCAAGATCGCCAACAGCCGCGGCATTCCCACCCTCATGCGCTACTTCACGCCGGCGGTTGCATCCGAGGTCAAGCGCGAGCATGGCCCTGCGCGCGTAGTGACGGCGGCGAATTGCTTCGCGCATATCGAGGACGTGCATTCGATCGTCGAGGGCATTATCGACCTCATCGGCCCCGACGGCGTGTTCATATCCGAGTCGCACTACCTCATCGGCTTGCTGGACAGGCTGCAATACGACACGGTCTATCACGAGCACTTGCGCTATTACTCGGTCGCCAGTCTCGCCAATCTCTTGAAAATGCACGGGCTCGAGGTTTTTCACGCGCGCGCGATCCCGACCCACGGCGGATCGATCCGCGTCTATGCCGGAAGGCAGGGCGCGCGGCCGGTCAACGACAGCGTCGCGAAGATGCTCGCCGCCGAACCGCGCGGCGAGGCGATGCTCGCGCGGCTGAAGGCTTTCCGCGACGACGTGATGCTGTCGAAGCTCAGGCTCCTTGCCATGATCCGCGAGCTCAAGGAGAAGGGCGCGCGCATCTGTGGCATCAGCGCGCCCTCGCGCGCCTCGACGCTGGTCAATTATCTCGGCCTCGACGAAGCGATCATCGACTACGTGTGCGAGATCGCGGGCTCGCTCAAGATCGGCAAATGTATGCCGGGAACCTCCATTCCGGTGGTCGAGGAAAGTCGGCTCTTTTCCGATCAGCCGGATTGCGCCGTCATTTTCTCGTGGCACATTGCCGACGAGCTTGCGCCCAAGCTGCGGGCGAAAGGTTATCGCGGCAAGTTGGTGACGCCGCTGCCGGTTCCACGCGAGCTTTGATGGCGAGGGCAAGGGGCGTGAAGCCTTTGTATTGCGCCGAAGGCTGGGCTATCAGTCGGCGGGGCTGCTGCGACCTCCGCTTGGCGACAATTCTTGGAGCATTGGCGTGAATATCGCCGGTACCAAACCGACTGCGGCAACGCCCGCGCGGCTCGATACCACCGATCTGACGGTCGTCGGCGGCGCCGGTCACGTTGGCGTTCCGCTCGTGCTCGCATTCGCCGAGGCGGGTTACCGCGTGAACGTGCACGACCTCAACCGGAACGCGCTCGAGACGTTGCAATCGGGCCGCCTGCCGTTCATCGAATACGGCGGCGAAGAGCTGCTCGTGCGGGCGCTCAAGAAGGACCGGCTCGTATTCACCTCCTCGCCGGCGGATATCTCTCCAACTGCGCCGGTTATCGTCACCATCGGCACGCCGATCGACGAGTTCCTCAATCCCGTTCGCAAGGTGGTGCAGGATTGCATCGATGCACTGCTGCCGCATCTCGCCGACGGGCAACTCCTTGTCCTGCGCTCGACCGTATTCCCCGGCACGACCGATTGGCTCCATGCCTATCTCCGGCACAAGAACCGCGACCTCAAGCTCGCTTTCTGCCCGGAGCGCATGGTGCAAGGACACGGCATCAAGGAGCTCAAGGAAACCCCGCAAATCATCAGCGGCACGACGCCCGCGGCGGCGGAGGAGGCATCGAAGCTCTTTTCCGCCATCGCCCCCGAGCTCATCCGCGTAACGCCCCGCGAGGCGGAGTTCGCCAAATTGTTCAGCAACGCTTACCGCTACATCGAGTTCGCGACTGCCAACCAGTTCTATTTGATCACCAAGGCGGCCGGCATCGATTACCGCAAGGTGTTCGAGGCGATGAAGCGCAACTACCCGCGCGCCCGCAATATTCCAACTCCGGGCTTCGCGGCCGGCCCCTGCCTGGTGAAGGATACGATGCAGCTCGCCGCCTTTGCCCAGAACCAGTTCAGCCTTGGCAACGCCGCCATGCTGGTCAACGAAGGCCTGGCGCTGCACATCTGCGATGATCTGCGTCGCCGCTATGATCTCTCGCGGATGACGGTCGGGCTGCTCGGCATGGCATTCAAGGCGGACATCGACGACACTCGCGCATCGCTGAGCTACAAGTTCAAGAAGGCGCTGGCGAGCCTCTGTGAGACGGTGCTGACCACGGATCCGTTCGTGACCACCGATCCCGAATTGCTTGCACTCGACGACGTGATCAGGCGCAGCGATCTGCTCATCCTGTGCGCGCCGCACTCGACCTATCGCGACCTCGACTTTGGCGGTAAGCCGGTCGTCGACGTTTGGGGATTCCTCACCAAAGCGAACGTCGTCGCGTAGCGCGCGAACGCATCCCCCTAAAGCGGCGTCTTGTCGATCTGCCCGTTCGAACGCACGAGCCAATGCTCGCTGGGAAACGGCTTGCCCGCGAGCCGCTCAGCCAGCCAATCCGCGACCAGAATCGGCGGGAATGGCCCCAGATTGGCCGCCGGCACGTTACCGACCGAGTGCCGCGATTCCTGATAGACCACCATCTGCTTCGGCCCTTTGACTGTCCTGATCAGCCGCGCGGAATGCTCGAGCGGGCTGAGCTCCTCGCACTCGCCGGCGACGATGAGATAAGGCACCCGGATTTTGTCGGCGTGGCCTTCCCAGCTGATGGTCTTGCGGAAGCGGTCGAACTCGCCTTCGTCGGTGATGCCCGACATGTACATGAACCGCTTCTTGAACGTGGGTGACGCCTCCTGAAAAATCGTATGGCATCCCGGTTCGTGGCAGACCGACATCGCCGCGAAGGCGCGAACGCGCGGTTCATGGGCGGTAAGGATGGTGCCGAAGAAGGTGCCGAAGCTCGTACCGGAGCATCCGATGCGCTCGGGATCGATCTCGGGGCGGTGGCTCAGCCAATCCACGAGCTGTTTGCCCGCCGCCATCCAATTTTCGACCGAGAAATAGATCCCGATCAGGGGCGCTTCGTATTGCCCCGGACCGTCGATCGCGAGCACCGCGATGCCGCGGTTGAGGAAGCGGTCGCCGTAAAGCGCGACCTGGATTTCCTTGAAACTGTCCATGCCGGGGACGGCGATCACCGCCGGGATGCGGCCGCCCTGGTAGCCGGGCGGCAGATGAAACCAGGCCGGGATGGCCTTGTCGCGAAACGGCACCCACACCGCCTCGACGTGATGATCGGCGAGCGCGGCGTATTTCGCGTAGCATTCACGCTTCTTGTTGTTGTAGGCGATGTTGATTTCGTTGTTCTGATCGTAAGGCCACTGCGCCCCGCCCCAATGGACGGCCGCCATGAAGTAATTGTCGCGGGCGGTCACTTTGCGGTCGGCCTCCTCGGCCGCTTTGGCCTTGGCTTCGCGCCGGCGCGCGACCGCTTCGAAAGCGGGACCGATGTCCGCCATTTTCTTCACCCGCTCGCGAATGCCGGCGAAATCGGCGTTGGCCTCGTTGCCGCATGGACCGCTGAGATAGAGCGAGCGCGGCTGGTCCCAGTCGATGCCGTTGGCGCGGATGATGTTGTCGATGAGCCAGCGCTGCTCCTCGAAGCGGCGCACATGCGGCTCGCCGCGCTTGTCCAAAACCGCTTGCAGTGGGCTGATCACGTTCATCGCATTCCTCCCTGTTCCTGTTGCGACAAGGCCGCCAACGAGATCACTCCGGCTTGCCACCAACGCTGTTGAGGATCGGCATCTAGCGCACGCGTTCATCCTGAAAGAGAGCCGCCGCCTTTTCCGGCCCGACATCGAGCACCGGCTCAAAGCCGAGCCTGACGAGCTCGGCCTGGAAGGCGCTATCCGCCATCGCCTGCTGGGTCACCGCGTTGAGACGCTCGAGGATCGCCGGCGGCGTGCCCGCCGGAGCGAGGATGCCGAACGTGGTCTGCGCCACCATCCCGGGCAATCCCGCTTCGATCGAGGTCGGAATGTCCGGCGCGGCCCTGCTGCGCGTTTGCGCATTCACCGACAGAATGCGCGCTTTCCCGGCGCGGTGCAGTTCCAGAATATGCGCGGTCGCGTTGGCGGACAGCATCGAAATCTGCCCGCTCACCAGGTCCGTGACGCCTTGGCCGATGCCCTTGTAGGGGAATGGCAGGAGGCAGCCTGGCGGTAAAAACTTTCGGTACATCAGTGCCTTATGGAAAAGCGCAGTAGCAGTGTCCAGCCAATGTCCATTCCAGCTTTTGGCTGCATGGGGCTGCGTCGGACTGCGCGCGCTATAATACAGAGTTTTGGCAGTGAGCCCACGCCGTCGCCTCGGTCACGGCATGCCCGCCATTACGCTCAACGTCTACGGCCACCTGTTCCGGCCCGACGATCGCGCCACCGCAATCATGGAAGAGGCCCTTACGGGTGAAAGGAGGGGGTAATGTGCGATGTCCGATACGGTGTGATCGCGGTTTTGCTTTTGAATTGTATCTCAGCGACTGGGTACGCGCAGACGTCGTACGGGATGGGGTCCAACTCTTGCGGTCAGTACCTAGCAGCAGTCTACGGTCATGCCCCTGCAACGTACGTGGTAGTTGATGTTCGCGGAGCGAAATTTTTTGATCAGCACGCGCTCTATAAGGAATGGCTGTTGGGTTTTGTAACGGCGACGAACATCGGGTCGGTGGCCTTTGGCACAGGCAGCGACATGAGGACTGACCCCCCAGCAATGGATGTCTGGATGCGAAAATGGTGTGAACAGAACCCAACCAAGATCGTATCTGAGGCGGCGTGGGCATTCATACAGGAGCAGCGCCGGTGATCCTTGAAACGATTGGTTCTCTTATCGTTGGCGCAATCGGTGCTGGGCTCGGCTGGGGGGCGACAGAATTCGCAGCCCGGCCCATCCGAAAGTTCTTTGACCTGCGCGGCGAAGTCATCCGTAGGCTGGCGCAATATGCCGATATCCCAAAACAGGTTATCGAGAGAGGGGGCGAGGTGCAAACACCTGATGTGACCGAAGTAACTCGCGCGAGAGCCAGAGAGGCCGAAAGCGTAATCCGAGATCTAGCAGCACAGATGTTATCCTTTGCGTATAACGAGACTTTTGCCAGATCGATCCTCGCGCTTCGTTACGACCCTCGCGAAGCTGCCGAAGGGCTGTTCGGCCTCTCCTGGCTGCATATTAGTGAAGGCAGCCTCAAAGACCGGCCGAGGGAAATGGTTGCTAAGGCTTTACGCATCGATCGATGGCTTCTCTTCTGACTGTCCGGTGCCAATTCCGGTGCTAATTTTGAGCAGCACTAGCCGTGCCAGCATCTCCACGAGGATCGCACACCGACACACGGTTACGAGCCAACGCGCGAGCAGGCGATGGCGGCGTTCGCGAAGTCCTGGCGGCGGGAGTGACGATGGCCAAGCAATATCCCGCCGGGACGGCGTCTTCGCCGTCAGCCCAGCAGGCCGTCGAATTTTCCGCAGCCGGGCGGCGGCTCATACCCAACACTCGCGGAGATCCTCGCTCGCGCCGCTGGGCTCATGCCGAATTCAGAGGCAAAGCGAACCATATCCGCCGCCGCATTGTTCGCGACCCGCATGAGCGGGTTTTGCCCGGCGTTTCCGTCCTGCCGCTTGATGAGCAGTCCGTGCGTGACCGGATCCTTCTCGGCCATCTTCGCGAGTGCCTCCTCGGCCTGGCGCCAGCGCGCATAGGCGTTGCAGTAGGCGGCCAGAGGCATCACGTCGAGCGCCGTCAGCAGCCGAAGGGAATGCAGCTCACCGGCGACGCGCCACCATTCGTCGGCGGCGTAACCGATGAGGAAGGGCGGCGGCTCGGGGATGCTTTCGGGGATTTGCGGCTCGGGCTCGCGTCCGATCCGTCTCTTGCCCGGATTGCCGCGCAGCAGCTTGACGACATTCGGCGTCGGCGCTGGACCCGGCACAAAGGCCCCCTCTTCGCGTTTGGTCGACTCGGATTCGACGCCGGATTTTTGCCGCCCTCGAATCGGCCCGGCAAGGCCCCGTAGAATATTTTTCCAGAAAATTCCCTATCCTGCGGCCACCAACGCGAAAGGGCCACCGTGGTCTATCCCGCGCGGGCCTCGGTTTTTAGTCGACGCCCCCCCGGCCCTTGAGTTTCGATGGAAATCGCGGAGGCTCCCCTGGTTTTCGGAGCGCTCCGAAAACGACCATCGAGACTCAACCATCATCGAATGCTGAGGAAACGGCACCTCTTGCCCGGCAAAACAGCGAACTCGTCTTGCAGACAGAGCTGCAAGAGCGGGGGCTCAATTGACGGCACGCGCGATTTCGACACCAGCGGGTGCGGGCCGCTTGCATCCGCAAGGGGCTAGGGGCGCGTGGCGGGCAGGGGGGCCATCGACCTCTGAATGCGATGATGCGCTCGACAAAGACGAGCAAGGCGGTTGCGCTCGTCCCCGTCACGGCGCGACAAGGCAGCGCTGCGACATTGCGCCCCGCGACACCATGCCAGCAGCCATAAGCGCGACGGATCGTCTCGCCGCGATTGATTCCCCTGTGGGCGTCGCCGAGCGTTGCCGGCACGCAGTCAAGGAGCAGGGGCAAGCCATGAACCTGCTGGTCATCTTCATCATAAGCGTGGTGATTGGTCAGTCGCTCTCCATCGGTTTAGGTTTGCTGGTCGAGCGTTGTTCGACCCCCTACACCGGGTTGATAACCTTCATGGGCAGCTATTTCGTGATGTTCTGGCTGGCGTGGCGCTTTGCGCTCCGCATCACCGCACCGCGGTCGCCGTAACGCAGCGGACTGAGCAGCGCCGGCCAGCGATTGGCGTTTCCAAGCTCGGGGGCTGCCTCGGTAGCCTCCACCCCGTTTCAGCGCGCGTGTGGGCCTACGTCGCGGCCGCCCGCCGCTGCAATCGATTGGCCGGCCTTGAACGAAAAGCTTATCCGCAGCGACCAACCGACAAATGACAAGCGACGACATTGCGCATCTGCGCCTGCTTGCCGCTTGGCACGAGCGGCAGGCGCGTTATCTGTTGCTGGCCATGCCTACGGGTCAGGACGACCAAGGCCGCTTTCATTCCATGGCCGCAGCCCGGCTTTCGCGGCTTGCCGATGAAGCAACGATGAGCTGTTCCGGATCCCGACCGGCCTAGAGCGCGTACTCATAAATCGCCCAGCCGTATCCGCTTTCGGGCAAACCGGACATTGAGCCGACATCGCCGAATGACCGGTCGTGACCCACAGCGGTCATAACCCATATCGAAATCCCGCACTGCAGCGACCACCCTAGGCACAGCACGACAAGGGGTCGACAGGGCCCCCCTTCGATTCAGAACGATTCAGGTCTGACCCAAGGACTTGCGGGCCACCCTGCCGCAGGCTGGAAGTGCGGAAGACCCGACTGCTGGGCCGGTCGGCAGCGGTAATAGTGCATCGGGGAGGAAGTCCCCATGCTCGACACGAAGCGGCGTGAGTTCATTGCACTGCTCGGTGCGGGCGGTCTGCCGCTCGGCGGCGCGGCGGCGTGGCCGCTCGCGGCGCGCGCGCAGCGGTTGCAGAGCCGTCGTTTCCGAATTGGATGGCTCGCATTCAGTGGAGCGGCACTCGGACCAGTCGACCGGAAACTGTGGAATGCACTTTCCGAGCGCGGCCTGATCGAGGCTCGCAACACCGAGGTGACGCTTCGGTATGCCAATGGAATGCCGGAGCGCCTCGGAGAATTGGCCATCGAACTCGTCGCCCAAAAGCCCGATTTGCTGATCGGGGTCGGCGGCGATGTGGTCAGGGCACTTCTCGGCGCGAGCAGGGGCAGCATTCCGATCGTCGGCGGTGTCAGCGAAGATCCGGTGCGCGCCGAGTTCGCTGCATCTCTCAGCCACCCCGGCAAGAGCTTCACCGGCGTGACGTTCATCACCGACGAGTTGGCGGCCAAGCGCGTCCAATTCCTCAACGAGGCCGCGCGGGGCGCACGGCGGCCTGCGGTCATATGGAATCCTCAGCATCTGGACGACGAAATCATGTTTGCACGGCGGGCAGCCGAGACGCTGGGGCTCACCTTGAGCTCCCATCCTGCCACGAGCCTGGCGGATGTCGACGATGCGTTGCGCGGTGCGAGCACCGACGGGGCCGACAGCATCTTCGTGATCCCGTCGCGGCTGACTGGAATGGCGGCCAAGATAGCCCGGTACGGCCTCGATCATCGACTGCCGGTGGTCACTGCGTGGCGTGAATACGTCGAGAGCGGATGCCTGCTGTCGTATGGGCCGAACCGAGCCTTCCAGATGCGGCGCGTTGCCGAATATGCCGAGAAGATCATGGCCGGAGCGAAGCCCGAGGAGCTTCCGATCGAGCGCCCGGCGAAGTTCGAGCTTGTGATCAATCTCAAGACCGCTAGGGCGATCGGCCTCGAAATTCCATCCACCCTGCTCGCCCGCGCCGACGAGGTAATCGAATGAGGCGACGCGACTTCATCACGCTGCTCGGCTGCGCGGCGGCCGCGTGGCCGCTCGCGGCGCGCGCGCAGCCGGCCGGCAAGGTTTGGCGCATCGGCATGCTGGATACCACCGGCGAGGCGGCCAAATCCGCCGACATCAGGGCGTTCCGGCGAGGCCTCGTGGAGCTTGGATATACCGAGGAAAAGAACCTCATCATCGACTATCGCTCGGCCGACGGCCGCCCCGAGCGCTTTCCGGCACTCGTCGCCGAGCTCCTGAGCCGCAAGGTCGATTTGATTGTGACGCGGGGAACGCCGGCAGCAGTCGCGGCCAAGGAGGCCACCAGCACGATTCCGGTTGTCATGGCGGCGATCGCCGACCCTTTGCTAGTTGTTCGGAGTCTCGCCCGTCCCGGCGGCAACCTCACCGGCTTTAGCTCGTTACTGATCGACCTTCCGAGCAAACAGGTCGAGCTGGTCAAAGAGATGGTTCCCGGTCTCACGCGCGTTGGCTTGCTCTTGGACATGAGCAACGCAGCGGCGCGCGCCACGTGGAAAGAGTTCCAGGAAGCGACGGCGGTCGTGGGCATCGAAGCCCAGCTGCTCGACGTGAGGACACCCTCCGACATCGTGTCGGCGTTCGACGACGCACGCAAGCAGCGCATCAACGCGCTCATGGTCACCATCGATACGCTCACACAGGCAAATCAGCAGCTCATAATCGAGCTCACGACCAAGCATCAGCTGCCGGCCATCTTTATGTCGCGCGAATTCGTCGATGCAGGTGGATTGATGTCTTACGGCGTGCATTATCCCGATCTGTATCGCCGCGCCGCCACGCTCGTGCACAAGATTTTCAATGGTGCAAAGCCCGCCGATCTACCGGTCGAGCAGCCGACCCGGTTCGAGTTCGTGATCAATCTACGGACCGCCAAGGCGCTCGGTCTGAATGTGCCGGATAAGCTGCTCGCTATCGCCGACGAGGTGATCGAGTGAGGCGGCGCCAGTTCATCACACTGCTCGGAGGCGCGGCGGCGGCGTGGCCGCTCGCGGCGCAGGCGCAGACAAAGCAGATGCGGCGGATCGGCGTGCTCACGCCATTCGCCGCGAACGACGCGGAAGGCCAGGCTCGCCTGACTGCGTTCGCGCAGGGTCTCCAGCACGCGGGCTGGATCGTCGGGCAGAACATCCGCATCGAATACCGGTGGGGCGACGGCAAGGCCGATACCATGCGCAAATACGCGACCGAATTGGTCGCGCTCGCGCCCGATGTCATACTGGCCTCTTCCAGCGCCGCCGTCGCGCCATTGCTGGAGGTGACCCGCACCATCCCGATCGTGTTCGCGGGTATCGGTGACCCGGTTGCGGGCGGCTACGTCGACAGCCAGGCGCGGCCGGGCGGAAACGCCACCGGCTTTACCGTCTTCGAATATTCCATCGGGGGAAAATGGCTCGAGCTGCTCAAGGAGGTCGCGCCGCGCGTCACTCGAATAGCGGTGCTGCGCGATTCCAGAGTGGCGGCCGGTCCGGGCTTGTTCGGCGCCGTCCAGGCGCTGGCGCCATCGATCGGCGTGGACTTGCGCCCCGTTGACGTGCGCGATGCCGGTGAGATCGAACGCGCCGTCACGGCGTTCGCGCAGAGCCCGAATGGCGGCCTAGTCGTGTTCGGCAGCCCCGGAGCGACGATCCATCGCGATCTGATCGTCACGCTCGCGGCCAAACATCGATTGCCCGCGACGTACAGTGCCCGGTATTTCGCCACCGCCGGCGGTCTGATCAGCTACGGACCAGATTTCCTCGACCAGCACCGGCGCGCGGCCGATTACGTTGATCGCATCCTCAAGGGCGAGAAGCCCGCCGACCTTCCCGTGCAGGCGCCGACCAAGTACGAGCTCGTCATCAGCTTGAAAACAGCCAAGGCTCTCGGTCTCGATGTGCCACAGACGCTGCTCGCCCGCGCCGACGAGGTGATCGAATGATTCACCGCCGCGAGTTCATCACGCTGCTCGGCGGCGCGGCAGCTGCGTGGCCGCTCGCGGCAAGCGCGCAGCAGCCGGCGATGCCCGTCGTCGGGTTCCTCAACGGCGCATCGCCAGAGGGATACACGCCTTTTGTGGCCGCGTTCCGCCAAGGCCTAAAGGAGGCCGGCTACGTCGAGGGTCAGAGCGTGACAATCGAGAGCCATGAAGATTCCTTGTACCCGTTGATGGTTCGCCCGCATCCATCCGCGCAGTTAAACTCGCCATCGACCGCGTGAAGGCACTGCCGGAGGCCAGACTCGTTCTCCTGAATGTGCAGAACTTTTCAGGGCTCGGGTTGCCTGAGGGCGCTGAGATCATGCCGCCCACATGGATCGAGTAGGAAGAAAAAAGAGCGGGCTGACGAGGCTCTAAAGGACGCTGTTGTCACCAGGGGGGAAGGAACTCGGTATGTCAGCCGTGTAGAGCGGGGCGGCGTTGCGGTGGCAGTCCCGCGCACGCATTTGCGCAGAATTCTGGAAAAATTTTTTTGCCCGGTGCAGAAGGCATGATTTTCGTTGTCGCGAGCGGAAAATAAGGCGATAGGCTTGAGTTTGCTGAGGCGACGTAAATGGTGAGCCTTTACGCAACCGAGGGGAGGACAAGATGGCCAGCGAAATGAGCATCCGTCGGCGCGCATTTCTCGGCGGCGTCGCAGCACTCGGTGCAATGCATGGCTTCCGTATGCCCGCACACGCGGCGGCCTCGTCGTCGGTCTCCAATCTGCCGGCGCGCAGCAATGTAGTCATCCGCAACGCCTACGTGATGACGATGGAGCCGGGCCGGACCTACCGCATGGCGACGTGCATGGCGACAATGGACTGATCGTCGACGTCGGCGCCGGTCTGGCCGCGCCGGGCGCGCAAATCATCGACGGGCGCGGCTTCATCGTCTTGCCCGGCCTGATCGACACCCACTGGCACATGTGGACGACGCTCTTGCGCAACATGTCGGGCGACGACCGCGCGCACGGCTATTTCCCGATGACCACCGCGCTCGGCAAGGTCTACACGCCGCGCGACATGTATTACGGCACGCTGCTCTCCTCGGCAGAAGCG
>Ga0306922_10002850_pt1 | contig 16091 bp, 13 predicted proteins | sample sta12Cox44000082_FD_203758 | JGI IMG/M metagenome (GOLD analysis project Ga0306922, IMG submission 203758) | Lab enrichment of tropical soil microbial communities from Luquillo Experimental Forest, Puerto Rico - statoxic.12C.oxic.44.000.082 (v2)... | ecosystem: Environmental > Terrestrial >... | reverse complement strand
CGTGGGCCGCTTTGTCCGGACTCCCGGAATCCTCGGTGCGCACCGCGTTCTATTACGTGCGCACCGGCGCCACGGTCGCTCCCGATGAACTGCCCGATCCCGCTGAGCTGGCCGGGTTGTCCGCCGCAAGCGGCCTATGACGTGAGCTGCCCGAGTATTGAGCGACCCGCGCTCGTGGTTACATTTGAGTCGTGCGTGTCTCGTGCGCTGGGATCAAGCCGATGACGGACCGCCATGGCCAGCGGTAGGTCGCGCAAACTGAGCGGTCTGGACGAGACGCTGACCGCCCAACCCGGTCATCAGCTGGTCGGCGTTTTGCGCATTCCCGAAGATCACCCCGGCCCCATCCGGGTCATCACGCGCCGGGTGGCCATCGCGTTGGTGGTGTTGTTCGGCGCTGCCGTCATCGTCTATCTGGATCCCAATGGTTACCGCGACGTGCGCGGCCAGCCGCTGACGTTCCTGGACTGCCTGTATTTTTCGGCGGTGTCGCTGTCGACGACCGGTTACGGCGACATCACCCCATACACCGAAACCGCGCGACTGGTCCACACCGTGATCTTTACGGCGCTGCGGATCGCGTTCTTGGCCGTGTTGGTCGGCACGACGCTCGAGGTGCTCTCTGAGCGGTCGCGACAGGCGTGGAAGATTCAGCGTTGGAGGAGCAAAGTGCGCAACCACACCATCGTGATCGGCTACGGCACCAAGGGCAAAACGGCGGTCGTGGCGATCCTCGGTGACGAGGCCGGTCAGGGCGAGGTCGTCGTCGTCGACACCGATCGGAGCGCCCTCGAACATGCGGCAACCGCCGGCCTGGTCACCGTGCACGGCGACGCCACCAGGTCCGATGTGTTGCGACTGGCCGGGGCGCAACATGCGGCGTCGATCGTCGTCGCCACCAGTCGCGACGACACCGCCGTGCTGGTTACGTTGACGGCGCGTGAGATCGCGCCCAAGGCCAAGATCGTGGCGTCGATCCGGGAGGCCGAAAACCAGCACCTGTTGCAGCAATCGGGCGCGGATTCGGTGGTGGTCTCCTCCGAAACCGCCGGTCGGCTGCTCGGCCTTGCCACCACCACGCCCAGCGTGGTGGAGATGATCGAGGACCTGCTGACTCCGGACGAGGGGCTGGCAATCGCCGAACGCGAGGTCGAACAGACCGAAATCGGCGGATCGCCGCGGCACCTGCGCGACATCGTGCTCGGTGTGGTGCGCAACGGCCACCTACTGCGCATCGGCGCCCCCGAGGCGGACGCCATCGAGGCCACCGACCGGCTGCTGTACATCCGAAACGCGGGGCTTTAGTGGCGGCCGCAAGCGCGGCGGAGCCGGGCGCGGAGGGTCGCGACCAATCGGACTCGGTGGCGACCGCAAGCGCGGCGGAGCCGGGCGCGGCGGGTCGCGACCAATCGCACCTAGTGGCGATCACCGACTTCCAGCTGCAGAGTGTTCCGTTGCTGTCGCGCGTAGGCGCTGACCGGGCCGATCAGCTGCGCACCGACGTCGAGGCGGCCACCGCGGGATGGGCGGATGCGGCGCTGCTGCGCGTGGATTCGCGTAGTCAGGTGTTGGTCGCCAACGGCCGCGTGCTGCTCGGCGCCGCGGCCGCCTTGGCCGACAAGCCGCCGCCGGAGGCGGTATTCCTGGGCCGCATCGAGGGTGGCCGCCACGTCTGGGCGATCCGGGGTGCGCTGCAGGCGCCCGAGGATCCCGACGTGCAAGCCGAAGTGGTGAACCTCCGCAGTCTCGGCCCGATCTTCGACGACACCAGCAGCCAACTGGTGTCGTCGGCCATCGCACTACTGAATTGGCATGACGGTGCCCGATTCAGCCCAGCCGACGGCTCACCGACGAGACCGGGCAGGGCGGGCTGGTCACGGGTCAACCCGGTCACCGGTCATGAGGAGTTCCCGCGTATCGACCCGGCGGTGATCTGTCTGGTCCACGATGGCGGCGAGCGTGCGGTGCTGGCTCGCCAAGCGGTGTGGCCGGAGCGGATGTTCTCTCTGCTGGCCGGATTCGTCGAAGCCGGTGAATCTTTCGAAGTCTGTGTCGCTCGGGAGATCCGCGAGGAAATCGGCCTGACCGTGCGCGACGTGCGTTACCTGGGCAGTCAGCCCTGGCCGTTCCCGCGTTCGCTCATGGTCGGATTCCATGCGCTGGCCGACCCGGCCGAGGACTTCTCGTTCAACGACGGTGAGATCGCCGAGGCGAACTGGTTCACCCGCGATGAGGTGCGCGTAGCGCTTGAAGCGGGCGACTGGAGCAGCTCATCGGATTCGAAACTGCTGCTGCCCGGGTCGATTTCGATCGCGCGCGTCATCATCGAATCCTGGGCTGCGCTCGACTGAGGTATTAGCCGCCGACTTCGGCGAGCTTTGCCTTGACCTCGGCCGCGCTCGGGTTGGTCAGGGTCGACCCGTCAGAAAACTTCACCGTTGGGACTGTCTGGTTGCCGCCGTTGACCGAGCCGACGAACTCCGCCGCCACCGGGTCCAGTTCGATGTCGACCGCGTCGTAGGGGATCCCGTTGGACTTGAGCACCGTCATGAGCCGATGGCAGTAGCCACACCAAGACGTCGTGTAGACGGTGAGCTGAGCGTTGGTCATAGCGCGTCTAACATAGCCCGGCGACGATGCATTCCGCGTATAGGGTGTGGCGCTGCACGCGGTTTGTCGGCCATCGCTGCCAAGATGGACGCCATGCCCATCGTCGCTGACCCATTGACCGCCGGGCTGGACGACGAGCAGCGCGAAGCCGTACTCGCTCCGCGCGGACCGGTCTGTGTACTCGCGGGCGCCGGAACGGGCAAGACCCGCACCATCACGCACCGGATCGCCCAGCTCGTCGCGAGCGGTCATGTCGCCGCCGGACAGGTGCTGGCCGTCACCTTCACCCAGCGCGCGGCGGGGGAAATGAGGTCCAGGTTGCGGACGCTCGCTGCCACCGCGCGCACCGGTTCCGGTGTCGGCGCGGTGCAGGCCTTGACCTTTCATGCCGCCGCGCACCGCCAGCTGCGCTACTTCTGGCCGCGGGTGGTCGGTGACACCGGCTGGCAGCTGCTCGACAGCAAGTTCGCCGTCGTGGCCAGGGCGGCCAGCCGTAGCCGAATCAACACCAGCACCGACGACGTCCGCGACTTGGCCGGCGAGATCGAGTGGGCCAAGGCGTCGCTGATCGGCCCCGAGGAGTATCCGTCCGCCGTCGCCGCCGCGGGGCGCGACATCCCACTGGACGCCGCGCAGATCGCGGCCGTCTACTCCGCCTACGAGGCCCTCAAGGTCCGCGACGAATCGGTTACGTTGCTCGACTTCGATGACCTGCTGCTGCACACCGCGGCCGCGATCGAGAACGACGCCGCCGTTGCCGAAGAGTTCCGCGATCGCTACCGGTGCTTTGTCGTCGACGAGTATCAGGACGTCACCCCGCTGCAGCAGCGCGTGCTTTCGGCTTGGCTGGGCGAGCGCGACGACCTGACCGTGGTCGGCGACGCCAACCAGACCATCTATTCGTTCACCGGGGCCACCCCCCGCTTCCTGCTGGACTTCTCGCGGCGGTTTCCGGACGCCACGGTGGTGCGCCTGGAACGCGACTATCGGTCCACCCCGCAGGTGGTGTCGCTGGCCAACCAGGTGATTGCCGCCGCCCGTGGCCGGGTCGCCGGCAGCAAGCTGCAGCTGTCCGGCCAGCGCGCGCCGGGTCCGGCCCCGTCGTTTCATGAGCATCCCGACGAGACCGCCGAGGCCGCCGCGGTCGCGGCGTCGATCGCCCGGCTGATCGAATCCGGCACCTCGCCATCCGAGATCGCGGTGCTCTATCGGGTCAACGCGCAATCCGAGGTATACGAGGAGGCGTTGACCGAGGCGGGCGTCAGCTATCAAATTCGCGGCGGTGAGGGCTTTTTCAACCGTCAGGAGATCAAGCAGGCGCTGTTGGCGCTGCAGCGATGCTCAGAGCGCGGCTCTGAGCATGGCCTAGCAGGCCCATTGCCCGACGTCGTGCGCACAGTCCTGGAGCCCCTGGGGCTGACGGCCGAGCAACCGACCGGAACCCGGGCCCGTGATCGCTGGGAGGCGCTGAACTCGCTGGCCGAGCTGGTCGACGACGAAGTGGCGCAGCGTCCGCAGCTCGACCTTCCCGGTCTTGTGTCCGAGCTCCGGATGCGCGCCGACGCTCGGCACCCACCGGTGGTACAGGGCGTCACGCTGGCTTCGCTGCACGCCGCCAAGGGACTCGAGTGGGATGCGGTCTTTTTGGTCGGGTTGGCCGACGGCACGTTACCCATCTCGCACGCGTTGGCGCACGGCGCCGAAAGCGAGGCCGTCGAAGAAGAGCGTCGGCTGCTTTACGTCGGAATCACCAGGGCGCGAATCCATTTGGCGCTCAGCTGGGCATCGGCGCGGAGCCCGGGCGGACGGCAGACGCGCAAGCCGTCGCGGTTCCTCAACGGCATCGCGCCACAGGCGCGTGCCGATCCGGCGACGAACAAACCGCGCCGGAATCGGGGCACCCCAACCCGCTGCCGGGTCTGCAACAACAACCTGACCACTCCGGCCGCTGTCATGCTGCGGCGCTGTGAAACATGCGCAGTCGACATCGACGAGGAGTTGTTGCTGCGGCTCAAGGCTTGGCGGCTCGACGTCGCCAAGGAACAGAAGGTGCCCGCATATGTCGTCTTCAGCGACAACACGTTGGTCGCCATCGCCGAGCTGCTGCCCGACGACGATGCGGCGCTAATCGCCATCCCGGGTATCGGCGCACGCAAGCTCGAACAGTATGGGCCGGACGTGCTGGAGTTGGTCAGGCAAGCCCGCTGAGCGGCGCGGCCCAGTCTGAGCTGCCGAGCGTGGGGCCGACGACGAATTCGGCGCCGAAACGGCAGGTCAGAAAATCGGTTGTAATGACCTGCCGCTACCATTTACCCTCGAAACCGCATTCTGCTGCCGGCAATACGAGAGGAGGGTCGCCACGATGATCACCAGTGCATTTGGTGCTGGCGCGGCGACCTCCCATGCCGCCCATGCCGCCGTGCCGGCGGCCTCGGTCAAGCACCGTGCCGCCGCCGCGACTGACGCGTCCGTGGATAGGGGCTGTACCTAACTAGCCCGATTTTCGCCAGATGGCCACGGACCCGAAGTCACAAGGATCCGTGGCCACAGTTTTAGGTCGACAGCCTCTCAACCTGGTCCGGATCACCGCGAAGGACAGCCAACCGACCAGGAAGCAGGTGAACAGGACATGTCGGCACTGCCAGTCCCCAGACCGACGCGCACGGTGTTGCCGTGTCATGCCGGCGACCCCGATCTCTGGTTCGCCGACACCCCGGCCGACCTGGAGCGCGCCAAGACGCTCTGCGCGGCCTGCCCGATCAGGCGCCAGTGCCTGACGGCCGCGCTGGAACGGTCCGAACCGTGGGGTGTGTGGGGCGGCGAGATCCTCGAGCGGGGTTCGATCGTGCGGCGCAAACGTCCGCGCGGACGCCCCCGCAAGGAGGAGGTTGTCGCCGCCTAGAAACGGCGCTAAACGACAGCGGAATCGGGCTCGGCGAAACCGGGGATCAGTTCTTCAGACAGCGCCCTGATCGGCACATGTGCATCCAGCTGGCAGAGAATGGCGGCCACTGACATGATCACCCGCATCGGGATCACGAGCTTGGCGGGTAGGTCCATCTGCCGGGCCGCCCTGACCTGCCTCACCGACCGGTCCACCTCGATATTGGTCTGTCTCTGCAGCCACTTACGGGTGTAGTGGAAGACCTCGACCTCGACGGGCTCGACGTACGCCCGCAGCATCTCGTCGACGTCGCGCACCGACACCTGCCCGCCCTTTTGAATGAAGCCGGCCTTTTCCATGGTCGGCAACAGCAGGTCATAGTTCTTTTCCCGGGCCAGCCGCATGATCATCCCGAGCTCGATGGGAAACCCTCCCGGCAGTGGCGCCACGGCTCCGAAGTCGATGACGCCCATCCGGTCGTCGGGCAGCAGCATGAAATTGCCCGGGTGGGCGTCACCGTGCATCATCCCCAGCCGGCGCGGCGCGTCGAAGGTGAGTTCAATCAGCCGGGTGCCGATCAGGTCGCGCTGCTCGGGGGTTCCGTGGCGGATGATCTCGGCCATCGGCACGCCCTGCATCCATTCCTGGACGACCACCTTCGGCGCGCTCGCCACCACGTGTGGCACCGCGAAGTCCGGGTGGTTGTGATACGCCTTGGCGAACGCGCGCTGGTTGTCGGCTTCCAGCCGGTAGTCGAGTTCCATTTCGGTGCGCTCGATCAGCTCGTCGACCACGCCTTGGACGTCGGCCCCCGGCGTGAGCTGTTTGATCAGCCCGACCATCCGCTGCATTGTCTTGAGATCGGCCCGCAGTGCCTCGTCGGCACCCGGGTATTGGATCTTGACGGCCACGTCGCGGCCATCGGACCACACCGCCCTGTGCACCTGGCCGATGCTGGCCGAGGCAACCGGGGTGTCGTCGAACGAACTGAAGCGGTTGCGCCACTTGGTGCCCAGCTGGGCGTCGAGCACCCGGTGCACCTTGTCGGCAGACAGCGGCGGGGCGTCCTTCTGCAGCTTCGTCAACGCTTCGCGGTAGGGCTCGCCGTATTCCTCGGGAATCGCGGCTTCCATCACCGACAGGGCCTGGCCCACCTTCATCGCTCCGCCCTTGAGCTCACCCAGGACGGTGAACAACTGGTGCGCGGCCTTCTCCAGCAGCTCGGCCTGGACCTCGTCTTTCGACTTGCCGGTCAGCCGTTTGCCGAATCCGAGCGCTGCCCGACCGGCGAAGCCGACGGGAATGCTGGCCAGCTTCGCGTTACGCGCAGCGCTGCCGCGTTTGATGTCTGCCACAGGTCCATCATCCATGACGGTTAGCGCGCCGTGTTGTCGATCTGCCCACATGTGCACAGTGGGTGCTTGGTCCACTGACGCGCGACGATCGAGCCGGTATTGAGGTCGAACTCCAAGGTGGCGTTGAGCGCCGCGGGCGGCGCCGGATCGGGCACCGCCTGTCTCCCGCGCACCGCCGCGATCACCCGGTTCACCTGACTGAGCGCCAGGGCCGCGGTCGCCAACAGGGTGGCCCTGTCGGCCACCCCGACGGTGTCGCGCAGCTGGGCGGCGATGGCCGGCCATGCGGCGTCGCGGTCGCTGCGGTGCAAATCCGCACACCCCAAACAGCTGGTCACCCCCGGGATCACCAGCGGGCCCACCAGGCCGGTGCCGTCCCGCACCCGAACCGCAAGGTGCGCGACGCCCTGGCTGTGCAGGTCGCGCACCATGCGCGGGTCGGCGACCAGGTAGTCCGTCAACACCACCAGATCCGCGGCGGCGTGCGACACGCTCGCATGCGGCTGGCTGCTGTGGGCGATGCGGGCCCCGGAGCAGCGCAGCGCCTCAACGAGCAGCTCCGAAAGCGGCCCTCGGCCGTGGATGCGGATCGACGCCGCCCGGCCGCGGGACTGCCGGCACTCGGTCGCGACACCTGCGCCCACCAACTGCGCGACGAGGTTTGTCAGGCCGTCTGCGTCCTTCAACCCGCGGTCGGTCGCCTGGCGCTGCAAGTCGGATATCGGTGTCGGTGACCGCATGGCCCGCAGCAGCGTCGCCAACTCCGCAGGGGCCAGGCCGCACGGTGGACGGACCAGCACGGCGCGCCTGGGATCCCAGCCGACCTGGACGGCGCCGTCGGGTCGCAGCAGCACCGGCATCGCCGGGTCCAGTGCGTACAGGGAAATCGCGGCCTTGGACACGACCTGAGACATGGGTGGGAACTGTGCCAGCCCGACGGCGAACGCCGCGCTCAGTTATCCACAGGACCGCCGGCAGGGCCTTCAGTGTCGGAGTCTTCTTCTAACCTGGCGATCGCCTCGTCGATGCCGCTGGTGTCCCCACCGATGACGCGGTCGATGAAGCCGGCCGGCTCATCGAGGTCGTCGGCGGCGGGCAGCAGATCCGGGTGTTGCCAGATCGAGTCGCGGGCGTCCGCACCGACGGCTTGGGTCAGCCGCTCCCACAGCGCGGCGGCTTCCCGCAGCTTGCGCGGCCGCAGCTCGAGGCCGACCAGCGTCGCGAACGTCTGCTCGGCTGGGCCGCCGCTCGCCCGGCGGCGCCGCAGAGTCTCGCTGAGCGCGGCCGCGGCCGGAATCCGATCGCCCAGGGCCGCGGTCACCGCCACCTGAACCCAGCCTTCGATCAAGGCCAGCAGTGTCTCGAGCCGTTCCAGCGCCTGCTTCTGCGCCGGCGTCGCCTTCGGCTCGAAGACCCCTTGGCCGAGCAGGTTTTCGATGGCCGCCGGATCGGACAGCGACGCCGGATTGAAGTCGCGCGCCAGCTCCTCGATTCCGGTCATGTCGATCTGCATGCCCATGGCGTAGGCCTCTACGGCGCCCAGCAATTGACTCGAGAGCCACGGCACGTGGCTGAACAGCCGGTGGTGCGCGGCCTCACGGGCGGCCAGGAAGGTCAGGATCTCGCTGCGCGGCTGCTCGAGTCCGGCGGCGAACGACTCGATGGCGTCCGGCAGTAGCGCGGCCACCCCCTTGGGCCCCAACGGCAGACCGATATCGGTCGACGTCAGCACCTCGCGGGACAAGCGGCCCAGAGCCTGGCCCAGCTGCGAGCCGAACGCCATACCGCCCATCTGCGACATCATCGACATCAGCGGGCCGGCCATGCTCTTGGCCTCTTCTGGCAGGGACGACGCCCACACCGTCGCGATCTGCTCGGCCATCGGATCGCACAGCCGCTTCCAGGTCTCCAGGGTGTTGTCGACCCAGTCGCTGGGGCTCCAGCCCAACGCCTTGCCAGTGCCTGCGGGCAACGCCGTCGCACCGTCCAACCAGGTTTCGGCGAGATGGACCGCATCGGCGATCGCTCGGTTCGTCGCGGCGGGGATGGGAGCGACAAACCCGATCGAGCTGGTCGCGACTCTCCGCGCCAATTCGTAGTTGACCGGTCCCGACGTTTTGCCCCCGGCCGTCACCGTGCCGGCGTTGCTGAACATCTGGCCCAGCTGGGTGAAGATCTGTCCCAGGTCCCCCATGCCGAAATCTCCGCCGATGCCGAAGGCGCCCAATGGGTCGGACGCGCCCGAGCCGGAATCGGGATCCTTCTTCCCGTGTTTCTCGCGCTCGGGGTCGTCTCCAGAGGAGAAGCCGAAAGGCAGGTCAGCCATAATGTCAACGGTACCCACCGCTGGAACAGAACACCCGTACTCCAGTCATGCTCGTAGCTGAACGAGCTTCAGCAGTGTCCGTCTAGTGTAAGCGGCGTGAACAGGCGGATTCTGACCTTGATCGTCGCGTTGGTGCCGATTGTCGTTTTCGGCGTGTTGCTCGCGGTAGTGACGGTGCCGTTTGTGTCGCTCGGCCCCGGCCCCACCTTCAACACGCTCGGCGACGTCGACGGCAAGCAGGTGGTCGCGATCTCGGGCACCTCCACCCAACCGACAACAGGGCACCTCAACATGACAACGGTGTCCGAGCGCGACGATCTGACGTTGGGCGAAGCGCTGACGCTGTGGCTCTCGGGCCAGGAACAGCTGGTACCGCGCGATCTCGTCTACCCGCCGGGCAAGTCGCGCGAGGACGTCGACAAGGCCAACAACGCTGATTTCAAACAGTCCGAGGATAGCGCCGCATATGCCGCGCTGGGATTTCTGAAGTACCCGCCCGCGGTCACCGTCGCGACCGTCACTGATCCCGGTCCGTCGGCGGGCAAGCTGAAGTCCGGCGATGCCATCGACGCGGTCAACGGCACCCCGGTGGCCAATATCGAGCAGTTCACGGGATTTTTGAAGAACACCAAACCCGGCCAGGTGGTGACGATCGACTACCGACGCAAGAACGAGCCGGCCGGCGTGGCACAAATCACGCTGGGTACGAACAAGGACCGCGACTACGGGTTCATGGGTGTCGCGGTGCTTGATGCGCCCTGGGCACCGTTCGTCATCGACTTCAACCTGGCCAATGTGGGCGGGCCCTCTGCCGGCCTGATGTTCAGCCTGGCGGTTGTTGACAAACTCACCACCGGTGAGTTGGCCGGGTCGACGTTCGTCGCGGGGACCGGCACCATCTCCATCGACGGCAAGGTAGGCCAAATCGGCGGGATCACGCACAAGATGGCCGCCGCACAGAAGGCCGGAGCCACGGTGTTCCTCGTGCCTGCCAAGAACTGCTACGAGGCCGCCTCGGACAATCCGTCAAACTTGCGCCTGGTGAAGGTCGAGACGCTGAGCGACGCGGTAGACGCGCTGCATGCCGTCACATCGGGAGGGCAGCCGCCCACTTGCTGACCCGCCGACGAGCCGACCGCCTCGGCGCGTGAGATGCGTACAGTTGTGACCGTCTAGGAAAATCTTTGGCGACCAATAGCAGCCCGGCTAACGCCCGGCCATCTTGAGCCAGCCAAATCGATCAGGAGCGTAGCCAGTGGGGATGCGGCCCACCGCAAGGATGCCGAAGCTAACTCGGCGTAGCCGGATTCTGATCCTGATCGCACTGGGTGTGATCGTTTTGCTGCTTGTAGGCCCGCGGTTGATCGACGCTTACGTCGACTGGCTGTGGTTCGGTGAGCTTGGCTACCGCTCGGTGTTCACCACCGTGCTGGTGACCCGCATCGTGGTTTTCCTGGTAGCCGGACTGCTGGTCGGCGGCATCGTGTTCGCCGGGCTTGCGTTGGCCTACCGCACCCGGCCGGTGTTCGTTCCGAGTAACAACAACGATCCGGTGGCCCGGTACCGGGCCGTCGTCGTTTCGCGCCTGCGGCTGGTCGGCATTGGAATCCCTTCGGCGATCGGCCTGCTGGCGGGCATCATCGCGCAGAGCTATTGGGTACGGATCCAGCTGTTTTTGCACGGCGGAGACTTCGGCGTCAAGGACCCCCAGTTCGGTAAGGACCTCGGATTCTACGCATTCGACCTGCCGTTCTACCGGCTCGTGCTCAGCTACCTGTTCGTGGCGGTGTTCCTGGCTTTCATTGCGAACCTGCTGGGGCACTACATCTTTGGTGGTATCCGGCTGTCCGGCCGCACTGGCGCGCTGAGCCGCTCGGCGCGGATCCAACTGGTCAGCCTGGTCGGTGTGTTGGTGTTGCTCAAAGCCGTGGCCTACTGGCTGGACCGGTACGAGCTCTTGTCGCACACCCGCGGCGGCAAGCCGTTCACCGGTGCCGGGTACACCGATATCAACGCCGTGCTGCCGGCAAAGCTGATCCTGATGGCGATCGCGCTGATCTGTGCCGCCGCAGTGTTCTCCGCGATCGTCTTGCGGGACTTGCGGATTCCGGCCATCGGACTGGTCTTGTTGCTGCTGTCGTCGTTGATCGTGGGCGCCGGGTGGCCGTTGATCGTCGAGCAGATCAGCGTGAGACCCAATGCGGCGCAAAAGGAAAGCGAATACATCGGCCGGAGCATCGCGGCGACGCGGCAAGCATATGGCCTCACGGCCGACGTGGTGACCTATCGCAACTACACCGGCGACGGGCAGGCCACCGCCCAGCAGGTCGCCGCCGACCGCGCGACCACCTCGAACATCCGGCTGCTCGACCCGACGATCGTCAGCCCGGCGTTCACCCAGTTCCAGCAGGGCAAGAACTTCTATTACTTCCAAGACCAGTTGTCCATCGACCGCTACCTCGACCGCAACGGTGCGTTGCGCGACTATGTCGTCGCGGCCCGTGAACTCAACCCGGACCGACTGATCGACAACCAGCGTGACTGGATCAACCGGCACACCGTCTACACCCATGGCAACGGATTCATCGCGTCGCCGGCCAATACGGTGCGTGGTATCGCCAACGACCCCAACCAAAACGGTGGCTACCCCGAGTTTCTGGTCAATGTCGTCGGCGCCAACGGCAGCGTGGTATCCGACGGACCTGCGCCGCTGGACCAGCCGCGCGTCTACTTCGGACCCGTCATTTCCAACACTTCCGCCGACTACGCGATCGTCGGAAAGAACGGCAATGACCGCGAATACGACTACGAAACCAGCGCCGAGACCAAGAACTACACCTACGCCGGACTCGGGGGAGTTGCGATCGGCAGCTGGATATCCCGCAGCGTGTTCGCTGCCAAGTTCGCCGAGCGAAACTTCCTGTTCTCCAACGTAATTGGGTCCAACAGCAAGATTCTGTTCAACCGCGACCCGGCGCGGCGGGTGGAGGCGGTGGCGCCATGGCTGACGACTGACAGCGCGGTGTACCCGGCGATCGTCAACAAGCGGCTGGTGTGGATCATCGACGGCTACACCACGTTGGACAACTACCCGTACTCCGAACTCACCTCCCTGGAATCGGCGACCGCCGACTCCACCGAGGTGGCGTCCAACCGGCTGGCGCCCGACAAGCAGGTCTCCTACATCCGAAATTCGGTCAAGGCCACGGTGGACGCCTATGACGGCACCGTCACTCTCTACCAGCAGGATGAACAGGACCCGGTGCTGAAAGCGTGGATGCGGGTCTTCCCCGGCACCGTCAAGCCCAAGAGCGACATCACCCCCGAGCTCGCCGAACACCTGCGTTATCCCGAAGACCTGTTCAAGGTGCAGCGGATGCTGCTGGCCAAATACCACGTCAACGACCCCGTGACGTTCTTCTCCACTTCGGATTTCTGGGACGTCCCGCTGGATCCCAATCCGACCGCCAGCAGTTATCAGCCGCCGTACTACATCGTCGCGAAAAACATTGCGAAGAACGACAATTCATCCGCTTACCAGTTGATCAGCGCGATGAACAGGTTCAAGCGTGACTACCTGGCCGCCTACATCAGCGCCAGCTCCGACCCCGCGACGTACGGCAGGATCACCGTCTTGACCATCCCGGGGCAGGTCAACGGTCCGAAGCTGGCCAACAACGCGATCACCACCGATCCGGCTGTGTCCCAAGACCTGGGCGTGATCGGGCGCGACAATCAGAACCGGATCCGGTGGGGCAACCTGCTCACACTTCCGGTAGGCCAGGGCGGGCTGCTCTACGTCGAACCTGTCTATGCCTCTCCAGGAGCCAGCGACGCCGCCTCGTCGTACCCGCGCCTGATCCGCGTGGCCATGATGTACAACGACAAGATCGGATACGGCCCGACGGTGGGCGACGCCCTTAACGGGTTGTTCGGGCCCGGCGCGGGCGCGACCGCGACCGGCATACAACCGACCGAGCCCGGGGCGGCCCCGAACCCGAGCCCGCCTGCGAGCCCGCCTGCGCCCGTCGCGGCACCCGGACCACCGGGAGCACCGGGATCGCAGGCACCGCCGCCGCCCGCGGCGGCGCCGCCCGCTCCGGACGGATCGGTGACGTTGTCCCCGGCCAAGGCCGCCGCCCTGCAGGAGATCCAGGCGGCGATCGGCGCGGCGAGAGACGCGCAAAAGAAGGGCGATTTCGCGGCCTACGGCGCGGCGCTGCAGCGGCTCGACGACGCGATCAACAAGTACAACACCACCAAGTAGTTCAAGTAACGCAGGTAACTCAGACCGCGAGCGTGCGTGTCTGTACAACGACGCCCCGTGCATCCCGACATTTTGCGCACGCTCGTCGACCGCGCTTAGCGATCACCCCTGCAGCCGACGGGCGACCTCGCCATATCGCTCGAAGCGCTCGTGGTCGCCGAGGGCGTTGTACAGCACGAGGCGCGTTGCGATCCCCGCGTACTTCGTGGCCAGGGCGTCGGCTAACCCGTCCCAGGTCGACTCGGTGGCGAAGGCGGCGATGTGCTCGTCGGTGATCTGAGCCGCCATGCCGGCGAAGTCGCCGGCCTTCTGCTTCTCACGAATCCGCGCGGTCGTCCCCTCGAATCCGGCCTCGTCCCAGATGAACGCGTAATTGGGTGTGCTTCCGTAGAAGCTCATGCTGGCGCGCACCAACGTTCGTTCGTTGTCGCGCTCTTCGTCGCTGTCGCCGACGATCGTCATCACGGGCACGATCATTGCAATGTCCGACGGGGAGCGTCCCGCTCTCGCTGCGCCCTCGGCGACGTTCGGCAGGACGTGACGGCTCAAGTAGCCCGGCTCGCCGAGCGGGTGGACATGCACCCCGTCGGCCACTTGGCCCGCCATCCGCAGCATCCACGGATTCACCGCTGCGACATCGACTTTGGGATCGGGTGCGTCGATGGGTCCCGCGCTCCACTGCGGCGTGATGAAGTCGAGAGCGTAGAACTCACCGTGGTGATTCAATGTCCCAGTTCGGAAAGCGGAGAAGCACGCCTTCACGGCGAGCACGTAGTCGCGCAGCCGCGGACCCGGATGGTCGAAGGGCATGCCGTATCGCCGCACGACGTGCGTGCGCACCTGCGTGCCCAGGCCTAGCCGGAAGTTCCCGCCGGTCGCTTCCTGCAGTTCCCATGCGGTCGCCGCCGTGACGAAGGGACTCCGCGGGAATGCCACCGCGACCCCGGTGGACAGCTCGAGGCCGGGTGCGGCCTGCGAGGCGACGGCGGCGTTGAGATAGGCCGTGCGACCGGTCTCGGTGAACAGCAGACCGGAGAACCCTGCGGCCTGGGTTTGGCGGGCCAGTTCTGCGGTCTGGCCTAGCGGTTGCGGAATCGTCATCGCATCGATGTGCACGGCGGAACAGTATCCCTATATGGGCACGCTCAAGCGCAGGCCGTGCGGAATCTGTCCCGATAAGCCTTGGGTGTGATGCCCAAGTGGTTGAGGAACACCCGCCTCAGCGTTTCCGTGCTGCCGAAGCCCGCCATGCGCGCGGCCTCGGCGACGGTCCGGCCGGCGTCGAGGGCGCCACGGGCGAAATCGATTCGGACCAATTCGACGTAACGGGCGGGGGTCATCCCAAGTTCGGATTGGAAGAGCCGGGTCAGCTGGCGGGTGCTCAGCGATGCCCGGTCGGCAAGTTTCTTCACACTATGGTCGGCGCCCGGCTCGGCGGCGATTACTTCGGTGACCGCCCTCAGCGGAGAACCCGGCGGCGGGTCGGCCTCGACCATGACAGAGAACTGCGATTGTCCGCCGGCGCGTTTGAGATACACCACCAACGCGCGCGCGACGTCACGGACCAGCTCTGGGCCGTAATCCAATTCGACCAACGCCAAAGCGAGGTCGATGCCCGACGACACGCCCGCGGACGTGAACACGTCGCCGTCGCGGACATAGATCGCGTCCGGTTCGACGCACACATCGGGGAAGGCGCGAGCCAGAAGTCCGGTGTGCCGCCAACGCGTGGTGGCCGACCGGCCGCTGAGCAGTCCCGCCTGCGCCAAGATGAACGAACCCGTGCACACCGACGCCAGGCGCCTGGTCCGCTCCGGCACGGTCTTGAGCGCATCGACGAGCGCGGGATCGATCGGCCGCCCGACCAGATCGTCACCGCCGGCGACCATGACGGTGTCGGCGGAGTCGATGGACGAAATGCGTTGGGTTACGGCGAACCGCGTTCCTATCGAAGTGGTTACATCGCGTCCGTCGACCGACGCGATCTGCAGCGAGTAATTTGCGCCGAACCGGTTGGATTCGGCGAAGACCTCGGCGGGTCCGACCGCGTCCAACAGCTTCACCCCGTCGAAGACGATGATGACCACCACGCGAGGTGTTGCTTCGGCGCCGGCCACCTGCCCATCAGACCATGTGTCGCTTTTTGTGGGAAGGACGGCGCGAATGGCAACGGTCGGATGGCCCGCGGACCAACAGACTAGGTACACGATCACTCAAGGAGACAAGATCGTGGTTGTGCAACTGCCCGAGACCATCGCCGACATCGCCATCCCCGACACCGCGCTGGTGCGCGACATCACCGAGTACATTCGCGACGCCGAAGACGACTTGCTTTTCGACCATTCCCGCCGCGTGTTCCTGTTCGGTGCGCTGCAGGGCCAGCGCCGCGGGCTGAAACCAGACCTGGAGCTGCTCTACGCCGGCGCGATGTTTCACGACCTGGGCCTTACCCAGCGCTACCGCACCTCCACGCTGCGCTTCGAGGTGGACGGCGCCAATGCGGCGCGGGAGTTCCTGTTGCAACATGGCGTCGACAAAGCCGACGCCGACAAGGTGTGGCTGGGCATCGCGTTGCACACCACCCCGGGAATACCCGAGTTCCTCGCGCCCGAAATCGCTTTGGTCACAGCCGGTGTCGAGACCGACGTG
>Ga0306922_10002849_pt1 | contig 16093 bp, 12 predicted proteins | sample sta12Cox44000082_FD_203758 | JGI IMG/M metagenome (GOLD analysis project Ga0306922, IMG submission 203758) | Lab enrichment of tropical soil microbial communities from Luquillo Experimental Forest, Puerto Rico - statoxic.12C.oxic.44.000.082 (v2)... | ecosystem: Environmental > Terrestrial >... | reverse complement strand
CAGGACGGTGGCAAGAATCGGACCAATACACGGCGTCCAACCAAAAGCAAAAGCAAAGCCCAGCAGGAAGCCACTCAGGATACCGGGCTTCGTATCGCTGCTGCGCAGGTGCACGTCGCGGTTCAACCAGCGCGCCAGTTGCGGTCCAAAGAAACCGATAATCGAGAGGGAAAAAAAGTGGCTGGCGCCGAGTCCCGCGAAAAGCGGCCCGCGGTGCACGAGGGATGCGATGCCGAACGCGACGAGCAGCGCTCCGAGGACAATGCCAGCGCGAATATTCATGCGCATCAGCCCGCCCAGCAGATGTAACCCGAACAGCAGGATTAGGGCTCCCGCGATGGGAGCGAGCAATGCTCGATTCTGCCGCAGAAATCCACCGACGGCGCTCGCCGAAGCTCCAAACGAAACGAAAACCACCGAGAAGCCAATGACAAACGACAAAGCGGAAGCGAAAAGCCCGCTCTTCGGCTGCTGGCCCTGGCGCAGCTGCTCCACCCCAATGCCCGAGAGCATCGAGATATATCCCGGAACCAGGGGAAGCACGCACGGCGAGAGAAAAGAAATCAGTCCCGCGAGAAACGCGCCGGCAAGGGATACATCAGTCATCGGTCAGCTTGTCCCGTTCCTTTCTATTCTCGCACAAAACAAACCCGCGATTGGGGAACGCGTCTTGGTCCCTATCGAGAGATAACGACGGCCAGCGGCGGGTTACAACACGGACCGCCATCCAATTGGACGCGCGAACCGGCGCCCGGGTGCACGGTGAAGCAGACGTTCGCTGCCGCCTTTAACTGGCAGCCGGGGCGGCCTGGCCGGCTTCGCCCTTGCCCAATTCACTGTAACGAAGCGGCTTAACCATATCGCTTTCTGGCGGCAGGGTTGCTCCGTATTCCTGCGGGCGAGACTGTGCCTCGGGCGCCGCCAGAGACCAGAAGGCAGCGCGAGGAGTGCGGCGGCACAGAAGTCCGGCGGTACGAGGGGTCGCGCATGGGCAACGGGAAGGCTCAGCAAGCCAAAAACGAATTGGTAGTTCGGCCCTGGCCGCCAGCGTCGCCACTCGGCGGACATGAAAGCGCGCTGCCGGAAACGGGATTGGCCGCCACTCGTTTCTGGCAGGCGCTCAAAAGGGAAGCGGCAAGCGCGTGGGGCGCCTGCGGCGCTTTCGAATGGTGCGCCCTCGGCTACTTGGGTGTTTCGAGTCTGCTGGTCCTTGTGTTCGCTGAGAATCTGGCCCGTCCGTTCCGGGTTCTGCGGTCGGAGGCCGAAGCCGCGGCCATTGTGCTGGCGCTCTGCTGGGTACAGGCTCGGTCCGCGGCCCGCAAGCAGATTCACGGGCCCACGTTTCGGGCCCGTTGGTGGCACTACTGGCGCCACTGGTATCCACACCTGTTCTTTTTGTACTGTTTTGAAGAACTCGCGAACCTGATGACACTCGTAACGCCCCACTGGCAGGACCCCAAGCTGATCGGGTTCGACCATTGGCTGACCGGAGTCCATCCTTCAGTGTGGCTCGAGCAGTTCGCCACGCCCTTCCGCAACGAGGCGATGCAGCTCGTTTACTTCACGTATTTCACCTATCTGCTGATTGTCGGCCTTGTTCTCTACGTGCGCCGGGAGTGGTTGGCCTACTGGTCGGTGATGAGCTATTCGATGGCGGGCTATTCGATTGGCTATCTAATCGCCGTGTTTTTTCCCATTGAGAGTCCCTGGTTCGCGATGGCCGGCTGGTGGAAAGGGCCGCTCACTGGGGGACCCTTCACCGCCCTGATGACGTTTATCGAGCATTATGGGCGCGTTCGTGGCGCGGCCTTTCCGTCGGCTCATATTACCGGTGCGACCGCCGCCATGTGGGGCGCGTGGAGGTTTCGCCGCTGGCTGTTCTGGGCGATGCTTCCCGTGTTTGTGCCCATGTGCGTCTCTACCATTTGGGGCCGTTATCACTATGTTGCAGACGTCCTCGCCGGGTTGCTGGCCGGCACTTTGGGTTACCTGATTGGCAGTTGGTTGATGAAGCGAAAAGGAGCTGTAACGACCGTTCCCGAATCCGAGCTTCACTGAAGTTCAGTCGAGGAAATTGAGATTTGGTTGTGCAAGGAGCGGGCAGGCTTGCTCGAAACGGCCAGCGAGTTTGAGCAATTTGTGCTCGTCGGTCGCGCCACCGATGAACTGAATCCCGACCGGCAAGCCGCCTCGCGTCAGCCCGCAGGGAATTGAAATTGCCGGCACCCCGGCAAGGTTTGCTGGACGATTCAGCCGCAATAGCAGGGCGCGGGTCGCGTGCTTCGTGCCTTTGATGGTCACGGACTCTTCACCAAGGCTCGGCGCCGCGATGGGCGTTGTGGGAACAACCAAAGCGTCGAGCCCGTTTGCCACAATGGTGTTCTGGAGGGACTCGATGAACGTCGCCCTTAATTCAAACGCGCGAAGGTAATCGACAGCAGAAACCTTGGTGCCCATTTCAAGCCGAACGCGCACATCTTCCCCATACTCGCCGGCATGTTGTGGGAACCAGCCAGCCTGCTCGTGATAGTGAGTCGCCTCTGCCCAAGCGATTTGGTTTCCCGCGCCTTCCGTCTCTGCCAGCAAGGGCATGGAAACTTCCTTGAAGCGCGCGCCGAGCTTCTTCAACACGCCGACTGCCGTTTCGAAAGCAAGCTCGACCTCCGGACTCAGTGCATCGAAGAAAAACTCCTTGGGAATACCCAGAGTGAACTGGCGCGCGCGCCACAATCGCCCGGAAGTCGACTTTGCTTCATTCTTGCCGACGGCGGATATCACTCGCAACAGAAGAGCGGCATCTTCCACCGTGCGCGCCATCGGCCCGACGACATCCAGGGTCTTCGAAAGGGGAATCACGTCCTGCGCATCCACACGGCCGATTCCTGGCTTGAGCCCTACCACCCCGCAAAGCGAAGCCGGAATGCGGAGGGAACCGCCCGTGTCGGTGGCGACGCTTGCGAAGCAAAGACCGGCCGCCAAAGCTGCCGCCGAGCCTCCGCTCGACCCTCCCGCGATGCGTTCGACATCCCAGGGATTGCGGGCCGCTCCGAAGTGAGGATTTTCCGTCGTTACGCCATAGGCAAACTCATGCATGTTGGTTTTGCCGAGGATGATCGCTCCGGCCTGCTTCAGCGAACGAACCACGGGGGCGTCGTGCGGCGGGACAAACGCGCCGAGAATTTTGGAGCCACCCGTTGTCCGAACGCCGGCGGTAAAGATATTGTCTTTGAGCGAAATCGGGATCCCGTGAAGAGGTCCTCGATCGCCTCGCTTTGAGCTGCGTGACTTGCCGCCAAACTCGCGTTCCGCCGCCGCGGCCTGCTCGAGCGCTGTGACTTCGCAAACCGTGAGATAAGCGTTCAGTTTTGGGTTGAATTCCCGAATGCGGTCCAGGACGTGGCGCGTGAGCTCGATCGGCGACAGCGTACGCTTGCGAAAAAGCTTGCCGATTTCCGCAATCGAAGCGAAGGCGAGTTGCGAATCGCCCGGCTTCAGAAAATCTTCTCCTGACGCCGCAAGTTTCCGAAGGTACCAATGTTGGCCAGGGTGAAGGCGACGCGAAACTGGTTTTCCGAGCGCACGGTGGCCAGATTAAACCGGCCGTATTCCACCGAGAGCCCGCAGCAGCCACCGTTATAGGTCGCCTGCACGAACTGGTTCAACAGCGTGTTGGTGAGAATGTCGTAGCTCACCCCGACCGACATGTTGAAACCCTTGCGCACCAGATCGCCGTAGCCGATGATGCCGCGAATCTGGTGCGAATTCGGCTGCACCACGGGGTCGCCCTGCAAGCGAAAATCCGCGACGGTGGCGTAAAACTGGCTGTACGGCTTTATTTTCAGCAGGGTGCCGATGGTTGTGACCTTGCCGAGCTGGCTGTCGTACTCAATGATGGACTCCGCATCGTAGCGCCCGCCCGGGGTCAGCTTCACGTCGCTGACGATGGGTGACCAGTTCCGCGGAGTCGAGGCAAACGCGAACGGCGTGATCGAATCAAGCGCCTGAAAAACGTTTCGCTGGCCGGTGACGAGTGCCCCGCCGAAGGTTGCATCGAAATAGTGCTTCTGCACGAGCTGCCACGACAGGAAATCGACCGGCTGATCATCACCTTTTTTGACGTAGAGGTGCTGATTGACGCCGTACTGCAGCTCATTGGTGTTTGTGAGCGTGGCGTTACTGTCGAAACGGATGAAATCCGCGAAATTGTTGACTCCGGTAACATAGCGGTAGGTGAGAACCGGTTCGATGGTGTGCTTGTAGCGGTGCCGCGTGCCGGGGCGGTCGAAATAGCGCTCGAGTGTCGGCGGCCGAAGTTCCACTGCAAACTCGCCGGTGTTGCGGGTGATCGATTCGCCGGAGACATTTCCGCTGCTGTCGAGCGAGTCGCCATAGTAGGTTGTTCGGAAGGTCGCCGAACTGGTGATGCCCAGCCAATTCCCGAAGTGAATGGGAATCGTGACTTTAGGGGCGAACTCCATTCGCGGTACAAAGCCCGGCGTGCTGATGAATTCGTCGTCCCGATACACCGCCCCCACAAAGGAGGTGAACGATAGATACACCGGCAAATGCTTCAGAGGCGATTGCGCGACCGAGTTGAAATTCACTTCCGGCGCATTGCGCAGCACGACGCTGTTTTGTGGGTTGATCTCGAGGAAGCTTTTGTCGTTCAAGGTCACGGCGTTGAAACTGAAGCCCCGAAAATTGTTGGTCAAAAAGACCGCGCTTCGAACTTCAGAGTTGATCGCTTCTCCGTAGGTGCCGGCAAAGGCGAGGCGGAAGGTAAGCGAAGAAAGCTGATTCAAGTCGGTCACAAACCGCCAGCCGTGCTTCCAGAGCGACTGCAGTTCCAATTGTTGTTCGTACCCGCCCTGATTCTCCCGGTCCTCGACGCCGAAATAACTGTAGCGAATGAAAGTGTTCTCGAAGGGGCGAGCGCGAAACAAGGCCCGCTGTGCCGGCCCACGCAGGCTGAAGTATTCGAAACCGGCCGTGGCGTCCATCCATGTGTAGGGCGCCCAGTAAAAGGCGTCGCCGATGATAAAACCCTTACTGTTGCTATCTCCGACCACGGGAATCAGAAACCCGGATTGGCGGATATGGTCTCCCGCCGGCACGGTTGCATAAGGGGTCCAGAAGAGCGGAACGCGATAAAGCCGGAAATTGGAATTGACCAGGGCGACGGTTTTCTGCAGCGTCACCTTGGCCCGCGGCGCGTAGAATTGCCACGTTGGGCGCTGCGGTTCGCAGATGGTGAACCACGCGTGCTTGACGTCGTACACGTCCTCGGAAAGGCGGTCCACCTCCAGTGCTTCGAAATACAGCGGATTCTGCGACACCAGCAACAACGGATTCGCGCGGCGCTCCAGCCTCACCATGCCGCGCACCTTAAAAAAGGTGCCGCGGCCGGTTCCTACATTAAGATTGGCTTCGTCCCCTTCGAGGTGCTGGTTCTCGTAGTCGAAAATGACGTGGCCTCGTGCCGTCGCATCGCTCGTATCGGTGTTGTATTCCACATGATCGGCCTGCAACCGCATGCCCGCGTAATGAATATCGACGTCCTGGTCCGCTATATAGACCGCGCCTTCGCGGCGTTGCGGTCCGCTGGCGGTGATTTCCGCGATTCCGCCCGAAGGAAGCTTTGGAGCCCGGATTTGGCCGTTCGCGTCAGGTAAGATCAAAAGCGCGCCCGACAGAAGCAAGAAAATGAATGAACCGCTAGCCTTGCCTCGAATGCGGATGGAGAGAAGAGTATTCACGCGGTCTATGAGCTCAATGGCATGAAGGGGTAGCCTAGCATGCACACAGAAGGATTTGTAGCCGCAGGCCGATTCCTCGATTTACTAGATGCAGGAAATTCCCTGGGGGAAAGCTGCAACCGTCGGTTGCTCTATTTCGTGGCGCTTTTGGCGGAAACCTCGCGGTACCACTCGTAGGTTCGCTCGAGGCCTTCTTCGAAGCGAACGGTCGGTTCGTAGCCCAGCAGTTCACGCGCCGCCGTGATATCCGCCTGCGAGTCGCGTATGTCGCCCTCGCGAGCGGGTTCGTATTTCGCGGGCAACTTCTTGGCGGAAAGCCCGCGGAGTATCTCCAAAGTCTGGTTCAACGAGTAACGATCGCCGGTGCCGACATTGAAAACGAATCCGGAAGCGCCCGGCGCCTCAGAGGCCAGCAGGTTGGCTTGCACCGCGTTGTCGACGTAGGTGAAATCGCGGGTCTGCTCGCCGTCGCCGAAGACCACCGGCGGCTCATCCTGCAGGAAGGCGGCCGCGAAGCGAGACAGCACTCCCGAATAAGGCGAGTCGGGATCCTGTCGCGGCCCGAAGATATTGAAGTACCGCAGGCAAACATTCTCCAATCCGTAGCAGCGGCCGAAGGTCTGGGCATAGAGCTCACCCACATACTTGCTCACGCCGTACGGTGAAATCGGCAAAGACTGCATCGACTCCTTTTTGGGGAGTGTCGGCGTTTCGCCGTACGCGGAAGAGGAAGCTGCAAACACCACGCGTTTGACCCGGTTGTCGCGCGCCGCAACGAGAACATTCAGCGTGCCCTCGACATTGATGCGGTTTGTGTCGATGGGATCCTTTACCGAACGCGGGACGGAGGTACGCGCCGCCAGGTGGATTACGTATTCCGCCTGATGCATGGCCCGCTGCACGGCTTCGAGGTCCGTGATCGAGCCCTTCATGAAAGTGATTTTCGTGCGGACGTCGGCCAGGTTTTCCTCTTTGCCCGAAGAAAGATCGTCCAGAACCACCACGCCGTGTCCACGCCGCACGAGTTCGTCGACCGTATGCGAGCCGATAAAGCCGGCGCCCCCGGTAACCAGGTAGCGCATTCTCGAAGCCTCCTGTTACTAGACGGTTCTATTGTACGATGAGAGAAGCGGTGCCGACGCTTCGATTCTCGAGCGCGTCACGCAAAGAGCATGATCAAGACACTCGCCTGGCTTCTGGTTATTTTTCTTCTCCTCTTGCTCCTCGGAGGACTGATTTATTGGAAGATGGTAAAACGGCCCGCTCCGGTTTCCTCCCTTCGAGCGCGCCCAGTTCCGGCGGAGAACCGTTCCGCTTCCGGCCCTCCGCCCGCGGCTCCTTCAGGTGATTTATCCGCTGTCGGACCCCCGGTGAAGAAAGAAAGCGCGCCCTCCGCGCCGGTTTTCGCGCCGCGCCCGGGCGAGACGCTCGAATACGATGCCAACGTGGCCCAGCTGAACAGCACCGTCGCAAACCTCAAGCTCACGGTCAACGAGAAGCGGAACTTCGGCGCCAAACCTTCCTGGCATTTTCAGGCTTTCGCTCATACCGAGAATCCCTACCGCATGGTTTTTGAGCTGGACGACCAGTTCGATTCCTACAGCGATGCGGGAAACATGAGCAGTCTGCAATACGAGATGCATCTCAACGAGCGCGGGCAAAAAGTGGATTCCGTGCAGCGCATGCTGACTTCGGTCCAGGACCCCCCTCCGGACGGAGCAAGCGCTGTGCGCGTTTTGCCGGGAACCCGCGATCCGCTGGGAATGCTGCAGTTTCTCCGCAGTGTCGATTGGAGCAAAACACCGGAAGTCCGCGGCCCGGTCTATGACGGACGCAAGCTATACGACACGCGCGCCGCGCTTGTGAGCAGCGCAACGGCTGTGACGGTTCCGGCGGGAAAATTCACGGTCAACCAGATCGAGATCCGGGTGTTCGACAATGGCACGGAAATGAAAGACGCGCACTTTTTTCTCTACCTAGCGAACGATGCTGGCCGCACACCGGTGCTGATGGAGGCCGTCCTGCCGGTGGCCACAGCGCGAGTCGAACTTACGAAAGCAAAGTAAAGAATCAACCAGCGGTTAGCAGAGAAAAATCTTGTCTCGGTTCCGGATGACCCGCCGCGTTGCGTTGCGCGTGTCCACAACCAGCTTTGCCGCCTCGACGATAGCGCCATAGTCATACGACGAATGATCCGTCGCAATCACAACCGCGTCGTAACTCTTGAGTGCCTCCGCACTCAAGGGCACCGATTTCATGTGTGAGTAGTCGTAGTGCCTCATCTTATGGAGTTGCGGGAAATACGGGTCGTTGTAGTCAAACTGCGCTCCCCGCTTGTGCAAAATCTCCATGATTTTCAGGGTTGGCGATTCCCGCAGGTCGTCCACGTCTTTCTTGTAAGCAACGCCCATCACCAGAAGCTTCGATCCCTTCAGGCTCTTTTTGTGATTGTTCAGGGCTTCGGCGATCGAATCGACCACGTGGTACGGCATGGCGGTGTTCACTTCGCCCGCAAGTTCGATGAAGCGGGTTGAAAAGTCATACTCCCGCGCCTTCCAGGAGAGATAAAAAGGATCCACCGGGATGCAGTGCCCGCCGAGGCCCGGCCCCGGGTAGAACGGCATAAAGCCGAAGGGCTTCGACGAAGCTGCGTCAATCACCTCCCATACGTCGACGCCCATGCGTATGCAAAGGAGCTTCAATTCGTTCACCAGCGCGATGTTCACGCAGCGAAAAATATTTTCAAGCAGCTTGGTCATTTCGGCCGCCCGCGTCGAACTGACCGGCACGACGCGCGCCACCACCTGGGCGTACAGTGCCTGGGCCGCGCGTCCGCTTGGTGGGTTCACGCCGCCAACTACTTTCGGAATTTGCGCCAGCCCGTAGGTCTTGTTTCCGGGATCTTCGCGCTCCGGCGAAAATGCGAGGAAGAAGTCTCCGGGAACATTTTCATTCTCCGGTCCGGTAGCAAGGGGGCAACGCAAGCCGCTTTTCTCGAGGATGGGCAGGACAAGTTCCTCGGTCGTACCGGGATAGGTGGTCGATTCGAGTACTACCAATTGGCCCTTCTGAAGATTCGGCTGAATCGACTTGACGGTTTCTTCGACGTAGCCCAAATCCGGCTCGCGATATTCATTCAGGGGCGTGGGCACGCAGATGAGGATTGCGTCCATTTCCTTGAGCCTTTCATAGTCCGTGGTCGCCCCGAAGTGACGGCTGTTTACGTACTGCTGAATCTTGGTTTGCTGGATATGCTCGATGTAAGACTTCCCGGAATTGAGCATTCTGACTTTTTCCGGGTCCGTATCAAACCCCATCACTTTGTGTCCCGCCTCGGCAAAACGCAGGGCCAGCGGCAGCCCCACGTATCCGCAACCAATGATTCCAACCTTCAGTTGAGCTCCCTTGAAGAATTCAGGTCTCCGATCGCTTGGCATGGCGTGGAATCTGCTCCTGGCCTCTCTTGAAGGCGAACATCCGTCTGCCTGTGGTGCTGGCGAACCACCTACTATAGCAGTATCCACACTTTGCCTTGAAGTTTTCGCGCCCGCGTTTTTGCTCCGGACACGGAAAAACGCCGGATTCAGGGGGGAATTCCTCGTTGCCAACTCTCCGTTGAAACGGCAAGATGGGCCGCGGCGCAATTTTGGAAGTCGCTGAACGGAGAGCCGCCTCTCGATGACGATGATTCTTGTCCTTGCCCTCGGCCTTGGCGTCGGTGTCCTGGTTGGGTTGCTTGGAATCGGCGGCGGAGTCGTGCTCGTTCCCGCCATGGTTTACTTACTACACTTCGATCAGCACTTGGCGCAGGGCACATCGCTCTTCATTCTTCTCCCTCCCATTGGTCTCGGAGCGTTGCGGCAGTACTGGAAGGCCGGGCAGGTGGATCTTCGCGCCGGAATTTGCTGCGCGATCGGATTTTTGCTGGGCGGTTATGTTGGCGGACGAATGGCCGTGCCGATGTCCTCGGAAAGCCTCGGTGGTATCTTCGCTTTTTTTCTTTTCCTGTCCGCGGTGCTCTTGTGGGGCAAGACCAAGAGTCCTTCGCGCCCGGAGCAGCCAGCGCCACCGTCGCCCGCCGAGACAGCTTGGCGGGCTCTTGCGATCCTCCTCAGCGCCGGTTTTTGTGGTGTCGCCGCGGGCATGGTCGGCATCGGTGGAGGCGTGTTGGTGGTGCCGCTGCTCGGCTTGCTGTTTGGATTCGACCAGCACCGGGCGCAGGGCACCAGCCTGATTGCTTTGATCCCCCCGACGGGCCTGCTTGCTTTTCTCGAATACGCCAAAGGCGGCTATGTGTCCTGGCGTACCGGACTGCTTCTGATCCCCGGTGTGTTTTTCGGCGGAATTCTTGGCGGCCGGATCGCCGGCAAGCTTGACTCGGTACTCATGCGTCACGTCTTTGCTTCGATGCTCTGCGGCCTGGGCTTATGGCAGCTCTTCTCTCTCTGGCATCCGTGACGCATACTAGCAACGCATGGTCGACCTGCACTGCCATATTCTTCCGGGCCTCGATGACGGCGCGAAAACAATCGAAGATTCGCTGGCCATGGCCGAAGATGCGATCGCGGACGGCATCACCCACGTGGTGGCTACCCCTCATGCCAACTCCCATTACGTGTTTGAGTTCAGCCGCGTTCGTGCGGCCCGCAAGGAATTGAGCGAAAGGCTCGAGGGCCGGTTGACGCTAGGGACCGGTTGCGATTTCCATCTAAGCCCCGAGAACCTGAAAGCGATTCGCATCGAGTCTGCCCCTTTCTGCATCAATCAAAAAGACTACCTGCTCGTCGAGCTCAATGACTTCTCCATCCCCCCCGCGATGGACCAAGCCTTGCACGAGCTGCAGTTGGCCGGACTGCACCCGATCATTACCCATCCCGAACGCAATGGACTCCTGCGGGCGCAGCCCGAGCGGCTTCGCAAATGGGTTGAGCTCGGCTGTTACGCGCAGGTCACGGCGGGCTCACTGACGGGCGTCTTTGGCCCGGGTTCTCAGCAGGATGCATGGACGTGGATTGGCAACGGACTGATTCACTTCGTTTCGACCGACGCACACAATACGGCGCGCCGCCCCCTGAAGCTCAAATTCGCATACGACGCGATCGCGGAGCAGTTTGATGAAGGCCGAGCGCGCGCTCTGCTGCTCGAAAATCCCCTGGCCGCTTTCGAGGGCCGCCCGTTGCCGCATGTCCCGGAGCGCGCGCCGATTCCCGCGCCCCGCAAACGGAAGCGATTCCTGTTTTTCTGACGGGGCTCCGCCTCTTACCTCGCGGGTTGTACCGGTAGGCCGGCCCACGCGTTCAGCAATCCCAGCGCTTCTCGAACGACGTCGAGAGCGTCGCTGGTGTTCCCCCACCAGTGGGCGGGATCGAACCCGTCGTCGGAGACGCCACGAACAATCGCCTGGCCTTGCGCCGACGAAAAATGTTTCCAAAGTGCTTTAACGCGCCTGGTATGTACTTTCGAGGTGACAATAATCACCGTATGCTGCTTCTCCTTGACCAAAGCCTGCCCAATCGTAACCATCTCGTCGGCTGTGTTCACGATGGGCGGGTCAAGAACTCGAATCGCGCTTTCGGGGACGCCCTTGCGCATCAGGATCAACCGCTCGTAGGACTCCTCGCCGGTAAAGGGCACGGAAAGCGCCTGAAGTGACGCCCCGGGTTCGGTCGATTGCGTGAGCCAGATCTGCGACGCGTAACCCTCCCGGTAGATGCGCGCCGCTTCAAGCGCACGGCTCGGCATCTTCCCGCTCAGCACGGCAATCGCTGTGGCCTTCTCTAGCGGATCCTCGGCAACCAGCCATCTTCCAACGTTGAAGAAAACGAACAAACCCGCGAACAGAATTAGAGCGGTGATCAGAATCCACAGGTGATTCCGCCGTCTCGCTTCAATTGGCAGGATTGACCCCAGAAGAAATCCAGGCATCTGGGTGCATCCTAATCCGTGCGAGTCCGCACGTCAAATCGACCCGCTTTCCGCACTTCGTCGGCTTCGTCGGGATTCGGTTACCCGATTCCCGGGTTCACAGGTTAAGATATGCGGTTTCGAGTGTCCTGGAGGGCAAATGAGAGCAGTGGTCACCGGCGGAGCAGGATTCCTTGGATCGCATCTGTGCGATTACCTTCTGACCGTCGGCTGGGAGGTGTTGGCCCTCGATAACTTGATTACCGGGGATGAAGGGAACCTTGGCCACCTGAGGGGAAATACGAAATTCCGCTTCGAACGCAAGGACGTGACAGAAGCCATTCGAGTCGAAGGGGAGATTGGCTATGTCTTTCACCTCGCTTCGCCGGCCAGTCCGCCCGACTACCTCAAGTTTCCACTCGAGACCCTCAAAGTCGGTTCCATCGCCACGATGAACACACTCGAACTCGCCCAGGCGAAAGGTGCCAAGTTTCTACTTGCTTCGACCAGTGAGTGCTACGGCGATCCGGACGTCTCCCCCCAGAGCGAATCCTACTGGGGGCGGGTGAACCCCGTCGGTCCCCGGAGTGTCTATGACGAAGCGAAGCGCTTCGCGGAAGCCATTACCATGGCTTATCACCGCTACCACGGTGTCGACACGCACATCGTACGCATCTTCAATACCTACGGCCCTCGCATGAGGCTGAACGATGGCCGCGCGCTCCCCAATTTCGTCTTTCAGGCGCTTAGTGGTCAGCCCATCACCGTTTACGGCGATGGGAAGCAGACGCGCAGCTTCTGCTATGTTTCGGACCTCATCGAAGGAATTTACAAGCTAAGCCGGTCCGATGAACATTTCCCCACCAACATAGGGAACCCCTCCGAACTGAGCATCTACGAATTTGCCGAACGCATTCGTTCCTACTTCCCCAACGCGCTCCCAATCGTTCATGAGCCGTTGCCGGAGGATGATCCAAAGCAGCGGCGTCCGGACATCACGAAGGCCAAGCGTCTGCTGGGTTGGGAACCGAAGGTCAGCCTTGAGGAAGGGCTGAAGTATACGCTGGACTACTTCAAAGAGAAATTCGTGCACGGCTCTGTAGCCCGCTAGGCGGATCGCTTATCTCTGGCCGAAGGAATAATAGTCGAAGCCCAGGTCCTGCATCTTTCTTGGCGAGTATAAGTTTCTTCCGTCGATCACCAACCGCCGGGCCATCAATCTGCCGGCCCGCTCCCAGTCGAGTTCGCGGAACTGTTGCCACTCGGTGCAAACAAGCGCTGCGTCGGCCCCCTTGAGGGCGTCATAGGGGTCTTTATGATAAGCGAGGTTCGGAAAAACCGTCTTTGTTCGCGTCATGGCCTCCGGATCGCTTGCGTGGATCTCGGCCCCTTCCTCCACGAGCCTGCGAATCACTTCGAGCGCCGGCGCAAATCGGATGTCGTCTGTTTTCGGCTTGAACGCCAGGCCCAGGACCGCAATCCTCTTCCCTTGCACGACCCACAGCGCTTTATGAACCTTCTCCAAAAAGCGGTCAATTCTCTGTTTGTTTACGCGTTCCGCCGCCTTCAGCATGTCAAAATCCACGCCCACCGACGCGGCCAGATGGATGAACGCCTGGATGTCCTTTGGGAAGCAGAACCCGCCGAATCCCAAGCCGGCTTTGAGGAACTGGGCGCCGATCCGCGGGTCGAGGCCCATGGCGAGCGTTACTTCCTCCACATTTGCCCCAATCTGCTCGCACAAATCGGCGATGACATTCGCGTAGCTGATCTTTAGCGCCAGGAACGAATTGGAGGCGTGCTTGATGAGCTCGGCGCTGTTGATGGTGGTTACCAGCAGCTCCCCCTTTTCACCGCTCGGACACTTGCCGGCGTGCACGGGGCAGTGAAATTTCCCTTCCAGAATCGGCTGATAGATTTCGCTCAGCTTGACGGCGCTTGCTTTGCTTTCGACTCCTACAACAATCCGGTCGGGATGAAAGAAATCCTCCACCGCCGTGCCCTCGCGCAAAAACTCCGGGTTCGAAGCCACCTCGAACTTGATCTCGCCCCTCTGCGAATAGGCGGCTAAGGCTTTCTGCAACTGAACACCCGTCAAGGCCGGAACCGTGCTTTTTTCTACCACCAGTTTTGAGGTGCGCGCTTCGGTCGCGATCTGGCGGGCCACATGGTCGATCGCGGAAAGGTCGGCTTCCCCACTCTCTTTCGGGGGCGTACCGACGCAAATGAAAATCACTTCGCCAGCCCTAATGGCTTCGCCCGCATCCGAAGTGTACGAGATGTTCCGCTCAGCGGCCGCGCGTTTCAGTACTTCCTTGAGGTGTTCCTCGTAGATCGGCACCTTCCCGGCTTTCAGCAAGTCGATGCGTTTGTCATCGATATCCGTGCAGAAAACTTCGTGACCAGCTGCCGCCAGGCAGGCTCCCGTCACCAGCCCGACGTAACCACACCCGATTACGGTCAAACGCACAATTTTTTCTCTTTGTCGTTCAGCACGTTGAGCTACCAGTCAGAAGGAGCGGATTCTTTTTCTCGCTTCTCAATCGCCACTGGGGTGCAATTCCCGTCTCTCTTTCCAAGAAGCAAACCACGGAGACCGAGCAGCACCAGGCGTGGCTGGCGCCGGGCCACGTTCCACAATAACCTCGTCGCTTCATCCCTGCTAATCTCCGCCAGGGACTCTCGTGTCGAAACATTCAGTATGTCCACCAGCTGGCGGTACTCTTCCTGCCGGAAGGAATGCAACGCTCTCCGGATCAGCCAGTGCGTAGCCAATTCCCGGCGGAGCGCGCGCAATTCGCCCCGACTCTTCCCAAGGATCGCGTCCGCGACGCCCCGGGCGCCACGAAGTCCCGTGACGATTCCACCGACCGTGGTTACCTTCACTTGCGCAGCGGCGTCACCGACCAAGTAGACTTCGCCGTCTCCCACTTTCCGCTGGATGGGAACCCATTGCCGGTACACCGGGATTCTCGCACCCTGCCACTCGAGCGGCTCGAAGCCCTTCTTTTCGAGGAACCGGTCGAAGGCGCGCTTGGTGTCCCGGCCCTGCTCGCCGATCACGCCGAGCGCTGCGCGCACCGGCGACTCCGGAATCAGCCAGTAAAAGTATGGCGTGTCATCGGGAACAAACCAGATCCGCGTGGTGTCTGGCGGGCAATCCTTCGGCAGCCTTACCAGCGCCTGTACCAGAGGCACAGTCTCTACCGGTGGCCAACCCGCCGCCCGGGCCACACGGCTCACCGCTCCGTCCGCGCCCACCAAGTTCCGGGCCTGCAGTTCCACCCGCCGTCCAAGCTGATCCGCCTGCACGCGCAAGCCAGTGCCATGGGGTGCCAGGCCCACGAAACGCGTGTTGTACTCGATTTGCGCTCCCGCCCTTTCGGCTTCCCCCGCAAGAGCGCGGATCAGCCGCGAGCGTTCGATGATCAGGTCGGGCCGCTTCAGGGAGATGGTCGCCGAACGTCCGTCGGTAAACAGTTCCAGGCGACGAATTTCGTTCACGATGCTGGCGCTGCCGGTTCCGTTCACTTGTCCGCGAAAGTGATCCGTTACGATCAGCGTGCGCGGCAGGGGATCGAGGCCCGCCTGGGATTCCAGCACGCGCACCGTCCGTCCGCCATTCGCCAGGTGCGTTGCCGTGCTGAGGCCGGCTGCAGAGCCTCCGACCACAATTACTTCGCTTGTGTCCCTCTTGCGGGACTCGGGTCCCCGATTCATCACGTTGTTCGATTGACCTCGATCCGATGGAGTCGCGTTCTCTTTCAGGTAAATGCCGTGAAATTCTCGCGAAGCCTGCGCCGGGGACGCTATTCAGCCTTCGAGAGACCTTCGAGTATAGCGAATACGCTCGGGCACACCAAACCGTTCCCCGCTCGCACCTTAGCAGTAGCCGAAAAGCAGAATTCAGGCAGGGGATTTTCGCCTTTGGCGCTCGTACGGCGCTCGTTCAAGCCAAGTCACGGCGAGCACCGTCACGGCAATCGCCAGCAAACCCACGATCGCTGCTCCCAGAGTGGACGAATAGGCAGCTACGACCGCCGCGCATCCGCCGATTGCCCCTCCCAGATACATCGCGACGACTGCGCCGCTTTGTCCCAGACCGAGATTTGCCAGTCGGTGCGCGGAGTGGTCCTTCCCCGGCGTGGCAAAGGGCAGCAGTCCGCGCCGCGAACGCGAAATCGTTACCAGCGTGGTGTCGAAAATCGTGGCCCCCAGGATTAGCACCGGCGCCAGCCAACCCGCCAGGTTGCTCGACTGCGCGAGCCGCAGTTTCAAGCCCAGGGTTGCCATCAGGAAGCCCAGAAACATCGCTCCGCCATCGCCCATGAATATCTTGGCGGGTTTGAAGTTCCAGCGCAGGAACCCGGCCGCGGCGCCCAACGTGGCGGCCGCCAAGGTGGTGACAACCGTCTGCCCGTTGAGGTAAGCCA